>SMEK01000249.1_pt1 | contig 31298 bp, 29 predicted proteins | sample 2456371 | NCBI WGS metagenome assembly SMEK01 (sample SAMN10132590, study PRJNA489261) | soil metagenome | isolation source: day1 antibiotic-loamy sand soil ammended with composted manure from dairy... | place: USA | collected 2015-04-01
ATCCAGACCCCGGCTGCAAGCAGGATCGCGATCAGGACTGCCAGCGAGCCGCAATCCTTGGCAAGCTGGATTTCCGCCTTGAATTCGCGGCCGACGGCATCGCATGCCGCCTCGATGGCGGTGTTGAGAACTTCCACCATCATGAGCACGAGGATCGAACCCAAAAGCAGGGCGTAGCCCCGCCATGATGAAGAAAGGAACCAGCCTATCGGCAGAGCCAGCAGGAACAAGCCCAGCTCCTGCTGAAAGGCCGCCTCAGTTCCCGCCAGACGCCGAAAGGCGCGAACGGAATTCCGGAAGGCGTCAATCAATCGCTTCATCAAGCATATCCTTGCCCGCGCACGGCAATTCCGCCCGCCTCCAGGTGAGCAGCGCGGTTATCTCGCGTCTCTTACGCGTTCGCAACCTTGATGGTCGGTGCGGATGCCTCAAATTGAGGCAGACCGTCGCAAATCTCGTAATAGTCGCCCTTATCGGCCACGAAGATGTGGCTTTCGCCCTTGAGACCGGTTGGTTGGTCGAAAGCTCCCGCCATGATGGAAATGCGGTCAAAATCGTTGTGTTTCCAAAACAGAACGGAGCCGCAAACCCCGCAGAATCCGCGCTTTGCGGATCGGGAGGCCGCATACCACTTCAACGCCCCGTCGTCCTGTATGTCGATATCGGCTTCTGCGCTGTTGGTAGCGGCCACGAAATGGCCGGTCTGCTTGCGGCATTGTGAGCAGTGGCAATAGACGACTCCGCGGAGCCAACCCTTGGTCCGAAACCGAACGGCACCGCACAGGCAGGATCCTGAATGGACTGATTGCATGGCACTTCCTTTCCTATATCCCAAGCCATTGTTTCAGCAGCGATGCCTCGCCGCCCCGCGAAAAGCGACTCCCGTTTAACCGGTGGCAGGCGTGAAATGGACAGGTATGTCTACAGCTTGCGGTAGAAAATTCGGCGAGAAAGATTGAAATTAAGGAAAATTTAGCGCAGGCGCATATATCGTCCTGCGGGTAGAGATCAGGATCCGGGGGTGGTGGTCTCTTCGATGCAACCAGACGAACTGTACGCACCTCCAGCCGGCGATGTTGGCCTGGTCGACTTTTCGCCGCGGTTCAATTCGAAGAACGGATCGTTTATGCAGCCGGCACCCGCCATACAGGAGCGGAATACAGACTTGGCAGGCACCGTTGTGGCGATGATGCGTCGCTATGGCGTCGTCGGACTGCCACGAAACTATGAAATCTTCTACGAGGCGTTGAGTGGGTCAAATCCCGAACTGAGTCTTGCTGTCCGAGGGTTGAGCCGCCGGCCGACCCAGGAAGAGCTGGACAAGATCGGCCGCAAGTTCTTTGCGCAGAACCACGAGGAGAACATTGTCGGGCAGGCGCGGGATGTGCTTGCAAACAAGTTGGAGGAGATCGCCTCGATCCTTCGAAGTGAGCGCAGCCACATCGAGAAGTACGGCCGAATCCTTGACGAGACCACGGAAGGACTGAGCAACATCAACGTTCTGTCGCGAGAACTGTTGCAGAAGATCGTGGGTGAGAACGTCAAGTCCAAGCTCGAAGAATACAAGCGCCTGGCCGATACCGACCCGCTTACCCACCTCTGGAACCGGCGTGCTTTCGACCGCGAACTTGCGCGCATCTACAACAGCAGCAAGGGAATATTGTTCAACGCCCTGATCCTTGCCGACATTGACCGGTTCAAATCGATCAATGACCGTTTTGGCCATCCAGTCGGCGACAGCATCATCCGGATCGTCGCCGGCATTCTCCAGTCAAGCGTTCAGGCAAACATGTTCGTGGCCCGCACCGGCGGCGAGGAATTCGCGCTTATCGTCGAGGGCGCAAGCGAGGACACCACATACGAAATCGCCGAGCGCATCCGCGTACTCATCGAGCAGACGCCGTTTCGCGACCGGAAGACCGGCACGAACTACGGCAAGGTGACCGTGTCCATGGGAATCTGCATGGCTTCCGAGGCTAACAGCCCGGAGGACCTCTACAACAAGGCCGACCGCGCGCTTTACCGCTCCAAGCTCAACGGCCGCAACCGCGTTACCCGGTATTCAAGCATGGTTGGCCGCGGCAAGGACTGGATGCTGTACAAGACGGACTGAGCAGCCCGGCCGGCGCGGCCACCCGGCAGGTACGAATGCGGCCTATTCGGCCGCTTCCGTATGTGGCTGGCGGACGTTGCCCTTCTTCAGAAGATCCGAAACCAGGAAGGCGAGTTCGATCGCCTGGTCTGCATTGAGACGCGGATCGCAATGGGTATGGTAGCGGTTCTGCAGATCATCGGCCGTGATGGCACGAGCGCCGCCGGTGCATTCGGTGACGTTCTTGCCAGTCATCTCGACGTGGATGCCGCCCGGATGCGTGCCTTCGGCGCGATGAACGTCGAAGAATTCCTGGACTTCCTTGAGGATGCGGTCGAAGGGGCGCGTCTTGTAGCCCGCAGCGGTGATGGTATTGCCATGCATCGGGTCGCAGGACCATACGACCGATCTTCCCTCCGCCTTCACGGCGCGCACCAGCTTCGGCAGGTGGTCGCCCACCTTGTCCGCGCCAAAACGGGCGATGAGCGTCAGGCGGCCCGGCTCGTTCTCGGGGTTCAACAGGTCGATCAATTCAAGCAGGCCATCCGGCGTCAACGACGGTCCGCATTTCAGGCCGAGCGGGTTCTTGATGCCGCGGCAGTATTCGACATGAGCATGGTCAGGCTGCCGGGTCCGGTCGCCGATCCAGATCATATGGCCAGAGGTCGCATACCAGTCGCCACTGGTGGAGTCGACGCGGGTCAGCGCCTCTTCATAACCGAGCAGCAGCGCCTCGTGACTTGTGTAGAAATCGGTTTCGCGCAGCGCAAAATGGGTTTCGGACGTGATGCCGACGGCCCGCATGAACTCCATCGTCTCGGTAATTCGATTGGCGAGCGACTCGTATTTCTCGGCCTGCGGGCTGTGCGAGACAAAGCCCAACATCCATTTGTGGACATTCTCAAGGCTTGCATAGCCACCTTGCGCGAAGGCCCGCAGAAGATTGAGCGTTGCAGCCGACTGGCGGTACGCCATTTCCTGACGTGCAGGGTCGGGGGTGCGCGACTTCTCGTCAAAAGCCATGCTGTTGATGATGTCGCCGCGGTAGCTCGGCAATGTCACGCCGTCCTTCGTTTCGGTTTCGGACGAACGCGGCTTGGCGAACTGGCCGGCCACCCGGCCAACCTTCACGACCGGCTGGGAGCCCGCAAAGGTCAGCACCACAGCCATCTGCAGGAAAACACGGAAGAAGTCGCGGATATTATCCGCGGCATGCTCTGCAAAGCTCTCGGCGCAATCGCCCCCCTGGAGCAGAAAAGCCTCGCCGGCCGCGACGCTGGCAAGCTGCTTTTTCAGCTTGCGCGCCTCACCGGCAAAAACCAGGGGCGGAAAGGTCGCGAGACGGCCTTCGACCTCCCTGAGCGCGGCGGCATCCGGATAGGACGGAACCTGGCTTATGGGCTTGTTTCTCCAGGAGTTCGGCGACCATTTCGTCATTTCGGCACCCAATACGATTCCGGCGGTCACGATCTTCCGCCTTTCGCCCCATGCAGGCAGTATACGCCATAAGGGATGCGGTTCCTTACAGGAAGCCCGCAGGCTATTCTAGAGCGAGATCGCCGCAGATGGAATTCGGCTCCTCGCTTGCCAGCAGCTCCAACCTGCAAACCAGGCCGACAGTTGCGTTGCCACGAGGCACTACCAGTGGCACCGACCCTTGGCAATGGCAAGGGCGGCCTGTATAGAGCCGCCACTCCCATCCATCATCCATTCAGCAAGGACTACCCATGGCGATAGAACGCACCTTTTCCATGATCAAGCCCGACGCGACCCGGCGCAACCTGACCGGCGCGATCACCAAGATGCTTGAGGACGCCGGCCTTCGGGTTGTCGCATCCAAGCGCGTCTGGATGAGCCGCCGCGAAGCCGAAGGCTTCTACGCCGTTCACAAGGATCGCCCGTTCTTCGACGAACTGTGCGACTTCATGTCCTCCGGGCCCACGGTAGTTCAGGTTCTGGAAGGCGAGAATGCCATTGCCAGGAACCGGGAGGTAATGGGCGCGACCAATCCCAAGGACGCAGCCGAAGGCACGATCCGCAAGACCTACGCCCTCTCCATCGGCGAGAATTCGGTCCATGGCTCCGATGGACCCGAAACGGCGGCGCAGGAAATCCGCTACTGGTTCTCCGACACCGAAATCGTCGGCTGACATTTACTCCGGCCTGGGCGACCACTTAGCCCGGACCGTTCATATTCCGGAAAGACGAAGGGCGCCGCACGGCGCCCTTCTTTTATGCGGGCCGCAAGCCCCGCGTTACTGAGGCAGCTTGTCATCAATGCCCTTGACGTAGAAATTCATGCCAAGCAGCGTCTCGTCGTCCGCCACCTCGCCTTCCTTCAGCCAGGGCGTGCCGTCCTGCTTGTCCACCGGACCGGTGAAGGGATTCCAGCCGCCGGCAATCTTGGCTTCGGTTTCCTCGGCCATCTTCTTCACGTCGTCGGGCATGTTCGTATAAGGCGACAACAGCACCGCGCCATCCTTGATGCCCAGCCAGACATTGCCGGTCTTCCACGTTCCGTCCAGAACGGCCTGGACGCGTTCGACATAGTACGGTCCCCAGTCGTCGGTGTTCGAAGTCAGCTGCGCCTTGGGAGCGAACTTGATCATGTCCGAAGACTGGCCAAAGCCGAGCAGACCGCGCTCCTCGGCCACCTGCAGCGGCGCGGTGGAGTCCGTGTGCTGGGTGATGATGTCAGCGCCCTGGTCGAACAGCGCCTTGGCCGCATCAGCTTCCTTGCCGGGGTCGAACCACGAATTGACCCAGACGATCTTGAGCTTGAAATCCGGGTTGATCGACTGGGCGCCCAGCATGAAGGAATTGATGCCCATCACCACTTCCGGAATCGGGAAGGAAACGATGTAGCCGGCCAATCCCTTCTTCGACATCTTGGCCGCGATCTGGCCCATCACATAACGGCCTTCGTAGAAGCGCGCATTATAGACGGCGAGATTGTCAGCTGTCTTGTAGCCGGTCGCGTGCTCGAACTTCACGTCCGGGAACCTCTTGGCCACCTTGACCATAGGATCCATGAAGCCGAAGGACGTGCCGAAAATGATCTTGCAGTTTTCGCGGGCCAGGCGTTCGAACGCGCGCTCGGCATCCGGACCTTCGGCCACATTCTCCAGATAGGCGGTCTCGACCTTGTCGCCGAACGCCTTCTCGACGTCGAGGCGACCCTGGTCATGTTGATAGGAATAGCCGAAGTCGCCTATGGGGCCCACATAGACCCAGCATGCCTTCAGCTTCTCCTGCGCCTGGGCAGTAGCGGCCATTGACAGGCCCGCGACCGTCGTCATCAGCGCAATGAGCAGTTTCTTCATCGTGTTACCTCTCTGAGTTAAGCCTTAACTTCCCATGGTCTTGTCAGCGATCCGGCACGAAGGGCTGGCCGAGCGCCGCCGGCGTATTCATCATCGTCAGACGCTTGTTGCGCGAGATTAGAACAAGAACCGCGATCGTTGCCAGATAGGGCAGCGAAGAAAGGAATTGCGACGGCACCGGAATGCCAAAAGCCTGTGCATGAAGTTGGCCGATCCAGACCGCGCCGAATATGTAGGCGCCGGCAAGCACCCGCCACGGCCGCCAGGACGCGAACACCACCAGCGCCAGCGCAATCCAGCCGCGGCCGGCCGCCATGTTCTCCACCCATTGCGGCGTGTAGACAAGCGAGAGCTGGCCACCTGCGAGGCCGGCGCAGGCGCCTCCGAACAGGACTGCCAGATATCGGTATCGGAGCACGTGGATGCCGAGTGCGTGGGCGGATGTGTGGCTGTCGCCGATCGAGCGCAGCGTCAGGCCGGTGCGCGTGCGGAACAGGAACCATGCCACCCCAGCGATCAGCGCGATCGAAATGTAGAATACCGGATCCTGGCCGAAGACAAGCCTGCCGACCACCGGAAGATCGGTCAGAAACGGAATGTAGAGATTGGGTAGCCGTTCGCCCGGCAGTCCGACGAAACCTGTTCCCATCATGCCGGAGAGGCCGAGACCCAGCAGGGTCAGCGAAAGGCCGGTCGCGACCTGGTTGGTGGCAAGCGACAGCGTCATCACGGCAAACAGAAGCGAAAACAGCGCGCCGACCAGCACCGCGGCCAACAGGCCGAGCCAGGGGGAGCCGGTCAGGTAGCCCGCACCAAAACCGGCCACGGCGCCCATGATCATCATGCCCTCGACGCCAAGGTTGAGCACGCCGGAGCGCTCCACCACCAACTCGCCGATGGCCGCCACCAGAAGCGGCGTCGCGGCCGTGGCGATGGTGAGGAGGATGTTGACCGCGATGTCCATCAATGCACCTCCTCAAGCTTGGCTGCAGGCACGGCCTCGGACTCGCCACGAGCCTTCGCCCCAAGACCGACGAAGCGTATACGGTAGTGGATGAGCGTGTCGCATCCCAGGACGAAGAACAGCAGCATGCCCTGGAACACGCGCGCCACCTTGTCGGAAATGCCGAGGGCAGTCTGCGCGGCTTCGCCCCCGAGATAGGTCAGCGCCAGCACCAGTCCGGCCGCGACGATGCCCAGCGGGTTGAGTCGACCGAGGAACGCCACGATGATGGCCGTGAAGCCGTAGCCCGGCGAGATCGTCGGCTGGAGCTGATTGATCGCACCGGTAACCTCCGAGATGCCGGCAAGGCCGGCGAGCGCGCCTGACAGCATGAAGGTGAAGAACACCATCCTGTTGAAGTTGAAACCGGCGAATCGCCCTGCCCGCGGGCTTGAGCCGAGCACGCGAACCTCGAACCCCCGCAGCAGCCTGGTCATCAACATCCATACCGCGAGGGCTGCGACAAGGGCGAAGACGAAGCCCCAGTTTGCGCGGCCGGCTACCGGGAAAAGCGCGGGCAAAGTCGCCGAATCATTGAACATGACGGTCTGGGGGAAACCGTGCCCCTGCGGGTCGCGCCAGGGGCCGCGCACCATCCAATCCAGGAAAAGCTGCGCCACATAGACCAGCATCAGGCTGGTCAGGATCTCATTGGTGTTGAACCGCGCCTTCAAGACGGCCGGAATGGCCGCATAGGCAGCACCGCCAAGCATGCCAAGCAGGAGGCACAAGGGCAGTACGATCGGACTCTCGAAGGCTGGAAACATCACGGGAATTGCTGAACCGACAATGGCGCCCATGATGAGTTGCCCCTCGGCGCCGATGTTCCAGATGTTGGCGCGGTAGCAAACCGCAAGTCCGACGGCGATAAGGATCAAGGGCGCGGCCTTGATCGTCAGCTCGTGCAGCTGCCAGACCTCGCTGATCGGCGATATGAAATAGGTGTAGAAGGCAGAGATCGGGTTGATGCCCAGCAACAGGAACAGGATTGCGCCCGCAGCCATGGTCAGCGCGAAGGCGATGAAAGGCGACAGCGCCGAAAAGAGCGCTGAACGCTGCGGCCGCTTGACAAGTTCCACACGCATCACGCGATCTCCGCTTCGCTGCCGTGGGCAGCATGGCCCGGCTCGGCGCCGCCCATCAGAAGCCCGATCTTCTCGAAGGTCGCTTCGGCTATTGGTATGGGTTGCGACAATTCACCGTTATGCATGACCGCTATGGCGTCTGAAATTTCGAACAACTCGTCCAGATCCTGGCTGATGACCAGAACGGCCGAGCCGGACCGCGCCAATTCGATCAGCGCCTGGCGGATATGGGCTGCAGCGCCTGCATCCACGCCCCAGGTCGGCTGATTGACCACCATGACCGACGGGCGTCGGTCGAGTTCCCGACCGACAATGAATTTCTGCAGGTTGCCGCCCGACAGGGCAGCTGCCTCCGGGTCGGGCGCACTCTTTCGCACGTCCATCGCGTCGATGATGCGTTGGGCGGCGCTCTGCACAATGCCGCTCCTCACCATGCCGCCGGGGCCGATGAACGTCTTCCTGTCGGTTGCATGGCGGGACAGCAGGAGATTTTCAGAGAGTCGCATGCGAGGGGCTGCGCCATGCCCCAGCCGCTCTTCGGGAACGAAAGCTGCACCCAGCAGGCGGCGGCCCGTTATGCTGAGCGCACCGGCATCCTTCCCACCTATGCGCACGGCGCCGGTATCCTCCTGCCGGACCTCGCCGGATACCGCCTCGAAGAATTCGCCCTGGCCATTGCCGGCCACGCCCGCAATGCCGACAACCTCGCCGGCACGCACCGAAAGGGAGATGTTCCTGAGCGGGATTGAGAACGGCGTGGCCGGCTTGCGGCTGAGATTGCGAATTTCCAGTAGCGCTGGCGCTTCCTCCAGGCCGTCAACCGGCACGCGCACCACCGCTTTCACCTCGTTGCCCACCATCATGCGCGCGAGCGAGGATGCCGTCTCCTCCCTCGGATTGCAATGGCCCACTACCTTGCCATGGCGCAACACCGTGGCGCGGTCGCAGATGCGCTTCACCTCTTCGAGTCGGTGAGAAATGTACAGTATGGACTTCCCCTCTTCTCGAAGCCGTTCCAGCGTCTCGAACAGCTTGTCGGCCTCCTGAGGCGTCAGCACCGAAGTCGGTTCGTCCAGGATGATGAGTTGGGGCGCCTGCAGCAGGCAGCGGATGATCTCGATCCGCTGACGCTCGCCCACCGAAAGATCGCCCACCAGTGAATCCGGATCGAGCGGCAGGCCATAGCTGAAGGACAGGGCCCGCGCCTTCGCGGCGATCTGGCCTATCGGTGAACCGTCATCCAGGGACAACGCAATGTTCTCGGCGGCCGTCAGCGCCTCGAACAGCGAGAAATGCTGGAAAACCATGCCGATGCCGAGTTTCTTTGCGACCCCGGGGCTGGTGATCCTTACCGGCGTGCCTTGGCAACAGTGAGATCGACAGCGTCGCAAGCCTTGAGTGTGCCGAAGATCTTGGTCAGGCCGCGAACCTCGAGGAGATTCCCGGTCGCGAGCGGTTCACCCACAATGCCTCCCAGTCTGTTTTTCAGACATGTTTTCTGTTCCCGCTCGAATGGTAGGCCGCGCCGGCTGTGGGCGCAAAGGCCATGCAGTTTGAAAGTGATTCAAGAAATCCAGCGAAAACACAACCTGCGACAAGCCTTCGCTACGGAACAAGAATCGTCGTGCCGGTGGTTCTGCGCGCTTCCAGGTCGGCCTGTGCGCGGGCCGCATCCTTCAGCGGGTAGCGCTGGTTGATGCTGATGTCCACGATCCCTTTGCCCACGACGTCGAAAAGGGCGTTGGCGGATGCTTCGAGATCCTCACGCCTGGCGTTGTAGACGAACAGCGTGGGGCGCGTAATGTAAAGCGAGCCCTTTTGCGCAAGCACGCCGAGATTGAAGGGCGGCACGGGACCGGAGGACTGGCCAAACAGGGCCAGCAAGCCCATCGGCTTGAGACAGTCGAGCGAGCCTTCAAACGTGTCCTTACCCACCGAATCGTAGACGACCTCGCATTTCCTGCCGTCGGTGATCGAGCTGACTTCGGCGACGAAATCCTTCTCACGGTAGTTGATGACGTGGTCGTAGCCATTGGCGCGGGCCAGTTCGGTTTTCTCCGCCGAGCCGGCCGTGCCTATGGTGGTAGCTCCCAGGTGTTTCGCCCACTGCCCCGCGATGAGCCCGACCCCTCCGGCGGCAGCATGAAACAGAATTGTATCGCCCGGCTTCACACGATAGGTGCGGCGCAGGAGATACTCGGCTGTCATGCCTTTCAGCATCATGCCCGCGGCCTGCTCGTCAGAAATGTTGTCTGGCAGCTTGACCAGCCTGTCCGCGGCGATGACGCGGCGCTCTGCGTAGGCCCCTGTGCCGGTGGCGTAGGCCACACGGTCGCCGACCTTCAGCCTGGTCACCTCAGGCCCCACCTCTTCCACGACTCCGGCACCCTCCCCGCCCGGTACCATCGGCAGGCCGCCGGGCGCAGGGTAAAGGCCGGTACGATAGTAGATGTCGATGAAATTGAGGCCAATCGCCGTGTGGCGGATCAGCACCTGGCCTGGCCCTGGTCGGCCCGGATCAATTTCCTCATAGACCAGACTCTCGGGTCCACCGGGAGCGTGTATGCGAATTGCCCTTGTAGTGGTCATGACTTCCTGGCACCCAGTTGGGGAAAGAGCTGCAACACCGCGCCGATGCAGAATAGATAAAGGCCGGTGATCCCGATACCCAGCTTGGTGAACAGGCCAACATGTTCACCCAACACGCCTATCTGATGGTAGAACTGCGCCATGGCTGACTGGGCCAGCGCCAGCATGCCGAAGCCGCACCACAAAAGCGTCATCCCGAGGTTCAGCGACCTCAGCCGGACCACGCGAACAGGGTGAATGAAGTTGACGGGCAAGAATGTGAGAATGGCGCACAGGACGACCACGGCGAATGAAACCCACTCCCCCGGCTCGATCACAAAGAGCGTGAAGACGATCATGTTCCACACGACCGGGAACCCCTTGAAGAAGTTCTCCTTCGTTTTCATGCCCGTGTCGGCATAATAGATGGCGCTCGACACCACGATGATCGCCGCCGACAGGAAAGAAAGCTTTTCGCCCATGAACCCCCGCTGGTAAAGCGCGAAGGCGGGGATGATGACGTAGGTCACATAGTCGATGATGTTGTCGAGCAGTTCGCCCGACCATGTCGGCAGGATTTCCTTGACCTCCAGCTTGCGGGCAACGGGACCGTCTATCCCATCTACCAGCAGCGCCAGGCCGAGCCACCAGAACATCGCCGTCCACTGCCCCTCACTGGCAGCCACCAGTGAAAGGAAAGCCAAAAACGAGCCTGATGCGGTGAGAAGATGAACGGAGAAGGCGCGCGCCTGGGGCCAGGTCACCTTCTTCTTCGGACGCGGGATCCGGCTGGTGAGCTTTTTCGCGGCCTCCCTGGCCTTTGGCCTTACCGTGAGATTCTTGCGCATGAGTTCAACAGGCACCGCCGGCCTGCCGCAGCATTACCGGCCTGGCGTGCCGCTCCGCAGGGCAACGGAAACGGAAGGATATGTCGGGTGGCAGGTCCTGGTCCGTCATGCATATTCCCTTGAAAACGGGCCGACACTAATAGCAGCAGCGGTGCGAGTACAAGCATATGATTCCGCCGCTTCCGTCAAACCACGCCCCCGATCCTTGCTTGAATGCCCGGCCAGCCGGAGGCGAACGGTCACGTTGAAGCCTACCATGTCGCATCCTATACCCGATATGATGTGGATCGAAGGCCGGTCGAAACGAGGCGGGAGTGAGTTTGGTGATGTCTGACAAAGCCACAAGCATTGTGGTCGCCGGCAGTGGCCCTGCGGGAATGATTGCAGCTCTCGGCTTCGCAAAGGCCGGCTTTGATGTAACCCTGGCCGGCCCCGAGCCGTCCAGGCCCGACCAGCGAACGACGGCGCTCATGAACCCGGCCCTGGCGCTTCTGGACAGGCTCGGCGTACTCGCACCCATAAGGCCGCATGCGGCGCCGCTCAGGACAATGCGGATCGTGGATGCCACCAAGCGTCTGATTCGCAGCCCGACGGTGACCTTCCGCGCAAGCGAGATCGGTGAAGAACAGTTCGGTCTCAACATTCCCAACGCGGTGCTTGTTCAGACGCTCAGCGAGGCGGTCCGCTCGCACGCCGGTATCGACTGGCGACCTTGTATGGTTTCCGCATGGTCGCTCGGCAGCGAACGGGCGACCGCCACCCTGTCGGATGGAAGCACGATTTCGGCCTTGCTGGCAGTGGCCGCTGATGGCCGGCAATCCCCTGCCCGCGAAGCTGCAGGAATATCCGTCCGCAAGCGGCCCTGCCCACAGTCCGCGCTGGTGCTCAACTTCTCGCACCGCAGCAATCACGGTTATGTCTCGACCGAATTCCACACGGAGACGGGACCGTTCACGCAGGTGCCGTTGCCCGGAGGATACCGGTCCAGTCTCGTATGGGTGGTCACGCCCAAGATGGCGGAGGAACTTGCCGCTCTGGACGAAGATGCCCTGTCGGCGCTGATCGAGGAAAAGATGCAGTCCATGCTGGGCCGCGTAACAGCGGAACCGGGGCGCCAAGTTTATCCGCTTTCCACGCTGTCCGCTTTCCGCTTCGCCAAGAACCGCGTGGCGCTGGTTGGAGAGGCAGCGCATGTGTTTCCTCCCATTGGCGCGCAGGGCTTGAATCTTAGCACCAGAGACATCCACGATCTTATTGAAGTTTCGCTGAAAAATGCATCTGATCCAGGATCGCGGAAAGCTCTAGCCGCCTATGACTTCAAACGACGGCCTGACATTCTGGCGCGCAGCGGCGCGGTCAATCTCCTCAACAGATCCCTTCTCTCGGAAATGCTGCCTGCGCAGATGGCGCGCGGCATCGGCCTGAGCCTGCTGGGTTCGCTCTCGCCCCTACGCGCCTTCTTCATGCGCGAAGGAGTGGAGCCAGGCAGCGGCTTTGCTGTGCTTGCGGGCGGGCTGCGGAAACAGGTCGGGCGGTAACGCGCCGCTGGGGATCGTGCATCCCGCTTTCGATGAGGGAAAGACGAAGTCCGGGACGTCGGTCGGGACGGGATTGAATTGATAACGTCTTTGAGCCAGATAAAAGAAAAGGTTCGAGCGGTCACGGTAATGAAGACGGCCAAATTCTCGATCGGACAGGTAGTGCGCCATCGATTGTTCCCGTTTCGGGGCGTGATTTTCGACGTCGATCCGCAGTTCGCCAATAGCGAGGAATGGTACAAGTCCATTCCCGAAGAGATCAGGCCGAGCAAGGATCAGCCCTACTATCATCTGCTCGCCGAGAACTCGGAAACCGAGTACATCGCCTATGTCTCCGAGCAGAACCTTCTGGAAGACGATTCCGCGGAGCCAATCAGGCACCCCAGCATACGCGAAATATTCGAGGTGCTGCCGGACGGCCGCTACGCACCCAAGCGTCAACAGATGCATTGACCAGCGGGGCAAAAGGCCCCGCGCAGTCGCGTCAGCCTTCCTTTTTCGGCACCACCACCCGTAGCGACAGCTCGCGGAGTTGCTGCGGCGTTGCCTCCGAAGGTGCGTTCATCAGCAGGTCATAGGCCTGCTGGTTCATCGGGAACATGGTGATTTCGCGCAGGTTCTTCGCTCCCACCAGAAGCATGACAACGCGATCCACGCCGGCAGCCATGCCCCCATGGGGTGGTGCGCCATACTGGAAGGCGCGATAGAGGCCGCCGAAGCGCTCCTCCACGGTCTGCCGGTCCAGCCCGACGATCTCGAAAGCCCTCACCATGGTTTCCGGCAGATGGTTGCGGATGCCGCCGGAGGCAATCTCATAGCCATTGCAGACCAGATCGTACTGGAAGGCCTTGATCGTGAGCGGGTCTTCGTTGTTCAGCGCGTCGATGCCGCCCTGCGGCATCGAGAACGGGTTGTGGCCGAAGTCGATGCGCTTCTCGTCCTCGTTCCACTCATAGAACGGAAAATCGACGATCCAGCAAAGCTCGAAGCGATCGCGGTCGATGAGGTTCAGTTCCTCCCCTGCCCGGGAGCGCGCCGCACCGGCGAAGGTCGCGAATTTCTTCGGGTCTCCTGCGACGAAGAATGCCGCGTCACCATCCGACAGGCCAAGCTGCTGGCGGATCGCCTCGGTGCGCTCCTCGCCGATGTTCTTGGCGATAGGGCCCGCGCCCTCGAGCTTGTCGCCTTCCTTGCGCCAGAAAATGTAGCCGAGACCGGGCTGGCCCTCGCCCTGCGCCCAGGAATTCATGCGGTCGCAAAAGGCGCGCGAGCCACCGGTCTTTGCCGGAATGGCCCAGACCTCTGCCTTCGCATCATTGGCCAGGATGTTGGCGAAAACCTTGAAGCCGGAGCCGCGGAAGTGCTCGGACACCTCTTCCATGACGATCGGATTGCGCAGGTCCGGCTTGTCGGTGCCGTATTTGCGCAAAGCCTCTTCATAGGGAATTCGGGGAAACTCCCGCGTCACGGGCTTGCCCTCAGCGAAGGTTTCGAAAATCCCTCGCATGACCGGTTCCATGGTTGCGAGCACATCGTCCTGCTCAACGAAGCTCATTTCGAGGTCGAGCTGGTAGAACTCGCCCGGCAGCCGGTCGGCGCGCGGATCCTCGTCGCGGAAGCAGGGCGCGATCTGGAAATAGCGGTCGAAGCCCGACACCATGATGAGCTGCTTGTACTGCTGCGGTGCCTGCGGCAGTGCGTAGAAGGTCCCCGGATGAATGCGGGACGGAACGAGGAAGTCGCGCGCGCCCTCTGGTGAGGAGGCCGTCAGGATCGGCGTGGAGAACTCCGTGAATCCGGCTTCTGCCATGCGCCGGCGCATCTCGGCGATGATGCGGGTTCGCTGCACGATGTTCCTATGCAGGGTTTCGCGGCGCAGATCGAGGAAGCGGTATTTGAGCCGAATATCCTCCGGATAGTCCGGCTCGCCGAAAACGGGCAGCGGCAGTTCCTTCGCCACCGACAGCACCTCGATCTCCTGCGCAAAGACCTCGATCTCGCCAGTCTCGAGATTCGGGTTGATGGCTTCCTGCGCACGCGCCTTCACCTGGCCGTCCACCCGGATCACCCACTCGCTGCGGACCTTCTCCGCCATCTTGAACGCCGGCGAATCAGGGTCGGCGACGATCTGGGTCATGCCGTAGTGATCGCGCAGGTCAATGAAGAGAAGCCCACCATGATCGCGGACGCGGTGGACCCAGCCGGAGAGGCGAACGTTCTGGCCGGCGTCGGCCTTTCTCAATTGAGCGCAGGTGTGGCTGCGATAGCGGTGCATGGTGGGCTGCTTCCGATTAAAGGTTACAGGGCGGCTGGCTTCGGGAATCCTGCCGCGAAATCGGCGGGAAAAGCGCATGCGGGGTCAGGTTTGTCAAGGCGATGGCGCAATGGCGGTCCTGCTTTGGGCCCTCAACGACCATATGCCTTGACGAAAACCTTGCCGGCTGGAATGGAAAGATAGTTTCTCCAATCAAAAGCAGTTTGATGCACGTCATTACCAAGCAGGCCGAACTCGAAACCGTCATCGCCGCATTCGAAAAAGCAGATTTCGTTACCGTCGACACCGAGTTCATCCGCGAAACCACTTTCTGGCCGGTGCTTTGCCTCATCCAGATGGCAACGCCAGGGATGTCGGCGTTGATCGATCCCTTGTCGCCGGGACTCGACCTCAAGCCCTTTTTCCGTCTCATGGGCAACGAGAAGGTCGTCAAGGTATTCCACGCCGCGCGCCAGGATATCGAGATCATCGTTCATCTGGGCGACCTCGTTCCGAACCCGTTGTTCGACACGCAGGTCGCGGCAATGGTCTGCGGCTTTGGCGATGCTGTTTCCTATGACCAGCTTGTCCAGAAGATCACCGGCGTGCAACTCGACAAATCCTTGCGTTTCACCGATTGGCGGCAGAGACCGTTGTCTGACAAGCAACTGGAATATGCGCTGGCCGACGTCACCCACCTGATCGATGTCTATCTGCATCTCAAGACGCAGTTGGAGCGCGAGAACCGGGCCCACTGGCTCAAGGAAGAAATGGAAGTTCTTACCTCTCGCGGCACCTATGACATTCGGCCGGAGGATGCCTGGAAGCGGCTCAAGATGCGCGTGCGCAAGCCGCAGGAACTGGCTGTTCTTCAGGCAGTGGCAGCCTGGCGCGAGCGCGAGGCTCGCGAACGAGACGTTCCCCGCGGGCGCATTCTCAAGGATGATGCCCTTTATGAGATCGCGCAGCAGCAACCGCGCGATGCGGCGGCTCTCGGAAGGTTGCGCACGACGCCGAAGGGTTGGGAACGTTCTTCCTCGGCTGCCTCGCTGCTTGAAACCGTTAACGCAGCACTTGCCATTCCGAAGGATCGGCTGCCCAAGTTGCCCAAGAGCCATCAGCCGCCGGAAGGCACCGGTGCGGCCGCGGAACTGCTCAAGGTACTTCTGCGCATCATTGCCGAAAGGGAAGGCGTAGCGCCAAAAGTCCTCGCCTCATCCGATGACGTCGATCGCATCGCCGCAGAGGGCGAAAAGGCGGACGTTCCTGCCCTGCACGGTTGGCGTCGCGCGGTCTTCGGCGAAGCGGCGCTGCGCCTGATACGCGGCGAAATCGGCATCAAGTTCGAGAAGCGCCGCATAGCCCTGTTCGACCTGAACTGCTAGCACGGCCGCTCCTCGCCTGCCGGACCACCCCAACCGCTCAGATTGCGCCCGGGTAGTTTGGGCTCTCGCGCGTAATGGTCACATTGTGAGCGTGACTCTCGCGCAGCCCGGCGTTTGAGATGCGCACGAAGGTGGCGCGCTCGCGAAACTCGGCGAGATTCCGGCCGCCCACATAGCCCATGGCAGCCTTCAGGCCGCCTGCAAGCTGATGCAGCACACCCGCAACCGGCCCCTTGTAAGGCACCTGTCCCTCTATGCCTTCCGGTACCAGCTTGAGCGTGTCGCGCACCTCGGCCTGGAAATAGCGGTCGGCAGATCCACGCGCCATGGCGCCAACGGAACCCATGCCCCGGTAGGCCTTGAACGAGCGGCCCTGGTATAGGTAGACCTCGCCCGGACTCTCGTCCGTACCGGCCAGAAGCGAACCGATCATGGCCGCATCCGCGCCGGCCGCGAGTGCCTTTGCCAAATCGCCGGAGTACTTTATCCCGCCGTCTGCGATAACCGAAACGCCGGCCTTCTGGGCCGTCTCCACAGCGGACATGATCGCCGAAAGCTGCGGTACGCCGACGCCGGCAACGATGCGCGTGGTGCAGATCGATCCTGGCCCGATGCCCACCTTGACCCCATCGGCACCGGCGTCGATAAGCGCCTGCGTGCCTTCGCCGGTGGCGACATTGCCTGCAATGATGCGGACTGCGTTGGAGAGCTTCTTCGCCCGTGTCACCGCATCGAGCACGCGCTGGGAGTGGCCGTGGGCAGTATCGATCACCAGCAAATCAACGCCTGCGTCGATCAGACGCTCGGCCCGTTCGAAGCCGTCGTCGCCGACGCTGGTGGCGGCAGCGACACGGAGCCTTCCCTGCGCGTCCTTGGCCGCATGGGGGTTGAGCCGTGACTTCTCGATGTCCTTCACGGTAATGAGGCCTACGCAATTGCCCCTGCCGTCAACCACCAGCAGCTTTTCGATGCGGTGCTGATGGAGAAGGCGTTTCGCCTCCTCGTGATCGACGCTTTCCTTTACCGTAATCAGGTTCTCGCGCGTCATCAGCTCGAAAACCTTCTGCGTGGGGTCGGAAGCGAAGCGGACATCGCGGTTGGTCAGGATGCCAACCAGCCGGCCAGTCTTATGACCGCCCGAGCCGCCGTTCTCGACAACGGGAATGCCCGAAATGTCGTGCTCCTTCATCAGCGCCAGCGCATCGGCCAAAGTCGCCTCCGGCCCGATCGTGACCGGGTTCACCACCATGCCGGACTCGAATTTTTTTACCTGGCGGACCTGCTCGGCCTGCTCGGCAGGGGAGAAGTTGCGATGGATGACGCCGATACCCCCCGCCTGAGCCATCGCGATGGCGAGCCGCGCCTCGGTCACGGTGTCCATCGCCGCAGAAAGAATGGGGATGTTGAGATCTATATCGCCCGCAATACGGGTGCTGATATCGGTCTCACCGGGCATCACTTCGGAGTGGCCCGGCTGTAGCAAGACATCGTCGAAGGTCAGCGCCAGCGTGCCCGTTGAGGTATCGATGATTCTTGCCATTGCCGCTCCTTGAATCCAGAAAAGGCGCTGCAACCCCGCTGGGGGACAACGCCCAACTCGTGATTTTCCCTTTCAGGATTGGCGCTGGCTGGTAACACGAATGAAGAAATATGGGAAGTGCGACGTTCCCGTTTTCACATCCGGCGCCTTGCAGCCGCAAGCGCGCCGCGTTCTGGGAATTGGCTTGCGTCTTATGAAACTGCCCCCCGGTCCTCGTGTCTCTCATTTGAGGAGGAACGCCCCTTGAAGCCCTTGGCCAAAAGGTAGAGCTCCACGGATTCTTCCCGGGAGGCTGGCGGCTTCACATGGTGGACCGACCGAAAGTTGCGCTTCAGCGCGTCCAGGAGCGAGGCTTCCGTGCCTCCCTGGAAGGTCTTGGCCAGGAAATGTCCGCCGGGCTTGAGCACCGACATGGCGAAATCTGCCGCCACTTCGCACAGATGCATGGTGCGCAGATGGTCCGTGCGGCGATGGCCCGTGGTAGGAGCAGCCATGTCCGAGAGCACGATGTCGGGTTCGCCGCCCAGCGCCTCCACAAGTTTTCCCGGGGCGTCATTATCAAGAAAATCCATCTGCAGGATAACGGCGCCCGGCACCGGATCCATTTCCAGGTAGTCGATGCCGACGACATGGGGGTCGTCCGCTGTCGACTTGGTTCTCTGCACCGCAACCTGGCACCAGCCACCCGGCGCCGCCCCGAGATCGATCACCTTCATGCCCGGCTTCAGCAGATGGTGCTTGTCGTCGATCTCGATCAGCTTGTAGGCAGCCCGGGACCGAAAGCCCTCGGCCTTCGAACGTTGCACATAGGGATCGTTCAGATGTCGCTCGAGCCAGCGTCGAGATGATTCCTTCAGTCCGCCCTTTTTCCTGATCCGCGTGCGCTGGACGCGGACGCCGCCGGGTGCGGATTTCGCAGTTTTCCTGCTCAAGGCCGGACTCCGTCCGGTCGCCGGTATTTCCAGACGCCCTCTTCCGCCATCAGTTCGCTCAATATGCCCTCCCGCAGGCCGCGATCGGCAACGCGCAGCCTCTCGGATGGCCAGACAAGGCGGATCGCCTCGAGAATGGCGCATCCCGCCAATACCAGATCGGCCCGGTCAGCTCCGATGCAGGGGTTGGCGGCGCGCTGGTCGAAATCCCAGGCCAGCAGCTTCTCGATCATGCTGTCCACGCTATCGCGATTCATCCACAGGCCGTCCACCTTGCGGCGGTCGTATCGCTCCAGTTCGAGATGGACACCGGCCAGGGTGGTAACCGTACCGGACGTACCCAGGAGGTGGAAGCCCGGCCCAGAGCAAACATGGTTCAGCCTGTTGCGACCCTTGAAATCGTCGAGCCGGCGCCGGACGTCATCGACCATGCGCTGGAACGTTTCGCGGGTCACATCGCGCCCGCCATAGCGCTCCGCCAGCGAGACGACGCCGACAGGAAGGGACGTCCAGGATACGATATGATTTGCAAGCCGAGGCGAACGGCGGCCCGAAAGATCGATCAGCGCAATCTCGGACGAACCCCCGCCTATATCGAAAAGCACCACGCCCCGCGTGCCCCGCTCGACCAGCGAGCCGCATCCCGAGACCGCGAGCCGCGCTTCCGTGTGACGGTCGATGATCTCAAGCTTTAGCCCGGCCTCTCGCTCCACCCTTTCGAGGAACTCGGCGCCGTTTGCAGCGCTGCGGCATGCTTCGGTGGCAATTAGCCGTGCACGGCGAATCGTGCGGCTGCGTAGCTTCTCCGCGCATACCTTCAGTGCTTCCACAGCCCGATCCATGGCCTGGTCGGCAAGACGGCCGGTGGAGGAAAGCCCCTCCCCCAACCTGACGATTCGCGAGAAGGCGTCGATGACCCGGAACCGGCCATGGCGATGCGGCACGGCCACGAGAAGGCGGCAATTGTTCGTGCCCAGGTCGAGCGCGGCGAAGACGGGAAGTTCCCGCCCGGCCTGACGGCATTCCACTCGTGGCAGCGAAACCGGGGGCGAGGGTACGGTCACATTTTCAGGAGGAGCGGTAACCGCCTGTTGTGCAGCATCACCGCTGGACTGGACAAATACCTTGCGGCCACGTCTTCGCTTGCGCCGCTTCCTCCCTTTGGCAGGCAAGGGCTGGCCTTTGCCGCCTCTCCATGAGCCGTTGGGGAGGGTGGGCGTGGCAGCCGACGGCGAAGCGGCGGCACTTCGCGGCGCCGGCATATCCCCGGCCACGCCCGCTTCCGACGCACCTGCGCCGGTGTTGCGGTCTTCCACAGTCGATCCTTCCCGCGCCGCGCGAACCTAGACCGGACGCCGCAGGCGCAGCTGTTCCTTAAGTTGGCACCAGATTAACAGGCGAAGGTCGGATCACCAAGCCCAAACCGCAGCACCAAACCGGTATCAGACCGGTTGAACTGCTGGCATTGATGATGCATTTCTCAAGTTCCAATTGCTCGACGCGCAGCGCGGGTCGGCTTCAATGAAATCGGAGGACAATATGGCCGGACGGGCATGAAAGTCGGGCGCCATTTCTGGCCAGCTCTCGGCATTTCCGCGGTAGCCTTCTCGCTGTGGCTGCTCTACCACGAGCTTCGCGGGATTTCGTTGGACGATGTCGGCGAAGGTCTCGCTGCCATTTCATCCGGTCAGTGGGTCCTGTCCACGCTCTGCGCGATTGCCGCCTATTCGGCCCTGGCCGGCTACGACCATATCGCCCTCCTGCACATAGGAAAGCGTGTTTCCTGGCTGTTCGTGACGCTGTGCTCGTTCACCACCTACGCATTGTCGCACAATATTGGCGGTTCCGTGCTGTCGGGAGCGGTCATCCGGTACCGGGCCTATGGCACGCGCGGACTGAGCGGGCACGAAGTAGGCGTACTGGTGGCAGTGTGTTCAATCACCTTCGCTCTTTCCACGATATTGCTGACCGGCATTGTCCTGATCCTCGACCCGGCATTGCTGGAGCGCTTCTCCGACATAGGCTACGGTCAGTTCTCGGCAGGGACTGGCGTCCTCCTGCTGGCCATCGTCGCCGCCTATGTCTTCGGAAGCTGGCTCCATCTGAAGCCGTTGAAGATCGGCCCGTTCCAACTGCATTATCCAAGCCTGCCCATCGTGGCGCGCCAGCTGGTGATCGGACCGATCGAACTGTTGGCCGCGGCCGGTATCATCTATTTCGCGCTGCCCGAAGCGGGCAATCCCGGCTATCTCGCGGTACTTGGGGTCTTCCTCGTCTCGTTTTCCGTCGCGCAAATTTCTCATGCGCCTGGAGGACTTGGCGTGCTGGAATTCGTTTTCCTTACGGGACTGTCGGAGATGAATCCGGTTGGCGTGCTGGCGGCCCTGCTGGTATTCCGCCTGCTCTATCTGATAGTGCCCCTGTTGCTGGCATTGCCGGTCGTTATTCACTTCGAACGCTCGCAGTTAGGCCGCAATACCAGATGACTTTTCAATCACGCTTGCGCGGACCCGGACCTATGTCTACGAGGGCTTGGACCGCCTTGGGAGGAGCATGATGAAGGACGTGTTGCAGGAACTCGAACGCCGCCGCGCCATCGCGCGTGCCGGAGGCGGCCAGGCGCGAATAGACGCCCAGCACAGGAAGGGAAAGCTCACCGCGCGCGAGCGTATCGAAATCTTCCTGGACGAAGGCTCGTTCGAGGAATTCGACATGTTCGTCGAACATCGCTCGACCGATTTCGGCATGGAAAAGACGAAGATTGCCGGAGATGGCGTCGTAACCGGCTGGGGCACGGTCAATGGCCGTCCTGTCTATGTCTTCGCGAAGGATTTCACGGTCTTTGGCGGCTCGCTTTCGGAAGCCCATGCCGAAAAGGTCATGAAGGTTCAGGACATGGCGCTGCGCAACCGCGCGCCTATCATCGGACTGTATGATGCAGGCGGCGCGCGCATCCAGGAAGGCGTAGCCGCACTTGGCGGATATGCCGAGATTTTTCAGCGCAACGTGCTGGCCTCGGGCGTCATCCCGCAGATCTCCGTCATCATGGGGCCGTGCGCCGGCGGTGATGTCTACTCACCGGCCATGACAGACTTCATCTTCATGGTGCGCGACACGTCCTACATGTTTGTCACCGGGCCGGACGTGGTCAAAACTGTCACCAACGAAACGGTGACAGCCGAGGAACTCGGCGGCGCCTCCATTCACACGACGAAATCCTCCATAGCAGACGGCGCATATGACAATGACGTGGAGGCCCTGCTGCAGATGCGCCGCCTGGTCGATCTTCTGCCTTCGTCCAACACGGCCGAAATCCCCGAGATCGAGTGCTACCAGTCGGTCACCGAACCCGACCTTTCGCTCGACCGGCTCATTCCCGACAACGCCAACAAGCCCTATGACATCAAGGAACTCATCCTGAAGACCTGCGATGAAGGCGACTTCTTCGAAATCCAGGAGAGTTTCGCAAAGAACATCGTAACCGGCTTTGGCCGTATCGAGGGCCGCACTGTAGGGTTCGTCGCCAACCAGCCGATGGTTCTTGCCGGCGTTCTCGATTCTGACGCCAGCAGAAAGGCGGCCCGCTTCGTGCGCTTCTGCGACTGCTTCAACATCCCGCTCGTGACTTTCGTGGATGTGCCCGGCTTCCTGCCCGGAACGGCACAGGAATATGGCGGGCTGATAAAGCACGGGGCAAAGCTGCTGTTCGCCTATGCCGAGGCAACCGTGCCGAAGGTTACCGTAATCACGCGCAAGGCATTTGGCGGCGCCTATGACGTCATGGCTTCAAAACATTTGCGCGGAGACATCAACTACGCATGGCCTACGGCCCAGATTGCGGTCATGGGTGCCAAGGGCGCGGTCGAAATCATCTATCGCAAGGATATTGGCGACCCTGAGAAGATCGCCTCCCTGACCCGCCAGTATGAGGACCGCTTCCTCTCGCCCTTCGTCGCTGCCGAGCGCGGCTATGTCGACGAGGTGATCATGCCGCATTCAACCCGCCGGCGCGTGGCACGCGCCCTCAGGATGCTGCGCAACAAGGATCTTCAGAACCCCTGGAAGAAGCACGACAACATCCCATTGTGAGGACTCAGCTCCCGTCGTGCGGGGAGTCGAACTCCATCACTGCGTTGAACAATTGCGCCTGGGCCACAAGCTGCGCCTGAATGTCTTCAAGCGCCACGTTTTCGGCCTCGTTTCGGCGGCGTATTTCCTCTGCCAGCCTGGCAATGTTGACGATCCTCTGCGTCGACAGCGCGGTACGAAGCGACGCCGAAAGGTCCTCCATCAATCGGTCGGAGAGCTTTCTTTCCATAGGTTGCCTCGCTTCAAAGCTGCCGGATCGCGGTTCGCCGCCGGTATCTTTAACGATACGCCCGGGAGGCATGTATGGCAAGGAAAATCCAGAATTTTATTTTTAAAATCAATTAGTTAGTAGATTGCGGCGAATCAGGTGAACGCTACAATGCCGCCTCCAGCACATTTGACATCAGGACTGCGCTTGTCGGAAAAAGCGCCTTATGAGATTAATGAGTGGAACGAGTTGCTTACTCATTCGTCTTCTTCGGCGCGGAGGATGCCATGTCTGAGCTTGAACGACCGGAACGCCTCCAGGTTATGTTGAGCGCTGAGGAGCTTCTCGCGGTCGAAAATTGGCGCTTTGAAAAACGCATGCCTAGCCGCGCGGCGGCTGTTCGAGAACTGCTTCGCCGCGGGCTGGCAGCCGATGGTTTCCTGACAGCAGACAGCGGCGTGAAATCGCAGGATTTCGGGGTCATCGGACCCGGCAGTAGCGTAGAGGGCAAGGAATCCTGAGCCGGAAGGTTGCCAAGGCCCCGTCGGATAACAGGCATGCTTGAATTCGGCGGCTGGTTGCCGCCACCTCACACGGCGCGCATCTTCATCGAACCCCTCAATCGATTTGCATCGCCAGCCGGCTCAATCTCCCCTTGAAGGCTTTTGTGCAACGCGGTAGGCCCTCTCCATCATATATCTGGAGAGCCAGTCGTGAGCGAGCAGAAGACCAGAACCGAAACCGATACGTTCGGGCCGATCGAGGTTCCCTCCGACCGTTACTGGGGGGCGCAGGCGCAGCGCTCGCTGGGCAATTTCCGGATCGGTTGGGAGAAGCAGCCCGCCTCGATCATTCGCGCACTGGGTATCGTCAAGCGCGCGGCCGCCGAAGTGAATATGGAACTCGGCAAGCTCGATCCGGCGATCGGAAAGGTGATCATCCAGGCTGCCCAGGAGGTGATCGACGGCAAGCTCGACGATCATTTCCCGCTGGTAGTCTGGCAGACAGGTTCGGGCACGCAGTCGAACATGAACGCCAACGAGGTGATCTCAAATCGGGCGATCGAGATCCTTGGCGGCACCTTGGGCTCAAAGAAGCCGGTGCATCCGAACGATCACGTCAACATGAGCCAGTCGTCGAACGATACCTTTCCGACGGCCATGCACATCGCCTGTGCCGAGCGCATCATTCACGACCTGTTGCCCGCTCTGAGGCGCCTGCATGAGGCGTTGGACGCCAAGGCCAAGGCGTTTGACCACATCGTCAAGATCGGGCGTACGCATACGCAGGACGCCACTCCCCTCACCCTTGGCCAGGAATTTTCCGGCTATGCTGCGCAGGTCGCCTCCTCGATAAAGCGTATCGAGCTGACCTTGCCCGGCCTCCAGGAACTGGCGCAAGGCGGCACCGCAGTTGGCACCGGGCTTAATGCGCCAGTGGGCTTTGCCGAAAAAGTAGCCGAACGCATCGCCCAGATCACCGGAATTGCCTTCACCTCGGCACCAAACAAGTTCGAGGCACTGGCGGCGCATGATTCGATGGTATTTTCCCATGGTGCCATCAACGCCACGGCCGCGGCTCTGTACAAGATCGCCAACGACATCCGCTTCCTCGGCTCCGGCCCGCGGTCGGGCCTCGGCGAACTGTCGCTCCCCGAAAACGAGCCCGGCTCGTCGATCATGCCTGGCAAGGTCAATCCGACCCAATGCGAAGCGTTGACGCAAGTGTGCGTCCAGGTATTCGGCAACCATGCAGCCATCACCTTTGCCGGAAGCCAAGGCCATTTCGAGTTGAACGTCTACAATCCGCTCATGGCCTACAACTTCCTGCAGTCGGTCCAGCTCCTGTCCGATGCGGCCGTGTCTTTCACCGACAATTGCGTGGTCGGTATCGAAGCGCGCGAGGATAACATCAAGGCAGCGCTGGAGCGTTCCCTGATGCTGGTGACGGCGCTTGCCCCGAAGATCGGATATGACGCTGCGGCAAAGATCGCAAAGTCCGCGCACAAGAATGGCACGACCTTGCGCGAGGAAGCCGTAGGTGGCGGCTATGTGACCGACGAGGAGTTCGACCAGATCGTTCGGCCGGAGGCCATGACGCGCCCCGGCTGAGTTCAACTAACCAGCCTTGTGAACAATGCGTCTCCGAAGACGCATCTTTGGTGAACAATCCGATTGGGTTATTTATTAAGTGTTCAAACCCTTTCGGAGACCTCGCCATGTCCAATGTTTCAACTACCGCAAACGCCGCCGTTGGCGGCAATGCGCTCACCATTCTCGCTGGCCGCGTGCTGCTGTCCATCCTCTTCATCATTGCCGGCTTCGGCAAGCTCAGTGATATCGCCGGCACCGCGGGCTGGTTCGGCTCCATCGGCCTGCCGATGCCAACTGCCACAACCATAGTCGTCGGCCTTATCGAGTTGCTTGGTGGGCTGGCTGTCCTCGTCGGCTTCCAGACCCGGGTCGCTGCAATCGTGCTGGCAATCTTCACGATCGCTGCCACCGCGATCGGCCATCTCGACTTCTCGCAGGCGGGCAATGCGCTCGCGCTTCAGAAGAATCTCGGCATCACCGGCGGCTTTCTTCTCCTGGCCGTCCTCGGAGCCGGCGCCTATTCCATTGACGCCCGGCGCAACTGATCCCGCCACTGGTTAAAGGGCGAGCGCGGAACGATCCGCGCTCGTTCCGATTCAAGTATCCGGCCCGCCTTCAACCGCAAGCACAAGATCGCGTCCGATCAGGCGCGAAAGCTGAGCCAGTCGGCCGGCCGGCCGTTCGCCGTAAAGACCGGCGAGATCGGATGGGATGACCAGGGCCATAGCGTCACGACCCCGATCTTCCCAGCGCAGGCGGGGCATGACACCAGGCATTGCAGCAGACAGCAGGTAAACCACCCGCATCAACGCTGCCAGCACACGAGCACGCTCAAGGTAGCGGGGCGTGGCAAGCCCCCGTATTTCGGGCGAGGCTTCGGTGAATATGCCTTCATGCCGGAACAGATTGGTGAGCGCCAGAAACGCGCGCCCTGGATGATCCACCCCGATGAAGGACGCATGAGCGATAATGTTGAGCGATTGTGTACCGCGATATTCCGGATGCGCGCGCCAGCCGATATCTGCCAGCAGACAGGCGGCCTGCCGATAGCGCGCCTCATCTTCGGTTTCGTCGATGCCGAAGGTGGCGAAAGATTTGCCCGTCCATTCGACCAGTTCGTAGGCATGTTCGACCGAGCGCGAGCGCAGGCGCGCAAGCTCCTCAGCCGCCGAAATAAGCGGATCGGCACGGCGGGACTCCTCGTCCAGCAGCGAATAGAGAAAGCCTTCGCGCACGCCGAGCGCGGACATCAGGATTTTTGAAGGCTGCATCGCCGTGATGATCTCGTGCAGGACGACGGCACCATAAGGCAAGAGCGAGCGGCGGTTCTTGGATATGCCCTGGATGCCCTTGACCTTCTCGACCTCGCCCTTGGCTACCCGGCGCAGGAACCCGGCCGCCTGAGGAAGGTCAAGCTGGTAATGATGCATGACGTCGAGCGGATAGCCTGTCTTCTCCATGTGCAGACGCGCCAGGTTGCGCCATGTACCGCCGACCGCATAGAACGGCTTGCCCCGGCCCGCTTTCAGAAAATCGGCCTTGGACAGCGCCTCGCGGGTTATGCGCACTGCCTCAGCAAGCGAACCCCTGGCCATATCATGGAGGCGCAGGCCCCCAAGCGGCAATGTGATCCCCTCCCCGACCTGTTCTCCGTCCACCTCGACCAGTTCCAGGCTGCCGCCACCGAGGTCGCCGACTATGCCGCACGCCGGGTGGAAACCGGAAATGACCCCGCGGGCCGAATAGCAGGCCTCTTCCCTCCCTGAGAGAACGCGAATGCTGGTGCCCAGCACGTCCTCGGCGCGACGGATGAAATCGGCGCCATTGACAGCCTCCCGGGCGGCGGCGGTTGCCAGCACATACATTTGCGCAGCGCCCGCCTGCTCCGAAAGACTGCGAAAGCGACGAAATTCCTCCAGCGAGCGGGTCACTGCCTTCGGATCGAGCCTGCCGGTCGACACCATCCCCCGACCAAGGCCGGCCAGCATCTTTTCATTGAAAAGCACGGTGGGTGACCGCGCCAGCCCCTCATATATGACAAGCCGAATCGAGTTCGAGCCGATATCGATGATCGACAGCGGCCGGCGGTCCTGTAGCCGCCCCTGCGAATTGGCCAGCATCAATCGAGCGTGGTCGATTTCTTGCGGCGGCGGAACTGCGCGATGCGCTTGGGCGCGTGCGATTTCAGTGCATCCCCACGTCCCGACAGGCTCGGATTGGTCATGAAATATTCCTGCGCGTTGAAGGGCTCCTCATCTCCGTCCGGAATGATCCGCCGCGAGGTGCCGTCAGCCAGTACTTCAAAACTTTGCTGGTTGTCCATTATGTTGCCCAGCATGATCTGGCCGAGAACCTGTTCATGGACGGTCGGATTGGTGATGGGAACCATGCATTCGACGCGCCGATCCAGGTTTCGCGGCATCATGTCGGCGGAACTGATATAGACGATCGCCTCATCCGACGGCAGGCCGTGGCCGTTTCCGAAGCAGTAGATTCGGCTATGCTCCAGGAAGCGGCCGATGATGGATTTCACCCTTATGTTCTCCGACAGGCCCGGTACCTGCGGTCGCAGGCAGCAAATGCCGCGCACAACCAGGTCGATTTCGACCCCGGCACGACTGGCGTCGTACAGCGCATCGATGACGATCGGATCGACCAGCGCATTCATCTTCATCCATATCTGCGCCGGGCGACCGTTGCGCGCATGCTCCACTTCATCGGCTATGTGACCAAGGATGCGGCTGCGAAGCGTGTAAGGCGACAACGCCACGGCCATTTCTCCGGTTGGCTCCGCATAACCGGTGATGAAGTTGAATATCTGCGCCACGTCCCGCGCGATGATGGGATCGCTGGTGAAGAATGACAGGTCCGTATAGGTGCGCGCTGTGATCGGATGATAGTTGCCCGTTCCGAGGTGCACATAGTTGCGCAGCCGTCCGTCCTCGCGGCGCACAACCAGCGACATCTTGGCGTGGGTTTTCAGTTCCAGGAAGCCGAACACCACCTGCACGCCCGCGCGTTCGAGGTCGCGCGCCCAGCGGATGTTGGCCTCCTCGTCGAAGCGAGCCTTCAACTCGACGAGCGCGGTGACCGACTTGCCGGCTTCAGCGGCGTCTATCAGGGCCCGCACTATGGGACTGTCGTTGGACGTCCGATAAAGCGTCTGCTTGATTGCGACCACGTCCGGGTTCGCAGCCGCCTGCCGCAGGAACTGGACGACAACGTCAAAGGACTCATAGGGATGGTGAACGATAATGTCCTTTTCGCGGATTGCGGCGAAGCAATCGCCCCCATGCTCGCGGATTCGTTCCGGAAAGCGCGGATTGTAGGGCACGAATTTGAGGTCGTCGCGAGGCAAGGCGACGATTTCAGAAATCTGGCTGAGGGCCAGGGGACCCTTCAGGACGCTGACGCGATTGCCTGAGACGCCAAGTTCACTGGCGACGAAGTCGCGCAATTCCGCAGGCATGTAGGCGTCGAACTCGATCCGGATAACAGAGCCACGACGGCGGCGCTTGAGAGCAGTCTCAAACAGTCGCACCAGGTCCTCGGACTCTTCCTCCACCTCGATATCGCTATCGCGGATGATCTGAAACGTGCCCGAGCCTTTCACCTCGTAGCCGGGAAAAAGCTTGCCAATGAACAGGCCGACGACCTGTTCGAGCGTAATGAAGCGGACCCGTTCCTTTCCGTCCGGCAGACGGATGAAGCGCTTGAGCGCGGGCGGCAGGCGCAACAGAGCGCTCATCTGCTCGCCATCCTTCAGGTGCCGAAGCTGCAGGGCAATGGAGAAGCCGAGATTGGGAATGAAGGGAAACGGGTGCGCCGGATCTATGGAAAGCGGCGTGAGAACGGGGAAGATCTGTTCTTGAAAATGTTCCTCGAGCCACGCCCTGTCCTCCTTGTTCAGCGCATCGCTTTTGACAACCTCGATCCCCTCCTTCTTCAGCAATTCCATCAGGAAAGTGAGAATTCTCTGCTGGTCTTCCTGAAGGCGCTCGACTTCCCGCAGAACCTGTTCGAGCTGTTGCTGTGGCGTGCGGCCGTCGGGGCTTTTCAGCACGATGCCTTCACGTATCTGCCCGGCGAGACCGGCCACGCGCACCATGAAGAACTCGTCGAGATTGGCGGCCGAAATGGACAGAAAGCGGACCCGCTCCAGCAATGGATGCCGTTCGTTCTGGGATTCTTCCAGCACACGCCGATTGAACTGCAGCCAGGAGAACTCGCGATTGACAAAGCGATCGGGATTGCCTTCGGCAGTCGCGGTCTCTTCTGCTGCAAATTCCGTCAGGATTGGCTTGAGTTCGTTCATGTTTCTGCTCTACGCGGCACCATCGCCGGTTTTCCAGCTCAATCTATCCTCTGGCAGGGTTTTGCGACAGTTTCATATCAACAGCCTTGCAATGAAAGAGGATATGCTACAAACGCATCCCATCCGACGACACGAAAGGGAGACGGCAATGGCCGGCATTACCATTCCCCATTTCCAGAACGACGCCGGGCATCCGGCCATCGAGATCGGAGTCAAGGAGTTCAAGTGCGTCGGCGCAAACCCGCCCTTCGATCATCCTCACATCTTCATCGACATGGGCGATGAGGATGAGGCGGTCTGCTCCTACTGCTCGACGCTGTATCGCTATCAGCCAAAGCTGAAGGCGAGTGAAACCAATCCACCCGGCTGCACCTATATCGAAAACGCAGCCTGACATCTTCCATCATGGATAGGCGGCTTTCCCGGCAGATTGTTATCGCCGGGGGCGGGATTGCCGGGCTGTCAGCGGCACTGGCATTCGCGCAGCGCGGCTTTGACGTCCGTCTCTTCGAGCAGGCAGCCCGGTTCGAGCCGTTCGGCGCCGGCCTGCAACTCTCTCCCAACGCTACGCGCCTGCTCGGCCGGCTGGGCGTCCTTCAGCTGTTGCGACCCAAAGCGGTTGAGCCAGCCGCTGTGTTGCTTCGCGATGCCCGCACGCTGAAGGTCCTGTCCCGGTTCCCGCTCGGGGAGTTCGCCGAACGGCGCTGGGGCGCTCCATATCTGACCGCCCATCGCGCAGACCTTCACGAAGCACTCCTGGCCAAAGCCTCGGTGGAGCCGGCAATCGAAATTTCCACAGGCGCGCGGATGACAGGCGATTTCACCTTCGCCGTCCAGGGTGCGACGGTAACTTACGAACGGAACGGGCGGCGGGAGATTGCCGAAGCGCCTCTCGTCACGTTGGCCGACGGCGTTTGGTCAACGCTGCGCGAAAGGATGTTTCCGACCAGCCAGCGCGAATTTTCCGGCTTGCTTGCGTGGCGGGCTACCGCAGACGGAGATAGTGTTGCCGGGCGGGCATTTACTGCCATGTCGTCCGTGGACTGCGTAACCGCCTTCCTCGACCCCTATTTCCATCTTGTTGCATATCCGGTCAGTGGCGGCAGAGCCTTCAATTTCGTGGCCTTCACCAAGGGCAAAGCCAATGCGGAGGGGCGATCGGCCGAGCAGGACAGTTCGCCATTGGCGGCCGCCACACGTCATTGTCCCGCACTGTCCGGCCTGGTGGCACAAGTAGGCGAATGGACGGCCTGGCCTCTCAACACGGTCACGCAGCATGGGCCATGGATACGGCCGGAAGGTGCGGCGATGATCGGCGATGCCGCACATGCCATGACGCCGTTCGCCGCGCAGGGTGCTGCCATGGCCATAGAGGATGCGGTGGCACTGGCGGGTATGGTGGCCGACACCACGACCACGCAGGATCTGCCGGCACGCCTGAGGCAATGGGAGCAGGTGCGCAAGGCGCGAGTGGCCCAGGTTGCCCGTCGCGGCGCCCTGAACAAGCTCGCCTGGAACGCTGCGGGCCCGCTCGCGGTCGGCCGTGATCTCCTGCTTCGGCTGCGGTCGCCTGCAAGTCTCGCTGCCGACCTGGACTGGCTGTATGGCTACGACGTCCAATCAGGCATGAGCGGCAGCATCACATAGCGGTCGCCTTCCCGCCCCTCTCCACGTTCTTCGCCGCCGCTGTCGCCATCAATGAAGGATTTGCGAGAGGAACAGCTTGGTGCGTTCGTGACGCGGGTTCTCGAAGAACTCAGCCGGCGTGTTCTGCTCGACAATCTGGCCCGCGTCCATGAAGATGACGCGATTGGCGACCTTGCGCGCAAAGCCCATCTCATGGGTCACGCACAACATGGTCATGCCCTCTTCGGCAAGTCCGACCATCGTTTCCAGAACTTCCTTGATCATTTCCGGGTCCAAGGCCGAGGTCGGCTCATCGAACAGCATGATCCGGGGATTCATGCACAGCGAACGGGCAATCGCCACGCGTTGCTGCTGCCCTCCGGAAAGTTGTCCCGGATA
>SMEK01000382.1_pt1 | contig 31281 bp, 25 predicted proteins | sample 2456371 | NCBI WGS metagenome assembly SMEK01 (sample SAMN10132590, study PRJNA489261) | soil metagenome | isolation source: day1 antibiotic-loamy sand soil ammended with composted manure from dairy... | place: USA | collected 2015-04-01
GAACACGAACGCGCACGGGGAGCGGCGGAATCAGCGGCGGCCGCTGCCACGCAGGCCGGTGAGGAGATGGCCGCTGAACTCCACCGTCACCGCCAGGACCTGGCCGCGGTGCAGGCCGAGCGCGACGAACTGGCCCGGCAGCTGACGGACACACGGACCGAACTGCACAACCTCACCGCAGACCACGCACGGCTCGGCGAACGACTCGATGCCACCACCACCGAGCTCGACAGGACGCGCGAGGAGTTGACGACCACCCGAGCCGACCTCGCCGCGGTGCGTCGGGAGAACACCGACCTGCGAGCGACTCTCGAGAAACTTCGCGAGGAGCTCGCCACCGAACGCGCGGCGCGCACTGTGGCTGAGACCAAAGCCACAGCGGCGGAAGCCGCGGTGGCCGACAAGGACACCAGGCTGGCGGATCTCGCCGAGCAGCTACGACAGGCCCATGCGCGAGTCGACGTGCTTCTCGCCACACGGGACACCGGGTCCCACCGGGCTGAGGGCGGCGATCGTGACGGTCGGGTCACCGACTCCGCAGCGCCGTGAGGACGTCGGATATCCCCGCTCTGCCTTTCCTTGCCCTGCCTGAACAGCGATAACGGCTGACCGGGGGCGCAAGACCACGCCTGTGCCGGGTGCGTGTCGACCGGTCCGGACAGTGACTCCATTGAGGACAGACGACCGTGCAGTGGCGGGAAACACAATTGCATAATTTTGCAATTCGATACATGCTGTACTGGTCACTGTCTTGCAGGGTGGGAAGGTGGGTGGGCAGGACCGTGCCGGTCCCGCTGTATCAGGTGAAGGCGGAATTCTTCCGCATGCTCGGCCATCCGGTGCGCATCCGGGTGCTCGAATTGCTCCAAGGAGGACCCAAGTCGGTGCGCGAGCTTCGGGCCGCGATCGACGTGGAGGCACCGAGTTTGTCGCAGCAGTTGGCGGTGCTGCGTCGTTACGGCATCGTCACCGCCACGCGCGACGGGTCGACGGTCGTCTACGCGTTGGCCGGGGGAGACGTGGCCGAGCTGATGCGGGCGGCGCGGCGCATTCTCACCGAGATGCTGGCCGGGCAGAACGAACTGCTCGACGAGTTGCGTGCGGAGAGCGCTGAATGAGAGGGATCCGGGCAGCCGCGTGGCGGTTGCGTTCGTTGTTGCCCGGTCGCGCCGATCTCGCCGCGGTACGGCGGCATCCCCGTCGTGACCTGCTGGCCGGGCTCACCGTGGCCATCGTGGCGTTGCCGTTGGCGTTGGGTTTCGGGGTGTCCTCCGGGCTCGGCGCGGAAGCCGGGCTGGCGACCGCGGTGGTCGCCGGGGCGTTGGCCGCCGTGTTCGGTGGCTCCAATGTGCAGGTTTCCGGTCCCACCGGGGCGATGACCGTCGTGCTCGTCCCGATCGCCGCCGCGCACGGCGCCGCGGGGGTGTTGGCGGTCGGGTTGATCGCGGGGATCCTGCTCGTGGGTCTCGCGTTCGCGCGGGCAGGTCGCTACATGCGTTACATCCCGGCGTCGGTGGTGGAGGGCTTCTCCCTCGGCATCGCCTGTGTCATCGGTTTGCAGCAGGTCCCCAATGCGCTCGGAGTGGACGAGGTCGACGGCGAGCACGTGCTGACGCTGACGTGGCATGCCCTCCAGGAATTCGTTCGCAGTCCGGAGTGGACATCGCTTGCCGTGGCCCTCGGTGTGGCGGCGGTGATGCTCATCGGGGCGCGGTGGCGGCCGGGAGTGCCGTTCTCGATCCTCGCGGTCATCGCGGCGACCCTGGTGGTCGAGGTGGCGCGGTTGGATTCTGTGACCCCGATCGGTGAGCTGCCCGCGGGGCTGCCCGCGCCGTCGCTGGATTTCCTCGATCTCTCGGCGCTTCCCGCGCTGCTGCCGTCGGCGTTGGCCGTCGCGGCGCTGGCCGCGCTCGAGTCGCTGCTGTCGGCGTCGGTGGCGGACGGGATGACCGTGGGGCAAAAACACGACCCCGACCGGGAGCTGTTCGGCCAGGGGCTGGCCAACATCGCGGCTCCGTTGTTCGGTGGTGTGCCCGCGACGGGGGCGATCGCCCGCACCGCTGTGAACGTGCGTTCCGGCGCCAGTTCCCGGCTCGCATCGTTCACGCACGCCGCCATCCTCGCCGTCATCATCTACGCCGCCGCGCCGCTGGTGTCCGCGATCCCGCTGGCCGCGCTCGCCGGTGTGCTGTTGGCCACCGCGGTCAGGATGGTGGAGGTCGGCAGCATCAAGGCCATGGTGCGGGCGACCCGCTCCGACGCGGTCGTCCTCATCGTCACCGCGGTGGCGACCGTGGTGTTCGACCTGGTCTACGCGGTGTTGCTGGGCATGCTGATCGCGGGTGCGCTCGCCTTGCGCTCCATCGCGCGGCAGGCGCGACTGGATCAGGTCGACATCGCCGGTGACCTGCCCGGCGCCACCAGCGACGAGGAATACGCGCTGTTGGCCGAGCACATCGTCGCCTATCGCATCGACGGGCCGCTGTTCTTCGCCGCGGCGCACCGGTTCTTGTTGGAACTGCCCGACGTGACGAACATGTCGGCGTTGATCCTGCGGATGTCGCGGGTCACCACCATCGACGCGAGCGGCGCGCTGATGCTCAAGGACACCATCGACAAGCTCGAGCATCGGGGCATCACCGTCTACGTCTCCGGGATCAGGCACGGCCACCACAGGCCGTTGGAAGCGCTCGGCGTCATCACCCGGCTCCGCGCGGAGGGACGAGTGTTCGCCACGACCCCGGAGGCCATCGCCGCCGCTCGGAATCAGTTGCGCAGTGACGGCACTCTTGCCACGCCACCGCAGGATCTGTCCACCGACTCGCCGCGGCGAGAACCTGCGTAATGGTGACATAACGGTCGGTGAGGTGATCTGTCGCTATTACCCCGGATCGGGTGATGTCATCACCGGTGCGGGCTAATGGGCACCGACTTTCGTTGTGAGCCGAATGCCGATTCACGACGTTGGTCGCGGGCCGCTCGGCGGCTGTATGTCGTCTCTGACGTGGTGATACTTCGACAGTCGTTGCTCGGAGGACGTGAACACGTCACAAGGAGATGGCCCATGCTACCGAAGAAGCACAGACTCGTGGCTCGGATGACCGCGACCGCGATGCTGGCTGCGGGAACGGCCGCGGCGGTCGCCCTGCCCGCGACCGCGGAAACGGTGACACCGCAGACGGAAGTCACGGCCGAGGCGGACCCGATGCTGCAGGCCATGCAGCGCGACCTGGGGCTGACGGCCCAGGAGGCGCAACAGCGGCTGGAGCAGGAGTCTGTGGCGCGCACGCTGGACGAGACCCTGCGCGCCAAGTTGCAGGACAACTTCGGAGGCTCGTACTACGACGCCGACACCGGGACCCTGGTGGTGGGTGTGACCGAGGCGTCCGCGTTGGACGACGTGCGGGCCGCCGGCGCCAAGGCCAAGCTCGTCGACGCCAGCATCGACGAACTCAACACGGCGGTGGACCGGCTCGACCGCAAGGAAAGCAGCGCCCCCGAATCGGTCACCGGCTGGTACGTCGACGTCAAGAACAACTCGGTGGTCGTCACCACCGCGCCCGGCACGGCCGCGCAGGCCGAGAAGTTCGTGGCGGCGTCCGGGGTCGACGGTGACAACGTCGAGATCGTGGAGTCCACCGAACAGCCCCGCACCTTCATGGACGTCATCGGCGGCAACGCCTACTACATGGGTAATGGCGGTCGTTGCTCGGTCGGATTCACCGTGCAGGGCGGCTTCGTGACCGCCGGCCACTGCGGCACCACCGGCACCTCCACGTCGTCGCCCAGCGGCACCTTCGCCGGCTCGTCGTTCCCGGGCAACGACTACGCCTTCGTCCGCACCGGTTCCGGTGACACGCTGCGCCCGTGGGTCAACATGTACAACGGCTCCGCTCGCGTCGTCTCCGGCTCCAGCGTGGCCCCGGTCGGCTCGTCGATCTGCCGCTCGGGTTCCACCACCGGCTGGCACTGCGGCCAGGTCCAGGCCTTCAACCAGACCGTGCGTTACGCGGAGGGCACCGTCACCGGTCTGACCCGCACCAACGTCTGCGCCGAGCCGGGTGACTCGGGTGGCTCGTTCATCTCGGGCAACCAGGCTCAGGGCATGACCTCCGGTGGCTCCGGTAACTGCACCTTCGGTGGCACCACGTACTTCCAGCCGGTCAACGAAGTACTGAGCGCCTACAACCTGAGGCTGATCACCGGCTGACACAAGCCGCAGCATCGGGTGTTCCCGGCGGGGGCCGCGTTGACGCGGCCCCCGCTTTCGTCGTGTCCGACCCCGAAGGGACGACCGTTTCCGTGTCCGGTGTGGCCCGCGCTGGTCACAAGGAAGGGGCCGTCCTCGCGCAAGGTGTGATCAGCCCTTGACCAGGCACGGCTGTGGTGGGTCGACAGCAGCGCAGACAGGGGGAGGGCGCTCGCATCGCCTCACAGCCGTACCGAGCAGGAACCGCAGAACATCGCAGGAAGTGACGGCCCGCCGGGCATCTTCCGACGTCATGGGTGAGCGCGCGACATCGACGTGCGTGGGAGCAGATCCCTCGCCATGCCGGGTTCGTCAAGGCGCCCCTTTCAAGGGAAGGGGAGACATGCCCGCATGTTCGAAGCCGCCCTCGGGCTCACCCGGCGGTGTCCGCCGGCGGGGTGTCCTCCGGTGGTGCGCCGTTCGGCCAGATACACGGCGAGGACGCGCCCAGCGACAGGTCTCCTTCGACACTCTGCTTGACCGACATGCGGAACGCGTCGTCGTTGTTCTCCACCGACACGAACCGGTCGTGCGCGTCGCGTTTGTCGGTGAGCACACGGAAGTTGTTCGCCGTCCAATACTCGTAGAGGGCGTCGACGAACTCCGCGTTGCGGTCCTTCGGCAGATCGTCGAGCCAGTACGACCGGCTGACCTCGTAGCGGCCTTGTGGACCGTTGTCGGTGGGGTCGAGGCATTCTGTGGACCCGGACCGCAGTGGGGTCAGCGTCGGTTGCTCCGGCAGCGCGGCCACGGCCCGTCGGATGTGGTCCTCGGCGCGCTGCGTGGCCTCGTCCTCGGTCATCGTGCGCATGTGTCCTCCGTTTTCCGCTGATGTCGGACCCGCGCCGTCGGCCGCCGTGTCGCCTCCGTCACCGCCGCAGGCGGTGACGAACAGGACACAGGCGAGCACGACCGTTTTTCGGATCACGTGCCGTCCCTTCCTGTCGCGCGGCCGTCGCCGGGTCAGTCGGGTTTCCCGCCGACGACGATGGTGGCCATGTTGCGCAACGAGGCCGAATCCTGGTTCCAGTACTCCGAATGTGCCGCCGTGGAGTATCCCCCGGTGTACCACTCGCCTTCGGTGCCGGGGTCCGAGGTGAACACTTCCGCGCCGAAGTCCTCGCCGATGGGCTGACGGCCGTGGATGAGCGGTGGTGTTCCGCGGATGATGTCGTTCTCCGCGGTACTGGCGTAGACGGTGGCGTCCTCGGGCAGGTTGAGTTCGGAGACGTGGTCCACGCCCACGCCGGGGCTGCCGATGAACACCGCGTTGTCCACGTTCAACTGCCCACCCTGGGCGGAGTGCCCGATCACGGTGGAGCCGTAGCTGTGTCCGATGACGGTGTTGTTCGATCCGCCACCCTCGTGGGTGGCGCGCAGGCCGTCTTGGAAGTTCCGCAGGTCCTCGGCCGCGTTCTCGGCGTAGTGCGCGTTGGTGGCTTGGCCGAGGTCTTGTGGCGCGTCGTAGCCGACCCAGGTGATCGCCGCGGTGTCGCTGTGGCGGGACTGCCGTCGCGCTTCGTCGAGGATCGCTTGGCTTCGGTCGAGTTCCCCACCGATGCCCGACAGGTTGGACCCGGTGCCCGGAATGGAGGTGACCACGTTGTCCGCGGTGTCGGGGTTGCCGAGGGCGACGATGCCCCGCCCGTTGCCTTCGGTGGAGAAGTCCAGCAGATAGGCCTGGGACGCTCCGGTGTCGGGGTCGGCGGACAGCCGTTCGTTGATGGCGTTCATGCCGCGCAACGTGTCGTTGATCCTGTTCAGTTCGCGGTTTTGGTCCTCGGTGCGGGCGTCGCCGAGTTCCTCGAGTGCGTCGCGTCGGGTGGTCAGTTCGGAGTGCTCCTCGGCGAAGCGGATCCGGTTGGCCCGGTCCCGGACCTCGGCGGGGATGCCGTCCATCCCACCGATCACCTCGCCGTGGGTGTAGATGGCCGATTCCTGCTCCATCGGCGTGAGACTGTCCCACCACTGTTTGACGTCCTTCGGTGAGGCGTTCTCGCCGGGGATGTCGGAGGGGTAGACGACGTTGCCTTCGCCGACGGCCTCCAGTTCCAGCCCCGCCGCCGACGGCAGGGCCTGGTTCAGAGCTTGGGTGGCCACCTGGTCGGCCTCGTTGACGGCTTCCAGCGCGGCCTGCACCGTGTCGGTGAGTTCCTGGGCTCTTTGGCGGTCGCGTTCCTTCTCCTCGTCGGTGCGCAGATCCCCGGGGCCCCCGTTGCTCGCGCGGACCTCGCCGGTCTCGGCGTTGAGCGAGAGTGGGTAGCTCACGCTCTCCACGACGCCGTCGACGGTCTGCTGGGCCTCGATGATCGCATCGGACAGGTCCCGCAGGGCGGGTGGGACCTTCTCGAGGTACTCGGCGGCCGTGTCGTAGCCGGAACGGACGTCGTCGATGTGCGCGCGGGCGGCGTCGGCGGCCTCGCCCTGCCAGCCGTCGAGTCCGCCGGCGGCGGTTTTGAGGTCACCGGCGGTGGCGGTGAGTTGGCCGGCCAGCCGTGCCCATTCGGCGGCCATGTCGTCGAACACATCGGGGTCGGCTTCACGTAGCTCGCGGAAGGACACCATCGCCGATCACTCCCCCGAGCTCAACGGGGGAAGTGTTTCGAGCACGGCCTGTTCCATTTCGCGGTAGCCGTCCGAGCTGTCCTCCAGCAACCCGCCGGCCACGGCCGTGCGTTTGCACAGATCGTCGACGTAGTACTCCCACAGCTCGGCCAGTGAGGCGGCCTTGCTGGCGGTGGTGAAACCACTGTTGGCGCCCTCGTGCACGGCGATCGCGCCGATGAATCGCGCCTTGGCTTCGCGGGCCTCGTCTGCGATCTCGACCAGCTGCTCACCGGTTGAGACCAGGCTGTCGGGATCGACGCCGTAGCCGTTCATACCAAACCCCAGCTTCGTGATCATGTACTGGTCGCCGATTATGACGCTTCACCCGCACCCGGGGTTCCGTTGTCGAAGGAAAGTCGCTTCAAACGGACCGAGGCGCAGCTCGGGGCTGGAGCGGTGTTCGTGTGGCGAGGGACCGACCGCCGCGTGGGCGGCGGAAACCGCCCCCACGCGCTTTGAGGTGCCCTAGTGGTCGGAGGCGTGTACGTCGACGACGATGCAGGCCAGGTTGTCCGGCGCCCCGGCGGCGTGTGCCGCGGCGGAGATCCGGTCGACCGCCTCCTGCGGGGCGGTGGCGGTGGTCAGCAGTTCCTGCAGGTCGTCCACGACGGCGTACACGCCGTCCGTGCACAGCAGATACCGGTCACCCGGCATGGCTTGTCGCAGGTGTAGGTCGGGTTCGGTGGTTTTCAGGCCACACAGTGCGCGCACCAGGGTGGTGCGTTCGGGGTGGGTTTGGGCCTCCTCGGGGGTGAGGCGCCCTTCGTCCACCAACGACTGCACGTAGGTGTGGTCGTGGGTCAACGATTCCAGTTCACCCTCGCGCACGAGATAGGCGCGGGAATCGCCGACGTGGGCGAGGGCGAAATCGGCGCCGGACCACAGCAGTGCGGTCAGTGTCGTTCCGGCATCCGGTGCGCCAGCGACGCGGTTGACGCTCGCGCGGGCGTCGTGGAAGCCGGCCAGCAGGGTGGTGGTGAGTTTTTCGGGTGGTACCACGGTGTCGGCGGAGCGCAACGCCGCCACCGCGGTGGCCGAGGCGGCACCCTCGCCGTTGCCGGTGTTTCCGTGTTCTGCGCCTGGGCCGAAACCGTCGGCGACGGCGAACAGTGCGCCGCCGGCATAGAGGGCGTCCTGATTGGTGTTCCGGACAAGACCCCGGTCGAGGACGCAGGCGTGGTTCAGGCGCACAGGTGTGTGGTGGGCGGACATGGTGGGGTCCTTTCCTGACAGTCGGTCGACGAGGAAGGAGACGGTCTCCCGGCGAGCGGCGATGTCGGCTTCGACCTGGTGCCAGTACGTGCTGATCTCCTGCGCGGCCGCGGCCCGCGGGAGATCGCAGACGACCCGGATACGGGACAACGGCATGCCGATTCCCCGCAGCCACGCGATGAGCCGCGCCCGATCCAGTTGCGACCGTTCGTAGTAGCGGTAGCCGGTGCAGGCGTCGACCCGCGCGGGGGTCAGCAGTCCCAATTCGTCGTACAACCGCAACGCTTTGGGGGTGAGCCCACAAGCCTGGGCGAATGCGCCGATGCTCAGTGCTGCCATCTCGTCCTCCCGGAAAACCGGGTCGATCACCCGGTGAGCGCCAGTGTGAGAGCTTCCCCGAGGGGAAGGTCAACAAGAGGCGACGGAACGGATGTGCAGGGCCACGGTGGACGCCGAGAGCGCGTCCGGCTCGGACCTGTTCGCCTGTGGATTCGGTTGTGGTGTGCTCGACGGTGTCGTCAGAGGTTGCGCCTGGCCGGTGCGCGGGTGCCGGCCGTGCGGCGGATCTGGAACCGTCGGCTGCGGGTTCTCGGCCGGCGGCTGGGGCGGGGGGACCGGCGGGGTGGAGTGGACCGCGGGTTCCTCACACGCGTGGGCGTGTGGGAGTTGGCCGGTGTCGGCGGGGTCGGTGTCGGTTTGTCGGCGAGGTCGAAGGTGTCGCGTAGCGGGGCTTCCTTGATGAACAGCACGCTGACGGCGGTGATGACCGCGAGGGCGGCACTGATGAGGAACAGTGTTCCGGTCGCGTCGCCGTAGGCGGCGCGGACGATGTCGGCGACCGGGGCGGGAAGAGCGTCGAAGTCGAGGCTTCCCGCGCTGACGTGGGCGTCCGCGTGGAGGCCGCGTGCGGCCAGGGAGGCGGCGGTGATGTCGGAGACCTGGGCGGACAGCACGGCGCCGAGTGCGGACACTCCGATGGCGCCGCCGAGGGTGCGGAAGAAGGTGACGGCCGCGGTGGCCACACCGACATAGCGCATGCCCACGGTGTTCTGCGCGACGAGCACGAGGTTCTGCATGACCGAGCCCACGCCGATGCCCAGCAGGGTGAGGAACACGCTCATCCACACGAGGTTGGTGGCGTGGTCGACGCTCGCCAGCAGGAACAGGCCGGCGAGCAGGGGCAGTGAGCCGCCGAGCAGGAACGGTTTGGTGCGGCCGATGCGTGAGACGATGCGTCCGGTGATGGTGGAGGCGCAGACCATGCCGATCACCATCGGCAGGGTCAGTAGCCCGGCGATGCTGGGGGAGAAGCCGCGGGAGATCTGGAAGTACTGCACCAGGAACACGGTGCCGACGAACATGGTGGTGCCGACGGCGAGTGAGGCCACGACGGCGAGGGTGAAGGTGCGGTTGTGGAACAGGTGTAGTGGGATGACGGGTTCGCGTACCTTGCTTTCCACGTACACCGCGAGGGCGATCAGGACCGCGCTCCCGCCGAGGAGCGCGGCGGTGTGCCACGACAACCAGGCGAAGCTCTTTCCGGCCAGGGTGATCCAGACCAGCAGGAGCGCCACTCCGCCGACGATGAAGGTCGCGCCGAACCAGTCGATGGAGACGTCGTATTTGACGACGGGCAGTTTCAGTATCCGCCCCAGCACGATGAACGCGATGACGGTGATGGGGACGCACACCCAGAACGTCCAGCGCCAGCCCAGGGGGGAGTCGACCAGCAGGCCGCCGACCAGGGGTCCGGAGGCGGTGGAGATGGCGAAGATCGCGCCGATGTAGCCGCCGTAGCGGCCGCGTTCGCGGGGCACGACCAGTGCGGCGATGACGGCTTGGACGAGTGACTGGAGGCCTCCCAGGCCGATGCCCTGCACGGCACGGAACGCGATGAGTTGGGGCATGGTCTGGGAGAATCCGCCGAGGACGCAGCCCACCGTGAAGATCGCGATCGCGACCTGGTACAGCATCTTCTTGCTGAACAGGTCGGAGAGCTTGCCCCAGATCGGTGTGGTGACGGTGGAGGTCAGCAGCATCGCCGTCACCACCCACGTGTAGTGGCTTTGTGTGCCGTTCAACTCGGCGAGGATCGTGGGCAGGGTGCTGGTGACGATCGTGGAGGACAGGGTGGCCACCAGCAGGGTGGCCAACAGTCCCGTGAAGACTTTGAGCACCTGTTGGTGGGGCATCGATTGAGCAGTCATGGCGGGTCCGACGGGGTGGGGGGCGCGGACGTGGTGATCTCCTTTCGGCGTGCGCACGGAGAAGGAGAAGTACTTAACTAAGCTAACGAAAGAAGTTGTTTAGCGCAACTATCAACTTTGTGGTGGGTGACTTGACCTCCACCGCGCCCGAGATGTGAGGCTGGGTTCATGCCGACCACCCGCACCCCGGCCTCGCCTCCGCCTCACGACTGGGGCGTGGCCACCGTCGACGTGGACGCCTACCTCGACCGGGTCGGCGTCCCCGCAATGCGCCCCTCACCGGAAGCGCTGGCCACCCTGCACGAAGCGCACGTGCGCACCATTCCGTTCGAGAACGTCGACATACAGCTCGGCCACACCCCGAGCCTGCAGCTGTCCGACATCACCGACAAACTCGTCCGTCGACGACGCGGGGGCTACTGCTTCGAACACGGCCTGCTGTTCGCGGCCTGCTTGGAACGACTCGGTTACCAGGTCACCCGTGGCATGGCCCGGGTGCGACCCGACAGTCCACACGGGTCGAGGACCCATCTCGTCCTGTTCGTCGACGTGGCCGGGACACGGTTTCTGGCCGACCCCGGATTCGGTTCCGGTCTGCTGATGCCCCTGCCGTTGGAAGACGGCGCCACCACCGAACACGGTGGCTGGCCGTACCGGCTCCGGCGCGACGGTCGACTGTGGCGGCTGGAGAAACCCGACGAGCACGGGGAGTGGGTGGCGGCGCATGCCTTCGACGAGACCCCACAGCGGCCGATCGACTACGTGGTCGCCAACCACTTCACCGCCACCCACTCGCATTCCCCGTTCACCCAGCGGCTCATCGTGCAACGGCTCGACCGCGGCAGCTGCCGCAAACTCTTCGGCAACAGACTGCTCGTGGAACACGCCACGCGCCCCTCCGGCCAGCCGCGCGCGGTGGCCGCCGACGAGCTCGACGAGGTCCTCCGCTGGTTGGGCATCGTCCTGGACGAGGACGAGCTCACCCGGTTGCGGCAGGTCTACGCGGGCACCGAACCTCCGGGCGCCTAGAACCTCTTTTGCGGATCGGGCCGGTGCGGCTGGTGAGCGGACACGGCGGCCTCCGCCGCAGCCGTACCGATTCCAGCGTCGTTCGAGGAATCGTCGAGCGCGAATCCGGGCCGTGCCACGCCCGGATGCCGGTGGCAGAGGTGCCTGCGTTGCCACACGGTGTTCGATGACGACACCGAGGACATCGTGGACGCCGAGGACACCGAGGACACCGTGGGCGTGGACCGGTCGTTTCGGTCGACCGCTCCCTTTTGTTCGGGTCCTGGGTGGGGTCGGCTCGTCGTCGTGGGCAGGCTCCAGCGTGGCACAAAAGACCGACCGGTGAACACGACGGCGAGGCCGACGAGGGGAGTGAGGACGGTCGCGACGAGAGCCAGCCAGGACACGGCGGTGTCCAGCGGATGCCACAGGGTCATCAACCCCACGACGACCGAGGGACCGCCGGAGCCGACGTAGAACGCGAGATAGAGCGCGGAGGTGATCGCCCCTCGCCGGTCCTCGGGTGCGATGGCCTCGACGGCGGCGGCAGCCCCGCTGTAGGCCAGCCCGTGTCCCACACCGGCCGCCGCGGCCGCGACCATGGTGATCGACAGCGACCCACCACCGGTCACGGCCAGGGCGAGGAGACTGAGCAGCAGAGCGCTGAGGCCGACCAGCTGCGCCGGCCCCGCCCCGCACCGTGCCACGAAGGGCTGCGCCGCCATGGAGCAGACCAGCACGGCGCCGACCACGCCACCGATGACCGCCAGATTGTTGATTCCGGCTGTCCGGTTCAGCACCGCCGGGATGACCGCCAAGAACAGGCCGGCCACGGCCCAAGCGAGGAAACCGGTCGCCGCGGCGGTGGTGAACCGCAGCCGCATACCAGTGGGGATGCGTGGTCGCGTGGGCCTCCACCGACGCGCCCGTTGCGGGGGTGCGGGCAGGGCGGACACACGGTGCCAGCCGATCGCCAGCAACCCCAAATGCACCAGGTACGGCAACACCTGCGGCTGCGGGGCGTACTGCGCCACCACCCCCGCGGCGATCGGACCGACCGCGGTGCCGGCCACGAACGCCATACTGGCCACCACCGACGCCCGTCCCCGGTTCGCGGACGGAGTGTGGTCCGTGATCACCATGGTGGCCGCCCCCGTGACCGCGCCCAGCGCCAGTCCTTGGGCGGCCCGACCGACCAGCAACCACCCCACCCCGTCGGCCAGCACGAAACACGTCGAGGCGAACGCGGCCACCGTCACGCCGACCCGCAGCACCGTGCGTGGGCCGAGCGCATCCGCCGCCGGCCCGAACAACAGCAGGGCAGGGGCGCTGACCAGCGCGAACATCGCGTAGATCAGTGTCAACATCAGGTCGCTGAAGCCGAAGGCGACCTGATACTGCGGATACAGCGGGCTGGGCAGATACGCCCCCGCCGTAAGCACCACCAACAGGTACACCGCTGTGCGTCCCGCGTGAACACCACGGTCGGCCCGGCGAGAAAGCCGGCCGGGAAACGCACTGACACCACCGTTGCCGGAAAGTTCTTCGGACAACCTCGCCAGCATCACATCCGTAGTGTGCGGCCAGGACTGCTGAAGATCAGCAAACGTTGGTACACGAAACCGTGCAAAATCATGACATGATCGACCCGAGGTTGCGGGTGCTGCAGATGGTGGCCCACCACGGCACGGTGACCGCCGCCGCGGAGGCGCTGCACTACACCCCGTCCGCGGTCTCGCACCAGTTGCGGCAGTTGGCCGCCGATCTCGGAGTCGAGCTGGTCACCCAGGCCGGCCGGGGCATCCGGCTGACCCCCGCGGCGGAGACCCTGCTCCGCCACACGGAGATACTGCAGGCCCAGGCCGAACGGGCGCGCGCCGAGTTGGCCGCCGCCAGCGACAGTCCCGGCGGGTCCTTCACCCTGTGCGGTTTCTCCACGGCCGCCACCCATCTGCTGCCCCCGGCCGCGGCGGCCCTGCGGGACCACTACCCGAACCTGGCCGTGCGGGTCATCGAAGCCGAACCCGCCCGTTGTTTCGACCTGTTGTTGGCCGGTGACGCCGACCTGGCGCTCGTGGTCGCCACCGCCGCCACCCCGCCGACGTCGGACCCACGGTTCGACCAGCGCCCCTTGGTGGAAGACCCGCTCGACCTCGTCGTGCCCGAAGGCCATCCGCTGACCACCCGCCGCAAGGTCACACTCGGCGACGCCGTCGACGAACCCTGGATCGTGGGGCGGCCCGGAAGCACCTACCACCATCTGGTGCTCACCGCCTGCATGGCGGCCGGGTTCACACCCAACATCGCCCACTACGCCGACGAATGGGAAACCGGCACCGCCCTGGTCGCCCACGGCTTCGGTGTCATCCTCGTGCCGCGACTCGCCCGACTGCATCGACACTGGCCCATCGCCCGCATCCCCTTGCACGGTGAGCCCGCCCCGGCCCGGCGGATCCTCGCCGCCACCCGCCTCGGCAGCCGCGAACACCCCGTGGTCAAGACCGCCCTGGACACCATCACCGCCACCGCCGCCGCCCTGCACCCCCTCCACCGGGCCGAGGAACGGTCGGACTGAGCGTTGCCCCTGCGCGATCCGGGCCCTCGGGATCTCGTGTTTCGGGACGTGTCGGGGGGTGGGCTGGCGTTGGCGCAGGAAGGCCACATCGCCGTCTTCGATGGCCGGGGTCAACCGGACCGGCATGTCCTGCGGGCAGGTGTCGGCGACGATCCGGTACTGCACCGCCTCAGGCGGACGCAAGGCATCGACCACCGTGCCGGCGGTGGACGCGGTGGACACGGTCCACACCCGACCGCGTGCCTCGACCACGCCTGAGGACGTTTTCGCAGCCCGGTGCAACAGCCGGGTTCCAAAGCGCCACGAGCCGCGAAACCGACCCGGCCTGGGCGCTAACGGCCAGGCCGGTCGTAGGCGCTGCAAGAGTGGGCGTGGTCGGCGGCGACCACCTCGGGGGCATGCCACCAGTAGCGGGCCCCGACCTTAGGGTCGGCCCACTCCGACACCACCGTGGCCGGGGCGGGAGCGGCCTCCTCGCCGGTGGCCGCGGCGGCCGTGGTGGCACCGTGGCCCCCGGTGTAGGGCCCCAACAGCTCGGCCAAGGTGTACAGGTGCCCGCCGACCATGGTCGCCTCCACATTCATGGCCGCGTCGATGTCACGCAGCGGATTGCCCCGCACCAGGACCAAATCAGCGACCTTGCCCGGCTCCAGCGTGCCCACATCCTCGGCGACCCCGAGATTCTCCGCGGCGTTCACGGTGGCGGTGCGCAGCGCATCGTACGGACTCCAGCCGTAGCCGACGAGTTCCCGCAGGTTGGCGTGCAACCCGGCCCCCACATACGCCAACGGCGCGTCGGTGCCCGCGACCACGCGACCACCCGCCTCGGCGACGGCCCGCAGAGCCCGCACCTCGCGACAATCGGCGCTGTCACAGTCCGGATCGGCCGGTGCGGTGGTGTTGTCACGGGTGTCGGCGAGCAGTTTCTCGCGTGTCCACGACGGATACAGCGCCAGCCGCGGATCGGCGCTGATCTCCTCGGCCCCCAGGAACTCGGTGGTGAACAGTGTGGCCGTCACCGAACGCCCGCCTTGCCCGTAGAGGGCGACGACATCACCGTAGGAAGTGGCGGTGGCCGTGAGCGTGCGCGCGTAGCCGAGACGCTGGGTGGCGGCCAGGTGGGTGGTGCCGTCCTGGCCGAGGTGCGCACCGGGGGACAGGTAGTGCGACGCCGAGAGCACCCCCAGCTCGTGGGCCGCCTCGATCACCGTCCGCATGCGGTCGGCGGGCAACCGCACATAGGTTTTGATCATGTCGTAGTCGAGGGCCTCCGCCCGCGACAACTCCCGCTCCACCTGCTCATCACCGGTGGTGGGGCGCATGAAGTTGTAGTAGACGCGTGAGCCGTCGATCGGCTCCCCGGTGGCGTAGAAGCGGGGACCGACACGGGCACCGGAGTCGAGCGACTCGCGATCCTCCATCGCCCGATACACCTGATCACCCACCGACAGCGTGGAGGTGATGCCGTAGGCGAGGCTGATCCGCCCCTGCCGATCACCGTAGAAACGGGACTCGTACTCCTGGTGGACATGGGAGTCCACCAGGCCGGGCATCACGGTGAACTCGGATGCGTCGACGAACCGGCCACGGTGGTGGGTGCCCGCGCGGTGCGGGGTCACCGACTCGATGCGGTTGTCCCGCACGACGATGTCGACGTCGTGACGCAGCCGTCGACTCTCACCGTCCCAGAACGCCCCGGCGTGGATGACGGTGCGACCCCGCGCGACATCGGGCCGATAAGACAAAGGCACGTCGACGTCACGGGCCTTGCCGGTGGTGACGTCGGCCAGCCGCAGGGTTCCGTTCGACAGATACAGCAACCGGCGGCCATCCCCACTCCACGACGGCGCGTCGGCGACCTCACCGTTGAGTTCCCGGGCCGGACCGCGGGGAGTGCCGTCAGCGGCCACCGGCATGATCCGCAACGTGGAGTCGACCACGAACGCCACCTGCCGCCCGTCCGGCGACCACACCGGGCCGTCGTCGCCGCGCGTGGAGATCGAGGCGTGTTCCCCTCCAGGGGCGTGATAGGTCTGCTTCCCGGTGACGACATCGACGGTGAGGATCTGGCTGGTGCCTTCCCGGAACCGCGCCGAATACGGTTTGACCGCCGCGAACGCCAACGTCTTGCCATCAGCCGACCAACTCGGGCGTCCGGGCCCGAACAGCGGCGGCACCAGCTGCCGCACCCGCCCGGTGCGCAGGTCGAGCACATAGGTGGCCCCATCCTGATCCTGGAAGGCCAGTTTCCTCCCGTCGGGGGAGAACGCAGGGGACACCTCAGCGCCGTCGAGCGCGGTCACCCGACGCTCCCGCCCGGTACGCAGATCCCGCACATACAGATCGGGCGTGCCGGCACGGTCGGCGGCGTAGGCCAGATACCGACCGTCAGGGGAGAACACCGGGTTGCTCTCAGCGAACCGATCGTGGGTGAGCCTGCGCGGTGTCCCGTCCAACGGCATGAGCCACAGGTCGTTCAACGCGACGAACGCCACCTGCCGCGCGTCCGGCGACAACACCGGGGTGAGGATGCCGCGCACACGGTGGCGCGAACGATCGTCGAAATCATGCTCCTTGCGCCGATAGTCGACACGCGGCAACTCGAACGTCGCCTCGAACGGCACGTCGCGAGTGGTCCCCTCGGCGAGATCACGGATACGGAGCGCGCCGTCAGCGGTGTAGAGCAACCGTTGGTCGTCGAGCCACTCAGCAGCGAAGAGGAACACGTCCTCCCCCTCGGTGACGACACGCCCGTCGACGACGAGATCGGCGCGGGTGTCCTCATGGCGCACGTAAGCCAGCCGCCCGCCATCCGGCGACCAGGAAGGAGCGTGCAGGGCCACCTCATCGCCGGGGGAGGGAACGAGGGTGCGGGTGGTGCCGTCAGCGGCCACCGCGGCGATCCCCTCGTCGGCGACGTAAACCAGGCTCCGCCCGTCGGGATGCCAGGCGGGGGTGTGCTCCTGCCCGGGATCGTCGGTGCGGCGGATGAGCTCACCGGTGGCCACATCGACGGTCCAGATGTCGTAGGAACCACCGCGATCGGACGAGAACGCGATCGTGGTGCCGTCAAAAGACCAACGGGGTTCCCGGTCGTCGAACCCACCGCGGGTGAGCTGCACCGGCTCGCTGCCATCGGGCTCAGCGATCCAGATGTGGAAACGACCGTCGGCATAACCCTGATAGGCGATGCGACCGTCCGGGCCCACGTCGGGCATCGCGGCTTCGTCCTCCACCGAGGTCAGCCGCTCGGCCTCCCCACCACCGGCAGGGACCCGGAAAAGCACCCCCTGCAGATCCACGACCACACTGCCGTCCGGCGCAGCGGACGCGGTGAGATTGGTGCCCTCGGTGACGGTCACCGACACCCACTCCGACTCGGCCGCCGCCACCGACCGCGGCACCACCACCGCCCCGGCCGCCAACACCCCCACGACACCGACAGCGGTCAACCCGGTGAAAACCCTGGTACCCACGCGACGTGACACGATCCTGCGGCTGCACACGGCCATCAGTCACCTTCCCCGGCGAGATCCGAGAAAGACCACTGTGGTACAAACCACCACCCCAGCGGTATCGGTGAAACGTGGGACACCCACCCCCGGCCGATCACGCGCCGTCAGAAAACCCCTCCCAAAACAGGGCTTCCACCGTCCGAACCCCAACCCGGACAGCAAGCAGCCCATGATCATCCAAGTCACACCACGTGCTATGCAGCGGATGCCTCAACCACGAGACCAACCCTCGCCGGACCACCCAAGAAAGGAGCCACCGGCAATGACCACAACCCGCGTCGCATCCGTCCAAGCCGAACCCGCCTGGCTCGACCTACCGGCCACAACCGACAAAACCATCGACCTGATCCGCCAAGCCGCCCACAACGACGCCCGACTCATCGCCTTCCCCGAACTATGGCTACCGGGCTACCCCATCTTCCTGATGAGCACCACCGTCTCCGAGGAACTGCCCTACGTCCTGCGCTACCGCGCGGCCGCCCTCGCCGTGGACTCCCCCGAGATGATGCGACTGCGCCTGGCCGCCCGAGAAAACGACATCATCGTCGCCCTCGGATTCGCCGAACGAGCCGAAAGCTCGCTCTACATGTCGCAATGCGTCATCGACGAAACCGGAGCCATCGTCCTCCACCGCCGCAAACTCAAACCCACCCACGTCGAACGCACCCTGTTCGGCCAAGGCGACGGCAGCGACCTCCAAGTGACCCCCACCTCGATCGGCCGCATCGGCGCACTCAACTGCGCGGAAAACATGCAACCCCTGACGAAATTCGCCCTCATCGCCGAGGACGAACAAATCCGCGTCTCCTCATGGCCACCGCTGGACTACTACGGCGGCCCCTTCCTCAGCGGCAAGAACATCACCGCACTCAACCAAGCCAACGCCATGGAAGCCAGCGAATTCGTCCTGATGTCGACCCAAGTCGTCTCCGAGCACGCCAGCCGCGTCTTCAGCTCCGAACCAGGCACCTCAGCCCCACCCTTCACAGGCGGCGGCTACGCCCGCATCTTCGGACCGGACAGCACCCTGCTCAGCGACGTCCTACCCCCCGAACAAGAAGGCATCGTCTACGCCGACATCGACCTGACCGCCATCGAAATCGCCAACCACTACTTCGACCCGGTCGGCCACTACTCCCGACCCGACATCTTCGAAGTGACCATCGACCGCCGCCCCAAACCCGCCGTCCACCAGATCACCTCAGAAACCCACCGCTCCTACCCACCCCTCGCCCCGGAGGACACCCACCACGACTAACCCACACCACAGGGCGAGGTGACCCGCACACCACCGCACCACACGGCACCCACACCGGGACACCTCGCCCTGAGGTCCTCACCACCGAACTCAGCGACTGCTCACCGCACACTGACCCCGATCCACCCGCTTCGGCGGACCCGCCGACGGCCTCGGATCGAAATCGAACACCTCGGTCGGGATGTACACCGTCGCACACGAGTTCGGAATATCCACCACACCCGAGAACCGACCCTCGATCGGCGCCGCACCCAAGAACAGATACGCCTGCTCCGGCGTGTACCCGAACTTGGTCAAATAGTTGATCGCATTCAAACACGCCCGCTGGTACGCCAAGTGCGAATCCAGATACCGCTGCTCACCGGACTCCGTCACCGACAACCCCGCGAACGCCAGATACTCCGAATACCGCGGCTCCACCCGACCCGGGATGAACACCGGCGTCTCCACGCCGTAAGCCTCCATCCCACCCTTGATCACATCGACATGCAGATCGATGTAGCCGCCCATCTCGATAGCACCACAGAAGGTGATCTCCCCATCACCCTGACTGAAGTGCAGATCACCCACCGACAACTTCGCACCCGGCACGAACACCGGATAAAACACCCGCGAACCCCGCGACAGGTTCTTGATGTCCTGGTTCCCACCGTTCTCCCGCGGGGGAGCGGTACGCGCCGCCTCCTGCGCCGCCCGCTCGAACTCCGCACCCGACAACGAACCCAACACCGCATTCTCCGCAGTCGGCGGCAACGCCAACGGCGGAACCCGCGACGGATCCGTCGCGATCAGATCGCCCTCCCGCTTGTTCCACCGCGCCAACAACTCCGCCGACGGAGCCGTCCCCATCAACCCCGGGTGCGCGATCCCCACGAACGACACCCCCGGAATATGCCGGGACGTCGCCGTTTGACCACGGAAATCCCACACCGCCTTGTACGCACCCGGGAAATGATCGGTCAAGAACCCGCCGCCGTTCTCCCGAGCGAAAATCCCCGTATACCCCCAGCCCTGACCAGCCACCGGCCCCTTCTCCTGCGGCACCGGCCCCAAATCCACGATGTCCACCATGAGCAGATCGCCCGGCTCAGCGCCCTCCACCGCGATCGGCCCCGACAACTTGTGCACCTGAGTGAAATCGCAATCCCGGACGTCATCGGCCGAATCGTCGTTACGGATCGCGCCGTCGAACCACTCCCGGCACTCCAACCGGAACTCCTCACCCGGACGCACCGTCGCCACCGGCGGCACATCCGGATGCCACCGGTTATGCCCTAACACCTCCTGCTCGGCGAACAACCGGGACTGATCGACACGGAATTTGACCTCAGGCATGGGAACGCTCCTCGAGACAGGACAACTCACGGCCGGGGCAGACGCGCATGCCGAGGATCACGACTCACCCGAGGCGGCCGCGCCGGCGGAGGCGCCGACACCACCTCAGGCTCATCCGCACTACGCTCGGCGTACTCATACGCCCGCCTGACAGCGACATCACCACCACGCCGCACCTGCGGAGCAGTGAACCGACGAACCGCCGACGTCCCACACCACGGACAAGCCCACGCACCCGTCGCCTCACCCATCGGCATCCGCACATCGAAGTCGCCGCACTGCCGACACCGGTAGGAGTAGGTCACCATGCTGCCCGTCCTGACTCGTGACGTCGTGGTCCCCGGAGGGCTTCCCGGGCGCTATCCCGATAAACGATCCGGCCCCACGCTTGCCCCCGTTCGGCGGACACCCGACCACGACACCACGTCCCACCTCACACGGCAGGACTCCACCCGGCCCGGCCCACGGCAGCGAACGCCGCGGCCACCACACGAGATCACCGCATCACGGCCGCGCCAAAGGAGACTCCGCGATCGCCTCCACCGCCGCGCTCATCGAGTCGTCCATGTACACCGACGTCGTCGACAGACTCGCATGCCCAGCGATCTGCGCCACCGTCGCGATGTCCACACCCGCCCGCGCCAACACCGTCAGCGCCGTATGCCGCAGCGAATGCGGAGTAGCGCGCCGCCCCAAGAACTCCTTCGCGTACCGCTGCACCATGCGCTGCACATCGCGGGGCGACAACCGCCAACCACGAACGGACACGAACAACGCCCCAGCGGCGTCGTCGATCCTGCGACGCTCCACCATGTCGTGCGGCCGCTGCGGCGTCGGGGGAGCGGGACGCTCCTCGGCCAGGTACCGCTCGATCACCTCGACCGTGGGTTTCGACAACGGCAGATCGCGATCCTTACGCCCCTTACCGCGCACATGCAGCACCGGCGTGCCGGTTTCCTCGTGCACGCGGATATCGCTGCGATTCGCCCCACACAGTTCCGACACACGAGGTCCTGACTCGACCAGCAGACGCAGGATCGCCTCGTCCCGCAAACTCAACCGCTGATCGGCCCGCAACTGTCCGGACGACCGCACCGCGGGCGCCTCGCGCAGGGTCAGCGCCTCGTCGAGCCGAAGACCGACCCGCGTGCCACCCACCCGCGTGGGAACCCGGGGAGGGGTGACCTTCACGGTGGGGTCCACCTGCACATACCCTTTGTCGACCGCCCACCGGAACAAGCCGCGCACGGCCGTGAACCAGCGAGCGAGCGAGTACGGACCCCGACCCGGGGGAGTGGAGCCGTCCTCGGCGATCTTCACCCCGACGCGGTACCGGCGGTCCGGTGATTTGGCCAATGTGGTCAGCGCGATCTCCAGGTCGTCGGCCTCGATCGAGTCCAGGTCGGTGTCCGGGCCCAGGAGAGTGGTGAACTCGAGGAGGTCGCGGCGATAGGAGGTGAGCGTGGCGGCGCTCAGCTGTGAGCGCATCACACGTCGTTCGAGGATCTCCAGGTATTCGAGTGTCGCGTCCCGTACCGTGATGTCGGAGAGGTTTGCCGGCTTCGCCACGGCAAAGATCATATCCAAGTCGTGGAATGCACAATACACGACATGGATTCATGTTTTGCGTCCCCGGGTCCCGCTGGGTGAGTCGCCCCGGTCGCTATCCCGTCGAATCCGACCCCGTTCGCCGCATCACCCATCTCCGGACGCCGTTGGTGGTCGATGTCGCCACGAGGCCACCGCGAGCTTGAGGTCAACAAGTCTCGGGTGATTCCTGCCGGGGCGCGGAAGAGGGAAGCGTGAAAGACCGGCACCGGCCTCCGGGTGATCGCGACCATGTCGTCGGTGGCGTACCACCGGTGCGTCGTGACACGCGCATGATCGCTACGGCTGAATGAGTGACTCTTCCCGTGCGAATGCCGTACCGCCCGTCGTTCTCGGCGACGCTCCCAGTCACGCGGCAGGGTCCTGAAAGGGGAGTCCTGGGAGGGGATGGGTCCACGCGTGGTCGAAGCCACCTGGGGAGGGCCACACAACCTTTACTTTACATAATGTACATTATCGGCGTTTATTCGTGGCGTGCTGAGCAGGGCGGATACCCACCGTCGGCGTTCGCGACGGGTTCGTGATGTCTTCGTTCACCGCAGGCGCTCCAGTTCGTGCGCCGTGCGTGCGAGTTCGTCGGCCAGCATGCGCAGCTCCTGCGCGTCGGCTCCTTCCCGGGCCGCCGTGGCCACGTCCTCGGCCGCGCATCGCAGCTGGAACAGTCGATCCTGCAGCGCCGCGATCTCGCTTCGTGACAGCACGACCGCGTCGGTCGGCAGTCCGCCCCGCTCCACGGCTGTGCGGCGTTCGTAGGCGCGTTGGCGGCAGGACTGTCCGCAGTAGCGGCGGCGGCGTCCGACGGTGCTGAGCTGTTCGATCGGTCGCCCACACCACCCGCAATGCTGGGGCTTTCTACCCCGCCGGTTCCTGCTCCGGTTTTCGTCACGTGACGTTTTCGGGTCGGTGTGTTCGGATGTGTGGTGTTGGGCCGGTGAGGCCACCGAAGTCGTTGCGGTAGTCGTTGCAGTCGTGGAGGTCATCGACCGCGACACTAGTCATTCATCACGTCCCCATGTCAGGGCCACGCCGGGCGGGCACACTTAAAACCCATGACAGCCGCGCACCCGTATCTTGTGGATTCCCCGCCACGCGCCTTCGCTCACCGCGGGTGGCATGTGGGTGATTTGTCCGGCATGGAGAATTCGTTGTCCGCGTTCCGGCGTGCGGTGCTCGAAGGCTACCGCTACGTCGAGACCGACGTCCATGCGACGGCTGATGGCACCGTGGTCGTTCACCACGATCGGACGTTGGATCGAACCACCGACGGTACCGGTCCGATCGCGACGCAACTGTGGAGCACGGTGCGGCGGGCGAAGATCGGTGGCCGGGAGCCTGTGTCCCGACTGGAGGACGTGCTCGAGGAGTTGCCCGAGACGTTCTTCAACATCGACATCAAATCCGATGCGGCCGTGGAACCGTTCGTGCGGACCGTCCGCCGGTTGAATGCCTTCGACCGGGTGGCCGCGGCGGCGTTCTCGGAGGCGCGGCTGGTGCGGTTGCGTAAACTCGCCGGCCCACGGTTGTTGACGTCGTTGGGGCCGCGTTCGGCGTTGTTGTTGCGGGCCGATGGTTGGTTGCCGTTTCTGCGGTTGGGGTCGTTCAGTCGTGGTCGTATGGCGCAGGTGCCGTTGCGGCACGGTCCGGTGACCGTGGTGGACAAGGCGTTCATCGCGGCGGCTCACCGGTTGGGTATCGAAGTGCACACGTGGACGATCAACGACCAGGAGCGGATGCGGCAGCTGTTGGATCTGGGGGTGCACGGCATCGTCACCGACCGTCCGGATCTGCTGCGGGAGGTGTTGATCGAACGCGGCAGTTGGCCGTCGAGGTGACGGCCACTCCCCTCCCCCGGCGGCCAGGGTGGTCACTCAGGTCAGGCGGAGTGTTGTGTTCGTGTCGACGAGGTTGCCCCGGACGAGTCCGGGCACGTGAGAGGTCATGGGTCGTGGCGTCGTTGCGGTCGCCGTCATCCAAGACGCAGCGCTCACAGGAACCATTTTCGGCTCGGGATCTCTCAGGAAATACCAAAGAACTCCGACGACGATTGTCGTAGCGGCGATCACCGCCAGCACTGTCAGGATGATGGCTGTGGCCCTATTCGACATGGCTTCGACATGGCGTTCCTCTGGGGCTCGGTCGGTCAGACCTCGAAGTTCGGCCCGGTTTCGTGGGCATCCCCACCCGAGGGCAACCATCAGCGCTGGTGCTGAGCTCTGCGATGCTCTGTGCTTGATCCCTGGAGGGGAGAGAGCACCCTTCTTCCGGCCGGGTCCGTTTCGTCAAGGGCCCATCCGCCTCGTCGGGGATGTCGACGAAGTCCCGGGATCCGGTTCTCGTGGCGGATGGGTCCACGAGCTCCCCTTCGCTGTCCTTGTCGGTGGGAGATCGCGGTTTCGGACATCGAATGGTTTTCGGGTTTCGTTTGTGTGGGGGCTTGGTTCCCACTGTGGCGTGGTTTTCGTTTTCGGCGCGGGAGGAATGTCGACAGGTCGCGGGTGGGTTGGGTGCGGCTGTCGTCTTTTTCTTCAGAGCTCGCCGGGGTTTCGGGCATTCGGGGAGTGTGGGTTTGTGTGGGCTGCCTGCTGCTGTGGCTTGCCGTAGCGTCTAGGCGACGGTGTGGTGTGGGCGCTCGTGTGGTGTGCCGTTTCCTTGCCTGCGCTGTGGGCGTTCACCGCGATGTTCCGGTCGCGAGGAGGAACTGGTGGGCGGGCTGTATCGGAGGGTGTTCGGTCGCTTCTGGAATCCCTATGCCGCCGTGGTGGCGGCCGGGGTGCTCAGTGCCTGCTATTTCGCGGTCACCGCTACTCAGTGGGCGGTGACCGGGGAGTTCACCCGGTTCGGTGGTCACCTGTTGGGGGTTGCGGGTGTCGACGTCTCCGAGTGGGAGTACTTCCGGATGATCGGATTGACGGGCACGCCGCTGGAGCGGACCAGTGGGTGGGTCGTCATCGGGATGTTGGCCGGGGCTTTGTTGGCCGCGTTGCTCGGCAATGATGTCAAACTCCGGGTGCCACAGCGGAAGCGGCGGTTGTTGCAGGGGCTGGTCGGTGGTGCGATCGCCGGTTTCGGGGCGCGTATGGCGTTGGGGTGTAATCTTGCGGCCTTTTTCACCGGGATACCGCAGTTTTCGTTTCACGCGTGGTTGTTCATGGTGTCCATGGGGGTGGGCACCGTCGTCGGGGTCAGGGTGATCCGGTTGCGGTTCTGGCGCGGCAGGCCGGAGTTGTCCGCGTTGCAGCGGTTGACGCTTTCGTCGCAGGAGGTGTCGACTCGTTCGGCCGCGCCGTCTCGGCCTGTTCAGCCGTTCGTGGGGATCGGTGTGGGCGTTGTCGTGGCCGGTGTCGCGGTGGTGCTGGCGGTGCGGGGGGAAGGGCTTCTTGCGGCGGCCGCGGTGTTCGGGGTGGGGTTCGGTGTGCTCATCCAGCGTGGACAGATCTGTTTCACGTCGGCTTTCCGGGACCTGTGGGTCAGTGGTCGGGCGACGATGAGCAAAGCCCTGGCCGTGGGGTTGTTGGCGGCCACGGTGTTGACGTTCGTCGTCATCCAGGCGGGCATGCCCGCGGTGATCGAGCCGGCGTCTTTGGGCACTGTGATCGGTGGGATGTTGTTCGGTTTCGGCATCGTGCTGGCGGGCGGATGTGAGACCGGGATGATGTATCGGGCGATGGAGGGCCAGGTCCATTTCGTCGTCGTGTTCGTCGGCAACATCGTCGGGGCGACGGTGTTGGCGTACGGCTGGGACCACTGGGGGATTTTCTCGGCGGTGACCCGGGGATGGCCCGAGGTTGATCTGGTGGCCGCGTGGGGGGCCGGTGGGGCTTTGGTGGCCACTGTCGGTTTGTTGGTGGCGTGGTTCGTGTTCTCCCATTGGTGGGAACGGCGTTTCCGTTATCCGGCGGACTCGAAGTCCCGAAAGGGACGGCGTTCGGTTCCCACGGCGGTGTCCTAGGAGCGGGAAGGGTGGAAGGTATGGCGGAGGCAGCACGCGAGCGGGTGTCGCAGAGCGTTGAGGCCGACTATCGGTTGGACATTCGTGGTGAGGTCTGTCCTTATCCGGTGATCTATTCGTTGGAGGCGTTGGCGTCGATGGAGGCGGGACAGGTGTTGGAGGTGGTGGCGGACTGTCCCCAGTCGTTCCGCAATGTTCCGGAGGAAGCGGTCAAGCACGGGTATCAATTGGTTCGCGAGCCGGAACGAAACGGCACGGATTTGCGTTTTCTGCTGCGCGTTCCGTGATAGCCGGTGCTGTTCCCAGCCGGCCGCGGATGGTGTTGTTCGGCCGGTGAACCGAGGTGCTGGTGTGGGCCCGGTTGTGGAGGCCCCTCTCCCCCGCTTTGCGGGGCTACGGGTGGTGGGGGGTTTCTTCTCGTCGGTGCCACGTGTCCATGTGGGTGGCGTGTGTGTGCAGGTAGGCGCCGGGGGTGAAGAAGCGGTCGTAGAAGTCGAGGTCCAGGTGGTGGGCTTGGACGTAGTTGAGGATGAACACCGTCGGCACCGTGGCGGGGAATTTCCCGAAGGTGTCGAGGATGTATTGGGCCTGTAGGGAGACGCAGGCTTTGAACGTCTCGTCGTGGACCTGGGCGCTGCTCCGGAAACCGGGGGTGTCGGTCCAGGCGCCGGGGGTGTCGGGGTGGAACGGCCCGCCCGGCCCGAACTTGCGGTGGGCGAAGGCGTCGACCGCGTCCGCCATGGTCCGGTAGTGCGGTGGGCAGTAGGCTTCGAAGACCCCTTCCCGTCCGGTGGGGTTGGGGGTGGCCCAGTGTTCGTCGGTGTCGTAGCGGAAGCCGAGGCCGGGCACGTCGGGGTTGTCGGAGGCGCCGAGTATGGAGAAGCGGTCGATCCCGTCGAACATCCACCCGCCCAGTCCCATTGCCTGCAACAGCAGTACACCCGCGTAGCAGGAGGTGGCCAGTTCCGCGGTGGCCTCGGTCAGGGCGTATTGTTCGCTGAAGGTGAGGGGGAACGGTTCTTCGACGTCGACCAGTCCGCGGAACTGGTCCAGGCCGGGTAGTGCGCGGTTGTGGATGTCGTCGTAGATCGCGTAGCCGTTTTGGGTGAGAAAGCACAGGACGGCGAGCAGGTGTTGGGCGATGTCGGCCACCGGGATGACCAGCAGTGACCCGGGGACGTTGACACACCAGGTGTTGTGCCCTTCGAGGTAGGGCTCTTCTGCGGGCAGGAAGAGTCGTTCGGTGGACAGGCGGCGGAGTCGTTGCCGGTGGCGTTCGACCATCAGTTGCGGGGTGATCTGTTCGGTGGCCGGGTCGACGAGTGCGCCGGCGTCACGGGTCGGGAAGAAGTAGACCCCCGAGTCGTCGGTGAAGAACAGTTCGGCGGTGTGGAATCCGGCGGCGGAGGGGAAGGTGCGCCCGGCGGCCCCGCCGGCGTAGTTGGCCACGTGTGGTGCGTAGTGGGCGTTGCGGGTGATCGAGTAGTGCCAGCCCGTGGTTCCGCCCATCGCGCTGAGCACGAGCATCCGTTCGAATTCTGTGAGTGGAACGGGTTCGTGTCGGGAGCGGTATGCGAGGGGGCCGTCGGGGATTTCGTCCCCCAAGGCGAAGCGTCGTGACCGGCGGCCGAAGATCGCCTCCGTCAGGGGGAAGGTGGCCAGTTCCTGGAGTGCCCCGAATTCGGCGGGTGTCGGTCGTGAGTCCGCCACGCCTTGCCACCTCCTGGAAAAAAGACTCGGGCCTCGCCCGGGGTCGGCGGTCACGGTCCGGGCGTCGGGGCCGAGCGGGGTGGACCAGGGCAGGCTCGGCCACTTGGCGCGGGTTTGAGTGGTTGGTGCGGGGTGTTCAGCGTGACAGTTCCTCGCGGCGTCGGGCTTCGGCGTCACGCATACGTGCTTCCGCTTCCTTCAATTCCGGGGTGAGGCTGTCGCCGAAGTCCTCGTCGGTGAGCACCCGGCGGATCTCGATCTGGCCGCCGGGACCGAGCGGGGCGCGGCAGGCCCACTCCACGGCTTCCTCTCGGGAGGAGACCTCCACAAGCCAGTAGCCGGCGACGAGGTCCTTGGCTTTGGTGAAAGGACCGTCGACGACGATGGGGGTGTTGTGTTCGTCGAAGAGGACGCGGGCGCCCTCGGACGTGGGGGCGAGTCCGTTGCCGTCGATCATCACCCCCGCCTTGACGAGCCGTTCGTTGAAGGCGGTCATGTCGGCCAGTTCCTGCTCGGTGGGCAGGGCACCGGCCTCGGTTTCCTCGTCCGACTTGACGAACATCAGGTAACGCATGGTGGTGACCTTTCCGATGTGACGGGGGCGTGTGTTCACTCCTTCGTGTTCCCGCTGGGGGTACCCACGTTTCGGTGTTTTTGCGGCTGTTGTGGTGGTCGAAGCGTGCCGAGGGCCACACCGGGTCCGCCGTTAGAGTGCGGACATGTTTTCCCGCTTCGTTGCTTTGGGTGATTCCTTCACCGAAGGGGTCGGTGATGACGACCCTGATGCCCCCAACGGGGTCCGCGGTTGGGCTGATCGGGTCGCTGAGCAGCTTGCCCACCACCACGACGGGTTCGCCTACGCGAACCTGGCCATCAGGGGACGTCTGTTACAGCAGGTGTTGGACGAGCAGCTCGCCCCGGCGTTGGAGATGAAGCCCGACCTGGTGACGATGTATGCGGGTGGGAACGATCTGATGCGGCCGAAGGTCGATATCGACGCGCTGTGCGACGACTACGAGGCCGCGGTGGACCAGTTGGCGGCCACGGGGGCCACCGTGGTGCTGTTCACCGGGGCCGACGGTGTGGAGGATCCGATTTTCCGGCGGATGCGCGGCCGCACCGCCGTGTACAACGAGCATGTGCGGTTGATCGCGGCCCGCCACGGTGCGCTGGTGGTGGACATGTGGGCGATGCGCGCGCTGCGGGATCGACGAGTGTGGTCGGCTGACCGGATTCATCTCAACACCGCCGGACACGTGCTCATCGCCGCGGCGGTGTTGGACACGCTCGGCGCCAAACACGACATCACGCCCACGCCGTTGGGCAAGGCGGTGGTGCGAAGCCGTCAGCAGCGGCTGCTGGAGAACTTACGGTGGGCGCGGGAACACGCGCTGCCCTGGTTGGGGCGGAGGTTACGGGGCACCTCATCCGGCGACGGGCTGGCCCCGAAACGCCCGACTCTGACCCCGATCACATCCCGCAGGTGACCGTGGGGGTGCGGCACAACACGAGTGCGCACCCCCACGTCCGCGTCACTGCCGGCCGAAAGGCGGGCCTTGTGGGGGCATGGGCCCACCCTGGGGCGGCTGTCCACCTTGGGGCGGATAGTTACCCGGCTGGGGGCCGCCGAACGGGACACCGCCACCCTGCTGCTGTGGCGGGTTCGGTGGCGTAGCGGGCGGCTGCGGCTGAGCCGGGGGCACCGCCGGCGGTGTCGGAGGCTGCGGCGAGGGTTCCGATGTGCTCGCCGTCGGCGGTTCAGCAGGCTGGGATCCCGACCCCTTCAACACCGACGCGGCGGGCGGAGTGGGACCACCGGGGCTGGTCAGTGGGCTGGGCACTTCCTGCCGGGCCACGGCCTCGGCTTCCCGCACCGCTTCGGCGACCTTGGGGTCGGTGCTCGTGTCGAACCATCCTGCGACCTCCTCGTCGTCCATCGAGGGTGAGGGGGTCTCCTCGGCGGGCGGTTCGTAGCGGAAGACACCGTCGTCGCCCTTGGTGCCGAACTGGCGGGCGAACCCTTCGAGGGCCTTGCCGAAGTCGCTGGGCACCAGCCACACCTTGTTGGCGTCGCCCTGCGCCATCTGCGGCAACGTCTGCAAGTACTGGTAGGCCAACGCCTCCGGGGTCGGCTTGCTCGCCTTGATCGCGGCGAACACCTTCTCGATGGCCTTGGCTTGACCCTGCGCCTGCAGGTAGCGGGCGGCGCGTTCACCCTGTGCGCGCAGAATGCGGGACTGCCGTTCGGCCTCCGCGGCCAGGATGGCCGCTTGCTTGGCGCCCTCGGCGGCGAGGATCTGGCTTTGCTTCTGCCCCTCGGCGGTCTTGATGGCCGACTCGCGCTCACCTTCGGCGGTGAGGATCATGGCGCGCTTCTCCCGGTCGGCGCGCATCTGCTTTTCCATCGAGTCCTGGATGGAAGGCGGCGGATCGATCGCCTTCAACTCCACCCGGGCCACGCGGATACCCCACCGGCCGGTGGCCTCGTCGAGCACACCCCGCAGCTGGCTGTTGATCTGGTCACGGGAGGTGAGTGCATCCTCCAGCGACATGCCGCCGACCAGGTTACGCAGCGTGGTGGTGGTCAGTTGTTCGACACCGACGATGTAGTTCGAGATCTCGTACACCGCCGCGCGTGAATCGGTGACCTGGAAGTACACGACCGTGTCGATGGACACGGTCAGGTTGTCCTGTGTGATGACCGGCTGCGGCGGGAAGGACACCACTTGCTCGCGCAAGTCGACCCTGGCCCGCACTTTGTCCAGAAACGGCACCAGGAAGTTCAGTCCCGGTCCGGCGACCGTGCGGAACCGGCCGAGCCGTTCGATGACCGCCGATTGCGCTTGTGGCACCACCATCAGTGACTTCGAGAGCGTGATGATCACAAAGAGCGCAATGACGGCGACAATGATCCATGCTGTCGCGTCTTCCAAGACCTACTCCTTACTGCCGTTCGGTTGTGACCAACGCGGCGTGCGGTGTCACGGTGTTGCCGACACGACGGCGGTCGCGCCGGAGATCTCCACGACGGTGACCGTCGTGTCCGGTTCGATCACCTCCCCTTCGGCGATGCTGCGCGCCGACCAGATCTCGCCGGCGAGTTTGACCTGACCGCCCGTGCTGGTCACGGTGGAGACCGTCACCGCTTGGGTTCCCAGCAGCGCCTCGGTGTTCATGCGCACGTTCGGCCCGGTGAGGAAGTGTCGTTTCAACGCGGGCCGGGCCAGCACGATCAGCGCCGTCGAGGCGACAGCGAACACGATGACGTGGATGATCGGGTTGTCGCTGATGAGCGTGGAACCGGCTCCGGCCAACGCTCCGAGGCCGAGCATGACAAGGACGAAGTCGCCCGAAAGTACCTCGGCCGCGATGAGAGCGACTCCGACGATGAGCCAGATGATGGCCGGTGTCATGGTCTTATGCTCCCAAATCCCTGCTCATCCCATCGGGTAACCCCCATGCCGTGACGGAGCCGTGACCTGTTCGTCGGGGTGTTGCGCGGGTTCGGGTTCGGGTTCGGTGACGAAATCGATCAACCGCTCCACGGCCCCCAACAAGGGGGCCTCCACGTCACGGAAGCTTGTCACCGCCGCCAGGACACGCCGCCAACCGTCGTGCGGTTCACCCCAGCCCAACGCCGCGCACACCCCGTGTTTCCACTCCACGTCCCGGGGCACGTCCGGCCAGGCGCTGATGCCGACACTGGTGGGTTTCACCGCGGCCCAGATGTCGACGTAAGGGTGGCCGGTGACCAGCACGTGGTCGTGGGACAAACGTTCGACCAGCCTCGATTCCTTACTGCCCGGCACCAGATGGTCCACGAGGATGCCCAGCCGGCGTCCCGGACCGGGGGCGAACGCGGCGATTCGGTCGGCCAAGGCGTCCACACCGTCGATCGGTTCCACGACCACACCCTCGACGCGCAGGTCGTGGCCCCATACGCGCTCCACGAGCTCGGCGTCCTGGATCCCTTCCACCCAGATACGCGAGCCGCGCGCGGTGCGGGCCCGCAGCCCGGCCACGCGCACCGACCCGGACGCCGATCGGG
>SMEK01000232.1_pt1 | contig 31125 bp, 26 predicted proteins | sample 2456371 | NCBI WGS metagenome assembly SMEK01 (sample SAMN10132590, study PRJNA489261) | soil metagenome | isolation source: day1 antibiotic-loamy sand soil ammended with composted manure from dairy... | place: USA | collected 2015-04-01
GTGTGTTCGCCCGCGCCGCGGAAACATCCTTTTCCGGAAGGCGGGATGAAGGAAAGGGATGCGGCGCCGGACAGGCCTTTATGCGCCGCATCCCCGCATGTCCTTAGTCCTCTGCCTCGTTCGCTGAATCGGCATTGAGCAGGCCGTACTTCTCCTCGCCGAGCGAGGCCAGAAGATCGAGCTGCGTTTCGAGGAAGTCGATGTGTCCTTCCTCGTCGGCCAGAAGTTCCTCGAACAGTTTCATGGTCACATAGTCGCCGGCTTCGTTGCAGATCTCGCGCGAGCGCTTGTAGGACGTGCGCGCGTCGTATTCCCCGGCGAGGTCGGACTCCAGGACTTCCTTGACGTTCTGGCCGATGCGCAGTGGCGCGACCGATTGCAGGTTCGGATGGCCTTCGAGGAAGATGATGCGCGCCACCAGCTTGTCGGCGTGGTGCATTTCCTCGATCGATTCCTCGCGTTCCTTTTTGGCCAGCTTGGTGTAGCCCCAGTCCTCGAGCAGCCGGTAGTGCACCCAGTACTGGTTTACGGCTCCGAGTTCCAGAAACAGTGCCTCGTTAAGCCGCTCGATTACCTGCTTGTCGCCTTTCATGGATCCTGCTCCTGTTCCCGTATTGGATGCGCAATTGGCGAACGCGATCCAGGTGTGAAACGATGTCCGCGCCGCCCGCCTTCGAGCGTGCGTGGTACTCCTCGGTTACCCGAATTATCGTTTCCACCACATTTGGGAAGCAGCCGCAACAGCGACCACGTTTGTGCATGGCGTGATAGACCTTCGCCGGCACTATGAGTTGCCACGGATCCTCATCCAGCAGCGAGACGATCGTCTGCTCGATTTCCTTCTCGGTTATGACGTTGCAGTGACAAACCAGCATTTTCTTCACTCTGGATGGCTGGCGGCACGACCAGCGCCGCCGGCTATCTCGCTGCTTACTGGAAGACCTTGTCGGGCGCGTCGAGGCTGTCCGGTCCTTGGAAGGTGACGGCGTCGAGATTGAGGCGACCCTCGTACCGAATGGCTTTCGCATTCGTCATCATCTTTTCTTCCCTCGCAGCATCAGGCTGTCGGTCTGCATCGCAGGCCGGCAGGGAGCGTGTCGATGTCTGGGTAGCGCTGTCTTCCGGGCGGCGGGAAAGCCTGCAACTGCTCTCAACGAGCCTCGCAAAGCACCGATTGCCTCCAATCGAAAGGGTTCAAGGCCCAGACGTCAAAGGTGCGCTTGAGAGCGCTCTGGAGATAAAGTTGAGTTTTTCGGGAAAGTCAAACCATTTCCGAAAAAAGTGATTTAAAACAACAGATTAGAATAATTCTAAACTGTAAGCTTCGTGTTTGTGAAAGCGTCGTTCCGGTTCTGGCCCATCGGCTGGATGTTGACAGTTCCCCACTCCGGGTGCGAACGGCAGGCGGCGGCTTGCGGCGCAATCGGACAATTGCCATCTGCGCATCGTTGCTAGGGTTTACGGCATGGCAGAGATGAAGAACGGCGTGATTGTTGTCGGTACAGGCCACGCCGGCGTCCAGGCGGCAGCTAGCCTGCGCGAAGAGGGTTATTCCGGGCCGCTGATCCTCATCGGCGACGAGAAAGACCTGCCGTACCACAAGCCGCCTCTGTCGAAGACCTTTATCAAGGATGCCGAGGCCCGCCCTCAATTGCTGAGGGGTGAGAGTTTCTACAGCGGCAGTTCCATAGATCTGCGTCCGGGCCTTCGGGTGACGCGCCTCGACCCGGCTGGCCGGCGGCTCGATCTTGCCGACGGCGCAAGCCTCCCATTTGATCGCCTGATCCTGGCCACCGGCTCGTCACCGCGGCGCCTGCCCCTGCCGGATGCCACCCTTTCCGGCGTGGTGTCGCTCCGCTCGCTGGGAGATGCGCGGTTGATCCGCGAATTGAGCGTGGAGGCGTCTGAGATCGTCATACTGGGTGGCGGGTTCATAGGGCTGGAGATAGCTGCGACGCTGGCCACGGGTGGCCGCACGGTTACGGTCGTGGAGGCGGCCGACAGGCTTCTCGGCCGCGCTGTCGCACCGGTAGTGGCCGCCCATGTGCGCCGGCGGCTTGAAGTGGCAGGGGTGCGCGTACTGACCGGGGAAACCGTGCAGCGGCTCGAAAGCGCCGCCGGACGGGTGACAGGCGCCATCACCGGGTCGGGCGAGCGGCTGCCGGCGCAGATGGTCGTTATCGGCATCGGTGCCGTTCCGAATGTCGAACTGGCCGAAGACGCGGGCCTTTCCATCGGCAATGGCGTCCGCGTGGATGCGCGCATGCGCACATCCGTACCGGAAATCCTGGCGGTGGGCGATGCAGTCAACTATCGCCACTGGTTCACGGGCGAGCAGGTCCGGCTGGAATCGGTGCAGAACGCCACCGACCAGGCCAAGCTGGCGGCTCGCACCATTGTCGGCCACGAGGACGACTATGGGGCCGTGCCGTGGTTCTGGTCGGACATAGGCGACATGAAGCTGCAGATGGTCGGCCTGCCCGGAGGGTGGGACCGCAGCGTCGTCTCGGGCGAGCCGGAAGACAACAGGTTCTCGGTTTACCACTATGCAGGCGGGAGGCTGCTGGGCATCGAATCCGTCAACCGGCCTGCCGACCACATGCTGGGCCGCAAGATGCTCGCGGCGGGATATTCCCCGCCGCCGGAGGTTGCGGCTGCCGGTCCGGATGCAGTCAAGGCGGCGCTCGCCGAACACCAGCATAAAGTGGCGGCGGAGTAGCAGGGCACTCTCCCGGGAGAGGAAAGGCCGGCCTGGCTGCGCCGCACCGGCCGGGTGGACCTATCGTGTTTTATTGCGCTCGGCCCTTGGCAGGCTGGCGCGCCCGCGCCAGGCGCCGGGAACGCGGCCATTGCGGACCCGGCCACGGCCTTCGCCGCGTTGCTTGCAAGAAGCGGGGCGTTAGGCCCGCGCTTCCCGGATCGACGCTTCAAGTATGTCCAGCGCCTCGTTCATCACGTTGTCCTGGATCGTGATGGGTGAGAGAAACCGGATGACATTGCCGTAAACGCCGCAGGTCAGCAGGATCAGGCCCTTCTCAAGCGCCTTGAGGCGTACGGCATTGGCAAAGTCTGCCGAGGGCAGGTTCTTCCTTGGATCGTTGAACTCTATGGCGTTCATGAAACCGGGGCCACGAATGTCAACGATTTCCGGCACGTCGGCGCGCAGGGATTCCAGCCGCTGCTTGAGGCGCCCGCCCAGCAGGTTCGCCCGGTCCACCAGCTTTTCCTCCTCGATCACGTCGAGAACGGCATGCGCCGCGGCAATGCCCAGCGGGTTGCCGGCATAGGTTCCGCCAAGGCCGCCGGGATTGGGCGAGTCCATCAGTTCGGCGCGTCCGGTGACGGCCGAGAGCGGAAAGCCGCCAGCCAGGCTCTTGGCCATGGTGGTGATGTCGGGCGCTACGTCATGGTGCTGCATGGCGAACATCTTGCCGGTGCGCGCGAACCCGGTCTGCACTTCGTCGGCGATCAGCAGGATGCCGTGCTCGTCGCATATGCGACGCAGCCCCGAGATGAAGTCACGCGGAGCTTCGTAGAAGCCGCCTTCGCCCTGTACCGGCTCGACGATGATGGCCGCGACGCGAGAAGGCTCGACATCGGCCTTGAACAGCCTGTCGAGCGCGGCCAGCGAGTCGCCCACCGACACGCCGTGAAGCTCGACGGGGAAGGGCGCATGGAAGACGTCGCCCGGCATGGCGCCGAATCCCGCCTTGTAGGGCTGTACCTTGCCGGTCAGCGCCATGCCCATGAAGGTGCGGCCGTGAAATCCACCTGCGAAGGCGATGACGGCCGGCCGCCCGGTGGCATGGCGTGCGATCTTGACCGCATTCTCCACCGCCTCGGCACCGGTGGTGGCGAAAATGGTCTTTTTCTCGAAGCTGCCCGGCAGCATGGCGTTCAGCCGCTCGGCCAGGTGCACATAGTTCTCGTAGGGCACGACCTGGTGACAGGTATGGGTGAAGCGGTCGAGCTGCGCCTTTACCGCCTCGATCACCTTGGGATGGCGGTGTCCGGTATTGACCACGGCGATACCGCCGGCGAAGTCGATGTAGCGGCGGCCTTCCACGTCCCAGATTTCGGAATTTTCAGCGCGGTCGGCATAGATTTGCGTCGTCATGCCGACGCCGCGCGAGATCGCCTTGTTCTTGCGCTCGGATATGGCGGAGTTTTTCAACGAGGGTTCCTCCTGTCAAACCGGCCTTGCCGGTGGTTTAGTGTCTCATTTGTTCTGGCGCCGATTCAAGTCCGGCTCAATCCGGCAGGGAGGCGCGGCTTTTGGGCCTGCCGCCTAGCTGACGCCCTTCGGCACGGTTTCAGGCGGCACGGTGTCCACCACGTTCTGGCGATGGAAGATGAACATGCCTGCCAGAACGACGATTCCAGCGCCGGTCAGGACGCGCAACCCCGGTACGTCGCCGAAGAAGATGAAACCCAGGATCACTGCCCACAGCAGCAATGTGTAGTGCAGCGGCGCAAGAGTCGAGGCAGGCGCCAGCTTCAATGCCCTGGTGATAAGAAGATGCGCAATGCAGGAGACAATTCCCAGCAGCAGCATGGCGGCTGTATCGAGCGCGCTTGGCGTGTGCCAATTGCCGATTGCCAGCGCGCCGCCCACCAGCATTGTGCCGATGGTCTGCCAGGTCACCAGCGTGGTGTCGGTGGTTCCCCGCAAACGCCGGGAAAGGATTATTGCAAAGGCGAAGGCAACGCTGCCGGCAAGCGCATAAAGCGAAGAAAGCGAAAAGGCCGAGGAGGAAGGCTTGAGCATGACCAGCACGCCGCAGAAGCCGATCAGGATTGCCGTCCAGCGTCGCCAGCCCACTTTCTCGCCAAGCAGGAAGTGCGACAGCGCCGCGACGTAAATCGGCCCGGCCATGTAGAAGCTCATCACGTCAGCCAGCGGCAGATAGACCACTGCGGCATAGAAGCAGGCCGTATCGATCGTGGCGGCCGCAACGCGCCAGAACTGCAGCCAGGGCCGCTCCGTCCGAAACAGCTTGTCGGCGCCCTGTTTTATCATCATGGGACCGAGCACCAGAAAGGCACCGATGGAACGGACAAGAACCACCTGTCCCACTGAAAAGGACGCCACCAGCCATTTGCCCATCGCATCATTGAGCGCGAACAGGAAATCGCCGGCCAGCATGATCAGGATGCCCGCGACAAGCGTGTTCTGGAATGTCAGCAATCGGCGCAGTGAAGGCATGGCGCGGTCCGTAACCGGCTCATGCCGGCCATCTGGCCTTTAGCCCGGCCTGATCCGTCTTGCGAGGGTAATTCGTTGGCGCAGCCCTGCTGGCCCTAACGATTCAGCAAGATCCATGGGCAAAGGCTGCGGGCGGCCTGCAAGGCGGCATCAGCCGGCCCTATGCCGTCGGTTGACCGCAGGGGGCCGTCCGGCGATGAACAGCTTCGTCTCCTGTTTCGTCCGCTGCGCCACCACCTTGCCGCGCGCGATGACGCAAAGGCGCTCTGGCCGCAGTCGAATGGCCTCGATTGGGTCTCCGGCATCGAGCACGACCAGGCTCGCCCGCTTTCCGACCCGAAGGCCGAGGTGATCGAGGCCCATGATCTCGGCATTGATGCCGGTTACCATGTCGAAGCACTTCCGCATCTCTGCGGGCGAGGACATTTGCGCCACATGCAGGCCCATGAAGGCAACGTCCAGCATGTCGGCCGTGCCAAGCGAGTACCACGGATCCAGCACGCAGTCCTGCCCCCAGCCGACCCGGATGCCGAGCGCTTGCATCTCCTTCACCCGTGTCAGCCCACGCCGCTTGGGGAAGGTGTCGTGCCGTCCCTGCAGCATGATGTTGATGAGCGGATTGGGGATGGCTGATACGCCTGCCTCCGCAATCAGCGGCAGGAGTTTGGAGACGTAGTAATTGTCCATGGAATGCATGGACGTGAGGTGCGAGCCGGTCACTCGCCCTGCCAGGCCAAGTCTTTTCGTTTCGTAGGCAAGCTGCTCGATGTGGCGCGAGAGCGGATCGTCCGTCTCGTCGCAGTGCATGTCGACCGGAAGGCCGCGCCGGGCGGCGATTTCGCACAGTTCCGTGACCGAGCGGCGGCCTTCCTCCATCGTCCGTTCGAAATGCGGTATGCCGCCAACCACGTCCACCCCCATGTCCAGCGCGCGCAAGGTGTTTTCCCGCGCATTCGGCGCGCGGTAGAAGCCATCCTGCGGGAAGGCGACCAGTTGCAGGTCGATATAGGGGGAAATTTCCCTCTTCACCTCAAGCAGCGCCTCGACGGCGAGCAGCCGGTCGTCGCAGACGTCCACATGGGTGCGAATGGCGAGCAGGCCCATGGATACAGCCCAGTCGCAATAGGCGAGTGCGCGTTCCTTGACTGCCTCATGCGTCAGGAGCGGCTTCAACTCACCCCAGAGGGCAATGCCTTCCAGCAGGGTGCCCGATGCGTTGATGCGCGGGATTCCGTAGGAAAGCGTGGCATCCATGTGGAAATGCGGGTCGACGAAAGGCGGTGAGACGAGGTTGCCGGCGGCATCGATGATTTGGCCGGCCTCTGCGTCGATCCTGGGTTCGATTGCGGCGATCGTTTCGCCGCGAATGCCAATGTCCGCCAACTGCCCATCCGGCAGCGTTCCGCCGCGCACGATGATGTCGAAGCTCATGGCCCACCCCTCCCTGGCGTTGTGACGCAACCCGGCAGCCAGCCGATCAAGCCGGCGTGGCGCATCCGGGGTGCCGTGCACATCGTTTAGCCTGTGCTTTGCTCATGCCGACCGGTCTTGAGCTGTAGGCGGCTATTCCGGAACCTTTCGCACCGCGCCCTTGTCAGCGCTTGTGGCGAAGGCTGCATAGGCCCTCAGCGCCGGCGTGACGTTTCGCTTGCGCTTTTCGGCCGGCTTCCAGCCCAACCGGTCCTGCTCCTCCCTTCGACGGGCGAGCTCGTCGTCGGGAACGGCGAGCCTGATGCTGCGGTTCGGGATGTCGATCTCGATTGTGTCTCCGGCTCGCACCAGGCCGATTGTGCCGCCGAGTGCGGCCTCCGGCGAGACATGGCCGATCGAAAGGCCCGACGTGCCGCCGGAAAAGCGGCCGTCCGTCAGCAGGGCGCAGACCTTCCCCAGGCCCTTCGACTTCAAATAGCTGGTCGGATACAGCATCTCCTGCATGCCGGGCCCGCCCCTGGGTCCCTCATAGCGGATCACCACAACGTCGCCGGCCTTCACTTCATTGCCGAGTATGCCCTTGACCGCGGCATCCTGGCTCTCGAACACGACTGCCGGGCCGCTGAATTTCAGGATCGACTCGTCTACGCCTGCCGTCTTCACGATGCAGCCGTCGGGCGCGATGTTGCCCTTCAGCACGGCCAGTCCGCCGTCTTTGGAGAAGGCATGCTGGACCGATCGGATCGCGCCGTTCTCGCGGTCCAGGTCCAGTTCTTCCCAGCGCCGGTCCTGGCTGAAGGCTGTTTGCGTCGGCACGCCGCCGGGCGCAGCCAGGTAGAACTCGCGGACCTTATCGCTGTTGGTCTGGGCGATGTCCCAATGCCCGATGGCCTGGCCGAGGGTCGCGGTATGCACGGTCGGCTGGTCGCGGTTGATGAGGCCGGCACGGTCGAGTTCGCCCAGAATGGCGTAGATGCCTCCCGCGCGATGCACGTCTTCCATGTGGACATCCGCCTTGGCAGGCGCAACCTTGCACAGGCACGGCACCTTGCGTGACAGGCGGTCGATATCGTCCATCGTGAAGTCGATGCCACCCTCATGAGCTGCCGCAAGAATATGCAGCACCGTGTTGGTCGACCCGCCCATGGCAATGTCCAGGGTCATGGCGTTCTCGAAGGCCGGCTTGGACGCAATGTTGCGCGGCAGCACGCTTTCGTCGTCCTGTTCGTAGTAGCGTTGGGCGAGATCGACGATGAGATGCCCCGCTTCCACGAAGAGCCGCTTGCGGTCGGCATGGGTGGCGAGAGTCGAGCCGTTGCCGGGCAGGGAGAGGCCGAGCGCCTCGGTGAGGCAGTTCATGGAATTTGCAGTGAACATGCCGGAACAGGAGCCGCAGGTCGGGCATGCCGAGCGCTCGATCACCTGCACATCCTGGTCGGACACATTGTCGTCGGCAGCGGCGACCATGGCATCGATCAGGTCTAGCGCCTTCTTCTGGCCGCCCAGCACCACCTTGCCGGCCTCCATCGGCCCGCCCGAAACGAAGACGGTGGGAATATTGAGGCGGAGTGACGCCATGAGCATGCCGGGCGTGATCTTGTCACAGTTGGAGATGCACACCATCGCGTCGGCGCAATGCGCGTTGACCATATATTCGACGCTATCGGCGATGATCTCGCGCGAGGGTAGCGAATAGAGCATGCCGTCATGGCCCATGGCGATGCCATCGTCGACGGCGATGGTGTTGAACTCCTTCGCCACGCCGCCTGCCTTCTCGATCTCGCGCGCGACGAGCTGGCCCAGATCCTTCAGGTGCACGTGCCCCGGCACGAATTGGGTGAAGGAATTCACCACGGCGATGATCGGCTTGCCGAAATCCGAATCCTTCATGCCGGTGGCGCGCCACAGGCCACGAGCGCCGGCCATGTTGCGGCCATGGGTAGTGGTACGGGAACGGTAAGCTGGCATTGAACTTTCCTTGCTGCCTCGGCTGCAAACTGCGCCGATCAAACTGGATCGCCGATCTTATATACGCCCTGCGCCGGCCTTGCCATCGTTTTGCACTGCGCCAGTTTAGCCATGCCGCGGATGGCGCCGGGATTATTCGGCCATGGCTGTCGGCGCGAAGGCGCCTCGTCCGTCTTGAAGGCAGCGGCGAGTGCAAACGCCGTCGGGCGAGGTCAATCCGGCCGCCCCGAACCGATGAGGAGAAACCATGCAGAAGATCATGCCCTGCCTATGGTTCCAGAACAATGACGGCGCCGAAGCCATAGCCTTCTATTCGGCGATCTTCAGGAACAGCCGCATAGTCAGCGAGATATATTGGGGCAAGGAAGGCGGCGACAAGGAAGGCAGCCTGCTGGCCGCTACATTCGAGCTGGACGGCATGCGCTTCCAGGTGCTGAACGGAGGCGCTCACGATGCGTTCAACGATGCCATCTCCTTGTCCATCGAGTGCAAGGATCAGGCCGAGGTGGACTATTATTGGGATAGGCTGCTGGAGGGGGGTGGCACCCCCGTTGCCTGCAGCTGGCTGAAGGACAGGTTCGGCATTTCCTGGCAGGTCGTGCCCGAAGTTCTGCCGAGGCTGCTTGCCGATCCCGACCAGGCGAAAGCCGACAGGGTGATGGCCGCAATGATGAAGATGGTGAAGATCGACGTTGCAGCCATCGAGGCGGCTGCGAAGGGCTGATATTCTTGGCTGCCCTGAAAAATGAAAGGCGGCAGAGCGATCTGCCGCCTTGTTCATTGCCCGCGATTCGGTCAGTCCGCCAGGGCAGGCATCAGCGCCGGATCCGGCTTTTCGGCATGCTGCGGCGGATCCTTGGAGGCGATGAAGGTGTAGAACATCGGCACTACGAACAGCGTAAACATCGTGCCGATGAGAATGCCGGTGAAGATGACCAGGCCCATCGAATAGCGCGCGGCCGCGCCTGCCCCGCTGGAGGTGATGAGGGGCACGACGCCGAGCGCCATGGCGGCCGTCGTCATCAGGATCGGGCGCAGTCTCACCTTGGCCGAGGCGACGATGGCGTCGCGACGGCGCATGCCGTGACTCTCCCTCTGCTGGTTCGCAAACTCCACCAGCAGAATGCCGTGCTTGGTGATGAGCCCGATCAGCGTGATGAGGCCGACCTCCGTGTAGATGTTGAGCGTACCGAGGCCGAGATTTAGCGGCAGGATGGCGCCGAAAATCGAGAGGGGCACAGCCATCATGATGATGAGCGGATCGCGGAAGCTCTCGAACTGTGCCGCCAGCACCAGGTAGATGACCAGAATGGCAGCGGCAAAGGCGATCAGGATCGTGTTGCCCTGTTCCTTTTCCTGCCTGGACTGGCCGGAATAATCGATGAAGAACGTGTTGGGCAGGCTTTCCCGAGCCAGGTCTTCGAGGGTCTGCAGACCCGTGCCAGTCGTCACGTCTGGCAGCGGCAGCGCCGATATGGTGGCAGAGTTCAACTGGTTGAACTGTTCGATCGCAGCGGGTGCGGCATTCGTCGAAATGCGTACGACCGCCGACAACGGCACCATCTCGCCGGTTACGCTGCGTACGAAATAGTCGCCGAGCTTCTCAGGGTTGTCGCGGAATTGCTGCGGCACCTGGGGAATGACATCGTAGCTGTTGGATTCCCTGTCGAACTGCGACACCTCTACGCCGCCGACAAGCAGTGTGAGCGTGCGGCCGATTTCGGCCACCGGCAGGTTCAGTGCTGCGGCCCTGTCACGGTCGATCGTCACCGTCACCTGGGGCGCGTCAAAGGACATCGAATTCTGCACGACGATGAACTTGCCGGAGGCCTGCGCCTTCTGCTTGATCTCCTCTGCGGCCTGGAACACCTGGTCGGCGCTGGCCGTTGAGCGGATCACAAGCGAGATCGGCAAGCCGCCGCCAGAGCCGGGCAGCGTCGGCGGCGCGAAGACGAAGGCTTCGACGCCGGCCACCTTGGTCAGCCTGCCCTGTATGTCCTGCTGAAGTTCCTTCTGCGAGCGGGTGCGGTCTGCCCAGTCCTTGAAAGCAAAGCCGACGAACGCCTGCGACGTGTCTCCACCGAAGGCCGTTGCGGCAAACACGGCCCGCGTCTCCGGAATGTCGGACACCAGACCGAGGATCTGGTTGACGTAGCTTTCCGTGTAATCGGACGTTGCGTAGCGCGGCGCGGTCACCAGCGAAAGCAGGAAGCCCTGGTCTTCTTCCGGCTCAAGCTCGCTCGAGGTCTTGAGAAACATGAAGCCCGTCAGCGCCACCAGCGCAACCACGATCAGCAGCGTGACAGGCCGGTACTTCAGCGACCCGGCGACCAGCTTTTCGTAGAGATGCTCGACACGATCGAACGCGGCATCGACAATGCGCTGGAAGCGGCTGGGATTGCCGGACTTGAGGATGCGCGCCGACATCATCGGCGTGATGGTGACGGCCACGACGCCGGAAATTATGACGGAGCCAGCGAGAGTCATGGCGAATTCGCGGAACAGCGCGCCCGTGAGGCCGCCAATGAAGGCAAGGGGCGCAAACACGGCGGCCAGCGTCAGCGTCATGGCGATGACTGCCGATGAAATCTCGCGCATGGAGCTGAATGCCGCCTGCATGGCGGGCATCTTGTCCTCTTCCATGTGGCGGTGAATGTTCTCCACCACCACGATGGCGTCGTCGACCACCAGGCCGATGGCCAGCACCATTGCCAGCAGCGACAGCAGGTTGATTGAATATCCCGCGGTGAACAGCAGGAAGCAGACGCCAATCAGTGCCAGCGGAATCGTGACGATCGGCATCAGGACCGAGCGGAACGAGCCGAGGAACAGGAGTATCACCACCACGACGATGAGCACGGCCTCGCCGATGGTCTTGTACACTTCCTCGATTGATGCCGAAATCTGTTCGGTCGAGTCGTAGACGATTTCGATCGTCATGCCGGTCGGCAGGGACGCCTGGATATCCGGAACGATCTTGTGGATAGCCTCGGCCGTGGTCAGCGGATTGGCCGCCGGCGTGGGGAAGATGGCGAGGAATGTGCCGGGCTTGCCGTTGAAATTGACGCGCGTATCCGTGTTCTCGGCCGCAAGCTCCACGTGCGCCACGTCACGCAAACGCACCACCTGACCGTTATCGGAGCGTAGCGGAAGCGCGGCGAAGGCATCCGGAGACTGCAGCGTCGAGAACACCGTGATCGAGGAGGTCGTATAGTCGTTCTCGATCTTGCCGGGGGCGGAAAGGAAGTTCGAATTGGTGATCGCAGTCAGCACTTCGGATGCCGTCACGCCACGCGCCGCAAGTTTGACGGGGTCGATCCACACGCGCATGGAATAGTCGGCTGCGCCGAAAATCTGCACGTCCGCCACGCCTTCCACGGTCGACATGCGCGGCCGCACCACGCGTTCGATATATTCGGTAAGCTGCTCGGGCGTCATGTTCGGATTCTGCATCGACAGATACATCATCGCGAACTGCTGGCCGGTGCCCTTGACGATGACCGGATCCTTGGCATCCTGGGGCAGTTGGCCGCGCACGCCCTGCACCTTGGACAGCACCTCCGTCAATGCAACGTCGGGGTTCGAACCGAGCTTCATGTGCACCGTCACGGTGGACAGCGAGGCCCGGCTGGCAGAGGTGACGTAGTCGACATTCTCGGTCGAGGACACGGCACGCGCGATCGGCGCGGTGATGAAGCCCTGTATCAGGTCGGCGCTGGCGCCGGGATAGGCGGTCGTGACCGTGATCGCCGTCTCCTCGACTTCCGGATACTGGCGAATCTGCAGGTTGAAGATGCCCTGCACGCCGAGCAGCAGGATCAGGGCGCCGAGCACCGTCGACAGAACCGGACGACGGATGAAGATGTCTGAAATGTTCATTGCTGCGCCGCCTGATCTTCGCGCGGCTTTGACGGGTCGATCGTATTGTCGACCACCACCGACATGCCGTGGAAGAGCCGGTTCTGGCCGGCCGTAACCACTTCGTCGCCTTCCGCTATGCCGCTCAGGATTTCGATCAGTCCCTCATTGTGGCGTCCGGGCTTCACGAAGACCTGCGCCAGCACGAGTTCCGGCTTGTCCTGCTCTTGTTCGGGCGCAGCCTCTGCCGCTGCCGCTTCCGACCCCGTAGAGGACGTTTCGGGCGCAGCCTCGGCCGACTCGGCCTTGGGCCGCACGACGAACACGTAGTCGCCGTACAGGCTGGAGGTAAGAGCCGTCTGCGGCAGGGCAATCACGCCCTTTTCCTCGGGCAGCTCCACCCGCACCTGCACGAACTGGCCGGGTGTCAGCTTGCCTTCGGGGTTTGCGACCTCCGCACGGACGGACACGAGGCGGCTCGCCGGATCGATCTTTGGATCGATGCCGGTGATCTTGCCGCTGAAGGGCAGGTCGCCCGTGTTGAAGCCGAGCTTCACCGTCTGGCCAATCTTCAGAAGCGGGAGCTGCTGTTCGGGCACCGTGAAGTCCGCCCGCATGGTTTCAAGGTCCTGCAAGGTGACCACCGCCGTCCCGGGGGTGACATACTGGCCGAGGTCGACTCTGGGAATGCCGACGGTGCCGCCGAACGGTGCGGTGAGCTGCTTCTGGTCCAGCACGGCCTGGAGCTTGGCCACTTGCGAGGCCGAGGCGGTAGCTGTGGCGCGCGCCGTGTCCAGCGTGACATCGGAACCCACCCCGCGCTTCTGCAGTTCTTCGGCGCGTTTCAGGGAGGTCTGGTCCAGCGCGGCCTGCGCCTTTGCTGCCTCGAGATCCGCGCGCTGGACATCGTCATCCAGTTGCAGCAGCAGCGCGCCGGCCTCGACTTTCTCGTTGGCCGTGAAGGCTATGTCCTTCACGATGCCGGCCGTCTCCACAGTCAGATCGACGCCGCGCACCGCACTCACGGTTCCGATTGCCTCGATGCCGGGCTGCCATGAAATGGGTTTGACGACAATGGTCGAGACTGTCGCCGGAGGCTGTTTCCTGGTGGCGAAAAACTGCTGGATGGCGTGGTCGCGGAACAGGTTGAAGCCGACGACTCCGCCGACCACCAGAGCGAGCAGGATGAAGGCGATGATAAAGCGCTTAATCACGAATGGGCCCTCTGGCAGAGGTTAAACTTGAATGGCTGTACGCGGCTTTGTTCGCCATGCACTTGACGCCGGGATCATTCCGGCAAATTTGACGTCGCTTACTGTACCGGCTGGACGGTCTTGTCAATTGCCGCTAGGGTAATATGTCGGAGGCGTGATGTCAGGAAGAAAAACAAATTCGCGCGCCAAGATTTTGGCGGCCGCGGCCGATGTTGCGCGAGAATTTGGACCAGGCAGCGTTTCCCTCGAAGCGGTCGCCAGCCGTGCAGGCGTCTCCAAGGGTGGCTTGCTCTATTACTTTCCCTCCAAGGCCAGGCTCATGCAGGCCCTTGTGGAGCACTATCTGGCCGAGTTCCGGTCATCGCTGAGTCAGGCGCAGGCGGGTGGCGAAACGCTGCTGACCGCCTTCATCAAGCGTGCGGCCGCCGAGTGCAGGGAGAAGCAGCCCGCTTCGCGGAGCTGGATCTTCTCGGCCATTTCGCAGGACCCGGATTTCCTGTCGCCCCTGAGGTCTTTCCATCAACAGCTTTTCGCGAACCTCAAGGAAGACAACAGCGACCTGACAGCAGTGCTTATCTGCTATCTCGCAATAGAGGGGTTGCGCAGCATGAATCTCTTCGATTTCGATATTCTTTCGACAGAAGAGCGCGAATTGCTGGTTGCCTCGCTTCTGGAGATCGCTCAGGGCAAGCGCTAGTTCTCTTTCCAGTCTCGTTCTCGCCGTATTTACTGGGGCCATGGCCTTTACGATCCGTCAGCTCCAGTATTTTGTCGCGGTCGCCGAGCAGGGATCCGTGTCGCGTGCCGCGCAGAACCTGTCCATTTCGCAGTCGTCCGTCACCGAGGCGGTGAAGGAACTGGAAAACGACCTCGGAGTGGAGCTTTTCGAGCGCCATCCGCGCGGACTCAGCATTACCCACAAGGGCCACCAGTTCCTGCGCCACGCCACCAAGATACTGGCGGACGTGTCGGACGCACGACGCGCCTTCTTCGGCGAGGCGGTGGTGCCCGCAGGGCGCCTTCAGCTCGGCGTTACATCCCTGGTTGCCGGCTATGTGCTGTCCGATCTCCTGGCGCGCTATCGCCGCGCCTATCCGGGCGTCGATATTTCGGCAATCGAGGACAATGGCGACTATCTCGAGCACTTGCTGATCGGGGGCAAGCTGGATGTCGCGGTCATGGTCACCTCGAACCTGCGCGACCGCACTGCGCTGCAGTCTGAAATCCTGGAGGTATCCGCCTATCGCCTATGGATGCCGCTAGGCCATCCGCTTGCCGGAGCCGAAATCATCAGCATCGACGATATCGCCGGCGAGCCCCTTATCATGCTGACGGTGGATGAGATCGAGGAGAGCACCGGCAAGTTGCTTGCGGCAATCGGCGCGAAGCCGCATGTCGCCTTTCGCACCCGTTCGGTCGAGGCAGTCCGCAGCCTGGTGGCCACCGGCGCCGGTCTCGCATTGCTGCCGGATCTCATCTACCGGCCCTGGTCGCTGGAAGGCGACCGCATAGAGCAGCGGGACGTTTCCGGTTCTCTCCCTGTGGTCCAGGTCGGGATGGTATGGCGGCGTGGCTCCAGCCTGCCGCCGGCGGCCCGCGATTTCATCGGCATAGCCCAGGCGCATCGGCGGCGCGCATGACCCGGTATCGGAAATTCCGATACCGGCGTTCTGACAAATGAATTTGCGAAACCGCGATTTTCACGACACCCTCCTTGCGGGAGCAGGCCGCCGCTGCAGTGCGGTCCTTTCGAATGGGAGACGACGATGCATTCTTTCCTGAAATCGTGCACCGCACTGACTGTCGCGTTGGCCTTCGCCGGACAGGCAGCCGCGCAGGAGGCGCTCAAGGAACTCGGTGAGGGCGAGGGTGCGGTCAATATTGTTGCCTGGCCCGGCTACATCGAGCGCGGCGAAACCGACAAGGCCTATGACTGGGTGACCGAATTCGAGAAGGAGACGGGCTGCAAGGTCAACGTCAAGACCGCCAACACGTCGGACGAGATGGTCTCGCTGATGAACGAGGGAGGGTTCGACCTGGTCACGGCCAGCGGCGACGCTTCCCTGCGCCTCGTGGCCGGAAAGCGGGTGCAGCCGGTCAATCTGGACCTGATCCCCAGCTTCAAGACCGTGGACGAGCGCCTGCAGAACGCGCCTTGGTACACGGTCGACGGCGTTCACTACGGCGTGCCCTACCAGTGGGGGCCGAACGTGCTGATGTATAATACCGACACGTTCAAGGAGCCGCCGAAGAGCTGGAATGTCGTTTTCGAGGAGATGACCCTCCCGGACGGCAAATCGAACAAGGGCCGCGTCCAGGCCTATGACGGCCCGATCTACGTTGCCGATGCCGCCAACTACCTGATGGCGCACAAGCCCGAACTCGGCATCAAGGACCCGTACGAACTCAATGAGGATCAGTACAAGGCCGCGCTTGACCTGCTGCGTGTCCAGCGAACCCTGGTCGGGCGATATTGGCATGACGCCGCCATCCAGGTGGACGATTTCCAGAACGAAGGCGTGGTCGCCTCATCGTCCTGGCCGTTCCAGGTCAACACGCTGGTCGCCGCCAAGCAGCCCATCGCTTCCACCATCCCCGAGGAAGGGGCTACCGGCTGGGCCGATACCACGATGATGCATGCCGACGCCGCCAATCCGAACTGCGCCTACATGTGGATGGAACATTCGCTCAAGCCCAAGGTACAGGGTGATCTGGCCTCGTGGTTCGGGTCGGTTCCGGTGGTGCCTGCTGCCTGCCAGGGCAATGAACTGCTTGGCGACGAGGGCTGCAAGACCAACGGGTTCGATAATTTCGACAAGATCAAGTTCTGGAAGACGCCGACCTCCAAATGCGCCACGCAGGGGGACCAGTGCGTGCCTTATTACCGCTGGGTATCCGACTATATCGGCGTGATAGGAGGACGGTGATTCCCTCCGCAACGACGCGGATCGCGGCGCCGGCTCTCGCCCCTCGGAAACTGGGGCGAGGCGCTGGCCGAAGAGAGATGGAAAGGGTACCAATCCCCTGTTCCCTGCGTTCAATCTGCAGACCTGGGTCATGACTTCGGCCGTTTCCTTCACACGAGTGTCCCGCTATTTCGGCGCCGTCCGCGCGGTGGATGCGGTTGATCTGGATATCGCGCCTGGCGAGTTCTTCGCCATGCTCGGTCCCTCCGGATCAGGCAAGACGACCTGTCTGCGGCTCATCGCGGGCTTCGAACAGCCGAGCTCGGGGTCCATTTCAATCTTCGGAGAACGGGCCGAAGGCGTGCCCCCCTATCGGCGCAACGTCAACACGGTCTTCCAGGACTATGCCCTGTTCCCGCATCTGAACGTGCTGGACAATGTCGCCTATGGCCTGATGGTCAAGGGTGTGGGCCGGGCCGAGCGCTACAGGGCCGCCGAGGAGGCATTGGCCCTGGTGCGCCTGCCGGGCTACGGGACGCGCCGCCCGGGCGAATTGTCGGGCGGCCAGCGCCAGCGGGTCGCCCTTGCTCGCGCGCTGGTCAACCGCCCACGCGTCCTGTTGCTGGACGAACCGCTTGGCGCGCTGGATCTGAAGCTGCGCGAGGAGATGCAGGAGGAACTGAAGGCGCTGCAGAAAGCGCTGGCCATCACCTTCGTCTTCGTGACGCATGACCAGGGCGAGGCGCTCTCCATGGCCGACCGCGTCGCTGTCTTCAACGAGGGCAGGATCATGCAGGTGGGCACGCCGCAAGAAATCTACCAGCGCCCGGCGACACGCTTCGTGGCTGATTTCGTCGGCTCTTCCAATATCCTGCCGCCTGATTTCGTCTATCGCTGGTCCGGCCAGAAGCGTTGGGGATCGTTGCGTCCAGAGGCAATCCGGGTAAACCGGAGCGTGAACCAGGAGGGCGTGCGGGCACGGCTCGTCTCGACGAACTATCTCGGCGCCATGATACGGCTTGCGCTGGATGCCGATGGCTTGCGTCTTCACGCAACGGTGCCCGCGGGTGTCGTCCTGCCGGCGGAAGGAGAGCTGGTGACGCTTACCTTCAACCGCGAGAACCTGCATCTGATGGAGGAGGGGGCGTGAATCGGCTGGCTCCAGTGGCCGCCCAAGGCCATGCGCCCGTCATGGCCCCGTCTTCAGGCGGATTGCGGGGTGCGCTGTCCGACCTTTTCTGGCGGCGGCCGCGCTTCCTGCTCGTCCTGATGCTTGCTCCGCCCCTGCTGTGGCTGGGCATTGTCTATATCGGCTCGCTCTTTGCCCTGCTCCTGCAAAGCTTCTTTTCGATCGACGAGTTTTCCGGGCTCATAAACCGGCAGTTCACGCTGAAGACTTATGGCGATCTCCTGCAGGCCGCCAATGTGGATATCATCGTGCGCACCGTGGTGATGGCGGCGCTGGTAACCCTGGCCTCGGCCATCATAGCCTTTCCCATCGCCTATTATGCGGCGCGTTACGCACGGGGGCGGTGGAAGGCCCTGTTCTATCTGGCCGTCATGCTGCCGCTGTGGTCGAGCTATCTCGTAAAGGTCTATGCCTGGAAGCTGATCCTCGCCAAGGAAGGTATCCTCACCTGGCTGTTGGGGAAGCTGCATCTGGGCTGGCTGCTCGACGCATGGCTGGCGCTTCCCTATGTCGGGGGCTCTTCGCTGTCGGTGTCGGCCACCGGCACATTCATCGCCTTCGTCTATGTCTGGCTGCCGTTCATGATCCTGCCGATCCAGGCGGCATTGGAACGCGTGCCGGCGAACCTCGTCGAGGCATCCTCCGATCTCGGCGCCTCCCCCGGGCAGACCTTCCGCAACATATTGCTGCCGCTGGCGCTTCCGGGGGTGGTCGCCGGCTCGATCTTCACCTTCTCGCTGACGCTGGGCGACTACATCATCCCGCAGATCATCGGTACGTCGCGCCTGTTCATCGGCATGGCCGTTTACGCACAGCAGGGCACGGCGGGAAATATCCCCCTCGCGGCCGCCTTTACCGTGGTGCCCATCGTCATCATGGGTTTTTATCTGTGGGGCGCGAAGCGGCTGGGAGCTTTCGATGCGCTCTGATCGTTCCCAAACCGCGCCCCTGGCTCTGAAGATCGCCGCCGGCTGCGGCCTTGCATTTCTTCACCTGCCGATCTTGCTGATCTTCGTCTACGCCTTCACTACCGAGGAAAAGACCTTCCAGTGGCCGCTGCCGGGGCTCACGCTTCAATGGTTCGGCATAACCTGGAACCGGCCGGACGTGTGGCAGGCGCTGTCTCTCTCGGTGCGTGTCGCTGCCATTTCGACCGTGATTGCGCTCGTTCTGGGCACGCTTTGCGCGGCTGCCGTTTCCCGTTCGCGGTTCTTCGGCCGCGAGACGATCTCGCTGCTGGTGATCCTCCCCATAGCACTTCCCGGCATCATCACCGGCATAGCGCTGCGCTCGGCCTTCTCGCTGGCCGAGATACCCTTCTCGTTCTGGACGATCGTGCTCGGCCACGCCACCTTCTGCGTGGTCGTCGTCTACAACAACGCCGTCGCCCGCTTCAGGCGCACCTCGGCTTCGCTGATCGAGGCATCCTATGACCTTGGCGCGGATGGCTTCCAGACCTTCCGCTACTGCGTGCTGCCCAATATCGCGACCGCGCTGCTTGCTGGCGGCATGCTGGCCTTCGCATTGTCGTTCGACGAGGTGATCGTCACCACCTTCACCGCAGGCCAGCAGCAGACCGTTCCGATCTGGATGCTGGAGGAATTGATCCGTCCGCGCCAGCGCCCCGTCACCAATGTGGTGGCCATGGTCGTCGTGCTGGTGACGTTCCTGCCGATCCTCCTTGCCTACTATCTGACCCGCGATGGCGACCAGATTGCGGGAACGGGGAAATGAAATGAACAAGTAGCCGGTGGAAAAATGGCAATGAGGGCCGGCGTGCTCGGACCCGGGATGAATGCCCTTGCGCCTGATCCTGTCGCCGGCTGCCCGAAAACAGGGAGATTTCCATGGAAACGCAGATGCTGATCGGCTCGAAATTCGAGACGGGGAGCGAGGCCGGCGAACCGGTTCTGAACCCGAAAACGGGTGCAGTCATTATGGATCTGCCTGAGGCCAGTGAAGCCCAGATCGACACCGCGGTTGCGGCGGCGGAAAAGGCCTTCCTGGGCTGGTCGCGCACTACACCCGCGCAACGCGCCGGCTACCTGCTCAAGATCGCAGACCGCATCGAGGCGGAGGCCGAGGAATTCGCAAGGCTGGAGGCGCTGAACTGCGGCAAGCCGATCAACGCCGTGCTGAACGACGAAATTCCGGCGATAGTGGACTGCTACCGTTTCTTCGCCGGGGCCGTGCGCGCCATGCCGGGCCAGGTTGCCGGCGAGTATCTGCCCGGTCACACCTCGATGATCCGCCGCGATCCGATCGGCGTCGTTGCATCTATTGCGCCGTGGAACTATCCGCTGATGATGATGGCCTGGAAGCTCGCGCCCGCCATCGGCGGCGGCAATACGGTCGTCTTCAAGCCGTCGGAACAGACCCCGCTCACCGCCCTCAAACTGGCGAGGATTTTTGCCGAGATCCTGCCGGAGGGCGTTGTCAATGTCGTTCTGGGTCGTGGCGAGACGGTGGGCAGCCCGTTGATCAACCATCCGAAGGTCAACATGATCTCGATCACCGGCGATGTAGCCACCGGCAAGAAGGTGCTGCAGGCAGCCGCCCGGTCGGTCAAGCGCACGCATCTGGAACTCGGCGGCAAGGCGCCGGTCATCGTCTTTGACGATGCCGACCTCGAGGCGGTGGTCAATGGCCTGCGGGCCTTCGGCTACTATAATGCCGGGCAGGACTGCACTGCCGCCTGCCGCATCTACGCGGGCAAGAAGATCTACGACAAGCTGGTGGCTGACCTGACTTCAGCGGTATCGACCATCAGGTACAACCTTGAAGACGATACGCAAAACGAGATCGGGCCGCTGATCTCGAAGCGCCAGCGCGACCGCGTGTCCTCCTTCGTCGAAAGGGCGGCGGAGCTGAAGCACATCGAAGTCACTACGGGCGGCAAGCCCGGAGAAGGTCCGGGCTTCTTCTACCAGCCCACTGTCGTGGCAGGCGCCCTGCAACAGGACGAGATCGTGCGGCGCGAAGTGTTTGGCCCGGTCGTATCCGTAACCCGCTTCTCAGACGTCGATGAGGCTGTCGCCTGGGCCAACGATAGCGATTATGGGCTTGCTTCATCGGTCTGGACGAAGGATGTTTCGCGCGCCATGTCCACCGCGGCGCGGCTGCAATATGGCTGCACCTGGATCAACACGCATTTCATGTTGACCAATGAAATGCCCCATGGCGGGCTCAAGCAGTCCGGCTATGGCAAGGATATGTCGCTCTATGCGCTGGAGGACTACACGGCTGTCCGTCACATCATGGTCGCGCATGGGTGAGGTGCAGATCGCCCTGGACGGGGGTTGAAGGCCACGGCGAGACAGCACGGTGCAGTCGGGCTTTTGGCCGCTAAAGAGCGGCTGCAGAGCTTCGGTGCCGCACGGCCCATGCCCCTGCCGGCCCGGCCTTCTCGGAACGCTTCAAGTAGGGATCAGGCCTGCTGTGCCCCGGCGGCCGCCGCGCCAGCCGGCTTTTCCTCCGGTGGTGGCCGACGGATTTTCGGCGCCGCTTCCCGGACATACTCGTCGAGGCCTGGGTGCCCGGCGTCGATCATCTCGAAAAGCTGGCGTCGCATCCTGGGCTCCCAGAATTTGTTGATGTGCTCGGCTACTCCGGCGATGCCTTGCTCGCGTGGCTTCGAACGGAAGAAGGTCGCGATCTGGTTCGCCATCCTAACCAGCTTGTCCCTTGTGGTTCGGACATGGTCCTGATCATGCGACATGCCTGCCTGCTCCTCTTGTCACCCGCTCCGGGTGGGTGAAAATATCGAACTCATCGCCGCGCACAAGCGCCACCAGCGTCATACCCGCCGCCTCCGCCGTGCGTATTGCGAGCGCGGTCGGCGCAGAAACGGCGATGATGACCGGCGCGCCGATCGCCGCCGATTTCTGCACCATCTCCACCGAGACACGGCTGGTAACGGCGACCGCCCCGGCAGTACCATCGATGCCGGCTTTCGCCAGCGCCCCGGCAAGCTTGTCCAGCGCATTGTGGCGCCCGACGTCTTCACGGGCCAGGACTATGCCCTTGCCAGGCAGATAGAAGCCGGCGGCATGCACTGCTCCGGTCTTGGCGTGGAAAGGCTGCTGGCTCGCCAGAAGCCTCACGGAACGCGCAATGTCATCGTCGTCAAGCGTCAGCGTGGAGGAATCGACCTGGGCGACCGATCGCATGGCCTCCTCGATCGATTCGATTCCGCACAGCCCGCAGCCGACCGGTCCCGCCAGGCGCCGGCGGCGGGCCTCGAAGCGCGTGTTTGCCACATCCTTCAGGCGGATCTGTATGTCGATGCCTTCCCCCAGATCCTCGATCTCTATCCGCTCGATTTCATCCGGGGCGGAAACGATTCCTTCGGTGAGGGAAAAACCCAGGGCAAAGTCCTCCAGGTCCGCCGGCGTCGCCATCATCACTGCATGGGTGGTTCCGCCATAGGAAAACGCCACGGGCGTCTCCTCTGGCACCATCCTTTCGGCCACGCTCACGCCATTCGCGCGCCGGGCGAGGCGGGAAGTGGCGATGACGGGTGGGCGCGGGGTCACGACGCATACCCCGAAACGCCCGATATGCCTTTAGGCCGGGAGAAGCTGTGCCTGAGCGCGTCCATCCGGCCCAAACCTACTCTGCCGCCTCCAGATGCCCCTTGATGCGCCGGGTCATCCGGCTCATCTCGGCATAGTCGTGCTGCCAGTCGCTCGGCCCGTTGGAAGGTGAAACCTGCACGGCCGTGACCTTGTATTCGGGGCAGTTCGTCGCCCAGTCGGAAGAGTCCGTGGTCACGACATTCGCCTGTGTGTCGGGGTGGTGGAATGTGGTGTAGACTACGCCCGGCGCCACCCGGTCAGTGACCTGTGCGCGAAGCGTGGTCTCCCCGGAGCGGGACGACAGTCGCACCCAATCGCCATCGCGGATGCCGCGTTCTTCGGCATCGTGCGGATGGATCTCCAGCCGGTCTTCCGCATGCCAGACATTGTTGTCGGTACGGCGGGTCTGCGCACCGACATTGTACTGGCTGAGTATGCGCCCGGTGGTGAGCAGGAGAGGGAACCGCGGCCCGACCTTTTCGTCGGTTGCGACATATTCGGTGCGAACGAAATTGCCCTTGCCGCGCACGATGCCATCCACATGCATGATGGGTGTGCCAAGCGGCGCCTTCTCGTTGCAGGGCCACTGCACTGAACCCACGCGCTCCAGAAGTTCGAACGAGACACCTGCAAAGGTGGGCGTAGTCGCCGCGATCTCGTCCATGATCTGGGAAGGATGGGTGTAATTCCAGTCCAGTCCGAGCGCGCGGGCAAGCGCCTGCGTGGCCTCCCAGTCGGCATAGCCAGCCTTGGGCTCGATCACCTTTCGCACCATGTTGATGCGACGTTCGGCATTGATGAAGGTGCCGTCCTTTTCAAGGAAGGTCGATCCGGGCAGGAAGACATGCGCATAGCGGGCGGTTTCGTTCAGGAACAGGTCCTGCACCACGACGCATTCCATCTGCGCCAGCCCTGCGGCGACGTGCTTCGTATCCGGGTCGGACTGCAATATGTCCTCGCCCTGTATGTAGATGCCCTTGAAGGAGCCGTCGATCGCCGCGTCGAGCATGTTGTTGATGCGCAGGCCAGGCTCGTTGTCCAGCTTCACGCCCCACGCCCGAGATTGCCCGTGGCCATGGCGAGATTGGCCAGCGCCATCACCGCCGTCGAACCCTGGCTGTGTTCCGTCACGCCGAGGCCGTAGTAGATGGCGCCATTGCCGCCAGTTGCGTACAGGCGCGCAGCCTGGCGTATGTCCTCGGCCTCGACCCCGCAGATCTGGGCGATTTCTGCGGGACTGTAGCGCGGGTCGGAAACAAACTCGAGCCAGTCCTGGAAGGCGTCCCAGTCGCAATGCGCGCGGATATAGTCTTCGTTGTAGAGCTTCTCCGTGGCGATCACATGCCCCAGGCCGGTAAGAATGGCCACGTTGGTGCCCGGCCTGATCGGCAGATGATAGGCCGCTTCCACATGCGGGCTCTTCACGAGTTCAATGCGGCGCGGATCAATGACGATCAGCTTTGCGCCTTCACGCAGCCGCTTCTTCATGCGGGAAGCGAAGACGGGATGAGCATCTGTAGGGTTGGCGCCGATCACCAGGATCACGTCAGCGGCTTCCACCGAATCGAAATCCTGGGTGCCGGCCGAGGTGCCCAGCGTGGTGTTGAGGCCATAGCCTGTCGGTGAGTGGCACACACGCGCGCAGGTGTCGACATTGTTGTTGCCGAAGCCCTGCCGTACCAGCTTCTGTACCAGATAGGTTTCCTCGTCGGTGCAGCGTGAGGAAGTGATGCCGCCTATGGCGCCGCGGCCATACTGATACTGGATGCGGCGGAATTCATTGGCGGCATGCGTCAGCGCCTCCTCCCACGTCACCTCGCGCCACGGATCGGTGATCTTCTCGCGCAGCATGGGTTTGAGGATGCGATCCTTGTGGTTGGCGTAGCCATAGGCGAAGCGGCCCTTGACGCAGCTGTGGCCGTGGTTGGCCTTGCCCGCCTTGTAAGGCAGCATGCGCACCACCTCGTCGCCTTTCACCTCGGCCTTGAAGTTGCAGCCGACGCCGCAATAAGCGCAGGTGGTCACGACCGAACGCTCCGGCATGCCTTTTTCGAGGATCGATTTTTCGCGCAGAGCATCGGTCGGACAGGCCTGGACGCAGGCGCCGCAGGATACGCATTCCGACTCGAGGAAGGCTTCGTTCATGGAAGCCACCATCCGGCTTTCGAAGCCGCGGCCCTGTATGGTCAGTGCAAATGTGCCCTGAACTTCCTCGCAGGCGCGCACGCAACGGGAGCAGACGATGCACTGCGAGGGATCATAGGTGAAATACGGATTGGATTCGTCGCGCACCATATAGTCGATGGTCAGCGAACCATTTCCCGGCGCCATGCCTTCGCCGGCTTCGGCCATCACATGGTTGCGCCCTTCCGTTCCATAGCGGTTTTCGGTCAGGCCCACCATTTCCACCATGCGGTCGAACTCGCTGGCGCCCGTTCCGCGCTGCTCGTTCCATCCCTGCGGGTGGTCGGAGACATAGAGCTCCATCACGCCTTTGCGGATGGCGTCCAGCCGCTCGCTCTGTGTCCGCACGACCATGCCCTCGCCGACCGGCGTGGTGCAGGAAGCCGGCGTCCCGGCGCGGCCGTCAATCTCAACTAGGCAGATCCGGCAGGAGCCGAAGGATTCCAGCATGTCGGTGGCGCACAGCTTGGGAATCTCGATCCCGGCCTCCATCGAGGCGCGCATGATGGACGTGCCTTCCGGAACAGTGACGCTGCGACCGTCGACCGTCAGCGTGACCATTCTTTCTGCCTTTGAAGCAGGCGTACCATAGTCGATTTCGGTGATGAGCGAAGGGATGTCAGCCTTGACGTTCATTTTCCGCTCCTATTCCGCGGCCTCGGCGACGGGCGCCGGCTTGAAATCCTCGGGGAAGTGGGTCAGCGCGCTCATGACCGGATAGGGAGTGAAACCCCCAAGTGCGCAAAGCGATCCAAATTTCATCGTGTTGCAAAGGTCGGTGACCAGAGCGAGTTGCTTCTCCGGCTCGATATTGCGCGCAAGCCGGTCCAGCACCTCCACGCCGCGCTGCGAACCGATGCGGCAGGGCGTGCATTTGCCACAGCTTTCGATGGCGCAGAACTCCATGGCGAAGCGCGCCTGCTTGAGCATGTCGGCCGTATCGTCGAAGACGACGATACCGGCATGACCGATCAGCCCGTCCCTGGCTGCGAAGGCCTCGTAGTCGAAAGGCGTGTCGAAAAGGGCGCGTGGGAAATATGCCCCGAGCGGCCCGCCGACCTGGACCGCCTTGACCGGCCGTCCTGAACGGGTGCCTCCGCCGATCTCCTCCACGATCTCGCCCAATGTCAGGCCGAAGGCCGCCTCGAAAAGGCCCCCATACCGGACATTGCCGGCGATCTGGATGGGGATGGTGCCGCGGGAACGGCCGAGGCCGAAATTCTGATAGAAGGCAGCGCCCTTGTCCAGGATCACGGGCACCGAGGCCAGCGAGATAACGTTGTTGATGACGGTCGGCTTGCCGAAAAGTCCCTTGTGAGCGGGCAGGGGCGGCTTGGCACGCACCTCGCCGCGCTTGCCCTCCAGACTGTCGAGAAGCGATGTTTCCTCGCCGCAGACATAGGCTCCCGCGCCGACACGCACCTCAATGTCAAAGGCGTAGCTGGAGCCGAGTACGCTGGCACCAAGCACGCCGGCCTTGCGGGCGATGGCGGCGGCCTTGTTCATCGCCGCCACGGCATGCGGGTATTCCGAACGGATATAAATGAAGCCCTTGGTTGCACCTGTGGCGATGCCGGCGATCGCCATGCCCTCGATGAGGACGAAGGGGTCGCCCTCCATGATCATGCGGTCGGCGAAGGTGCCGGAATCACCCTCGTCGGCGTTACAGACGATATATTTGCGATCGGCCGGGGTATCGAGCACCGTCTTCCACTTGATGCCGGTCGGGAAGCCGGCGCCGCCGCGGCCACGAAGGCCAGATTCGGTAACCTCTCGCACAATGTCGGCGGGCTGCATCGTTGTCGCCTTGCGCAGGCCCTTCAGCCCGTCGAGCCTTTCATAGGCATCCAGCGAGAACGGATCGATGACGCCGCAGCGGGCGAAGGTCAGGCGAGTCTGCCTTGCCAGGAACGGAATCTTGGCCGGGTCGCCGAGCCATCGCTTGTGCGGGCTGCCTGTCAGGAAACCGCTGTCGAACAGGCTTTTCACGTCCGAGGGCTGCACCGGTCCATAGGCAATGCGGCCAGTGGCGGTGGCCACCTCGACCATCGGTTCCAGGAAATAGGCGCCGCGCGAACCGTTGCGGATGATCTTGGCCTCGACGCCGCGCGCCGCTAGCTCACTCTCGATTGCCTTGGCGACCTTGTCGGCGCCAAGCGCCAAGGCTCCTGAGTCGCCCGGTATATAGATGCGCGGGATCATGTGCGAACCTCCCGGACGATCTCCCCGATCTTGACGTCATCAAGCCTTCCGATCGGCTCGCCATCGAGCAGGGCGGCCGGCGAGCAGGCGCAAAGGCCAAGGCAATAGACCGGCTCGAGCGTCACCGAACCGTCGTGCGTCGTTTCATGGAAGTCGATGCCGAGCAGCTTCTTAAGCTTGTCCGCCACCTCGTCTGAGCCCATGGACTGACAGGATTCGGCCTGGCAGAGCTTCAGGACATGCCGGCCTGCAGGGTTCTTGCGAAAGTCGTGATAGAAGGAAACGACGCCATGGACCTCGGCGCGACTGAGGTTGAGCGCATCGGCAATGACTGGCAGGGCCTCCTTCGGTACATAGCCGAATTCTTCCTGAACACCATGAAGGATCGGCAGCAGCGGTCCCTCAAGCCCTTGCATTTGCTGTATGATCGACGCCGTACGCGTCGCGATCTCGGTACTTGCAGGCTGCAAAGCCATGCAGCGCCCTCCCTGTCGTTGCGCGTTTTCTCCGCTAAGTGCTTAAGAAAACAGAGAAAAGCCGACAAATCAATAAAGCACTACCGTTGTTTGATAGAAGGTTTCTATCAAACATGCCCGGTGCAGCAAAGCTAGATCAAGCATCGGTCCGGAATTGGCTTGCCAGCGCCATCGCCTCGTCCAGCAGCGCCGAGACCAGCGGTGTATGCGGCACTCGCGGTCCGGCCACCAGCCCCACGGCGTGCCGCGCGTCGGGCTCGACGATCGGTATGGCCTTTATCGGCTCGGAAAAGCCGAAGGTTTCGGTGAGGTTGAGCGGCATGATCGATGACCATTTGCCGGTCCTTATGTGCGAGAACAGAACGATCATGGAATTCGATTCCAGGGTGGGGCGCACCTCCACACCCGCCTCGGCAAGGTGCTGGTCTATGATGCGACGGTTCTGCATGTCGGGCGTCAGCAGGCACAGGGGCAGGCGGCTGACCTCCTTCCAGGTCACATGGCCGCGGTCGTAATAGGGAGTGCCGATGGCGGTGATGAGCTGATAGCGCTCGTCGTAGAGAGGCACGCTGGTAACCCGCCCGAGCGGCTCGTTGTCGAGATAGGTAATGCCGACATCCACGTCGAAATTGCCGAGCAACGTCAGCACCTCGACAGATGTCTTGGAAAGAATGGAGAAGGTTACACCGGGATGCTTTTCCCGGAAGGGCGTGGTGAGGCGCGCCACCATGGCCAGCGCCGTGGGAATCGCCGCGATGCGGATATGCCCCGACAGGCCGTGGCGGGCAGCACGCATCTCTTCCCTCATGGTGCGCGCATCGCCGACGATACGCCGTGCCCAGGTCAACACCTGCACGCCCTCTGGCGTCAGGCCCTGGAAACGCGACCCGCGCTTGACCAGCATCACGCCGAGCTGGTCCTCAAGCTGCTTGATGCCCGCCGACAGGGTCGGCTGCGTCACGCCGCACATTTCGGCTGCGCGGCCGAAGTGCTCTTCCTGGGCGAGCGCGATGAAGAATTCGAGCTTGTCGATCATGGTGCGAGCCGGCGCTATCGTGGTTAACGGCGTTAATAACGCTTCGCTAAGGCCTTCGGGTCAAGCTGGCTGCGGGTCGACGGGCAGGGTTTATCAGCGGGGCTTCATTGCTGTCCGAACAGACCTGGCGCAGACGCGCCTTTTCCCAGGCCGAGATTCAGGAAGCCGAGCGCCTCGAGGCGTTGGACAGGCTGGATGCCCTCGATGCCCCGCGCGACGATGTGCTGGACGGTATCGTCAGGCTGATCAGCAATATCTTCGACGTACCCATCGCGCTCATCTCTGTCCTCGATGCCCATCGCCAGCTTTACAAGGCCAGCCTGGGCCTTGAAGGGGAGGAGCAGGCGCGCAGGACGTCATTCTGCAGCCATACCATCCTCAAACCGCAGCCCACAGTCGTTGCGGACGCGGCACTCGATCCGCGCTTCGCGGGCAATCCGCTGGTGGCCCGCTCGCCGCACATACGCTTCTATGCAGGCGTGCCGCTGAGGACCAGCGACGGCCACCATATCGGCACGGTTTGTGCCATGGATGCCAGGCCGCGCGAGTTCACCGACCGCGACATTGCGATCCTGAAGGAACTCGCCACGCTGGCCATCGAGCATTTGGAAGGCCGCCTCAATGCCGAAACCGACGCGCTGACCGGCGTGCTGTCGCGCCGCGCCTTCCACGCCCAGGGCGCGCGTGCCGTCACACTGGCGCAAAGGCATCGGCAAAATCTCAGCCTCGTCGCCTTCGACGTGGACGGCCTGAGGTCCATCAACTCCGGTTTCGGCCATGCTGCTGGCGATCAGGTTCTTGCCGATATTGCTGCCGCGTGCTCCGGCTGCCTTCGCGCCTCGGATTTTTTCGGCAGGGTCGGGGGCGGGGAGTTCGCCATGCTCCTGCCGAACACCGGCCGGCAGGGCGCCCTGCAGGTCGCACAGCGGATGCGCAAGGCAATCGCCGGCATGCCTTTCGAGCCGGCTGGAGAGCCCTACCGGGTAACCGCCAGCTTCGGCGTCTCGACGGTGGACATCGTTACCCGGGATGTCTCGGCGCTGCTGGCCAACGCGCAGGCCGCGCTCCATCAGGCCAAGGCGGAAGGACGTAACCGTGTCGTGGGCTGGCAGGGCAAATCCATAGAAGGCTACGTGCGCCGGCGCGTGCTCAAGGCGGGGATCATTCATTTTGGCGACCTGGCCTCGGCCATGGACTGCACGGTGCGAACCCTGTCCAGGAACGGCGCTGGCATCGACGTTTCCGACGCCTTCGGCCTGCCCGAGGAATTCAATCTGGCCATACGCTCGGATCGGCTCAACATGGCCTGCCGCGTCGTTTCACGGACCGACCGCCACCTGCAGGTGGAGTTCTTGCGAGGCTAAAACCGCGTTCGAACGGGCATCCCCAATTTTTCTTGTCATCGACCGTTTGCCTCGGGCGCCTTTGGCGTTATGTGGCGTCATCGATTGCAGGGGACGCCAAGATGCTGGGATGGTTCCGCAAGCTTCTGCCACACGAAGATCGGTTCTTCGATCTGTTCGAACGGCACGCCGGTTTCATCGTCGGTGGTGCCGAGGCGCTGGAACGCCTGCTTGCCGGTGAAGATGTTGAAGGCAATTGCCGCCGGATCGTGGAGCTGGAGCAGCAGGCGGACGTCGTGGCTGCCGAAGTGCTCCTGGCCACGCGTCGCTCCTTCATCACTCCTTTCGACCGCGGCGACATCAAGGACCTGATCCAGTCGATGGACGATGCCATCGACATGATGCACAAGACCGTCAAGACGGTTCGCCTGTTCGACCGGACGGAATTCGACCCGCTGATGCATGAAATGGGGAAAGGGATTGTCGACGCGGCCCATCTCGTCGCCGAGGCTGTTCCGCTCCTGTCCAAGGTGAACACCAACGCGACGCAACTCACCGCCCTGGCCGAGAAGGTCACGCAGGTGGAAGACCGGTCCGACGAACTGCATGAACAGGGCCTCAAGGACCTGTTCACGCGGCACGGCGGCAGAGATCCCATGGCCTACATGATCGGCGCGGAGATCTACGGTCAGCTCGAGAAAGTGGTCGATCGCTTCGAGGACGTGGCCGACGAAATTTCCGGCATCGTCATAGAGAACGTCTGAGCGGCCGATGGATGTCTCGCTCGCCTTTCCGCTGCTTGTCGGCCTGATCGCAGTTGCCCTTTTCTTCGATTTCCTGAACGGACTGCACGACGCCGCAAACTCGATTGCCACGATCGTTTCCACGCGGGTACTCAGGCCGCACTACGCCGTGTTCTGGGCTGCCTTCTTCAATTTCATTGCCTTTCTGTTCTTCGGCCTGCATGTCGCCGAGACGCTGGGCAAGGGCATCATCAATGCAGATACCGTCACTCCGGCGGTGGTGTTTGCCGCCCTGACAGGCGCTATCAGCTGGAACATCATCACCTGGATGGGAGGCATACCGTCGTCTTCCTCCCATGCGCTGATCGGCGGGCTGGTCGGAGCCGGCGTCGCCAAAGCCGGTCTGGGGGCGATTGTTTGGGGCGGCCTCGCCAAGACCACCGCCGCCATCGTGCTTTCGCCCGCAACCGGCTTCTTCCTGGCCTTGCTTCTGGTTCTCATCGTATCGTGGCTCTTCGTGCGCCAGACGCCCTTTGCCGTCGACCGCACCTTCCGCGTCGCACAGTTCATCTCCGCGTCGCTCTATTCACTGGGTCATGGCGGCAATGACGCGCAAAAGACGATGGGCATCATCGCCGTTCTGCTCTATTCGCAGGGGCTTCTCGGAGACACCTTCTACGTGCCGCTGTGGGTGGTGCTGACCTGTCAGGCGGCGCTGGCGTTTGGAACGCTCTTCGGCGGCTGGCGAATTGTTCATACCATGGGCTCCAGGATCACGCGGCTTAACCCCAT
>SMEK01000123.1_pt1 | contig 31068 bp, 27 predicted proteins | sample 2456371 | NCBI WGS metagenome assembly SMEK01 (sample SAMN10132590, study PRJNA489261) | soil metagenome | isolation source: day1 antibiotic-loamy sand soil ammended with composted manure from dairy... | place: USA | collected 2015-04-01
GCTCATCCATTGGAGTGGAGCCCAGCCATTGGGTGCGTCCCATTGCTGACCAGACAAAGTAAGTGTGCTGGGAAGGCCACCCGGGAACATAAAAAACCTTTCGATGTTATGGGCAACTCTTATTGCTTGATCCTCTTCTGCAATAGAAAAGTATAGCGGAACCATTCCTGCCAAAGAGTAGAAGCCAGTAGGTTTTTCCGCAACAAAATCATAGTCCATGAAAACACCTGCTGCATCATTCCAACAAAACTGTAATATAGCATCCTTTCTTGCTGTTGCTTTTGCCTCAAATAACTCATTCCTATCTTTATCACCTTTCAGCGCATAAGCCTTTGCAATAGTCTCTTCTAAATGATAAAGTAGGCTGTTCAGATCAACCGGAATTATTTCCGTGGTATGTATTGTCTCCAAGGAGAGGCCGTCTCTAAACCAACGTGCACTGAAGTCCCAGCCCGACTCAGCTGCTGCCCTAATATTTCTATAAGTAATTTCAGGTTTTACTGCTATACGTGAAGCGGTTTCAACATCTTCCTTGTAGGATTCAGGCCGCGGCGTACTGTCATTGTCCCAATAACGATTCAATATGACATTCTCATCCAACCTCACCACCCTGTGCATGGCTTGCGTTTGCTCATGCAATGCTTCTTCCCCCTTCATCCAAAATTGATGCTCCGCCACAAGTTGGGGCAAATATGTCACCAATATCTCATCACCCCTAATCGTAGCCAGCAATTCTACCATCAAAGAAAAAAAGGGAGGCTGCGAACGGGATAGATAGTAAGTGCGCGTACCATTGGGGATAAAGCCATACGTATCAATCAGCCAAGCAAAATTGTCCACCATGTCTTCTATTAACTGATCCTTTCCAGAAACTTGCAACCCTAATAGGGTGAAATAGCTATCCCAATAATACAGTTCATTGAACCTACCTCCTGGCACTATGTAGGGAAAAGGCAATTCTATCAATGAACCAGCGTTAACCGAGTCGGTTCTTACCAGCTCATCCCAGAGCCTTTCTATATGTACTTCAATTGGAGGGAAAGTATCTGTATCAGCATGGATAGTAGCCTGTGGAACAATAAAGTTTTGTTGGACGAATACCGCTAGGTCAAAGTCTGAGTGCTGCTTTTGTTTTCGATAGCGTTCCAAAATAGTAGTGGGTGAATACCTGGGAATACAGTCCACAAATGTTTTTGAATCTGAAAACACGGGTGCCAACTGCACCTCTATAAATAGTTCTTCTAAATCATGTTGGGGATTATACTGGCCATAACTTATAGAATAAGTGAATAGCAATACTATAAACCCATGATATAGATATTTCTTCATAAGGAATTTACTTTTGTTGCATGAGTAAAATCAAAAAAATTATATCTTCTCAAACACATATCTATAATGCTCCATGATTTCTTGCTCGAAACAGACTCGGTTCGGACTGATTCTAAATATAGTTACTTGTCGTCTGAATTTCTCATCCGTCAAATATTTGGGCAAAAGCGAAAGGTAGAGGGCATATTTTTTTAGATTAAACTTTCTGAATTTTTTCCTCCACTCTCCTATCGTTTGTATGTAATCTAACCTACCACTGCTTTTATAAATCGTTTTAAACTTCCCTTTGATATTTCTTTCAATCATTTCTGAGCCATAAGGCAACCAAGAGCCGGGAAATTGCTCCACCATTAAAGCTAATACATGAGCGGGCGACCCTCTTTTAGCATTAATGTCAATTTCTTCATAAGGAATCATATTTTCACCAAAAGTCATTGTTTGCAAATAAAAACGTCCTCCTACTGGCAATAGATTATAAACAGTTTGAAAAAAGTCACGGTAAACTACCTCTTGCTTGCCTGCTATGTATTCTTCGACAGAGCAAAAATGTTCAAAGGCACCTAAAGAAACTATAGCGTCAAAAGTTCCAAAATCTGTAGGTTTTACAGTCCTACAATCTTTTATATGAACATTCAAGTTTTTGCTTTGACATGCCCTGGCTTGCCCGTCGGAAAGTGTAAGGCCGATACATTCAGCTCCTATTTCATGGGTCACATAACTAACAAAAGGTCCCCAGCCGCAGCCCAGATCCAGTACTCTGCTTGCCCTAGTGATGTTCAATTGCTCTACAATAAATTGGTGCTTGTTTTTTTGCGCTTGTTCTAAAGTCAAGGAAAAGTCGCCGTTATATCTTGCTCCGCTAAAATCTCCATGCTCCCCGATACTCAAGCGAAATATCTTATCCAATTTGGTATAAGTAAAATCTAGGTCTGTTTTGGTAGCCATGGGGTTTAAGGTTGAGTCAATCAATAAAAAAAGTCCAGCAAGTCAAAAAATGCTGATTGTTTTTGTTCAGCAGCTCATCTCGCAGTGATATAACGATAAAAAAACAGCGCTTTCTAAATATACCATTTTTTTGTTTTACTCCCTAGCATTAATGTCAACTCTAAAAACCGGGATCTTATCCGACTTATTCTAATGTAAGCCTAGCCAAATATTGGTCTTTATTATCCTCGTAAATGATTTCACAGTTCCAGCCAGTATTTGTTGCTGTGATTTCTAAAGTTTCTTGATCTACATAAAGCCACTTGAACCACTCCCCTTTTTGCTTTTTATACTCATATTGGAAGAAAATTTCTCCATAATATTGATCTGTGGGGGTTGGCCCACCTTGGTATAGATATAGTATATCGCACGAGTCGAACAAAAGTTGACCATCAGGGAGTAGCAAGCTTTTAACGTACTCAAAAAAATATTCTAACCCTTTTATGTCGCCTACGAGGCCGATCCCATTCATCATTAGAAGAAGTGTATCAAACCTCATGTCGGTCAAAGCAAATATGTCCCCGGCAATAGCCTGCTTCACCCCTCTTTTTTTCATGACTTCTACTGCCAAAGCAGACTTCTCTATGGCGGTCACATCCAGCCCCCTCTTCTGTAAGATCAGCGAATGACTTCCTACGCCTGCCCCTATATCCAGCACCTTGCCTCTGCACAAATCCATTGCCTTTGTCTCAATGGTAGGCATTTTCTCCAAATCCCTGAAGAAAACGGAAATGGGCATTTCCTCTTTTGGCCCATAATTATTGTAAAGCAGCAGCTTATGATTTCTTCGGTAATAATAGTCATACAATGCTTGGCCGTAAACGTCTACTATTTCAGGCATTTCCAATACGAATTAAAAGAACCTCTTTAATGATCAAATGCATATTCAAAAGCGCTTTTATAAGCATTCGATGCAATCACATAATCAATAAGATCACTATAAAATGGATGATTTCCAAGAGTCGCACTATCGCCAATAATCACCAACTTCTTTCTTGCTCGCGTCATGGCTACGTTAATGCGTCTCACATCCCCTAAGAATCCTATCTCTCCTTCTTCATTTGAGCGCACCAAACTGATATAAATAACATCTCTCTCTCTGCCTTGGAAAGCATCGATTGTATCGATCGTAATAATCTCTTCTATTTCCTTTAAAGGTGAGAACTCCGGAAGCATTTCTGCTAGGGCCGATATCTGAGCTTTATATGGGGCTATCACCCCGATTGAGCAGCTATTTTCTTGAGGGTTTATCTTAACACGCTCGACCAAATCCTCAAGGTGGCTCAGCAAGAACTTTGCCTCATCCAGATTGAACCGGCTCAAAGACTCAGGATTAATTCCCTCTCCAAAGCCACAACCTGCAGTATCGATGAATTCCAATGGAGGTTCCTCAGGAGAAAGCTGATGGTTTTCTACAAGCTTATCTGCTACAAGGGCATTCTCATAAAATTGCTTATTTGAGAAACCCATGATTTGTTTATTCATCCTATACTGTACAGTAAGCAATGCCCCAATCTTTTTCGTTGCTATTATCTTTTCAAACAATGTCTTAGACAGCCCTTCTCGAGCAGCCTCAAAGGACTTGATAGTGGGAGGAAGCTGGCAGTGATCGCCCGCAAAGACCACCCTATCGGCACGCAGGATCGGAATCCAACAAGCAGGTTCTAGCGCTTGGGCTGCTTCATCAATAAATAAGGTAGCAAACCGCTTCTTATGTATATAGGGACTTGCAGCACCAACCAAGGTAGTGGCCACTACCTGAGCTTTTCCCATAATGTCGTCTATGATGTAATGCTCCAACATCTCGGCCTCCGCCTGTAATGCAGAAGCCTCGCGCAGCAAAAGTTTCCGCTGGTTTCTTTCAGCATAACCATAGTTCCGTTTGTACTTGAAAGCAAGCTTCCTAAATTCCTCCCGTTTTTGTTTGGCCTTTTTCAGATCTGCATAGTTCGGGTGGTTGGTGATTCTCACATCTATGGTTTGTTGAAGAGCATCTTCCGTTACTCTAGCGGGATGGCCCAACCTAACTACATTCTGCCCCGCAGCCGTCAACTTTTCAACCAATAGATCAACGGCAGCATTGCTGGGGGCACACACCAAAACTTGTGCTTCCTTTTCCAGCACCTTCAATATGGCCCTTACTAATGTGGTCGTTTTGCCCGTCCCTGGAGGACCATGAACAATCGCAAGATCTCTAGCCCCTACAATATGTTGCACGGCGCTTTGCTGACTACTATTTAACAGTGTATCAGAAAAGGGCACCGAGTCATCAAATTCGGGAAGAGCCTCACCTAATATCTTCTCCCTCAATTCCAGACTCCTTCCTTTTGCCTCTATCACCTCCTTCATGGCGATTTCCATTTCGCGATAGGAGGCCTCATCAAATAATAAGTCTATACCTAGCTTTCCATAATCTATCCAATTGGGGAAATGATCTGTGCTCAAGGTAATCATCATTGAGTTCCCTCTCACCTGATTCACTACTCCTGATATTTGCTCTTCTGAAATCTTGTCTGCATGAGATTGGGCAAATATGCTCACGAGCTTGCCCGACTGAAAAATATGCGGCTTATCTATCTCAGTAGTTCTTTCCAACTCTATCACGAGCTTCTCTCCTGTATCGTACATTGTTCTTTTAAAGATCACGGGATACCACGAAAGACCTGCTTTCTTTCGATCTTGCAATGGAGTTCTCAAGATCTTCTGCTTATACTGCTCGAGGTCTTCTTCTCTTTCTATTTTCAATAAGGCTAGAGTGTGACTCAGAGAATCAATAGAGGTCATGTAGTGTTAATATTTAAAGCAGTTTTAGCAATTATCGCTGCTATCACTACAGCAGATGGTAGAGCTAAACTAATAAATTCCTAGACTGTTTTTAGCTAATAGGTTATTTGCGCAGGTATTCTTGCACTTTCTGCTTTTGCCAGCTTTTATCGTATTGTTGGTAATCGCTATAGACCTCAGTGATGAGATCATACATGACCGCCTCATCGTAGCCCAACTTGGCTGCCACTTTAGAGCAGAACTTTATTTCTTCAAGATATAACTTTTCGTCTGCTTTCATCAACTCAACCAAAGTGTATAGGTATTCAAAACGGTCATCATCCGAAAGTATTGCTACGTTAATCGTCTTCTCAGGGCTATCGATCACTGACCTTATTTCAGCTTCGTTCATTCCATGGGCTTGTCCAATATGGTAAATAAGAGCATACTCCTCGGGCACGATTTCACCATCTACTTTCGCCAGTCTTACCAATATACTTAATAAAGATTTTGCCATAATCTATTTTACACCGCCTATAGCCCTTTCAACAATAAAAGTGCTTAAATCAATGTTTTAGTTGAGTTCAAGTTAATCCACAGGTTTCAAAAACCAAACAATCCTATCACAAAATCCTTAACTTTGCTTGCAAAGCTATGGCTATAATTAACATCCACCAAACACCTGTCCTCGGTTGTTTATGAACTTCTTATCTCACATATATCTTTCAGGCGACTCTACAACTGTTCTGTTGGGAAACTTCATAGGAGACTTTGTGAAGGGCCGCCAGATTCAAAAATACCCTGAAGACATACAAAAAGGCATACTCCTACACAGAGAAATCGACTTTTTTACCGACAGCCATCCAATAGTCTCACAAAGCAAATACAAACTTCGAGCATCGCAAGGCCATTATAGTGGTGTGGTAGTAGATATATTTTACGATCATTTTCTTGCCGCCAACTGGAAAGATTATTGTCCTACGCCACTTCAAAAGTTTGCACAGTCTACCCATGCAAAGTTACAGGACAACCTCCATTGGATGCCTCCAGATGCCCAATTTATGCTCCCTTATATGATTCAAAACAACTGGCTTGTAAGCTATCAGACAATTGAAGGGATTGAAAGGGCATGTAAAGGAATGGCACAAAGAACCAAGTTCAAATCTAACATGGCCAATGCACACGAACAGTTGCTACAACATTATGACACCCTAAAGGAAGATTTCAACACCTTCTTTCCTCTATTGAATGCACATTGCAAAGAATTCATAAACAACATTCCTTAATTTTGTAATCGTTATAATATTGAAAAAGTATGATTGTCTCTAAGCCCAAAGGGAATACCGTATTTTCGCTTTCGATGTTTTTGATCATCTGTTATTCACTGGTTGGATATACACTTTATCAATACCTTTCCCACGAAGAGCAGTTTTGGTATCAATACGGCATTCTTATTATCATTACTCCTATTGCAATAAGTGTCAGTATTAAAGTAGCACGCACGTTTAAAATAGTGAATCTGGGCAAAGGTCAAATGACAGTAAAATACCCACTTCTGTTCAAGGTTAGAAAGTACCATCTAAAACAGCTTGAACAATGGGAAGAAACAGTCATCAAGACACAAGGAACGGTCTTCAAACAATTGATCATGCGGTTTGAGAAAGAAAAAGTAGGAATAGCCAATCAAGAAAATACAGAATACGATAAGATATTTGAGTACTTACGCAAAAAACACCCTTCCAAAAAGATTAACAACCCTAAATAAACATACATCTTAAAAATTCATTTGCCACAACGAAACTTTTTGTAGCAAAAACTAGTTAAAGATACTTGTTATTGATTTTTGGATTAAAATATAAATAATTAGCTATTATTTTTAATTTTTTATGTATTTTTGCTTCATATAAGAAATCAACGATAAAACAAAACTACATTTAGTCAATAAAAACTTACATGATGTAGGCTTATTTTTTAACCAAACAGACTCATTATGATTCTATTACAGCAAATCCTTATTTTATGCGTGCTCCTTATAGGTAGCTTTGTATTGGCAGGTGGACTTTTTTGGCTATTGTTCAAGAAGAACGCTCCAAGTTATGACGAAATCAAAGAGCGATTTCTCGTGGACTGATTTTTTATTCAAGTAAAATAAGATATGGGGCTGGCAGTATTCTTTACTGCCAGCCTTTTGTATTTGAAGACTTAATATCAATCCGTTGTGACATTATTTCATGACTGTACAGAGTCGTCTGCTAGACGATCTTATTTTTATCATCAGAAGCTATGTTTTTAGCTTCTAGGATTACCTCTATCTCCTGGGCAGAAGGCAAACCAGAAACACCGCCAGAAACAACGAACTTCATAAAGTCCGAGCTTGCAACATTATGAATTGGCTTTACTTTTTCTAGGGGCACTACAAAAAGATTACCTGAAAAGTTGTATGAGTGAGGACAATAAACAGCCACTTTCCCTGGAAGGCCGATATGATCTAAACTGGGCTGTGTAATGAATCCCAACTTTTGCACACCATCATCCAAATCAATCACAACCGCCTGGTTGAACTTCTTTTTGTCGCCGACAAAAGCTTCAATAAGGTCCTTTATTGAAGTATATATAAGATTCACAAAAGGCACCTTTTCTAAAAGCTCTTCTAAAAAATCAAAAAAAGGTTTGATCAACAAGGTGGATCCTAAATAACCGAACAAAGTAACGCCCACCAATATAAAAATCAATCCCAATCCGGGCACATTTACAGGTATGAGGCTATCGAGCCATTGAATACATACCACCAATATGTACAGCGTAAGAGCGACAGGAACTAAGAACAGAAGGCCTCTTAGGAAATAGTTCAATAAGCGCCTAAAAGTGATGGAGTTCATAATATGGTATAAAGTTAAAAGTGACGAACCAAGATAAGCATTGAACGGCTTCATGTACAGAAGCATTCTCTATTTACGCAAATATACTATAGATAAAAAAGCTGAATAAAACAATTTACACAACCAATATGCTCAAAAACAACAAGGGCCTTGCCTTAGCAAAGCCCTTGTTGTCTGTCATTATTACTGTAACCTTTCCTTTATAAAGATATGCCCATAAAGGACATGAAGGCGATCCCCATCAAACCGGTTAATAGCATGGTAATACCCAGACCTTTCAACCCATCCGGAACATTGGAATATTTCAATCTTTCGCGTATTGCGGCCAGCGCAACAATTGCCAACAACCACCCTATGCCAGACCCCACTCCATATACTACTGCTTCTGAGAACACGTAATCTCTTTGCACCATAAAAAGGGAGCCGCCCATAATCGCACAGTTTACTGCAATTAGAGGAAGGAAAATTCCCAATGAACCATATAATGCTGGAGAAGCTTTTTCAACTATCATTTCTACCAATTGGGTAATGGCCGCAATAATAGCAATAAACATAATAAACTGTAGAAAGCTTAAATCTATTTCGGCAAAGCTCGCTCCCAGCCAAGACAAAGCCCCTTCTTTCAATACATATTCTTGTAGGAGCCAGTTGGCGGGTACAGTTACTCCCAATACAAATATTACTGCAGCTCCCAGCCCTATAGCTGTAGAAACTTTTTTAGAAACAGCCAAGAAAGAACACATTCCTAAGAAATAGGCAAATATCATGTTCTCGATAAATATTGATTTTACTCCTAGACTAATTAGTTCCATCCTATACTTTGTTTTAGTGTTCTACATATCCAGTTTTGGCTCTTTGAACCCAAATAATTAGTCCGAGCACCATAAATGCACCAATAGGTGTAACCATCAAGCCATTAGTAGGAAAATGTTCTATACCAATGGCCTCAAAGACCTTAAAGCCAAATAAAGATCCAGATCCTAACAGCTCTCTAAAGAAGGCCACGGCTAAAATAACCCATGCATAACCAAAACCATTGCCGAGTCCATCCAACAAAGAATCATATGGTTTATTACCCATGGCAAACGCCTCTAGCCTTCCCATCACAATACAGTTGGTGATAATCAAACCTACATACACACCCACCACTACTGATATTTCGTATAAATAGGCTTTCAACACTTGGTCGACAAGCCCTACCAACGCAGAGACTACAGCCAACATTACGATGATTCTAATCCTATTAGGAATTACATTCCTGAGAACAGAGATTACCAAGTTAGAGAAAGCTACTACTACCACTACAGCAATTGCCATTACCAAGGTAGGCTCCATTTGAGCCGTAACCGCCAACGCAGAGCATATACCTAAAATCTGTATAGTAATAGGATTGTCATCACCAAGAGGATCAGTAACGAATTTTCTTCTTCTTTTTGAAAGAAGCCCTTCGGACTTTTTAATCTTAGGTGCTTCAATAGTTTCAGTACTCATATTCTTACATTTTAGCCCGTTTCAATCTGATTACATGCTGGCAGCAGCCTTTGCATCTTCACTTTTAACTTTTTTGAAATACCCCTGATAATAATCAAGGTAATTTTTGATCATATTGTTCACACCATTTGTTGTAATAGTAGAACCTGATATGCCATCCACATGGTGGGCGTCATAAATACTCGGATCGCCTGTTTCACCTTTCACCATAGCCACTCCCACCAATTCCCCTACTTGGCTATAGATTTCCTTGCCTATAAACCTTCTTTGGACATCAATTGAGGTTATCCTTGCACCCAGGCCTGGTGTCTCTCCGGCGTGGTCAAAAACAACACCTTTAATCGTCCGCAGATCATTTTCCAATGCAATATATCCCCATATGTTATTCCATAGGCCGTTTCCATAAATTGGAATGATATAGGCATCCACTTCTTGAGAGCCTTCAATATCCGCATACATAAACACGGGATACAACCTATCATCAGGGTTCAACTTGAATTGCTTAGCAATATCAATATTTTCCGCTATTACGGGATTTCCTGAAGCATCAGATTCTACGATTTCACCGGCCCTGTTTACTACAAGCGATTCTATCTTTTGGTCGTATACTTTTGTTATATCATCCTTATCGATTTGGCTGACATCCAGAACAGCACCAAGAATCTTCTTTTTCGTATCTATTTCGATTTGCTCTTTTTGAAGAGGTCCTAAGCCTACAGCTGCCAGTGCCAACAAACCACCGCATAATACTGTTAGGATAACCGAAAACATTATAATGTATGAATTAGACTGTCGCACGTTGTAATCTCCTTTTTTTGTTAGCCTCTATTATATAATAATCAATAAGTGGTGCAAATACGTTCATAAATAGCACCGCCAGCATAATGCCTTCAGGATAAGCAGGGTTAAACACCCTGATCAAAACCGTGAGCACTCCTATCAGAAATCCATATATCCATTTACCTGTCTCGGTATGTGCGGCCGTTACAGGATCAGTGGCCATATAAACAGCTCCTAAAGCAAGTCCACCGATGAGCAAATGATAATATGCCGGCATTAGCATATATTCATTAGCGCCTATCAAATTGAAAAGATAACCTGTGGCCAAAGCTCCTCCAAAAACACTTGCAATAATCTTCCAGCTACCTACACCTGTTATAATCAAGATTGCAGCACCTATTAAGCACATCAAAGTAGAAGTCTCGCCAATTGACCCTGGAATAGCGCCCCAAAACAAGTTCCAAGTATCATACAAACCAGGAAGCCATGATTGGTTAAACGCTTCTACAACAGTGCCAGCACCCTCAACTGAAGCCTCATAAGCGACCGCCAGTGGTGTCGCACCAGAATAACCCTCCACTGTTTGTTTATCACCTACATAAGTCCATATCGAACCTGCCATATCCGATGGATAAGCAAAATACAAGAAAGCTCTCGCTGTCATGGCAACGTTCAGCACGTTCATCCCTGTTCCCCCAAAAACCTCTTTAGCAATCACTACTGCAAATATTGTAGCCAAGGCCACTTGCCATAATGGGATCGTAACAGGTAGAATAAGTGGGATAAGCATACCCGTTACTAAGAAGCCCTCGTTAATAGGATGCTTACGTATTACTGCAAAGATTGCTTCTACAATACCACCGGCAGCATAAGCCACAATTACGATTGGCAATACAAGTTGTGCTCCTAATAAGAATTTCTCCATGAATGTCGCCCCTTCCCCTACTGCCAAGAAGTGCTGATGGCCTACGTTCCACATTCCGAACAATAATGGAGGCAACATGGCAATCACCACGGTCATCATCAATCTTTTGAGATCTATCGCATCATGCACCTGAACCCCCTTATGTGAGGCAGTTTGATTGGGTGTAAATAGAAAAGTCTCCCCGGCTTCAAACAGGTAATAGAACTTTTCCAACTTCCCCCCCTTCTCAAACATCGGTTTTTGTTTCTCAAGCAAATCCCTTAAAACTTTCATCCGTATTTATAATTATTTCGTTGTATACAATCTATATCTTATATTCAGGCTAAGGCCTATCCTTCCTTAATCAACGTGAGACCATCTCTAAGTATAGCCTGGACGTCATGCTTGGAAACGTCGATAAATTCGCATAATGCTAAATCTTCCTCTATCACCTCATAGATTCCCAAAGCTTCCATGTCGTCATAGTCTTGCGCAAGAATAGCTTTTAATAGGTGAGTAGGATATATGTCCATAGGAAGTACCCTTTCAAAAGCCCCAGTCATTACAAAGGCTCGCTCTTCACCTCTAGTATTAGTGTCCAGGACATATTCCTTTTTGGGGTTGAGGAAAGATAGCAATCCAAATGCTCTGTGGAAACTTAACCTTGTAGTAGGTTTGATCCAACCAAGCATTTCGTAATAGTTGCCTTCAGGAATAACAGTAACCATATTATGATAATGGCCTAAGTAGCCGTCCTTCTCTATTCTCTCTCCTGTCAGCACGTTGCCTGAAATGAATCTGACATTATCAGACTTCAGGTTTTGCTCAACCAATTTGCTAATGCTTGTGCCAGAGATCACTTCATAGTATTGTGGATTTTTAACTTCAGAGCCCACTAAAGCGATAACCTTTGAAGCATCGTATTTCCCTTCAGAAAACAGTTTTCCAATATGCGCCACTCCCCAAGGGCTTACGGTCCATACTACATCACCTTTATTTATAGGATCTATATGGTGAATGTGAACCCCTACGTTACCTGCTGGGTGTGGCCCTGATATTTTATTGATTTGTACATCTTTGACATTGGTGAAGAAAGAAGATGCTTGTGCATTTGCGTTTACACCAAGGTGAACAATACCGGACGTAAGTTTTTTTAGTATATTAATCCCTATTTGGAAGTTTTGCTCCTGCCCTTTCAGCAAGAATGCGGTGTCGGGAGCAAGTGGGTGGGTATCGAAAGTAGATATAAAAATCGATTTTGGAGTGTCTTGTGGGTCGGCAACAATACCAAAAGGTCTTTGAATGATATTGATCCATGATCCGCTCTTCAATAAATTGGATAAGATATCCTCTCTACTTAAGTTACTGATCTCGGCATCCGAATATTTTGGAAATTCAACATATTCAATCGTCTTGTCTGCCAAAATTTTTACCGAAAGCAGTTTTCTTTTCTCGCCCCGATTTATTTCTATCACTTCTCCGCTAACGGGAGAGCTATATAGGACTTCTTCACTTTTCCGATCAAACAACAAAGGCGTGCCGGCTTTCACCTTATCTCCCTCATGTACCAACAATTTAGGACTTTGCAGCCCTACAAAATCAGTAGGTTTTAGCACGTAAGTTTCTGAGGGCGCCACAGGGACTATTTTCTTATCAGCCTTTCCTACCAACCTGATATCAAAGCCCTTTTTTAGCTTTACAAATTTTGACATTTTTATCGTTTAGCAATGGATTTAAACACGAAACGTGGCAAAAATAATAAATTTTTATCTAATAAAAACTTTATCATTTATTAAAACTTGCCATATATTTTCCCATTAATTTTCTTCATGTAACATCTCCTGGCAAAAACTATTACTTTGGCCAACTGCCTCTTCAGTTTAGGCAACCGGCCGCTCTTTTTCGTTAAGTTGCTGGATATATTGCGACACATTCTCCATGAGCCACATAGGTGTAGAAGTAGCTCCGCAAACCCCCACTCTATCATTCGGCTCAAACCAGCTCAGGTCTATCTCAGATTCGTTTTCAACAAAGTAGCTGCGCTCATTCTCTCCTTTGCAAACTCCAAACAATGCTCGCCCATTAGAACTTTTTTTCCCGCTCACGAAAATAATGACATCGTATTGTTGGGCGAACTTGGTCAAATGGGGCTCACGGTTAGAAACTTGTCGGCAAATACTGTCGTTGGCGCTAAACTCAATCCCTTCTTGATCTATTTTAGCCTCCTTCATCCGAGTTTCTATCATTTCTTTTATTTTATAGAAACCTTTGGTGCTCTTGGTAGTCTGACTGTAAAGCGTAACGGGTCTTGAAAAGTCAATTTGGTCAAGATCGTCTTCAGTGGTGATAATGATGGCTTCTTCTTTTGTTTGGCCGGCAAGTCCTTTTACTTCGGCATGTCCATTTTGTCCGTATATCACAACTTGTCCATTGGTGGAGGACATTTTGTCGTAGGAATGCTTTATCCTGTTTTGCAGTTTCAACACCACAGGACATGAGGCGTCTATAAGCTCTATATTATTTTCGATAGCAATTTTGTAGGTTTCTGGAGCTTCTCCGTGTGCCCTAATCAGCACCTTACAGTCTCTCAAATCCTTAAGATCTTCTTTTGTAATGATCCTGAGGCCTTTCTTATACAGCCTTTCCACTTCCATGTCATTGTGGACAATATCGCCCAAGCAATACAAGGTGCCTCCTTTGTCTATTTCGTCCTCAGCCATCTGAATGGCAAACTCAACGCCAAAACAATATCCCGAGTTTTGATCTATCGTTACCGTTATCATATATATGCTGCTTTTTGTTCACAAATCATTTTCGCCCCAGCCAAATATAGGATTTCTTCGACCTGCTCTTCAAAGGTCAAATGAGTGGTGTCGATCTCTATAGCATCTGGTGCTTTTCGCAAAGGGCTTTCCTTTCGGGTAGTGTCTATGACATCCCTCTTTTTCAGGTTTTCAGCCACCTCTTCCAATCCTATCATCACATCCTTTTCCAATAGCTCCTTCTGCCTCCTAACCGCCCTAGTGTGAAAATCAGCAGTCATGAAAATCTTAAGTTCTGCATCTGGGAATACGGTAGTGCCTATATCCCTGCCATCCATTACAACGCGCTTCTTCTTTCCCAATTTTCTCTGTTGGGCAACCAAGGCATGCCTTACCGCACCTATCGCACTTACCTCACTCACCATGTTAGAAACCTCCATGGACCTAATCTCATCCTCCACATTCAAGCCATTTAAAAAGGTCTCGCTATGATTTTTCTTAGGATTGTACACAAAATCGATGTGAATATCTGCCAATGCCCGCTCGATGGCTTTATGGTTATCTAAACTTATATAACGCGATATGAAATGATGGGTGACTGCCCTGTACATGGCTCCTGTATCAATATAGCTATAACCGAGGGCAGCCGCAACGGCTTTTGCTGTAGAGCTTTTGCCACAGGCTGAAAATCCATCGATCGCAATTACAATATCTCTCATAAAAGAAGAAGCGTGGCTTTGACAGCATTATCAAAGGCTATGCAAATATAGCAAGATGCTTTCATTTCCGCTGTTTTTAACATATAAACTAACAAGGGCATGGGATTGCGCCTTTCTTGGGTATTTTACCAGGGCGCTTCTCACTGGTTTTACAACTTTGAAGGCACAAACTAGCCGCCAGAATTAGCAGTATCAGTAATCTTATGTTTTTTTTTAACCCCATATCAGTATTCGCATTTGTTTTCAAATATAACCCTTCCTTACTCCTAACACATGAAATACTCATTATTTTTATTGTTGCGTGTCCACAATAGCTGTAATTTCAAACTTACTCCATGAGATATATAAGGAGCGCATGGAGCTATTAAATTAAACACCTAATACTACAATGATAGTTTCTATATTATGTTTATAATTCCTTAGACTATAATCCATTGTGTACGGTTAACAAGACCTATAAAATTCCAAGTACAACCCATGTCAGAAAGAACCATCACCGCTCAATATGTTGATATTCACAACAGGACTATCTATCCGGCTGAGGTCACTTTAAAGAACGGCCATATTTTATCGATTCAAAAAACGTCAAAAAAAGCGGAACACTATATAATGCCTGGCTTTATAGATGCCCATATCCATATCGAAAGCGCTATGCTGGTGCCTGCTGTATTTGCTCGGGCAGCTGTCGTCCATGGAACTGTAGCCACTGTCTCCGACCCACATGAAATTGCCAATGTGATGGGCATTGAGGGAGTAAGGTATATGGTAGCCAATGGGAAAAAGGTGAATTTCAAGTTTTTTTTTGGCGCTCCTTCTTGCGTACCTGCAACCTCTTTCGAAACCGCTGGAGGCAAAATTTCTCTATCGGAAACGGAGGAACTTCTCAAAGAAAAGGACATACGTTATTTGTCGGAAATGATGAACTGGCCTGGAGTGATCAATCAAGATGATGAGGTAATGAGTAAGATTAAGCTGGCTCAGGAGTATGACAAACCTGTGGATGGCCATGCACCTGGACTTCGGGGAGAACAGGCCAAGAAATACGCTACGGCTGGCATCCACACGGACCACGAATGCTTTACACTAGACGAAGCAAAAGATAAGTTGGCCTATGGCATGAAGATCATCATCAGGGAAGGCAGCGCTGCCAAAAACTTTGAAGCTCTATATCCCCTCATAGATGAGTTTGCAGACAAGGTGATGCTGTGCTCTGACGACAAGCATCCCGACGAGTTAATGGAAGGACATATTAATCAATTGGTAAAAAGGGCTGTGGATAGAGGTGTAGACCTGTTTCATGTGCTGCAAGCTGCTTGCCTGAACCCAATTGCGCATTATAACTTGGATGTAGGACGGCTTCAAGTCGGCGACCCTGCGGACTTCATCGTAGTGAAGGACCTTCAAGGCTTTGATGTGCTACAAACTTATATCAACGGCCAACTCGTGGCTGAAAAAGGCACTTCACATATCCCCTACATAAGAACCGATCCGGTCAATCATTTCCATTGTACACCAAAAGTCCCGCAAGATTTCATAGTCCATGCCAAGGACAAGCATAATATTAAGGTCATCCATCCTGCAGACGGCCAACTTGTCACCACCTCAACGGTTGAGTCGGCTACCATACAAAATGGCTTAGTGATGAGCGACACCCAAAGGGATATCTTGAAAATAGCTGTGGTGAACCGCTATGCCGACACTGCTCCTGCCGTTGCTTTTATCAAAGGTTTTGGCCTCAAAAATGGGGCTATTGCCTCATGCGTTGCCCACGATTCACACAACATTATAGCGGTTGGGAGCAGTGATGAACTCCTGAGCAAGGCTGTCAATACGCTGATTGAGCAGAAGGGAGGCATTTGTGCAGTAGATGGTCAGAACACTGCGGTTCTTCCCCTTCCTGTGGCAGGAATTATGTCCACAGATGACGCCCACACTGTAGCGCAGGCATATGCACACGTAGATAAAATGGCCAAGGCATTGGGCTCCTCGCTTAAAGCCCCTTTCATGACCTTATCTTTCATGGCCTTGTTGGTCATTCCTTCATTAAAACTGAGTGACAAGGGGCTTTTTGATGGAGACAAATTTGAATTTACCGATGTGCTAATCTAACGCGTGCCCATACACCAGGATAGTCTGAACAATATAACTCTCCGAGGTGGTAACACTATAATCGTCAAAGAACACTTCGCCACTGCCCAATTCACCCTCATTGCTAAGATAAATATACAAATAGCCCGGCTCTTCGGCAATGAACTCCCGAGACAATTTTTCGTGGGGAACGTTACTGCCATCTTCCCGTGCGGCTTCTGTCATCTGCACGAAGCCACCGTCCTTATAGTTCATCTCCCTGTCAAAGAAAAGGTAGTTGAGGAATGCCGGAGGGGCATCAGCATTCCCTTTATCCGTTCCCAGCAGCCCTGCAAAAGATTGCTGGACGCTGCTCCCTTGGCCTGCCACGTTAACAGCACCACCATCCATACCTATTGTTGGACTTCCTGTAAAACTTAGAGCCAGCGCCAGAACAGCGGGATTTAATTGAGGATCGTTCTTGTCCAGGTACTTTCCGAAAACCTCCATCCTTACGGTATCGCCGGGCATCATGCTAAGCGACTTCGCAGGGCCCATGCTTTCATCCGGCTCGCCCCCCAATCGGAGGGCATATTTACTGTCCCCACTGTCTGTATGGTCAAATATCTTGGCCGCCAATCTCGTTGTCCGGTCATACTCCAAAAACTGCTCCGATTCTTCCGCATAGGCCATTGGCTCAAAAGAGGCATTAGCTGTATAATTGGCAGGGTCTTCCTGCAGCACTACCCTGGTGCTGCCCAAGTGGTCGGTGAGGTTGTATTGGTACTTATAACCAGCATTGACCAACACCCTTCCCAACTCATGGTTTATATCAGTCAGGATATTATTTTCAAATACCAGCTCTCCCACATACTGCACTGTTTTAGTAGCTGCCCCATTAGGAGAATCATGATAGCTTGTCGTCAAAAGGCCTCCAGAAGCGGAATAGACATAACGGATATTGGCACCACTGGTAAAATCAATGCGCTCGGGAATATCCAGATTGTTATAAATTATATTGGTAATCCCTTTATTCTTATCCGCTTTGAGGTAACCGTTTTCATTGTAAGTATAATCTGCCCCTGTTGTATTGCCATCATTAAAGCCTGCACTTTTATGGGCAGACGGAGCATTGTCGGCTACCGCTGTTAGCATATTCCCACTGTACGTATAAGCAAGGTTGTCCATTTGGACCGCAACAGCCCCTTTTTCCTGATTTCGTACCAGTCCAGTAATATTGCCATTGGCATCATAGACGATGTTGCTTTCATTAAAGAAGTTATTGGCAGACCATGTCGTGTTGCCAATGTTTTTTTGCTTGTAGGTGGATTGCGTCAATCTTTTTGGGGTATCATAGCTATAGTTGTAAGCTTTTTCCGGTGCTGTGCCATGATGCCTCCACTTGTTTGCCGTGATCATCCCATCATAGCGTATCGTATTTCCAGTGCGGTGTCCAAAAAACCAAAGCCCTCGTCGAATGAAGTGGCGTCGCCGATTGCCGGAACTACCTCGATCATCGTGTCCAAGGGGCTCGGTGCCGATGTCCCGGCGGCCAAATGGTACTGAATCAGGATATTTTATCGGAATCATAACGGCTTACCTGGACAACACCATTTACTTTCTCAAGCCGATGTATCAAAGTATTGAGATGAGCAGTGTCGTTTACAAATAACATAATACTGCCCTCGAATATACCGTCTTCGGTAGCCATGGTCATAGAACGCATATTCACTTTGAGTTCACTGGAAATTATTTTTGTGATATCGTTGATAAGCCCTACCCTGTCGGTCCCTATAACTTTGAGCCCTGCAAGGAATGCCAGCTCTTGCTGAGAAGTCCATTTGGCTTTCACCACCCTATACCCATAGTTAGACAGTAGTTCAATGGCGTTGGGACATGAGTTTCTATGCACTTTTATCCCTTCATTCACTGTCACAAATCCAAAAACCTCATCTCCGGGGATAGGATTGCAGCATTTAGCTAGCTTGTACTCGATCACATCCATGTCTTCCCCTATGAGCAGCATGTCCCTATTGACACCTGAAGCTTTGGAAATTTCCTTTTCAAAGGATTTGGCGTCTGAGATATACTCCTTCGGGGTACCTTCGACCTTAGAACGAACCTCTCGGAACTTCTTGATATCCTTGGCGTCTATCTGGCCTTTCCCTACTTTATAGAAAAAGTCTAGAGGTGTCTTTTCATCAAAATAGGCCCTGAGCTGATTAATGGTCTCATTATTAAGATGTAACTTCATTTGTCCGAGCTTTCGCTCAACAATTTCTTTCCCTATCGAAGCTGCTGCTTTCTTTTCTTCTTTCAGCACGTCTTTTATCTTGGACCTTGCCTTGGAAGTGACCACAAAACGCAACCAGTCTTCGCTTGGTCTTTGCTTTTTCGAAGTGAGAATTTCTACCTGATCACCATTTTTAAGAACATAGTTCAGGGGAACTAATCGTTGGTTTACCTTGGCGCCTAAACATGTAGCCCCAATTTCTGTATGTATCTCAAAAGCAAAGTCTAACGCAGTGGCACCAAAAGGCAATGTCTTAAGCTCTCCTTTTGGGGTAAAAACGAACACCTCATCGTTGAACAGATTGGACCTGAAATCGTCTACAAATTCTATTGCACTGGAATCATTTTGCTCCAGCATATCTCTTACCCGGCTGATCCATTGCTCCAAACCTGACCGCTGGGCGCTTCCTGTCACCTTATCTTTGTATTTCCAATGCGCAGCATAGCCTTTCTCGGCAATCTCATCCATCCGTTTGGTCCTGATCTGAACCTCAACCCATTGGCCAGAATTGCTCATTACCGTTGTGTGCAAAGATTCGTAACCATTGGCCTTGGATGTACTTATCCAATCCCTTAATCTGTCAGGATTGGGTTTATAATAATCTGTTACAATGGAATAAACCTGCCAACAGTCGGCCTTCTCTGATTCTAGGCTGGTGTCTAAAATGATCCTTATGGCAAACAAGTCATATACTTCCTCAAAAGGAATGTTCTGCTTGCGCATTTTTGTATAAATCGAATAAATTGACTTAGGCCGGCCTTTTATTTGAAACTTAAAGTTGTGCTTGGTAAGCTCTTTTTGCAAGGGCGCCACAAAGTTTTTGATGAACTTATTCCTCGCTGCTTTAGTGGCGCTGATCTTTGCTGCTATTTCGCGATAGGTCTGAGGCTCTGTGAACTTCAGGTACAAGTCTTCAAGCTCCGACTTTATCGCATACAGTCCTAAGCGATGTGCCAAAGGAGCATAAAGATAGATCGTTTCAGAAGCGATCTTCAACTGCTTGTTTTGTGGCATGCCCTCCAAAGTCCGCATGTTATGCAGTCTATCTGCCAGCTTGATCAATATCACACGCACATCTTCCGAAAGGGTCAGCAGCATCTTCCGGAAGTTTTCTGCCTGCTGAGAGCTTCCATGCTCAAAGACCCCTGATATCTTGGTCAGTCCGTCAATGATCTGAGCCACTTTTGGCCCAAATTCCCGATGGATGTCTTCGATTTCAAGCTCTGTATCTTCTACTACATCATGGAGCAGCGCCGACACGATGGATGTAGTACCCAGCCCAATTTCATCTATAGCGATTTGAGCAACTGCCAAAGGATGAAAAATATATGGCTCGCCTGATTTTCTGCGCATCTCTTTGTGCGCTTCCATAGAGGTATTAAAAGCCTTTTTTATCAACTTTGCATCGCCATCCTTTAAAAAGGGCTTGGCGTGCCTTAATAACTTCCTGTATCTTCTTAGAATTTCCCTTCTTTCTTCTTCGATATCGATTGTTACCATACAACGCTCAACAAAAAACCATTAAATTCAATTTTAGATCATTATTCTAAACGGACCAAGCAGCCTCATGGGATAATGACCCCTTGGAGCAAGATGCTACAAAAAGCAAAAAAAGCAAAAACTTATGGTCTTTCATACTTATGCAAATCAAAGAAATCTAGATAAGATTACATTATAAACAATGTTGGGCTTGTTCAACAGCTCATAAAAAGTTTTTATTTATATGATGAAAGATACATAAAGCAAAATTAATGCTCTTGATCCGACCCTTTCATTTCTTTGTTGAAGCATATTGATCGTGGCATTATTATGAAAAAAAATCTTTAAACATATTGTTGTTTTAGAATAATCATTTACCTTTGCACTTCAATTTTAAGCAATGTGGCCAAGTTGGTTCGGATATTCCTCTTTCAATAGAGAATATTGCATGCCTTCAACTCCCCAGCGCTTAATTTTAAGCGGATGTGGCGAAATTGGTAGACGCACTAGACTTAGGATCTAGCGCCTCGCGGCGTGTGGGTTCGACTCCCTCCATCCGCACTCATGCACCCCCTGTCACGTTCCAATCATCAAAAAGGGACTGATTGGGGGTTTTTGATTTAACACAGTTCATCATTTTTAAATTTCGTAGCGTTGGACATTACCTTAGAAAAAAAGAACCCTACTGAGGCTTCCATTAAAATTACATTAACGGAAGCTGATTATCAACCTAAAGTTCGAGAAAAACTTAAGGAGTACAGCAAAAAAGCACAAATAAAAGGCTTCAGACCAGGCAAGGTCCCTCCTGCATTGATACAAAAAATGTACGGTAAGTCCATCATGATCGACGAGATCAACCACATCTTGTCGCATGCTGTAAATGATTATATACGCGACAACAAGATTAAAATATTGGGAGACCCACTTCCAAATACGGAAAATGCGGACAAAATAGATTGGGAAAACCAAAAGGATTTTGAGTTCCAATATGAAATCGGCCTAGTGGATGATTTTAAGTACACTCTAGAAGGGAAGAAACTGATTCGCTATAATATAAAAGTAGACGACAAGTCTGTGGAAGACACCATAGCGGACCTCCAGAAACAATACGGGAAAATGACCAACCCTGAGAAAAGTGAAGATGGAGACTTCTTATATGGTCAAGTGGTTCAAAATGGTGGAGAATTCAACGACAAAGTGTCTATTCCACTGAACTTGATCGAAAAAAAGGAACGTAAGAATTTCATTGGACTGTCTAAAGGTGACAAGGTTACTTTCGATGTGAAGAAAGCCTTTAAAGATGCTGCAACTATTGCCGATGCACTTAACATTGACGGCGCTGCTGCCGAGGCTTTGGAAGGGGAGTTTGAATTAGAGGTTATCAACGTAAACAGGCAAGAGGCTGCCGAATTGGACCAAGAGTTCTTTGATAAAATCTTTGGGCCCGAGGTAGTAAAATCGGAAGAAGAGTTTAGAAATAAAGTAAAAGAAACCATTTCAGAGAACTATAAGAGAGAAACTGAAATATATTTCGATAGAACCATCCAGGACGCATTGTTGGAAAGCACTGAAATTACCCTACCCGATGAGTTTTTGAAAAGATGGTTGCTTACTACCAACGAAGGGAAGATCACAGAAGAGGATATTGCTAAAGAATATGACGCATACGCCAAAGAGATGAAATGGACATTGATCCAAAATAAAATTGGCGAAGATCATGAGATAAAGGTTGAAAACAGCGATATTGAGGAAAAGGCTAAGCAAATAATATCTGACCAACTGGGTTCATCTGGTCTTCTTGCACAGCTAGGAGATAACTTGGACGCTTTTGTACAGAACTACCTACAATCGAACAATGGCGACAATTATATGCGCGTTTTCAGTCAGGTTAAGGCAGAAAAAGTTTTTGAAATCGTCCGGGAAAAGGCTGAAATTGAAGAGAAGGAAGTAGATGTGGAGGAGTTCAAAGACATCGTAACAAAGAAATAAATTGAAAAGCCCTGAAAAGGGCTTTTTTTATGTGATTATTTGAGTATATAGCCAAGACACCCCCTGAAGGAATGCCTGGATTTTACTGTGAGTTTTGGGCTAACGTAGGAGCGGTAGAGATAGAAGCGCTACCCCGACATGGGCGGGATTGGTTAGAAAAAAGTACAAATGATTTAGGCTATGGACGATTCAGGATAAACGCTGTGGATGGTCGGAGTAGAAGCGGATAGCTCGGCCACCGCCCTAATTATCAAAAAACAACTGACAATACGGCAGTACGCACGGAGTTTAGCAAACATTTTGCAGCAAGGCGAGCGGCTCCTACTTGGCATCAGAGCGATGACATCGCTAACCGGCGCATAGGTAGTGTCTTGGAAAACAACTAAAAACAAACTACTGTTAATAATACTTTTGTAACTTTGTGCGAGTTAATTTTCCAAATAGGAATTAATGGTGGTTTTATCAGACAAATATCACAAAAGTTATTAGGTTAACCTCAAAACTCTAAAACATGATAGATAAGAACGAATTCAGAAGTTTTGCCGTAAAAGGGCAAGGAATAAATGGAAATACTTTCGACAGCTATGTGACACAGGTAGAAAACATGACCCGTGCGGTAATTGAAGAAAGGCCCACAAACTTTAGAGAAATTGATGTTTTCTCACGGCTGATCATGGACAGGATTATTTTCCTTGGCATGGGGGTGGACGACAACATTGCCAACATCATTACGGCCCAGTTGTTGTTTTTGGAGTCTGTGGATGCAAAAAAAGACGTTCTGCTCTATATCAATAGTCCAGGAGGTTCTGTAACGGCGGGTTTGGGTATATATGACACCATGCAGTATATCAACCCGGATGTGGCTACGATTTGTACTGGTCTTGCTGCTTCTATGGGTGCAGTGTTGCTATGCGGTGGAGCTGATAAGAAAAGATCTGCTCTTCCTCACAGTAGAATAATGATTCACCAGCCTTCTGGAGGTATGCAAGGGCAATCAAGAGACATGGAAATCTCTCTCAAGCTAATCATGTCTTTGCGCAAGGAACTGTATGAAATATTGGCCAAGCATAGCGGAAGGACGTTTGAGGAAATCGAGCGGGATTCTGATAGGGACTATTGGATGCGCGCCGATGAAGCCAAAGCCTATGGACTGATAGACGAGGTATTGGAAAAGCATAAAAGCTAAACAATGAACTAAATGAACAATGCACCGATTAAGAAAATATACAATTCTTTGTATTGGTGCATTTTAAAGTTAAAGAACAAGTATAATGGCTCAAGTAACTTGCTCATTTTGCGGCAGAAACAAGAAAGATGTTGATCTGATGATCTCTGGGATTAATGCCCATATTTGTGATAAGTGCATATCTCAGGCACAACAGATCCTGTCTGAAGAGATCAAGACCAAACAAAAGCAAACTGCCCCAAAGTTTAACCTGATTAAGCCCATAGATATGAAAAAATATCTGGACCAGTTTGTGGTAGGCCAGGATGAGGCAAAGAAGGTGATATCTGTTGCGGTATACAACCATTACAAAAGGTTGATGCAGAAAAAAGCTGACGAGGATATCAATATAGAGAAATCCAACATCATAATGGTGGGAGAAACAGGTACCGGGAAGACTTATCTGGCCCGGACGCTGGCAAAGATCCTTCAGGTGCCTTTCTGTATCGCAGATGCTACCGTACTGACAGAGGCAGGCTATGTGGGGGAAGATGTGGAAAGTATCCTTACGCGCCTTTTACAGGCTGCCAACTATGATGTAGAAGCCGCTGAGCGGGGCATTGTATACATAGATGAGCTTGATAAGATAGCCAGAAAGTCTGACAACCCTTCTATCACGCGTGATGTGAGCGGCGAAGGTGTGCAGCAGGCATTGCTAAAGTTACTTGAAGGTACTACTGTAAATGTTCCACCTCAAGGAGGAAGGAAACATCCTGATCAAAAGATGATCAGCGTAAACACGGAAAACATCTTGTTTATATGCGGTGGTGCTTTTGATGGTATTTCTAGAGCGATTGCCAATAGACTGAATACGATGCCGTTAGGATTTAGTTCAAAGGATAAGCTAACACACAGTATCGATGAAGATCATTTGCTTCAGTACATCACTGCCCAAGACCTTAAAACATTTGGGTTGATTCCTGAGCTTATCGGCCGATTGCCAGTGCTCACTCATCTGGATGCGCTGAGCAAAGATACTTTGAGACAGATATTGACATCTCCTAAAAATGCACTTACAAAGCAGTACAAGAAGCTCTTTGAGATGGAAAACATTACTTTAGAGTTCTCTGATGATGCTTTGGACTACATAGTCGAAAAGGCAATGGAGTTTAAGCTAGGTGCTAGAGGGCTACGCTCTATTTGTGAGGCCATTATTACTGATGCTATGTTTGAACTCCCATCCAGCAAAGACGTGGATCACTTGCTTATCTCAAGGGATTATGCTGAGAGCAAGTTTGACAAATCGAAATACAATAAGCTAAAAGTAGCGTAAAATCGCTATTGCAAATACTTAACCATGAGCCTCGCAGCATTTTGCGAGGCTTTTTCATTGCCCATTATTTCTCTGAGAACTTTGTAGTCTTCGAGCATTTTATGTCTTTCAGGAGAAGGGGACGCCACTTTGCTCAGTGCTGTTCTTACCGCAGTCGGATTCATTTCCGCTTGGATCAATTCTTCTACTACCTTTTTGCCGGCGATGAGATTTACGAGCGAAATATAATCTACCTTAATGAGGCTTTTGGCTATGCTGTAGGAAATGGTGCTGGTTTTATAGCATACAACCTGAGGCACATTGAACAATGCCGTTTCTAATGTTGCCGTACCGGATGTAACCACTGCGGCATGGGCATGCGACAACAAATCGTACGTTTTGCCAATAATAAGCTTTACGTTCCGATGATCTGCTATACCATTATATAGTTCAGGCGGCATATTGTCTACGCCTGCAACTGCAAAATTATACTCAGGAAACTCGCTTACCAGTGCCAACATTACCCCTAGCATATTTTCTACCTCCTGTTTTCTGCTTCCTGGCAAAATGGCAATGATGGGGCGATCGTTCAACCCTTCTTGTGACCGAAATTCAGGATTAGGTTCAAAAGCATTGATGGCATCCAAGATAGGATTGCCCACATAATCGACTTTGTAATCAAACTTTTGATAAAATTGCTCTTCAAAAGGAAGGATCACAAACATACGATCTACGTATTTCTTGATATTTAGTGCCCGGGACTGGTTCCAAGCCCAAATCTTAGGAGAAATATAGTAGAAGGTTTTGAAACCTGCGTATTTGGCAAACTTGGCAATTTTCATGTTAAATCCTGCATAGTCTATCAAAATAACGACATCAGGATTGTATTCAACAATATCTTTTTTGGCTAACTTGAGAAAGTTAGAAATTGTGAAAAGGTTAGTCAGCACTTCCCAAAACCCCATAAAGGCGATTTCTCGATAGTGTACTACCAAGTCACCCCCGGCTTTCTCCATTTCATCTCCGCCCCAACACCGGACATGTGCATCAGGATCTTCTGCCTTGAGGGACTTAATCAAATTCGATCCGTGCAAATCGCCAGATCGTTCACCAGAGATGATGTAGTACTTCACAGATTTAATGATCTAATTTCTAATGTATTAATGTGTTCATTAACTGATAATTGTACATTGGTACATTAGTTTAATTGCCGAAATATTCCACGTAGTTTCTGGGAGTTTCGTAGAGTCTTATACCATGTAATTTTCCTGTTTTGGTAATGGCATTGACCTTGGGTTCCAATATCTTCCAGATTTCCATTATCAAGATTTCGCAACTGGCCATCTTTCCTTTCATAAAATCCACGTCGAGGTTGAGGTTTTTATGATCCAGTTTTGCTATGATCTCATTCCGGATTAATGTGCTCAATGCCTTAAGATCGACAACAAAGCCTGTTTCGGGATCGGGTATGCCTTTCACAGTAACGATCATTTCGAAATTATGCCCATGCCAGTTTTCATTGGCACAAGGTCCAAACACTTCTATGTTCTTCTCTTTACTCCAATTAGGATTGTATAACTTATGTGCTGCGTTAAAATGCTCTTTACGACTTACGAATATCATGGTTTTAAAAGGTAATCAGCAACAAAGATACTTTATATTGTTTTCTTATGATTAATTAAGTGAAATGATTATATTATCTTCTCCTCTTAAAGTAGAGGTAATGGTCTTAACAATTCAACAAGAAGGCAAAAAGAGAACTTTTTTGGGGTCAATAATCGTTTTCCGTTAGAAAATAAGAACAGATAAATGTTTTACTTATATTTGAATTGCTAATTAATTAATTCTTATGCCTAGTTTACATGTGACAGCTAATTTAGGTTTTGGCAAAGAGAAGTATCAAGTAGGTCTTTCCCTAGTGGGATTTAAAGAAGATGATGTAACCATTATCTACTCTCCTGCCTTGGATCTGAGTGGATACGGGTATAGTGAATATGAAGCCAGGCAGTCTTTTACTGAGGCTCTGCACGAGTTCTTTCGATATACCAATAATAAGAAAACCCTCACTGAAGTTTTGAAAGAATTGGGCTGGATGATTAAAGGCCCTAAGAGTAAGCATAGATTTAAACCCCCAAAAGATTCCGATCTAGTCCTTACCAATCCTCTGTACAGTGATATTGTAAACAATAAAAGTTATAAGGTTTCCAGAGAGGACATTGAATTCACCTATTAATTGAAATGTCCAGAAAGCATTTAAGAAACACACTAAAGCAATTGGGGTTATCAAAAAAGGATTTTATCGATTGGATTTAATTCATTATTCAATCTAAAGGCCATTCCATATTTTATTAAATTGCAGCTTTACCATTTACCATTAAATCATGATAGTAGTAACAGGCGCAGCAGGTTTTATAGGAAGCAACCTTATCGAAAAATTGAATGATAAAGGTTTTAACGACATCGTTGTCGTAGACAAGTTCGATAATGAAGCCAAGAACAAAAACCTAGAAGGACTCAAAATAAAAGATAAAGTGGAGAGGAATGATTTTTTCGAGTGGTTAGATCAGAACCATACTGAAACAGAATTCATTTTCCATATAGGTGCTAGGACCGATACGACGGAGTTCGATTGGGAAGTGCTGAAAAACCTAAACCTTGACTATTCCAAACAGGTGTGGGAGCGTTGCGTTGCCTATCAGATTCCTCTGGTATATGCTTCTTCTGCCGCAACCTACGGCTTAGGGGACCTAGGCTATAGCGACGAGGATGACAACCTCTCTTATCAATTGCAGCCCTTGAACCCCTATGGTGTATCTAAAAACGAGTTTGACAAATGGGCATTGGAGCAGGAAAAAAAGCCCTTCTTCTGGGCGGGGCTAAAGTTTTTCAATGTATATGGCCCCAAAGAATACCATAAAGGAAGGATGGCTTCTGTAATATGGCATGCCTACAACCAAATCAATAAGACGGGAGAAATGAAGCTTTTCCGGTCTCATAATCCAGCCTATCATGATGGCGAACAAATGCGAGATTTTGTCTACGTGAAAGATGTAGTAGAAGTGTGCTATTTCTTAATGCATCACCGAAAGAACTCGGGCATTTACAACTTGGGTAGCGGAAAAGCAAGGACCTTCAAAGACCTTGTGACGGCCGTTTTTAACAATCTTCAAAAACCAGTAAACATCACCTACATCGACACGCCTGAAGATATAAGGGACAAATATCAGTATTTCACTGAAGCTAAAATGGACAAGTTAAAATCTATTGGGTACGATAAGCCTTTTCACAGCTTGGAAGAAGGGGTGAAATCATATGTGAATAAGTTGCAAGAAAGGGCCTAACTAAAGACGCTTTTCACTTACAACCTATAAAAAAGAAGGGAGCTACTTGTCAGTGGCTCCCTTCTTTTTTGACCTTATTTATCTGGAACTTCCTCGCCAAATCTCTACCCAACCTGAGAAGCTTTCCTCTTCCAGAATAAGCTTGTAGTAGTAAATACCATCCGGCAAATCACCTCCGTCCCATGTATTATCATAGTTGTCGTTGCTGTACACTACCTTGCCCCACCTATTAGTGATAATCATTTGCGCACCTTCTGGTGGCAAGTTTCGAACAAAGAATGTCTCGTTGGCATCATCCCCGTTTGGCGTAAAGACGTTAGGGATGAATATACTTCTATCGTAATCTACCAGAACCGTCATGGTAGTGTCACAACCATTCGCATCTCGCACATGGACTGTATAGTCACCTGGAGGTGCATCGTAGAATGTGAGCTCATACTGGAGATTCATTGAGTTCATTCTCACCGTATCTTCCTGTAAGTAGAAAAATTGATCGCCAGTAGGATATGTTCGTTGCGCTGTCGCCACATATGGCCCAGTACCTGACATTTGATCTACTCTCACGGTAATGGATCCTGTAGGGATGTCTGGCAAGGATATCGTGGCGTCCTTGATCTCAGCATATAGCTTTCGAGGCTGCTTAATATCCACTACCTCAGTCCTTGTGGAATTACACTCCCCTATTTGGACAAAAGTAAATGTATAAACGCCTGGTTCAAGGTTTCTAAACTCTCGGTTGTAGCCAACATTAGAAACACTTCTTGCATAACCATTAGGACCCGTTACTTGCAAGTTAATCTCTCCACCGCTGATATTGGTAAAACTTACAATACCTGATTCATCTCCATAACAAGCAATGTGTGTGACATCCACCTCATAATCTATCATGCTATGGCCCGGGATGTAGACCGTTTTAACATTAGGGCAGGCCTCCTCGGAATTACCAGACTGTATGGTCAACATATAATGACCTTGAGCCAATCCCGACAGAGTGAAATTATCGCTTGGAACTTCTTGGAAACTGGATCCATCAATTGAATAATAATAAGGAGGATTGCCACCTTTAATTTCTACTTGAGCCCACCCATCGTCCTGGCCACAACTTGCAGGTGATGTGTTGATTTCAAACAGTACCAAGCCTGGAGAGTCCACATGGAACACAAAGGGTTCAACAGGTCTACAATTATTATCATCAATGATTGAAAGCCTATGTTCTCCTCTTGGGAGACTACGGATAATATAATCATCCGGCATAGTATAAGGAGCTCCGTTTAGTTCAAACCTATAATTCCCTGAACCGCCAGTGATAGCACCAACTTGCACCTCACCATCATTATTATCACAGCTCGCTGGTGTTACCGTATTGAATCCAGCTACTTTAATTTCATCGTACTGGTTATTGATTGTCACCTCAACTAAGCCTGGACATGGATCATTGGGTTGGTTGCCTATCCTCAGACTATAGGTACCTTTAGGTGGTAAGTTGGTAACAGGATTACCTGATGTAAACGGGAACCAACTTGCGCCCTCATCGAAAGAATAGAAACCAGTAGTTCCCCCTTCTGTAATGGTGATGGTGGCTTGTCCAGTATTGGAACCATAACAAACTGCATCTACCATATTGGAGGCTACTCCGACCAGGGTAGATTCTACTAGTAATGTATAGGTAATAGAACATTCATTGCCTAAAGCATCTTTTACAGTAGCCAGATATGTACCTGCTTTGAGCCCATCAAAATAAGGATTATTGAATTGTTCCTCGATCCCTTCCTTACTCTCGATCTTATAGGTGTAAGGAGCATTTCCACCTACTACATTGAATACGAATTCACCATCTTGGGAAATTATACCTGAACTATTGCAGGAAGGATTCACTACATTATCAATAAATACTTGTGAAAATACGCCACATCCAGTACCTCCACCTACACAAGCAGGGTCATTGGCATCCAATACATTCACGGCGACCGAAACGGCAGCACTTTCACCGCAACCTTGATCTTGGGTTACATAGAAAACAGTAGTACCTGCTACACTCATGTCGAGGACAGTCGCATCAGGAGTAAAGCTAGGCCCTGTGCCTATTTGAATTGTCAAAGCAGCATCGGAATACCAAGCCAAGTTTGATCCTGTAGCAACTAATGTTGGCTGAGGGGAGTTCAAGCAGAAAGCTCCAGGAGTAACAACCACTGGGATACTGCTTATGTTGGTGACTTCAACCGATACAGGTACAGCAGGGCTTTCGCCACAACCAATGTTTTGCGTTACATAAAACACCGTAGTACCGACAGTAGTCATGTCGAGTTCAGTAGTAGATGGTGTATAGGTACTTCCCGCACCTACCATTACGGTCAAAGCTGCATCAGCATACCATGTCATGTTCGAACCTGTAGCTTCCAAAGTTGGAATAACTCCATTTTGACAAACTTCCACCAATGGAATATCTACCACTGGAGCAGGACTGGAATCTTCGATATTGATGGTCACCTCTACTGCTTGGCTTTCTCCACACCCTACTGTAGTTTGTGTCACATAGAAAGTATGTGAACCAGCAACGGTATTATCAATAGATGGACTGAATGTATTCCCTGCTCCCACCTCATTGGTAAGGGTTTCATCGTCGTACCATTTAATATCTATACCTGTTGCCTCCAAGGCCTCGATGGCCTCTCCTATACAATACTCATAATTGGTTATTGCAATGGTTGGAGAAGTAGCTTGTGGATTATAAGTAATAATGACCCTATCATAAGAATCAGGGCATATACCATTATCATCCGTAATTCTCCACTCAAACTCATTTTCCCCTAA
>SMEK01000124.1_pt1 | contig 31056 bp, 16 predicted proteins | sample 2456371 | NCBI WGS metagenome assembly SMEK01 (sample SAMN10132590, study PRJNA489261) | soil metagenome | isolation source: day1 antibiotic-loamy sand soil ammended with composted manure from dairy... | place: USA | collected 2015-04-01
TCAAAAAGCCATGACTTTATACAACGAAGATTTCGACATTACTTTCAATGGAATGCTCACTAACTTCAAAAAAAGAAATATCTCGCTCATAGAGTTTGTGGACTTTTTTGAGGCTTATAATGATGTTTTGGCCGAAATGGGCCGTATTACCACCCATTTAGTACAAGCTGCTGAGCAACTTAATTTACTTGTAGGAAAAGAAGTTTTTTAGATGATGAAGATGGTTACAATAAAGATGAACCAATATAGGTTATCGGTACTTATTGCCCTGTTGGCAACTATAAACCTTGCCTGTCAGGAATCGCAGCCTGAAGAAATCATGACAGCATTCGTGCTGAGTGATCTGATGGAGGAAAAATGTGAATTTCTTGAAGTTGAGGCTAAGACAGTAAATGATCGGCTACTTTTATTTGGCAAGATTTCCGCTGCAAACGATAGATTATCGAAGGTTTATCCAGTGGTTGGAGGAGTCGTAACAGCAATAAATGTAGAACTCGGAGACTATGTAGAGCAGGGAAACATATTGGCCAGTATTAGAAGTGGGGAAATTGCCCAATATGAAAAAGAGCGTATCGATGCCCAAAACGATGTGACCATAGCGGAAAGGAGGCTTCAAGTAGCCAAGGACCTGTATGAAGGCAAACTAAACACTGAAAAAGACCTTGCCGTAGCCAAAAGCGAGTTAGAGAAAGCCAAGAGTGAGCTAAGCAGAATTAGTGAGGTTTACAACATCTATAACCTAAAAAATGGCTCTACCTACCATGTGACTGCACCTACGAGTGGTTTTGTAATCAGCAAGCAGGTGAGCCAAAATGAACAGATTCGGGCAGATAGTAACGAACCTTTGTTCTCTATAGCAGAGACAAATGAAGTATGGGTTCTGGCCAATGTGCACGAGAGCGATATTCTGAAGGTTAGCGTAGGGCAGGAAGCCACTATTAAAACCTTGGCTTTCCCAGACGTTGTCTACAGAGGCAAAATCGATAAGATATTCAATGCCATCGATCCTGTTACAAAATCCATGAAGGTACGCATTACCATCCCCAATACTGACTTTAAGTTAATGCCTGAAATGAACTGTACAGTAGACATCATACACAAGGAAGACAAAAAAATGGTGGCCATACCTTCGTCAGCGGTTATTTTCGATAAGAGCAGATATTGGGTGGTGGTATATCGAGATAAGTATCGCCTGGAAAGGAGGAGTATTCATCCTTTCAGGCAATTTGAGGACATCACTTATGTAGCGGCTGGACTGGAAGAAGGGGAGACGATCATTACTCAAAATGGCCTATTGGTATATGATGCACTTGGTATATAAGCTTTTAAAGCTGATTTACAAACTACAAGTACTGTTTGATACTTTTCATATCTTCTAGTTAACGCTACCATGGATAAGTTCATAAGAAATATTGTTGCCTTTTCTCTCAAGCATAAGTTTTTCACATTTTTCTGGGTAATACTACTGGTAGTTGCTGGCATAGTAAGCTATATCCATATTCCAATTGAACCCTTTCCAGATGTAACCAACACGCAAATTACCATTACTGCCGAATGGACTGGAAGAAGTGCTGAGGAGGTAGAGCGGTTTGTGACTACCCCCATTGAGATCGCAATGAATAGCGTCCAAAGAAAAACAAGTATCCGCAGCGTTACCATGTTTGGCTTGTCGGTAATCACCTTGATTTTTGATGATGATGTGGAAGATTTTTTTGCCCGTCAACAGGTCAATAATCAATTGAGAAATGTTGAGCTGCCAGAAGGTGTCGACACGGAAGTTCAGCCTCCGACTGGCCCAACAGGAGAGATATTTCGCTACATCCTCACGAGCGATAGTAGGGATTCTCGAGATCTGCTGACCATTCAGGATTGGGTGGTAGACCGTGAATTGATGGCGGTGCCCGGTGTAGCAGATGTGGTGGCTTTTGGCGGACAGCAAAAGATATATGAAATAGCTGTCGACCCTTTGAAACTGCAAAGCTATGACTTAACGCCTTTAGAGCTTTATGAAGCAGTGAGCAAATCAAATATCAACGTAGGGGGAGACATCATTGAGAAAAATGGACAGGCCTATGTAGTCAGGGGCTTGGGACTGCTAGATTCCAAAGCCGATATTGAAAATACCATTGTAGATATCTTTAATGGGAATCCACTATTGGTAAAAGAAGTGGCTACCGTGAGGGAAACCAGCGCTCCTCGAGTAGGACAAGTCGGTCTTAACGATAATGATGATGCAGTAGAAGGGATCATACTTATGCGGAAAGGTGAAAACGCAGCAGAAGTTTTGAAGCGCGTAAAAGCCAAAATTCACGAACTGAATACTACTATCCTTCCCGAAGACGTCAGCATCGAAACTTTTTACGATCGTGACAACCTGATGGAGTATACGACCAACACCGTAAAGGGAAACCTGCTTGAGGGTATAGTCTTGGTTACGGTAGTGGTCTTTTTATTTATGGCAGAGTGGCGTACTACATTAGTAGTGGCCATAATCATTCCTTTATCCTTGCTTTTTGCTTTTTTCATGCTGCATCTCAAGGGCATGAGTGCCAACCTTATTTCCCTTGGTGCCATTGATTTCGGGATCATCATCGATGGGGCGGTGGTTATGGTAGAAGGGATATTTGTGGCGTTGGATAGGGAAGCTAGGAAGCGGGGCATGGACAAGTTCAACAAATTGTCAAAGCTTGGGCTCATCAAAACTACGGGTGGACAGATGGGCAAAGCTATTTTCTTCTCCAAGCTAATTGTGATTTCAGCACTATTGCCTGTTTTTGCTTTTGAGAAAGTAGAAGGGAAAATATTTTCTCCGCTCGCTTATACACTAGGATTCGCTTTGTTGGGTGCATTGATTTTCACACTTACACTCGTGCCTGTGTTGAGTGCTATGTTGCTGAACAAGAATGTAAAGGAGAAAAAGAATGTTGTCACACAATATATCAATACATTTATTCTGCGAGGGTTCTCATGGACGTTCAAGAGAAAAAAGCTCACTTTGGTAGCAGCTCTCTTGTGCTTTGGGCTGACTTTATTTTCTGCTCGCTGGTTGGGGACGGAATTTTTGCCACAATTAAACGAAGGAGCTTTATGGATAACCGCGGAAATGCCCATGAGTACGAGTCTTTCAGAAAGTGTGGAACTAACAAGCGAATTGAGGCAGAAGCTAAGAACATTCCCCGAAGTGGCTGATGTGCTGTCTCAAATTGGTAGGAGCAACGACGGTACAGACCCCAATGGCTTTTATTTTGTGCAGTTTCAGGTCGACTTAGTCCCCAAAAAACTGTGGCGGAAACGCATGACCATGGAGAAGATTGTTGAAGAAATGAATGTAGAACTGTCGCAATACCAAGGTATCATCTACAACTACTCTCAGCCGATCACAGACAATGTGGCGGAAGCTGCTGCGGGCGTAAAAGCAGCCAATGTAATCAAAATATACGGAAATGATCTCGAAAAATTGGATGAATACGCACTTCAAGTATTGGAACAAATAAAGGGTGTTGAGGGGATAAAAGACGTGGGAATATTGCGAAATCTGGGGCAGCCTGAGATAAGCGTGGTGCTTGACGAAGAAAAGATGGCACTGTATGGTGTGACCAAAGACGAGGCACAATCGGTCATAGAAATGGCCATAGGAGGAAAAACAGCCACAGTAAAATATGAAGAAGATAAAAAATTCGATATCCGGATCCGTTATGACGATGAATATAGAAAGGATGAGGATGATATCCTCAGGTTAATGATCCCTAATGTTTCCGGTATTCGAATACCACTCAAAGAGGTGGCTACCATTCAGCAAAGTACTGCGCCTGCTTTTATTTACCGGGACGACACCAAGCGCTTTATCGGCGTGAAATTTTCAGTTCGTGAAAGAGACCTGGGCAGTACAATTACTGAGGCCAGACAAAAAGTAGAGGAAAATGTAAAAATACTGGCCGGTTACTCCATGGCGTGGAAGGGCGAGTTTGAAAATCAGGTGAGAGCCACCAACAGGCTTATGGAAGTGGTGCCCATAAGCCTAATATTGATCTTTACATTACTTTTTGTGATGTTGGGCAATGCAAAAGACGCTGCTTATGTGCTTATCAATGTCCCTTTTGCCTTAATAGGAGGGATCCTGGCCCTGCATTTAACGGGCATAAACTTTGGCATCTCTGCGGGAGTAGGGTTTATTGCGCTATTTGGGATATGCGTACAGAATGGCGTAATCCTAATAGGAGAGTTTCATAAACAAGTCAAAAAAGTGAAAGATCTCAATGTGGCCATTGCCAAAGCCATAGAAGTGCGCACACGACCTGTGGTGATGACTGCCTTGATGGCTGCTGTGGGGCTAGTGCCAGCGGCTATTAGCACGGGAATAGGTTCAGAAAGCCAAAAACCGCTGGCTGTGGTCATTATTGGAGGATTGGTTACGGCTACCATCTTTACATTGCTCGTCTTTCCTGTTATTTACCACTATGCTTTAAAGGCTGAGGAAAGAAAGAGCAATATTTAGACTACCCCTAGGAACGTCGGTATTTCCAAATACGACCACTAAAAATACGCATGGCATGGGGTAGGGCTTAGGTTAATGCTATAGTTCAACATGATTTCATGAGATCCGTTGGTGTATCTACTCAAGTCTGAAATCACATAATCATAAGCATAGCCAAACCGGAAGTTCTCGTTCAGCTTTAGTTCAAATAGGAAGATCATGGAATCGCCGCTTCTGTAGGATGTGCCCACATTCAAGATGTCATCAATGATAAGGTTGGCATTGAGATCCACACCAAAAGGTGCGCCCTCCTGTATCCGCAATAGGGTAGAGGGCTTCACCTTCAGTCTATGGTTGAGATCGAAAACCTGCCCAGCAGTAATAAAGTAGTACCTTGCCTCACGTGCAAGGCTTTGAAGGTCATCCACTGTACGTACGCTTACCACCTTATTATTCACAATGTAGGGAATAGAAATGCCAACATATCCTGTATTGGTGCTGTAGAATAATCCAGCACCAAAATTTGGATTGAATTCCTTAAAATTACCAGCCAAAAACGGGTCATTCAAATCCCTTAGGTTTAGTTTATTGAAATCGGACTGCAGATTGTTAAATCCTACTTGTAATCCCATGGCTAGATTCCCTTTCGGTAACACAAGTTTATATGCATACGATGCGTATATCGAAATGTCATTGTGAACGCCAATTTCTTCGCTTGTAACCATCAAGCCTACCCCTACCTTTTTCTTTCGGAATCCAGTATGAGCACTCAGGGTTTTTGTAGTAGGGGAGCCCTCAAGGTTCACCCATTGGTCTCTGTATACTGCCGATACGCTCAACTGCTTTTGGTTGCCAGCATAGGCTGGGTTGAGTGCCAACCCGTTGAACATATACTGCGAATAGACTGGCCTTTGCTGCGCAAGTCCATCTATGGAGAAGAGCATCAGCAGAAAAGCTATCCCAGCGACTTGCGCTAGAGGGAAACGAACGCTTGGTGTTGTGTTGCTTATATTCATTATCTTAAAAGCTCTAAATATCCAGTTTGAGGTTTTGACCCGTCATTCTTCTCTATCACATAGAAATAGGTGCCATCAGGTAGGTCATCTCCGACCAAGTACAGCCCTCTGTTCCCTTTTCCATCAAAAACTTTTGTAGCATTATCATATCCATCCATTTCAAATACGAGCGTACCTGCTCTATTGAATATCTTCACATTGTTGGATGGGAAGTCGGTGATACAGTCAATTTCAAAGAAATCGTTGCGGTTGTCTCCGTTAGGCGAAACACCATTGAAAACATTGATCTCAGTTCCGATAGTGAAATCTTTGGTAGTAGAACAGCCGTTGCTTGAGACCACTGTCACCCTATAAGTCCCTGCTGGCAATTCTCTTAGGCTTGTTCCCCTTTCCCAGCCATAGACTGTTTCCCAAATGATTGACTGGCCATTACCTTCGGTCATTTCTACCGTAGCCCGACCATTTGTCAACATACAGCTAGCATTTATGGTAGTGATCTCAAAGTCGGGGTATACGTAATTTTCGCCCACCGTAACGGTGACTGGTGATGATACACAACCCGTAATTATGCTTGTAGCCACCACCGTGTAATCGCCTATGTCAAGATCTCGTATAGATGTTCCCGTATCACTCATTCTTGCACTGTTTCTTACCTCGCTGCCTCTGTACCAAGTGAAACGGTAGTCCTGAATATTGCCTTCTATGGCTACTGTTATCTGTCCATTTGGAAATTCACAGTTAGTTCTATCTAGTACGGTGGCCAGTGGTGATGGCACTTCCTCGTGCATAGCCGATACGGTATAGGAAGCGTCAGTATAACACCCAGTTGTAATATTGGTAGCCCTAACCGTATAGGTGGCATCAGTCAATCCCGAGTAAACAGGGCCTGTGTAAACAGGTGTTCCGATTGCTTGGCTACCGTGGTACCACTCAAACGTATAATCGAAAATATTGCCCCCAACTGATGCACTCAACTGGCCATTGGATTTTCTAGGATCCGTATCGTCGCAGTTGGTGAGGGGAGATGCTTCAATGACTACCGGAGTTGGATTAACACTTATGTCCTCAATAGTAATCATTTTCCGAATAGTGCATAGCGCAATATTGTTGATGTCTCTTTGTGTGACAAATAGTGTATAATCGCCAGCAGAAAGATTGTCTATTGTATGGCTAGTGCTATAGGGCACTGTGCCTGGATGGAAGCTGTGATTGCCTACGAACCACTCATATTCATAACTGTTGGAGGCGACTGGATTTCTTAAGGAGGCAAAAGCTCGTCCATTATCGAATGAACAAATAGTGATGTCCTCTTTTGATATGTTTACAATAGGTTGTACTATTTGGTCTTCAATTGTAATAACCCTAGTGGCAAAACAGCTGGTGGCTCTATTCCGAACATGAACTGTATAGCTTCCCGCTCCCAACTCCTCTACTTCATAAACGTCTTCGGCAAAGGGAAGGGCAGCGCTTGCAGGATCCGTGTTTATGCCAACATACCACTTGATTTCGTATTTGCTGGCATAATTCGCATAGTCGGTGTCCATATTGATCGTAATGGATGCTGCTCCGTTCTCCTCAGCACAGCTGGTTAGGTGCTGAAAAGACTCCACAGCTATGGTTAGTGGCGGAACATTGTATTCTATGGTAGCGGTAAAAGCAAGTGTTTCACAGCCCAAACCATTCGGTGTTACTATGGTAGCCGTAACGTAATATGTGTCAGCTCCAATTTGAGGATAAGTGGTTTCATCAAGAATAGGCCCATTCACACCTGCAATGATATCCGTGAAATGAGTGCTTCCTCTGTACCATGTGAATTCATAATCAGCTAGGTTTCCATAAGAAAGGTGTGCATTTTCAATTGTAATGCTTCCTGAAGGTTCACACCTGTCTTGGTGCTGAATTGTGGCATTTAAAATTTCTGGATATACAAACTCATTTCCGACCCAGGCCGAACTTGTAGTAAAACATCCTGTATCATTATTGGTGACTTTCACGGTGTACCACCCTGAAGGGAGACCACTTATTTCACTCTCATTACCACTTGTATTTACAGTGCCTTCAAAAGGTTCATCTGTAGTATTCTGTCCTAGGAACCAATCAAAAGTCACATTGGAGATTGGGGTGCCATCAATGGTGGCTGTAGCTTTGAGGGTGCCATTGGCTCCATTTTCCGTGTCGCAGGCTGTATTAGGCGTATGATTAAAGGCAATTACGGGATCTTTGCTCCTATCCAGAATATGGATTTCGTAAAAGCCAGAGGCGCAGCCCATGCTGTTGTGGGTATCCGTTGTTATTTTCACATAATAGTTGCCTTCCCCCATCTCAGAATAGGTTGTACTGCTAAGTTCAAACAGATTCTTTCCTTCTAAAACTATGTCGGTGTCATCAGTGCCGTTCTTGTACCATGTGAAAATATAATCATTCCAATCTGTTGATGCCCCTGTGATATCAGTAATGGTAATGCTGCCGGATGGTTCGCATAATTCTTGGTTTTGTACATTATATGAGACGATTGTAGGCATAACGGGCTCATTGTTTACAGTCCATGTTTCAGTAGCCTCACAGCCTGTGCCCGTGTTTCTTACAGTAACTTTATAGGTGCCCGGTTTTACATTTTCAATTATGCTTGCATAGCCATCCCTCCTTATATCTCCATCAACTTCATCTAGGAATTCACTTTCTGAACCATCGCTATGTATGATATACCAGGTAAATACTGCATCTACTGGGTCACTCGCTTCTATAGTGGCTGTTGCTTTTAAAGACCCATTGGCAAAATCAAGGTCGCAGGCCGTATTGGGTGTTGCCTCAAAATCTAAGCTCGGTTCATCGGCAATAATATCCTCAACAGTTACTGGATAGGCACTGGAAGAGCAGCCCATTAAGTTTGTGGTAGTGGCTATCACACGATAGTTGCCTGCACCCATATAAGGGTAGTTGATCGTGCTTAAATAATGATCGGTAATCTGATTGCCATCCACATCAGTCAATGGATTAGAGTCACCAACCTTATACCATGTATAGGTATAATCAGTTACATCAGTGGAATTGCCTACAATAGAAGTGACTACGATTTTCCCGGAAGGGTCACATTTGTCTTGATGTTCAATGTCGACTCCTGTTATCTCAGGAATAATGCGTTGATCTTCAATTGTATAGGTTTCATCCACATAGCAACCCGTTTTCACATTTGTTACACGAACGGTATAATCTCCCGCTGGATAATAGGTCAAACTACCGGTATAATTTGGAGCTGGTTGGTTGGAGAAGGATATTTCTGGTCCTGATACTTCAGTTCCAGCATACCACTGAAATTTATAACCTTCTGAATCATCGTCATTAGGATTTCCCTTTTCAGCTCTTACGCTGATTATACCATTGCCAACATTGCAATTTGTGTTGGGGGTGATAGGCTCAGTAAGCACTACCACAGGCGGTTGGGCAACTTGCTCTATCGTAATGGTAATATCGGCGATTTGGCAGTTTATCCCAAAGTTTTGGTGGGCAACAGCAGTATACTCCCCAGCACTCAATCCGGTTATACGGTTGGAGGTTTCTGGTAATGGCGTTCCCATTACGTTACTTCCTTTGTACCATGTAAAAGTATAGTCTGTAATATACTTGCCAGGAGGAAAGTTGGTTAAGCCAAGGGTGATTTCTCCATTTCCAGGATTGTCTGGGTCATTACAAATAGTGTTATGGACGATGTCATCTGCTACCAAAACAAACGCTTCAGAACCATAAAAAGGAACGTTAAAGGTTTGCACGGTTTTACATCCCGAGATTAGATCAGTGATAACGACCGAATAAGAACCATCAACAACATTGGTTAAGTGATTCTGGTCCATCCCACCAGCATCTGGATTAAAAGCTTCCCCTGTGAAAGCAATGGCAGGATCTGTGTAGAATGTGGCATTGGGATCAATAGGCTTACCTACATACCATTCAAATTCAAAATCTGATAGCGGTCGTAGTATTCCGTCGATCTCAATGGCATTTATTTGTATGCCACCAGTCTGTGCATTTATTTCATCACCATTATTACATTCTTGAGCTGGGGTAATCGTTAAATCGACGATTTCCCATTCAGCAGATTGATCCTCCACCTCGGCCGTAAATGTTGCCGCAGGAGTACAATGCGTAAAGTTATTGGTTACTACAACCGTATATTTTCCAGGAGTAAGCCCCATTATGGAAGGTCCCGTTTCTCCTGGTATTACTTTCGTAGGATCAACTACCTCTCCTCTGTACCAAGTATAAGTGTGGCCTAGGGTTAAGTTTCCATCGTCGCTTACTTGTACAGTAATGGCGCCGTCTGGAGCACCACAGCTGCTAAAATGCACTACATCACCGTCTAAAGACAAGTTAGGTCTATGGATATCCTCTCCTAGATAATATTCTCTAATGCCAATACATCCTGTAGCGTTAGAGGTAACCACGACAGTATAATAACCGCTTTCAACGTCAGACAATAGGTGAGAGGTACTTATTATAGTGGGTCCCATATCTTCCTCGCGGCCTTTAAACCACAGGAAAGTATAATCACTTGTATTGCCGCCTACATTTGCAGAAAGTGCACCATTAGGGTTGTCTGCGTCACAGCTTGTTTGTAAAGCCACTGTATTAAGGCTTACAAATGGGGTAGTAATGTTGTCATGCACCGTATAGGCTCGCTGGGCAGTACAACCCAAGTCGTTGTGCTTCACAATCACAGTATAATCACCACCTTTTACATTGCTTAGTAAAGGTGTAGTGGCTATAGGTGTGCCCGTAATATCGGAACCTTCGTACCAGGTTATAGTGTAGTCAGAAAAGTCTACAGGTATCCCTCCAAACTCCATGGCTATGCTTATCGAACCATTTCCAACGCTATTACAAACGGTGTTTTCAGTGATTGAAGCAGGCTTGAACACAAGGTCGCTGATGTTGGAATCCACTCTTGCAGGACTTGTTCTGCTGCACCCCGTAGCTGTAGCTGTTGCTCTCACAATATAGTCTCCTGCTGGTAGCCCTGTAACCGTCGCTCCTATATAATCTGGTGTCGGTTTCACACTATTTCCTTCAAACCATTCAAAGGTATAATCGGTAGTATTGCCAGCAACATTCGCAGACAGCGAACCATTGGGATTGTCAGTGTCGCAGCTTGTCTGTGGTGCAGTTTGAGTGGCAGAGACCATTGGTAATACATCAGGTGCTCCGACAGTCGCCGTTACAGGTCCGTAAGAGCAGCCAAGATCATTAGATACGGTCACTGTATATTTCCCCTCTTTTATATTTGACAATTGAGGCGTTGTTGTTATAACCGTTTCTGATGTGTTAACATTAACCCATGTGAAAGTATAGCCTGTAAACTCCGTGACAACCGTGTTCCCTGCCTCCACCTCAACTTCTATTGCCCCATCAAAGTCACTGGCTGTAGCATTCGTCGGATCGCAAATAGTATTGTCTTGGACAGCACTTATGGCAAGCGAAAGCGGCTGCTTTTCATCCAATAATTGGACATGCACCTCATTGGCAGTACAATTGGTAGCAGGATGCGTAACCACTGCCAAGTATCTTCCTGGTCCAAGGTCATTGGCTACTGTCTCATTGTCTAAAGCTGATAAAGCAATTCTTGATGTTCCTACCACACTAAACCACTCAATGTCGTAGCCACTTGTAGGCTCACTCCCTGGAGCAGGGGTAGAGATGTTCAGAGTTATCGACCCATTGGGGGTGCCACTGCAAGTATTAGGATGTACAATAGTACTGGATACTTCTGGTTGAGCAATCATACTATCAATGGTCACCTCTACTGGCTCTGAGGTACACCCCGTTATTTTATTGACTGCTACGACGGTGTATTGTCCAGCGGGTAGCCCTTCTCGTTTGTAGCCAGAATATCCGATGTGCATATCTGTATCTACATCCACATTGTCTCCATCATACCACCTGAATTCAAAGTCATCTGGCTCTCCATCGCCATCATTATCTACAGCTCCAGCTATACGCGCTTCTAATACTCCACCTGGTACATCGCAAGAAATAATATCCGTGACATCCACACTAAGGTCTATCTCAGGTAGGAGTGTTTGTATACTATGAGCGCTGACACTTTCACAGCCTGTTGCCGTCTCAACTACCACAACTGAATAGCTACCAGGTTCAAGTCCAGTAGCTTTATGTCCAATAGCCACAATTCCCTTTTCGTCATAAATTAAACCGGTCCTATACCAAGTGAAAGTGTATCCGTCTGATTCATATAGTCTTTCACCCGTGCTTTTGTAAGCATAAGCTGTTAAGGCACCATTAGGTGCGATACATGAAGTTACATGTTGTACATTGTCTGGATCATTTGGATCGGTAATTATGCTACTTCCTATAGCAGCGTATTCCATTAAGATTTCTATCGGTTCTATTACGGAGGAGCAACCCGCACCATTATGCACTGCCTCCACTCTATAGCTGCCGTCTTTCATACCAGTGAATATTGAGCCAGTGTGGACAGCGGTTGGGTTTCCATCTTCATACCAATGAAAGGTATAATCTGCCGTAACTTTATTGGAGCCTTGCAATACATAGGCACTGGCTGCACCATTGTCTGGTGTGTTGTCGTCGCATTTTATGTTGTCTTTGAGTTTTTCGACTACTATGGGAAAAGGATTAGGGTTTACGGCCGCTGAGAACACATTGTCGTAATCACATTCGAGGACACTTCCAGAAGGAAATGAAATGGGCAAGACATTCGATCCTGAATCGTTGAAGGCTACATACAAGGTAAAGGGCCCGCCTGTTCCCTGTACTGTCAAGTTGATTTCAGCAGTGCCTCCTGGTGTTAGGTTGGTGATTTCTGCAAAACCAGTGCCTAACCAATTAGTATTGGCTACTTGATTTATCGGATCTCCATCATAAAAGGCAACAGGGACTGTTCCAGAGAATCCAACATCGCCCATATTGCTTACCTTAAAATAAATATCAAAGTTGAGGTCAGGACATGTAGGGGGGGATATGACCACAGAGGCTTTGTCGACCACAAAATCTGGAGCCCCATAGGTAGGGCACCCATGTATGTCCAAGTAGGGAGACTGGTTGAGGAAGGTATTTAATGGCCTGTTATTGCCACTGTTATCGCAGTCTCCGCCTTCAAATCTCAAATGGTGCTTTTGTTGTTGGCGAGGAATGGTCAAATCGTCGTTGACATTGACGTTGAAGTATGTATGCTGATTCCATACTTTCCGGGAAGGCACCCATGTTTCCCCATCAGACTTGTATACTCTTACGTGACCGTATTGGGTGGCATTTCCATCGTTCCAAGGTTCTTTGTTATCATCATAGTTACAAACGACACATATTTCAGTAGCACCGTCACCATCCACATCCACTACGACTGGGTATTCTGAAGAAGTTCTTGATCTGCATGGTTCCCTTCTATGGACCGATCCGTCTTCTCCATTGATTATATATAAATATTCTTCATCTCGATAAACAATTTCGTATTTTCCATCTCCATTAAAATCAAAAACCGAAGTGCCTGTAAATCCAGAAGTGTTTTCTCTAATAGTAACCGCCCACATCTGATTGAGATTTTCATCAAGTCCAAAGAGTTTGCTTCCAGATACAAAAGTTATATTTAGCTTGCCATCGCCATCAAAATCAGCAATATTGGGTCTGCCGGCTCCTTTTTCCCAATTGGGTTGTGGGCGAAAGGTTTTTACTTCATCTTTATGCACATTCCAATAAAAGATTGTCGTCCTGCCATTTTTGTCGGCTCCAGAAGCAATTACGTCTAAATGTCCGTCTAGGTCAAAATCGGCCACACTGGTACTGCTCCAATTTTCATCAGTAGGTTTTACTCTAAACTCAGTGCCTCCAACACTGGCATCCTTGATGTCTCGTACTTTTGTAAGGCTACCGTTGTCGGCACTGCCATTGCCTAAATTTACGGCGTATATCATTCCACCTGCTACCAATTCCAGTCCAGTACAGTGGGAACACTCGCTATCATCTAAAATATCCACCGCCACAGGAGCAAATACAGTACTGTTTTCCCAATTGCTGCTTGAGTTTCTAACTAATCTGGTTCCTGTTTTGGCGTCTCTGATCTCATTTTTATAATAGAGTTGAACATTCCCCGTCCCTTTGAAGTCTGCTAATCCTAAGACCACAGGTCGTCTATTTGTTGAGCCAGTACTTGCGTTCCATTTCCTTTCAAACTTCCCAGTCCCTGCATTAAAAGCATATCCTTCTATCTCTCCCCCTCTTCCTGAAATAAAAAACCATACAACACCATCAATTTTGCCCATGGTTACCCCGTGTTCTGGCCTGTAACTTAGATTGATACTTTGCTTAGTAGTTCCGTCTTTCCCATTTAGAATAAATAAACGGTCGTTGCCTGACTTTTCCCTGTTCGTCACTATAACCTCGGGTATGCCATCTCCATCCACATCTCCGACTGAAACTCTTGACCAAGTAGAAGCTGTACCATTGGCAGAACCCCACGCCTTTTTCATGCTAAACGTTGGAAACTCAGTAGGCACAGCTTCACAAGTAGCATCATCTCCCATAAAGAAATCCTCGCAATAGGACGATCCTCGACAATCGCTATCATAGCAGTCCACAAAGCCATCGCCGTCATTGTCGATGCCATCATTACAAATTTCTTGAGCATATAGTGCTGATGACAGGAAAAAGGTTTTCAAGAATATAGCGGATAACAGTATAATTTTTTTCATAATCGTTATAAAAAATATAACAGCAGGGTTGAACTTAAAAGGAATCGCTGATGGTGGTTTGCACAGTTTTTCCTAGGACTAAGGTATCAGGAAAGCGATAAAGAAACTTCTGTGATTGAACGGTCAGATTACATGAATGAGATAAAGCATGAGAATGATAAGAGGAATAAAAAAGGCCTTAAAATGAGCATATTATATTTTATTCTCCTGAATCAAGTTTGTATTTTTCTTAGGGAAACCCCCTTTTAATGCTATTTTAAACAATCTTATTTTTTTTATTACAATAGGGGTTACCTTTAGAGTGCAGCACTTAAAGGAGATGTTCTATATAAAAAATTGATAAGAATAGACGATGAGCGCTTACCATCTTATCGCATGAGCGTAATGCTTCCAGACTTAACATTAGTAGCATCGTTGCACCTGATGACATAATAATATACGCCGCTAGGGACTGGTTGACCGTTGTAGGTGCCATTCCAGGGAGCTTGGGCGTAGTCTTTTTGTTCGTAGAGTTTCAAGCCTTGCTTATTAAATATCAGCACTGTGCATTCGGGAAAGAAGTCCATTTGCGGAATCTCCCAAAATGACTCGGATGATGGCAAGAATAATTTGGGTGGTGAAACGTTGAACTCGTTATCAACGGTAATCGTAATTTCTGCCGTAGCGGTACAACCAATGTCATCTGTTCCGGTGACTCTATAGGTTGTGGTTCTTTCAGGGGATGCGATTGGGTCACTTGCTGTAGGATCACTAAGTCCTTCTGCCGGTTCCCATACATAAGTAAATGCTCCGCTGGCGAACAGCCTGGTAGATTCTCCTGGGCTCAATGTTTCCTTTTCTGAAGTAATCTCCACTTCAGGTCCCGATACCCTAATATTGATGCTGGAAGTGATTGTGCATCCCTCAGCAGTCTTAATGGTCAAATGCACAACCCCGTCTTTACTTGCATAGGTACTGGAAGTAAGGCTGCCGTTTGACCAAACATAAGTTTGAAACCCTTCGGGGACAGTCAATTTTACACTATCGCCCCGGCAAAGGTCAGTACTGCCTTCTGCAACTATTTCTACGAGTGAGGCATCTACGATATCGATGGTTTTAGAGACTTCACTTTTGCAAGTGGAACTATAGCTGGCAATGAGTTTAATCTCATATTGCCCGGCATTAGCATAGATATGGGTAGGATGGCTTTCTGTAGAGGTGTTGCCATCGCCAAAATCCCATAAATAGGACACGGCGCCACCGTCTGCAGTGGAGTTGTTGTTGAAAACTACCTCAAGGTTGCTACAACTGGTAGAAGGGGCTGTAAAGGAAGCCACAGGAGGTAATAGTTTATTGACAGTAATGGCACTACTTTCATTCGAACAACCAACAGCGTTTGTGACCAACACTGTATAGTCTCCCGAAGTGATTGCTGTAAAAGAAGAGGCAGTTGCCCCGGAGATAGTCACGCCATTTCTTTTCCATTGATAGGAATCAAAACCCGATCCCGCAGAAAGGGTTACAGACCCATCGTCCTCGCAAAAAGAGGTAGCGCCAGATGCTGTAATAGCTGGCGTGGGAAGCCCGTATACCACAGCATTTTCAGTAAGTGGTGGTGTAGAGCAGGCACCCGTTTTGATTACGACCGTATATTCTCCCGCCTTGGCGGTGGTAGCATTGCTTACGACCGTAGTGTTGGTTGTTGTAGTGGCAGAAAATCCATTAGGTCCTGACCAAGTATAAGTGGCACCGGCGATATAGGTGGCGGATAGATGAATACTTCCCCCTATACAAACCGGAGTTATAGGATCCATTTGTGGGGTCACGCCAAAGCCTGGACCGCTATCAACTGTTACGTCTACCGCTGAGGATGTGCTTGAGCAGTCGTCGTTGGCTGATGTGATGGTGACAGTATATGAGCCTGATTCTGTTGGTTCATAGAAGGAATTTGTTGCCCCTGATATGGGGGTTCCATCTTTCATCCACTGATAGCTGACTGTGAGTGCCGGTGTGGCAGATAGTCTCAATGTAGTGCCTTCACATATGGTGTGTGGACCAGACGGGGTGATTGCAGCATTGACGCAGGATTTGTTCTTTAGCGTCGCCACTTTATGGTTATCTATATCCAAAAACACAAAATCGGGTTTCCCATCTTGGTTCATATCGCCCATTTTTATGTTCCTGCTCTTGGCGCCAATGGGAATAGACTCAGCAGTAAATGAAATATTGCCAGAGGTGCTATTGTTCATTAACACTGAGATTACATTTGGGGCCACATGTGATACTCCTACAATATCTTGAGAGCCATCTCCGTCCACATCTCCGATAGATATGCCCCAAATCCTTGCCCCTACACCGTAAGTCTTGGCAGATGCAAAGTTTATGGTGCTTGATGTAGAGGTATTTCTGAAAATTCCTATATTACTTTGAGAAATATTGCCATATGCTATATCGGGTTTGCCATCATTGTCTAAATCGCCTACTGTAAGATTTACAATACTTCCGGGCATCGTCAGGGTAGTAGGTGTTCCAAACGAGAAAGCACCCGTTGTGCTATTATTTTTTAATATATATATATTTTGCTGTTGAACTGTGTTTACAATTAGCTCTGGTAATCCATCATTATTTAAGTCTTCTACAGCAAGTCCATTTAAATGTGGAGCTCCGCTTACCGTTATATACTGAGCCGCCAAAAAGTTAATATTGCCTGCGGTACTGTTATTGGGGAAGATTGCTATATTGTTATCTGAATTATTGGTCACGATTAATTCTGGCTTTCCATCCAGATCCAAATCCCTTATGGCAATTCGGGCCGCATTAGTTGCACTAATAGTAACTTGAATAGGTGTGCTAAAACTTATGTTGCCTAACCCAGTACTCGTGTTTCTAAGGATGAAAATCGTATTGGTAAAGGGATATGTACCACCGCCAGATACGACAAGGTCGGGCTTTCCATCCCCGTCAACGTCACCGCAAGTGATGTTTCTTGAAGGGGTTGGTACGCCAAGGCTAACGCTCTGACGCATGTCCAAGTTAATGTTGCTGATTCCCGAGATATTAGTAAAAACACCGATATCAGTAGCGATCTCATTGGAGGTGGCAACATCAGGCCTGCCATCTCCGTCAAAGTCGCACAAACACAAGTCAAATATACCCTCGCCCGCATCGAAATCTTGAATATCATCGAATTTTGAGGCCTCAAATCCGTCTCCATTAAAGGACAGTCCAAACTGTTGGCTAGAGTAACCAGTGAGCCCTGAAGTGAGATTGGTCACAGAAACGCTGCTGTATGTCGCACCTTTGGGGGCCTTTACTTTTATGAGGTTTTCGGTAACACTGACAGCGGGGGCGTACACGGCCCCAAAGTTTACCCTAATACTAGCTGTGGAGGTTCCAAATCCGGATCCAGATATAGCAATTTCCTCGTCTACTGCCGCAGAAGTTTTGCTTATACTATTGATAATAGGGCGCTGTGCATATGCTTGGAAAGCATATATGAAAAAAAATAATACAGAAAAAAATATTTTTACCTTCATATATCTTTAAAGTACATCTATTCGTCCATTCCGATCCCTATCGTTTCACGCAAAGATCGCTAAGGTTTACGCAGCGAAAGCAAAGACAGTCTGCCTTCCCATTCAAAGTTTAACTTTCAAAATTCAATTCCATTAGCGCTATCAGAAAGTTGCAGCACCTTTAACTTCACCGTCATTGCGAAATTTTCCTTTTGGGGAAAATTGTGGCAATCCCTGGACAAGGCAATCGATATTCACTTTTTCGCTACTCAACATTTAAAATTTCCAGTTTCAACCTCGTCAGCACATGATCCAAATAAGTTCCCTCTTGGATGACAGACCGTATTGGCTTTTTTGCCTACTTGTATGGTCTGTCAATTTTCACATTGCAACTCATCACTCAAAATCCAACATTCAAAGTTTAAAATTCCAACCTCATTTCAGCAACAAATAGGTACGTATATTAAACATATTGCAACAATCGCTCATTAGAACGTTTCAGTCTTTGTATCGAATCGCGGGCGCCGGATCCTTTCTGGTTCATCTTGCTTCTTCTCTTTGAGCCTAAAGCTTAGCGATAGCTCATGACTCCCATCTGTAAAACCAGACACCACTGCAGTGGCCAGTTCGTAAGCATAACCTATAGCGAATTTATCATTGATGTTTAGACCTAAAAGACCTGTTGCGCCATAATCCATTCGATAACTGCCCCCCACCCAGATGTTCTTTATATAAAACACACCTCCAGCTTCTATCTGAGTAAAGTCACCCTCTAAAGTGCGATAAAGCAAATGAGGCTCAAAAGCAAAGTCTTCACTCGCTACAAACTTGTAGGAGGCCATCGCGATATATTTTGAAAGTGGGTCGCTGCTGACTTCGGCTGAATTGTCTATCACATAGTCTCGCTCAAAAAGAGTGGGAAGGGAAAAACCAAGATTTAAATTTCCTAAGTGTACCTTCACACCAAACCTCCCGTCTAGAAACAGACTGTTGTCTAAGTCTTCTGTAATGGTTGCGCCTGCAGGCGATTCACTCAAATCTATATTGTTGCTTCCTACACCTGCTGCCAGTCCAAATTGGACAAAGTTTTTGGGGCCTAACTTTAACTTATATCCAAGGGCAAGCTCTGCCGTCGAACTTGTGAGCAATCCCCTTTTTTCGGTATACAAGTGTGCTCCAAAGGCAGCATTCTTTTTCAATTCCGTGTGAAAGCTTATGCTTGAACTCACTGGGGCGCCTTCAATTCCAATCCATTGTCTCCGATGCGACAAAAACAACGTAGGGTTTTCATTATGCCCCACAAACGCTGGATTATAGACATATGGATTCATAAAATACTGGTTGTAGATAGGCACGTCTTGCGCTATGTTTTCAAAGCAGAGAAAAAGTAAAAAACCAATCAACAACTTTATTTTCATTGTATAAGCAAAAATGCGACAATCGTGTATTTTCTTACTACCATTAATTCAACCATGAGCACCCAAATCTTTTATCACGAGCTTCCATAAGGTGATAAAATCATGTTATTTTGCTCACAATAACACATTACAAGGTTTTTTTACAGAGGGTTATCCATAAGTAACCAATTTACAATATTAGCCAATCCTTGTTTTTCTAATTGATTATTGTCCCTATCAAACTTACTTCTGTAATTAATCGGCAGTATTGAAAATCTAATCTTCATTCTAGCCTCCTAAATTGAACTTTTATTCTAATCGTAATAAGCTAGATCACCAATCGATGCAGGTTGAGGTAGGATTCTTATGATTTCAATTTTGAATGAAAGATGCTTTTGAAACTGATAAAGGTTTTTGAGGACATGAAAAATATAGTTAAGGTAGTCTTGGTAGGTGTTTTTATTGGGATATATATGCCTGCATGGTCTCAGTTACTGATTGGGGTTAAGGCAGGTTTTCAAATGTCAAAAATTGATTATAACGATAAAGATTATTATGATGAGTATGAAATTGGCTTTAAGCCTGGGTATAATGCGGGAGCAGTACTGAATTATAAAGTCAGCAACACCTTTTCGCTGCATACCGAACTGTTTTATTCATCGAAGGGCAAAGTAGAAAAAAAAGACCAGTACAACGTAAAGAATGTGGTGTCTTATAATTATCTGGATTTGCCATTGATGTTGAGGGTATCCCACCATGGAAAGATAAAAAAATTGCGGGTAGAATATTACTTTAATACGGGTCCTAGTTTTGCATATTGGCTTGGCGGAAAGGGCAAACTACACTCTGGCGAGCTTTCCGAATATATCGATACTAACCAATTGAAGTACAAGATTGATTTTAAGGAGGCCTCGCACTATGATAATTTATATGTAGAGGAACCAAACAGACTCCAGATGGAACTCAACCTAGGTGGAGGTTTCATATTTGATATGGCAAGGGGGCAAAAATTAATGATAGACATGCGATATGCCTTTGGCATTGGACAAACTTTTTTAGGAACTAAAGCAGGGGGAGATTTTGGACTTATAGAATATCATGATAACTTGGAGGGTGTAAATCATGTCATCAGTCTTTCTGCTGCTTATTTATATGAAATTGATGTTAGGCGTATCCTTAAAAAAGGAAAAATACGCTAGTGGCTTCTTTTGAGAAGTTATCTCCAAAATAAAGGAAATTCTTACAAGAGGCTAAATAGAGGCAAAAATCGCCGAGATCTGTTGTCCTAATGTTTTAACTAGCATAATGACAATTGAATTATCCTAATATTAGGATTTTGATATTAATTGCATAAATTTTTTAATTATGCCGCTTACTACTTTTTCTGGCACCTTGGGTATTAAGAGGGCCGCACATTTATTAAGGAGGGCTACATTTGGTGCTTCCAAAGCAACCATCGACATGTTTTCTAACCTAACGGTTGGCCAAGCAATGGCCATATTGTTTCCGCCTGCATTGCCCGATGTAGAACCGCCTATAGATCCTGCTATTGGAAAGGAGTGGCTAACAATTGTTGACAGTGACGACGATAATGGTAGCAGCGACAGTAAAAGACAAGAATATTTCAAGGGTTGGCTCTTGGGTCAGATGTTGAGCATGGGCGTACCAGAAGGCCTTAAGCTGGGCTATGCATTAAGGGAAAAGATTGTTTTTTTCATGCATACCCATTTTACTACGATGCAGTCAAAAGTTGACAATAGCCGACATTTGTACTATCAAAATGATCTGTTTCGATACTTTGCATTTGATGGCACTAAGGCACCAGAAGTTAACTTTAGTACGCTTACAAAAAAGCTATGTGTTGACAATGCCATGTTGACCTTCTTGGATGGAAGGTTGAACATGAAAGGTAGTCCCAATGAAAATTTTGCTAGGGAACTATTTGAGCTTTTTGTAATAGGAAAGGGTTATGAGGATGGTTTGCCCCCTGACTTGGATGCTGGAGATTACCTTAATTTTACTGAACAAGATGTACAGGCGGCTGCCAGAGTACTATCAGGATGGAATGCAGACAATGTACTTGATAATATAGATCTTGATACCATGCTGCCTAGAGGGAAAGTACGAGGAGGTACTGTGGCTACAGCCCATGACAATGATCCAAAACAATTTAGTTTTAGGCTAGGCAATCATATTATAGAACCCAACCCTGAACTATTGGACGAGCAGGGAAGGCCTACCGAGGAGAGTGCACTGGATGAAATCGGCCAATTGATAGACTTGCTTTATGCACAAGACGAAACAGCACGCTACATTTGTCGGAAAATATATCGTTTTTTTGTCTATAGCCATATTTCTCCTAGTGTAGAGACCGAGATCATCCAGGAAATGGCCAATACTTTCAAGGCTAATGGATTTAAGATCCAGCCTGTATTGGAAGAACTTTTCCAGAGTCAGCATTTTTATGAAGCATCCCATGGGGTAGAAGATGATCATTTTGGAGGGGTTATAAAATCTCCTTTGGATTTAGTAATGGGAACGCTGCTTTTCTTCGAGGTGCAGTTGCCGGATTACACAAGTGACCCTTCGGGATTTTATGAAACCACCGATAATATTATTCGGTTATTGGAGCGCCAAGGCCTAACATTTTACGAGCCCATAGAAGTGGCGGGGTATCCGGCTTATCACCAATTTCCTGCATTCAGTAGAAACTGGATATCGACAAACTATCTCACAAGGCGATACGATTTCATCCGATATATATATTCGATGGTCAACAAAGAAGATTCAGGCCATCTTACAGTAGATATTTTGACCTATGTTCGGAACAATATTCCACATGCACTGGCTTCAGATGCCCGAGAACTGATCATGATTTTGGTTAAGTACCTGCTTCCTATGTCCGACAACTTAACATTTGATCGAGATAATGACGAGAATGCAGAGTTGACAGCAGAAAGGCTTAACTATTTTTTGCATGCTTTTTTATATGCCCGCAATATCGATGTCGACCCTGAAGGCACTTGGACATTGAGATGGGAAAACAATTATGATCCGGATGTTTTGCAGGGGCAATTGCAGAGCTTGTTTAATGCGCTGTTACAGTCACCAGAATACCAGTTAATGTAAAAATGCAGGGAGTTTATTTTTTCAAAGCTTATTTAAAGCGGTAATAAAATGAAGAGAAGGAAATTTTTAAAAAGAATCCCCATTCTTGCTGGAGCCTCATTTGCTTTGCAAGGAATCCCTATCAATGTCTTGGCTAAAAATAATGCCTTTATGCGTTTGGCCGGACAAAGTACCAATGACAAAGTCTTGGTGATTTTGAATTTGGATGGGGGGAATGATGGCCTCAATACATTTATTCCTATTGAACAATATGACCAATACTATAGTAGAAGAGCCAATATTGCCATTCCTGCTAACAATAGTATTCGGAAATATATCCCCTTGGACAGTACTTTGCCATCGCCTGACCAGGTTGGTCTACATCCAGATATGATGGGCGCTAAGATGTTGTACGATCAAGGAAGGATGGCTGTCGTGCAGGGAGTTTCTTATAAAAACAATAATGGCTCTCACTTTAGAGGAAGGGATATCTGGTTTATGGGCGGTGATTATGATGATTATTACTCCTCAGGTTGGGTAGGTCGTTATCTCAACCAAGAGTATGCACCCAAAAGCTATCCTGCAGACTTTCCCAATGAAGATATGAAGGACCCTCTTGCAATTGAGCTTGGGAGTGATGTGTCATTAGTTTTTCATCAAAGTGGCAATATACCCACCTCGATTTCTCTGGGAGGAGATCCCGAAGGATTTGCTGCCCTGGTGAATAACTTGGAAGGCTTTACTGATCAAGGTATTGACCCACGAGGTAAACCTCCAGCCATATTGGACAACTCCCCTTATGAAAAGGAACTGAACTGGATATTGAGTTTAGAAGAAAAATCTGAGGATTATGCTCAAAGGTTATTGGAAGTCTATAAGGCATCACCTGAAACCTCAGTGATATATCCTGAACGGTACCCATTCAATGCACCTAAAGCCATTGCTACCAATAGCCTTACACCACAGCTTCAGCTTATTGCGCGGCTATTAGATGGCGGAGGGGCAGGAAAAGGAGTAAAAACCAAGGCCTTTATGGTGAAGATTGGAGGTTTTGACACACACGCAGAACAGGTAGAAGGATACGACCCCACTATGGGCTATCACGCTGCGTTACTCCATCATGTCTCGTCTGCCATGAAGGCTTTTCAAGACGATTTAAGGGCAAGAGGGCTGGAAGACCGAGTGCTTACCGTAACTGTTTCGGAATTTGGACGGAGGATAGGATCCAATGGGAGCTACGGGACCGACCATGGTACGGGAGGCCCTGTCATGTTGTTTGGAAAGGCGGTAAATGCCGGCGTGATTGGGACAAATCCTGATGTTTCGAAAGATAACGTAGAAATGCAATTCGACTATCGCCAGATATATGCCAATATTCTGAAAGATTGGATGGAGGTAGATCCAGAGAAGATAGAGAATGAGATATTTTTCGGGAACTTTATAGATGGACCTAATGAAGAAGGAGGGTATTATGAACCACTGCCTCTCATTAAAGATGTTATAACGGGCAATAGTAATTTCTTCTCTAGCCGTTTTCGTTTACATGACTGCTTTCCCAATCCAGCACATACAAGTACTACTTTTTCATTCCAAATAAATACACAAAGTCATGTGCTTTTAAGTATACTCGACCTCAAGGGCAATATTGTCAAAAGGGTACTCCAAGAGGCTAGAGGGCCTGGTTTGCATGAAGTGAATGCTTACGTAGGGGACCTTCCTGCAGGCGCGTACCTGTATCAGATAAAAGCAGGTGCATTAACAGACACTAAAAAGCTAATCATAACGCGATAATATGATTAAAACAACAAGCATGCGTATATGGATTATTGTGCAAGTTTTAATATGCTTTCTAATTACTTTTGCCACTACTGAAAGCTATGCACAATTTAGAAACAACAAACGGCCTGCCTTTACGGCTAAAAAGCCTAATAAGAAAAGTTCATTCTTAGACACGCAATGGTGGTTGGGTTTGAGGACGGGCGTCAATTTAAGTGAAGCAATCCCGCAAACGCGCTTTGCTGTTTACAGTCCCATTAATTATGAAACTCAAAGTATAGAGAAATCATACCACGGCTTCAAAAAAATGGGTATGCAAGCGGGTATAGAGGTTACCTTTTACCACAAAGGTTTCTCATTTTCGCTTCAACCTAATTATAGAAGGCAGAAATTTATGTATGAGAACCAGTATACTTGGGCTAATCCTGCATTGCCGGATCAATCATTGGAGCTTTATTATGAACAAATCGTAAGTACCGATTATATCGATTTCCCGCTTTCCGTTAAGTATGATGTCATAAGACAAGGTAAATGGCGGCCATTTGTTTTGGCTGGGGCATATTATGGTATATTGGCAGGAGCCGATAAGCGATTGTCCATTTCAGGTAAAGATCAAGCCTCTGGAGGAGTCAATACATTTGAAGGAGAAACCTTGCAGGTGGGTGCTCACGAGCTTTTTATCAAATCATCTGCTGGCTTATTAGGAGGGGTAGGGGTCAACTATGATTTATGGAAAATTAGGGTAGTATTTGATATCGCCTACCGTCATGGACTTCACAATATCAGCGATGTCAATACAAGGTATGCCAACAATAGCCTGTCAGCTTTGGGAGACACAATGGATGATATTACCGTAAACAACCTTTCTTTTAATCTCGGTTTTCTTTTCCCTCTGCGATTTATCAGCAAAGATTTTAGTGCTATTGATTAAGTGGTTATTAATCGAACTAAGACAAATATGAAGCGATATTCATTCGATTTTTTTTCAATAAGGAATTACCTGTTGCTATTAAGTGTGCTACTGATGTTGGGTTGTGATATCGGTGACAATGTGATCAATACGGACGCTAGCTTTCTGAGGATTTACGACGATAGCCAATTTGACGGGTCGTACATTCCTTTGGACATACAACAAACTGAAGATGAAGGCTATTTGATCCTGGCTGGCAAAAGGATAGAAGAGTCCAACTTCATAGGGATACAAGTCCTTAAATTGGACAAAGAAGGTGGCTTTGAAGGCATCACTACCATAGAAACAGAATATGTTCATCCTATAGGTGAATTTTTGAAGACGGATGAAGGCTATTTCTTTTTTTGTATGCATGCCATAAGCTTGCAGGCACATATCATAGCTATAGATGCAGATGGAAGCTTGCTTTCAACCACACCTATAGCCAATACCTTCTACCCGCTTGCTGCAGGACTGGCCGACAACGGAAAGTTTATCCTTCAAAGCTATGACAATATGGACAAGCGCAGTGTGGCGTCTATTGTAGGGCCGGATGGGAAGGTAGGAGCAAGACAATCATTTGGGATTGGTGCAGGGGAAGATGTGGAAAAGCCTATCATAGAACATTTTACACGAACCGGCCGACAGTTGCCTTTTCGGGCTGGAAAAGCTTCTAATGGATTATTCTATTTCAATGGTTTCTTCAATTATACATTTTCTTTAGTATTTACTGATCTTAATAATAGCAGTCCTAATGGAGTGGTACAAGGTCAGCAGGACGACGGGGGCATGAGTGCCATTTTGCCGGTTGAAGGCGGTAAATTTGCCGCGGCTCGTTTCAATTTTGGTGATAATTATATATTGCCTCATGCTGATATTGCTTCCCAAGGTATTTCCTCTAGTGTTGACCTCGGGGGACTTTCCGTGCCAGAACTGCTACCTGATGCCAAAGTAGTTCTCAAAGAAGTGGTAATAAATGGAAAGGCTACTATTTTGTATGCCACCAATACCAGAAGCGGTCAGATTTTACTCTTGGCCTATGATTCGCTCACAGGAGAGTTGAGAGGAACGCGATATTTGGGATTTTCCAACCCTTATGAAATTGCTAGTTTTGTGCAAACGGAGGATGAAGGTCTTGCTGTTGCAGCACTCACTTATGTAGCAGGCAGATTCCCGAGGGTAGGGCTTATAAAACTATCAAAGGAGGAATTAGCTGATTTTGGAAGTTAAACCTTAACTAAGAGGGGAGCTAGGGTTTTAAAGAAGTGAATTTTAGTGTTAGGGTTCTCAAAATAATGTCCGAGAACCCTGTTGTTGTAAATCTAAAGTTTGTTAACTATTGCTTTCGCTATAGTAATAGCTCTTTCTTTCATTAATTCATGGTCTCGGGTAACAGGCTTGGGGAATGGGCTGTTCTCTTGTGGTTCTAGCACGACATAACTAGCATTTACATAAAAAAGGTATCCTTTATACAAAACCCTTAACTGGCCATGGCCAAGCGTTGTCCATGTAGCGCGTTCGCCCACGTTATTTACCTCTTCCATTTCGTACTCTTTATAAACTGTCTCGTTTTGAGATTCCCAATCCCTCTCTGCTTGATCATTGCTTACCTTGCCACTAGGTGAAAAATTAAGGCTAACTGAATAAGTTCCAGTTCCTATTTCCCAGCCATATGAGCAGATAGGGATGGATCCATAACTAGGTTTGTTTTCTATTTCAAAATCATCGGACAGGCCATAGGCGCTCTTTACAAGTGCTTCTGTCAAGTAATTGCAGGGTTCCGCATGAATGTTACTAGCCGAATCATCATCTTTGTCGCCGCAGCTCATCAAAAACAATGAAATGGCTAAGGCTAACACAAAATGTTGTAATGGGTATTTGTGCATCATATTTTTTAAAATTTAGTTGTGCACTAACATACCCTTAAATATCCACTTTAAATAATGTCAATGAGCCAGTTGTAGGATTTAGGTTGTAAATGGTCATTTTGAAAGAGTTAATTTCAGCCAGCTACTCGAAGGGGTGAAGGTTCAGCACTCATTTAATTAATAGTAAATTGCTGTTTTCAATGCCATCAATCCAGTGTTTTATGTGCGGCAGTATATTGACAAAATCGCCGCTCATTAGCGTTTGGGATAAGCCTTCTTCATCATGATAGACTACCTCGCCATTTATGCATATCAAAAATGCAGGGATAGGGGTAGTGTGTTCCTTTAATTGGTTGCCTTTTTGAATGCGCATCACATTTACCTGTTTATCATGAGCGTCAAAGATTCGTTTCATTTGGATAGGTTTGTTTCCCTCCAATAAGTCGAGTACGTTCATTTGAAATAGTTTTTATAGTTCTTTAGATATTGTTCCAGATCGTGGATGGCATGGGATCCATCGTTGGCTTGATCTAGGCCATCAATTTTTTCTTTTAAAGGATGCAAGTAGTTGTGCAGTTGGTTGTGCGACTCGCCTTTCATCGTACATTTTTGTAGAATAGTATTAAACTCGCCTCTGAGGTTTTTTTGTAATGCTTTGAAGTCAATAGAGCTGGTTTTTTCTGCTTGAGCAACTAAAGTCAACATGTTATTGATCCCTTCATTGGTTTCAGGGTTGGCTTCCCATCTTTCACCATTGTTCAGTTCAACCGCCACTTCACTTATGCCGTGCCCTTCATGATGATGGTGTTCTTCTTCATGATGGCCGTGTTCATTTTCTTCCTTTTTATTTCCGGTGCATGAGAGAACAAAAACAAGGATGAGCAGGAGAGTGGTTAAGCTTAAATTTTTCATGCTATAAGGGTTTGTTAGATATTGCTTTTCAATGGATAACGGGAATGAGAAGGCAAGGTTTTTATCTAAAAATCCAGCATTAATTGATGCTCATTGTGCGTAAAATTAGACAAAGAAACGCCCAAAAGGCGAATTCCCTTCTCAGGTGGGTTAAATTCAAGCAGCAACTCCTTCAAGATCATTACCATTTCATCTTTGCTTAAAATCAAACTAGGCTTTGTTTTGCTTCTTGTAACTATTTCAAAATCATTGTATTTAACTTTTAAGGTTAGGGTCTTCCCCATTACTTTAGCCCTTTCGATCCTAGGGAGTAATATGTCAATGATTGCCAATACCTCTTTTGTGATTTCGGTATGGGTAAATAAATCCTGTGAGAAGGTATTTTCAGCACTGATTGATTTTCTGACTCTATTAGGGTTTACCTGTCTGTCGTCAACTCCTCTGGCGATATAATAATAGTATCTTCCAGATTTCCCAAAGTGTTTTCCCAGAGTGGATAGCTCTAGGGCTTTTAGATCTGCTCCATTATACACCTTCAGGGCTTTCATCTTTTCAGCCGTTACCTTCCCTATCCCATAAAATTTTTCTATGGGCAGTGCTGCAATAAAACTTTCGGCTTTTTCAGGATGAATAAGGGTGAGGCCATTGGGTTTCCGCCAACCAGAAGCAGTCTTAGCGAGAAACTTGTTATAAGAAACTCCTGCTGAAGCTGTAAGCTTTGTAGTAGCTTCTATAGCTCCTTTTATCTCCTTTGCTATAAGCATGGCCGAGTCCAGTTGTTTTTTATTCTCGGTCACGTCCAAGTAGGCTTCATCCAACGATAGGGGCTCTACTAAGTCTGTATATTCGAAGAATATTTCCCGGATTTGTCGAGAAACTGCTTTATAGACTTCAAAGCGAGCGGGGACAAAGATTAGATTAGGGCATTTTTTTGCTGCAATGGCAGATGGCATGGCTGAATAAACTCCATGTTTACGTGCTTCATAACTTGCTGCTGCCACTACACCTCTAGTACTATTGCTCCCCACCGCAATGGGCTGTCCTTTTAGCTCAGGAAAGTCCCGTTGTTCTACAGAAGCATAGAACGCGTCCATGTCGATGTGGATTATTTTCCGAAGCCCCCTTGCCATATACACAGATTTTGACTTGTAAAAATAGGCAAAATGGATCTTGGGTGAAAGGTCATAAAAACGGACTTCATAAATGGAACAATAAAATCAAAATAACGGGGTTGTAAATTCAGCGAACTATTGATAAAAAGTACTTGTGTGGAGGATTTTATACTTAAACTGAAAGTAAGGCTATGAAATATTCCAATTTGCATTATGTTGTTATCTTGGAATGTATAGGTTTGCATATGTGTCATTAATAATTTCTATTCATTATTTTGCTTTACCGAATTAGCTATAAAAACATCTGTAAATTGCTCTTGCCATTTCTGATGGTGGCTTCCATTCATTTCCCTTCTTATGCTTATTCTCCTGATTCAACACAAATTGAAATAGGGGAAGCAGCCATGTTGCTTTCTCAATATCTCCAGATCCCTAGTATTTCTGGCAATGAACTGAAAGCAGGCCAGTTTTTAGCCGGTGTTTGTGCCGCTAACGGTTTAATAGTCGAATATTTTACAGTAGAGAAAGACAGCTATAATTTTGCGGCGTCTTTGTATCCTCTCAGCTTGGGGAAGCCTAATATTATACTAATCAATCACATAGATGTGGTCCCGGAAGGGGATACAACTATGTGGACTTATCCACCATATAGTGGAACAATTGCAGACGGGCATGTATGGGGTAGGGGGGCAATTGATGCAAAGGGTTTGGGCATTATGCAACTGATGGCCATGCTGCCTTTGAAAGAGGCCGCTGATACGACCGATTTACCTTTTAATGTGACATTGTTGTCTGTTTCGGGAGAAGAAGTCGGGGGACAGAATGGAGCCGGCATCGTTGTGCAAAATTTTTTGGAATATCTGAATCCTGTGGTTGTGTTTGGAGAAGGAGGCTCAGGCTTAAAGGAAGTTCTGACCAAAAGACCTCAGACAGCCTTCTATGGGATTTCGGTAGCGGAAAAGAGGCCTTTGTGGATACAACTTGAACTGCAGCACGTAACCTTTGGACATGGAGCGACGCCGGCTCCAGCATATGCTAACAAGTCCATGATCGAAGCTCTGACCCGAATCAATACCCGAAAATTGAGGCTTGAATTTGATAAGAGCAATAGGCTAATGTTCAGGGAACTAGGGAAAGCTATTGGAGGTATCAATGGTTTCTTTGTCAGGCGGATTAACTGGGTGGTTTTTTCGCCTTTTGTAAAGTCCTATCTCAAGAAGAACCCCTTGTATAAAGCTTTGGTAACAAACACCATTACTATTACCAACCTGTATAATCCTCCTGGCCCTCCAAACAAGATAGCGAGCACGGCAAGTGCTATATTGGATTGCCGCATATTACCAGGCACTAGTGAAAAAGCATTCTTACGTTATTTGACGAATTTAATAGATGACCCCAATATTGAAATAAAAGTACTGAATAAAAATAGCACGTCTGGTGGTTTCTCAAAACCGAATGTATTCTACGATGCTATGGAAGAAGCTATTTTAAGGCATGATCCGACAGCAGAAGTAGTGCCGCTTTTATTCCCAGCTTCTACCGACAATAGTTACTTCAGACATTATGATATCCCTACCTATGGCATCATTCCTGCACTTATTACCCAAGAAATGGTAGCCAATATTCATAGCGTTGATGAGAAGATCAGTATAGAAGCGCTGGAGCAAGGAGTGGCCATTTATACAGCCTTCTTGATGAAGGCAATGGAAATGGATGAAAGGACTTATGAGAAGCTTTTAGCTGATTTATAAATGCAATAAAAAAGCTTCCTTTAGACAAGGAAGCTTTTCAAGAAGGTTATTAGATTTACTCTCCCCCTTGCCCGCTCCAAGGAGGGGTAATATTATTCATTCTAGCATATGCGATCAATTGACCAAGGTGCTCGTTTGTATGGGTCATCAAAATAAGAATAGATGACATGTTGGTAAATTCACCCGGGAAAGGATAAGAGACTTTGGTAGCCAATTCTTTATCTTCAATAGCTTTTGCAGCATTCTGGGCAAAATCGAAAGAAGATTTTAGTGCAGCAAGGATTTTTTCTTTAGTATTTAGCTCTTTCTCCAAGCTTTGCATGTTGATATTGCTCGGAACTTCTGCGCCTAATTGGGAACCGAAAAAGTAATTGCTCGAAATGGTGTGGGCAAATACTTCTGCGAAAGACCTTGTGTTGGACTCGGGGCGCCAGTCGTATTTGTCGGCAGGAACTGCTTCTGCAAGTTGCACATACTTCCCGGCAGTA
>SMEK01000202.1_pt1 | contig 31013 bp, 26 predicted proteins | sample 2456371 | NCBI WGS metagenome assembly SMEK01 (sample SAMN10132590, study PRJNA489261) | soil metagenome | isolation source: day1 antibiotic-loamy sand soil ammended with composted manure from dairy... | place: USA | collected 2015-04-01
TGGTCGCGGTCGAGCGTGCGCTCGATCGTGTCATAGTCCCTGCCGGTATGCTTGACGTAAATCTCGTTGAGCCGGCGCTTCAGCTTGATGATGTCCTGGGCATGGCGCTCGATGTCGGACGCCTGACCCTGGAAGCCGCCGGAGGGCTGATGGACCATGATGCGCGCGTTCGGCGTGGCGAAGCGCATGTCCTTGTCCCCCGCGGCAAGCAGGAGCGAGCCCATCGAGGCCGCCTGACCGATGCAGAGTGTTGATACCGGCGGCTTAACGAACTGCATGGTATCGTAGATCGCCATGCCGGAAGTGACCACGCCGCCCGGCGAGTTGATGTAGAGGTTGATTTCCTTTTTTGGATTCTCCGCTTCCAGAAACAGGAGCTGTGCGCAAACCAGCGTGGCCATGCCATCCTCGACCGGGCCGGTTATGAAGATGATGCGCTCCTTCAAGAGGCGAGAGAAAATGTCGTAGGCGCGCTCGCCACGGTTGGTCTGCTCGACCACCATCGGGACGAGGTTCATGTAGGTTTCGACCGGATGCTTCATGGACTGTCCCTTTGTGGCCGCCCTGGCGGACGGCAGAATCATTCCTGGTACTCGTATCCGTAAATAGGATGCAGGTTCGCCCTTGTGCAAGGCCGGCCGCACAGGCTTTCCGGTTAAGGTTTCCGCTTTACCGAAAGGTGGGCCGACAGATGTGCGCCGTCATGCGACTTCCGCACGGAGCCAGCGCTTGAGGCCCGCGATATCGCCATCTGACAGCGCCGCCGCGACGCGCCGGCCGACCGCCGCGCCGAACTTGTAGCCATGTCCGGAGCAGGCCGAAACGATCAGGCATCTGCCCGCCTCGTGGGCCAGAAACTTTTCATCGTCCGTGAAGGTGTAGGCGCATGTCACCACTTCGGTGATCCGATACTCCTCGATCCGGGCGATCGGCGGCGAGAAAAGGTTACGGATCGCCTCGCCTTCCCCTTCTACCGGATCGCGGTTCCAGTCGGCGTCGCTGGTTGGAACCTTGTGGAGGCCGGAGCCGAATTTCATGCCCGCTCCACGTGTCAGCGGAATCATGTAACCATCGGTCTTTCCACCGACATCCAGTATGACCGGCGCCGTTTCCCAAGCGGCCCGCAAATCGGCGGGCGGCTCGACATAGGCAAGCGCCGTTCGCCAGGTCTTCAGTTCACTGCCAAGCTCGGGAAACAGCTTGAGCACCCAGGCCCCGGCTGCCACCACCACCCGGTCGGCCTGCATGACGGCGCCGTCCGCCAGCGTAACCCTGCCAGCGTCCGGATCGATTCCGACCGCCTTGCTGTTTTCATAGATGTTCGCGCCATGGGCGCGCAGCCACTCCAGAAGCCCTGCGGCGATGCGCCGGCAATGCAACGCTCCGCCTTCGGTTGAAAAATAGGCATAGCGGAATGTACCCGGCTCAAGGAATGGCCAGCGGGCAACCGCCTCATCCGGCTGGAACAGATCGAAAGGAAAGGAGCCCGCCTCCAGTCCCTCCCGATATATCTCGGCCTCGTCACCCTCCTCGCGCGACACACCCAGAAAGCCGCGCGGATCAAGATGGCTTTCGCCCAGGTCGCCCCACATTTCGTCCCACGCCTGATAGGCTTCGGTGATAAGGCGGGCATATCCTCCTGCCCTGCCATAGGCGCGGCGGATGATGCGGTGGTGATCGCCGGATGCGGCGAGCGGATTGGGGATCCTGCCCTGTTCGATGACGGATACCGAGTGGCCCGCCTTGACCAGCGCCCAGGCTGTCGAGAGCCCCGCTATACCTGCTCCGACAATGATGACGTTCACGGGCGGTGCTCCCCTGACTGGCTCAACATTGGTGCTCGGGCCGTCTTGACCATGTGAAGGCGCGACGGGCAAGACCCGCCGCGAGGCCGAGGGCCTTACAGCTTGATGACGTATTCTTTTAGAGTCGTCTCAACGACTTCCCAGCTTCCCTTGAAGCCGGGCCTCAGCACGAAGCTGTCGCCTGCCCGCACGGTATGTGCCTCGCCGTTATCCTCGGTGATCACCGAAACGCCGGACAGGATGTGGCAGAACTCCCACTCGTCATATTCGATTCGCCACTTGCCGGGGGTAGATTCCCATAGGCCGGCATAGAGGCCGCCGTCCCGTTCTTCCAGGTTCCATGTGCGAAATCGAGGGTTGCCGGCGATCAGGCGCTCCGGTGCAGGAGCGCCCGCCTCCGGCTCAATGCCGTCTTTGCGAACAGCGAGGAAAAGCGATTCATTCATGACAGGCTCCGGCTCATGCGAAGCCTGTCATGCCATGGGGCTCAGACTTTCGCCAGCGCCTGCTCCAGATCGGCAATGATGTCATTGACATCTTCGATGCCGACGGAAAGACGCACCACTTCCGGCCCGGCGCCAGCGGCGACGCGCTGCTCGTCCGATAACTGACGGTGCGTGGTGGAGGCCGGATGGATGACCAGCGAGCGCGTATCGCCGATATTGGCGAGGTGCGAGAACAATTCGAGGGACTCGACAAGCTTGATGCCGGCCTCGTAGCCACCCTTCAGGCCGAAAGTGAAGACCGCGCCTGCACCCTTGGGCGAATATTTCTGCTGCAAGGCATGGTTCTTGTCGTTCGGGAGGCCCGGATAGGATACCCAGGCAATCTTCGGGTGCTTTTCCAGCCATGCCGCGACGGCCGCTGCATTGTCGCAGTGACGCTGCATCCTGAGCGGCAGGGTTTCAAGCCCCGTGAGGATGAGGAAGGCGTTGAAAGGAGAAATCGCCGGACCCAGGTCGCGCAGGCCAAGTACGCGTGCTGCGATGGCGAAGGCGAAATTGCCGAAGGTCTCGTGAAGGACCATGCCGCCATAGTCCGGCCGCGGCTGCGACAGAAGCGGATACTTGCCCGACTTCGACCAGTCGAAGGTGCCGCCGTCAACAATGATGCCGCCGATGGAATTGCCATGGCCGCCGATGAACTTGGTAAGCGCATGGACGACTATGTCTGCGCCATGCTCTATCGGGCGGACGAGGTAGGGCGAAGCAAGCGTGTTGTCCACAATCAGCGGCAAGCCATGTTTGCGCGCCACTTCGGCAATCCTGGCGATATCCACGAATTCGCCGCCGGGGTTGGCCAGGCTCTCTATGTGAAGCGCCTTGGTCCGGTCGTCGATGAGCTTTTCGAAACTCGACGGGTCGTCGACATCGGCCCAGCGCACCTCCCAGCCGAAGTTCAGGAAAGACTGGCCGAACTGGTTGATCGTGCCGCCGTAGAGCTTGCGGGCGGCAACGAAATTGTCACCCGGCTGCATAAGCGTGTGGAAGGTAAGCAGATGCGCCGCTTGCCCGGATGCGGTGGCGAGTGCCGCCGTACCGCCCTCGAGCGCGGCGACGCGCTCCTCCAGAACCGCCTGGGTGGGGTTCATGATGCGAGTGTAGATATTGCCGAACGCCTTCAGGCCGAACAGCGAGGCTGCGTGGTCGGCGCTGTCGAACACGAAGGAGGTGGTCTGATAGATCGGCGTGGCACGCGCGCCGGTAGCGGGATCTGGCTTGGCTCCCGCATGGACCGCAAGCGTGTTGAAACCTGGTGTGCGCTGGCTCATAAAAACTCTCCCTCTACCCCCAGAGACCTTGGGCATTCGAAACGCCGGCGCATTCTTGGACAAGGCTGCCCGCGAATGCAAAGAAGAAAATTTCCCAAAACGGGAAATATTGACGCGGGCAACTCCACGCAGTCACCTCGGCATGGAATTTCTTCCTCCTACTTCCGACGGATGCCGAAACTCTGGTAACCCTGCCGCATGAGCGGGCGCCGCGCGGAGATGATGCCGGACGAGACGCCATTCCAGCCGATCTCGCCAGAGAGGCGACCGTATTCAATTTTCGGGCAGCGGTTCATGACCACTTTCACGCCGGCCGCTTCGGCTTTGGCCGCCGCTTCGTCATGGCGTACCGTGAGTTGCATCCAGATCACCTTTGGCAGGGGATCGAGCGCCAGGGCCTCGTCCACGATCGGCGGCACTGCCTGGCTTGCCCGGAAAATGTCCACCATGTCGATCGGCACCGGGACGTCCGCCAGCCTGGCATAGGTCATGCGGCCGAGTATTTCCTTGCCGGCATGGCCGGGGTTTATCGGAAAGACCTCGAAGCCCTTCGAAATCAGATATTTCAGCACGAAAAAGCTTGGCCGCACCTCGTTGGCCGATGCGCCGACAACCGCGATCGTCTTCACCTCGTTGAGAATGCCGGCAATATAGCCGTTATCATAGGAGTCGTGGTTCATGCCGGCAGCGAGATCCGCCCCTCGGCGTCCAGCGGAAAATCCGGATTGTGGGCGACTTCCCACAGATTGTGTTCCGGATCGGCAAAGTAACCGTACCATCCGCCCCAGAATGCGCGGCCGGCCGGCTTGACGATGCGTCCGCCAGAGCTTTCCGCAAGGGCCAGCACCTCGCCCACCTCGGCTTCGGTACGAGTGTTATAAGCCAGATAGACGCGTGGCGGCGCAGTGCCGAAGGCGATGCCGGCATCCTTTTCGGCGCTCGCACGGGGAAAAAGGGACAGGATCGCTCCGCCCATCTGGAAAAAGGCCACGCCGTCTCGGATGCGGTGCCGCACCAGGCCCATCGCCTCGTAGAAAGCGGCCATGCGGTCGAGATCGTCCACCGCGATAGTTATGATGGAAATGCGCGATTCCACTTATTTGAACCCAAAATGCGAACGCAGGGCATCGTAGAGCTGCCTGGCTGACCGTTCGTCCAGTTGAATTGACTGGCTGACTTTTCCTGGAATCTGCCTACTGGCGCTACCGGAAGTGTTAATCTGAAGGAGTTTGCGCCCGTCCAATTCATAGGCGACCAGATCAGCCGAGATCGGCGCATGAAGTGAAACCCTATCCAGTGTCTTTTGAACAAACCGTTCGATGCGTGCCATCATTCCCCCTTCCATTCCGGCTTGCGCTTGTCGACGAAAGCGCCGATGCCCTCCTCGGCATCCCGGGCCAACATGTTCTCGACCATGACCCGCGACGTGTAGTCATAGGCCTCGGCCAGGCCCATTTCCGCCTGCCTGTAGAAAGCCTCCTTCCCGATCTTCAGCGTCAAAGGAGATTTGGAAGCAATGGTTTCGGCATATTTGTTCACGACCTGATTCAGATATTCCCGCGGCACCACACGGTTGACGAGGCCGAACTCCTTCGCGGTTGCCGCGTCGATCGTCTCGCCGGTCAGCAACATTTCCATAGCCTGCTTCCGGCTCGCGTTGCGCGACAGGGCCACCATGGGAGTGGAACAGAACAGGCCAATGTGAACGCCCGGCGTGCAGAACCTGGCTTCCTGCGCGGCAAACGCCAGATCGCAACTGGCCACCAGTTGCAGCCCCGCCGCCGTGGCCAGGCCTTCCACCTCTGCAATGACAGGTTTTGGACAATGTACTATGGCCTGCATCAGCGCCGCGCATTCGGCAAAGGTACGTTCGAAGAACGCGCGACCCCTGTCCGGATCGGCGCGGTGCGCCGACAGTTCCTTGAGATCGTGCCCTGCGCAGAAAACCTTGCCCGGTGCCGTGATAACCACAACGCGAACGGACGCATCGCCGCCCGCCCGGTCAATCTGGGCCTTCAACTCGGCCATTACGGCAAGTGACAACGCGTTGGCGGGCGGATTGGCCAGGGTCAGCCGCAGAGTTCCCTTCACCTGCTCCGCAAGGATCGGCCCCTGTGGCTCGTGCCGTTTCATTGCCACGACTTCTGCCATTGTCTTTCTCCTTGCTGTCGGGAAGGATCGATCCTGGCAAAGACTAATACGCCAGCCGGCCATGTCCAAGAATGTTCGCCTGTACCAGTTTCACAAACGCATGCTGGACAAAACCGGTCCCGCAGAATCAAAAACAGGCCTCGATGGGGGAGAAGATGCCTGCACAAAGCAACCTGCAACCGAAGCTCACCGCCAGCGAGGTCAATGCCTTGATCAATGCTGCCTATCCGCAACTGAATGACGGGACAGCGGATTTCGAGGCGATTGACGTTTTTCCGGGCGGTTGCACGGTACGCCTTAACGCGTCCGAGAGACATCTACGGCCCGGCGGGACCGTTTCCGGCCCTACCCTGTTCACCCTGGCCGACATAGGCGGCTATGTCTGCGTCCTGTCGGGCCGGACGGGCAGACGGTAGCGCATGCAACGGGAACCTACTCCATCCCGCCTCAACGCGCGAAACCCAATGAGGTAAAATAATACCTCTTACATAAGCTATTGTTATAGCTTTCCTTTTTCTGCGCGAGTCCGATGAGGGAGAGTTGACGACTGACACGGCCTCCCCTATAAGCCTGCCCAGACAGCGGCCTGACGGTCGCCGTTTTGTCATTGGCGGCGCAGGCCGGCAATCAAAGCAACAAGAAATGCCTGCCGTCGCGGCCACCGGCCAGCATGTGACGGCCGGTCCAAATGAGAGCAGAACCATGAAAACCTTTTCGCAGAAGCCTGCGGACGTGGTGAAGAAGTGGGTACTGATCGACGCCGAAGGTCTCGTCGTCGGCCGGCTCGCCTCCATCGTCGCCAATCGCCTGCGCGGCAAGCACAAGCCAACCTACACCCCCCATGTCGACGACGGCGATAATGTCATCGTCATCAACGCCGACAAGGTGGTTCTCACCGGCAAGAAGTACACCGACAAGGTGTATTACTGGCACACCGGCTATCCGGGCGGCATCAAGGAGCGCACCGCGCGCCAGATCCTGGAAGGCCGCTTTCCGGAGCGCGTCATAGAGAAGGCTGTCGAGCGCATGATTCCGCGAGGCCCTCTCGGTCGTCGCCAGATGAAGAACCTGCGCGTCTACGCCGGTGCCGAACATCCCCACGCAGCCCAGCAGCCGGAGACGCTCGACGTCGCCGCGCTGAACCGCAAGAACAAGAGGGCCTGACAATGGCTGAGCAACTTTCCTCGCTCGCAGAACTCGGCACGGCCGTGGCCGCGGAGCAGCCGGCTGCGCCGGTCCACGTCCAGAAGCTCGACAAGTCGGGCCGCGCCTACGCCACCGGCAAGCGCAAGGACGCCATCGCCCGCGTCTGGGTCAAGCCCGGCTCCGGCAAGATCACGATCAACGACAAGGAATACAACGCCTATTTCGCGCGTCCCGTCCTGCAGATGATCCTCAAGCAGCCGATCATTGCGGCCAACCGCGACGGCCAGTACGACGTCGTCGCAACGGTCGCCGGCGGCGGCCTTTCGGGCCAGGCGGGCGCGGTGCGCCACGGCATTTCCAAGGCGCTGACCTACTACGAGCCCGGCCTGCGCGCCGTGCTCAAGAAGGGCGGTTTCCTGACCCGTGACAGCCGCGTGGTGGAGCGCAAGAAGTACGGCAAGGCCAAGGCCCGCCGCTCCTTCCAGTTCTCCAAGCGCTAAGCTTCAGACCCTTAGTTCCGCACGGTGCGGAGCAATCAATCGAAAGGCCGCCTCTGCAGGGGCGGCCTTTTCGTTTGCCGGAAGCAAGCATCGGAGCGCACAAATGAAAAGGCCCCGGCAAGCGGGGCCTTTCGAACTCGGGCTGGAAGGTTCTATCAGTTTCCGGCCTTGGCCTTTTCCTGCTCTTCCTTGAGCTTCTTGGCAAAATCCTGGTTGTTCTTCGCCACGAAGTCCTGAAGCTTCTTCTGCCGCTCCTCGATGTCAGACTGCTTCAGCGGCGCGCCGTCCCAGGCATCGCTGAATCCGGACAAGGTGATCTTGATCGGATTGGGCTGGTTCTGGAAATTGATCGAGGTGAGCGTGATCTGCTGCCCCTTCTTGAAGGAGGTGACGATCTGGTCCGTCAGAGGCACTTCGGCCACGCAGCGGTCGGGGAAACAGATGACGTAATCGAGCTTCTGCGTCTTGCCGCCGTCGACCTGAAGGCCGATGCCGGGCTGCACCAGACGGCCCGAAGGCACCGTGACCTGGAACACCTTGCGATTGACCTTGCCGCGCAGGTCGATGAGGCTGACACCGGTAATGAGCTGGCCGTTGCCGGCGGTAACGATGTTCTGCACGTTGCAGATATCCACATCTTCCTGCTTGGTGCAGGCCTTGAACCAGCCCTGTGGCACCTGCTGTGCGGAAGCGGCGGGGATGCCGGCGCCGAGCACGCCCGCCACGCCGGCGGCCATGACGGTCAGGCGAAAGGCTTTGCGGTTCAGGCTCTTCATATGACGTATCCTCTGTGGTCTTGGAGAGCGGGGCTCGCCTTGTGACCTGCTACCTCTTGCCGAAATGAGGCAACAGAATGACTTCGCCGGCGTGTTACACCGCCGGCCGCACCAAATCCAGTCCGAAGCACTGTTTTCTCGACTGTGAACACGATGCGCCGCCGCCTCATGCTACCGTGCGCATCGAATCAGGAACCGCCTACAGGACCCGGTCATGCGTCTTATTCCGATCTGTCTGGCTGCTGCCATATGCGCGACGGCGCCGTGGACGGCGGCAGCGGAACCGAGACACGCCATTGCCATGCAGGGCGAGCCGGCCCTGCCATCGGACTACACCCATTTCGACTATGCCAATCCCGACGCGCCAAAGGGCGGCGAGATCACCTACTGCGTGGTCGGAACCTTCGACAACCTTAACCCCTTCATCCTCAAGAGCCTGCGGACCACCGCGCGAGGCATGATCGACACGATCTTCGGCAATCTCGTTTTCGAGCCGCTCATGCAGCGCAATTTCAACGAGGCTTTCTCGCTCTACGGCCTGCTCGCAGAGACGGTGGACATGAGCGCAGATCGCAAGTCGATCGAGTTCCACCTCAACCCGAAAGCGAGATGGTCGGACGGAAAGCCGGTGACCCCAGACGATGTGCTGTTCACCTATGACATATTCACGGAAAAGGGGCGCCCTCCCTATTCCGACCGGATGAAGAAGGTGGAGCGGCTGGAAAAGACCGGCGAGCACAGCGTTCGCTTCACCTTCAATGAGCTGGCCGACCGCGAATTTCCGCTCATCATCGCGATGACGCCGATCATCCCAAGGCATGCCTTCGACAGGGAAACATTCGACCGGACCACGCTTGCGCCGCTCACCGGCTCGGGCCCCTACCGGGTGGCCGAAGTGAAGCCGGGGGACCGCATCGTATTCGAGCGCAATCCCGACTACTGGGCCAGGGACATCCCCTCCAAGCGCGGTTTCGACAATTACGATCGAATCACCATCCAGTACTTCCTCAACGCCAACGCGCAGTTCGAAGCCTTCAAGAAGGGTCTCTGCTCGGCTTACGCCGGCGCGCAATATACAGGCATGGGCCCGTTGCAGGCCGAGCGCGACTTCGATTTTCCGGCCGCACGCGAGGGCAAGGTTATCGTGCGGGACTTTCCCCTGGGCATCCCCCCGGTGGTGAGGGGGTTTCTGTTCAACACCCGCCTCGAAAAATTCTCGGACCCCACCGTGCGGCGCGCACTGGCGATGCTCTACGACTTCGAATGGGCCAACAAGAACCTTTTCGGCGGCAAGTTCAGCCGCACGATGAGCTATTGGCAAGGCTCCGAGCTTTCCGCCATCGGGCGACCCGCCAGCGAAAAGGAACTGACGCTGCTTGCACACTTCCCTGGCCGCGTGCCGGCCGATGTTCTTGAGGGCACATGGCGGCCGCCGGTTACGGACGGCTCCGGGCAGGACCGCAAGGTTCTCAAGGCCGCCTATGAGGCGCTCAAGGAGGCCGGATACCGCATTTCCGGAGGCAAGATGCTGGACCCTCAGGGGCAGGCCTTCGGCTTCGAAATACTGACTTCGGGCCAGGAAGAAGAGCGCCTTGCCTCGCTATACCAGCGCACACTGGCGAAGCTGGGCATCGAGGTGTCCATTCGCGCGCTCGACGGCGACCAGATCCAGTCGCGCAAGCAACGCTTCGACTTCGAGGTGCTGATCGGCTCCAGCGGTTTCAGCAACTCACTATCCCCCGGCGTCGAACAGCTGGGACGCTGGGGGTCGGAGTATGCCAACGTAGAAGGCGGTTTCAATCTGGCCGGCGTGGCCGATCCCGCAATCGACGCGGCCATCGAGGCAATGCTGAACGCCCACGACAAGGAAGATTATGTTGCAGCGGTGCGCGTTCTGGATCGACTGCTGATCTCGGGAGCCTATATGGTGCCCATGCAGCATGCCCCCGGGCAGTGGATAGCCTATTGGGACTATCTCGATCATCCGGACAAGACGCCGCTGTTCGGGTTCCAGTTGCCAGCCTGGTGGCGCAAGGCGCAGTGACAGCGCCGGAAAGGACAGCCATGTACAGGATTCCGCTCATCATCGATGTCGTCTCGGATGTCGTCTGCCCCTGGTGCTATCTAGGCGGGAAGCGGCTCGAAGCTGCGGCCGCGGGCATTGACGACGTCGAGGTTCACGTCCGCTGGCGCCCGTTCCAGCTTGACCCTGCCATCCCGCCGGAAGGAACGGACCGCCGTGAATATATGCGCAACAAGTTCGGAGACGAGGATCGGCTCCGCGCGGCGCATGAGCGCCTGGTCTCGCTGGGCGCAGCGGAAGGCATTTCCTTCGATTTCGACGCGATCAAAGTTTCGCCCAACACGCTTGACGCGCATCGCGTCATACGGTGGGCCGGTACCTACGGCGAAGAGGTTCAGACGCGGCTGGTAGGCGAAATGTTCAGCCGCTACTTTGAGCGCGGCGAGAACACCGGCGATCGCCATGTGCTTGCCGAGGCGGCAGGTGCGGCGGGCATGGATGTTCCGGTTGTCGAAACCCTGCTAGCCACCGATGCGGATGCCGACGCCGTGCGGGCGGAAATTGCCACCGCGTCACGGATGGGCATCACCGGCGTGCCCTGCTTCCTCCTCGAAGGTCGCTACGCCGTCATGGGAGCGCAGGAGAGTGCCGTACTTGCCGACGCGATCCGGCAAGTGGCGTCAGCGAAGGCCCGCGGCGAACTGGACGAGCCGGAAGACCCCTCGGTCGCATAGGATCATGCGGCAGCCAGCTTCGCCAGTTGCGTCATGATGACGGCGGCGCCTGCCAGCCGCTTTTCGGCATTGGGCCACTCTCGCATGAATACGATACTCTGATCCGGTCGAATCCTGGCCTGTGCCCCCTGGTCGCCTATGAACCTCACAAGTCCGGCCGGGTTGGCGAAGGTCTTGTTGCGGAACTGGATGACGATGCCCTTGGGCCCCGCGTCGAGCTTCTCGACATTGGCCTTTATGCACAACGCCTTGATGAAGACGATCTTCAGCAGGTGCTGCACCTCTTCGGGCAGCGGTCCGAACCGGTCGATGAGTTCGGCGCCGAAAGCGTCGATTTCCTCCGGCGTCTGGAGATCCCCGAGCCTGCGATATAGAGCCAGGCGCAATTGCAGGTCCGGAACGTAACTTTCCGGAATCATCACGGCGGTGCCGATGGAGATCTGCGGCGACCAGCCGCTGTCCTGAACGACACCGTCCTGCCTGACCTCGGCCACAGCTTCCTCCAGCATCTGCTGGTAGAGTTCGAAACCGACCTCCTTGATGTGGCCAGACTGCTCTTCGCCAAGCAGGTTGCCTGCGCCGCGTATGTCGAGGTCATGGCTGGCAAGCTGGAAGCCGGCGCCAAGCGAGTCAAGCGATTGCAATACCTTGAGGCGGCGGTCGGCCGTATCTGTCAGCTTCCTGTTGGCTGGAAGGGTGAACAGGGCGTAGGCGCGCACCTTGGAACGCCCTACCCGCCCCCGAAGCTGGTAGAGCTGGGCCAGACCGAACATTTCCGCACGATGCACGATCAGCGTGTTGGCAGTGGGGATGTCCAGGCCGGATTCCACGATGGTCGTGGACAGCAGCACGTCATACTGTCCGTCGTAGAAGGCGTTCATGATGTCGTCGAGCTGGCCGGGTGCCATCTGACCGTGCGCCACGCCGACCTTGAGTTCCGGCACGTTTTCCCTCAGGAAATCGCGGATTTCGTCAAGATCGCTGATGCGTGGCACCACATAGAAGGACTGCCCGCCTCGATAGCGCTCCCGCAGAAGCGTCTCGCGTATGACCAGCGGATCGAAAGGCGAGATGAATGTTCGCACCGCCATGCGATCCACCGGCGGCGTGGCGATGAGCGACAGCTCGCGCACGCCCGTCAGCGCCAACTGCAAGGTGCGCGGAATGGGAGTTGCCGAGAGCGTCAGGACGTGCACGTCCGTCTTCAGCTCCTTGAGTCGCTCCTTGTGCTTGACGCCGAAGTGCTGCTCCTCGTCGACGATCAGCAGGCCGAGATTCTTGAAATTGATAGTAGAGCCCAGAAGCGCATGGGTGCCGACGACTATGTCCACCGTGCCGTCTGCGATGCCTTTCTTCACCTCGGCCAATTCCTTGGCTCCCACAAGGCGAGAAGCCTGCGCCACACGCACGGGCAGGCCGGAGAAGCGCTGCGAGAATGTCTTGAAATGCTGGCGGGCCAATAGGGTGGTCGGGACCACGACAGCCACCTGAAAGCCTTCCATGGCAGCAATGAAGGCGGCGCGCAGCGCCACCTCAGTCTTGCCGAAGCCGACGTCACCGCAAATCAGCCGATCCATCGGCTTGCCGGCCGACAGATCATCGGTGACGGCATCGATGGCGTTCTGCTGGTCGTCCGTTTCCTCATAGGGGAAGCGGGCCGCAAACTCGCCATAGAGCCCGGCCTGTGGAACCATCACCGGCGCGGCGCGCATCTGCCGCTCGGCGGCAATACGAATCAGTTGCCCGGCCATGTCGAGCAGGCGCTTCTTCAGCCGCGCCTTGCGCGCCTGCCAGGCACCGCCGCCGAGCTTGTCCAGAGTTGCCTCGGCAGCATCAGAGCCGTAGCGCGACAGGAGCTCGATATTCTCCACCGGCAGGAACAGCCGGTCGTCACCGGCATAGTGGATTTCCAGGCAGTCGTGCGGTGCACCGGCGGCTTCGATTGTTCTCAGTCCGACGAAGCGGCCGATGCCGTGATCGGCGTGAACCACAATGTCACCGGCCGAAAGCGACGAGGCTTCGGCGATGAAATCGGCCGGCCTGCGCTTACGCGAGCGGCGCACCAGCCGGTCGCCAAGAATATCCTGCTCGGCAACGACAACCAGATTATCGGTTTCGAACCCGGTTTCCAGTGGCAGCACGGCAAGCGCGGCCTGGCCGGCACCCAGCTTGCCGGCCTCGTCCAGCGTCTCGACGCGCTTAAGATTGCCCAGGTCGTGCTCGGTAAGTATCTGCGTCAGCCGGTCGAGCGAGCCTTCAGTCCAGCCAGCAATGATGACTCGACGCTTCTTCGCGCGCTCGTCAACGATGTGGCGGGCAGCGACAGCGAACACATTGGCGTTGGGGTCGGCGCGTTCCTCGGCGAAGCTGCGACCCGCACGCGCGCCCGCATGAAAGACCTTGCGCCCCCCGGCTTCGGGCGCCGCAAAGGGCGTGAGCTCCACCTGAAGGCGGTCAGCCACGGTCGCGCTGACCTCGTCCGGCGACAGGTACATCGCCTGAGGGGGAACCGGCTTGTAGGGCACGGCATCCTTCAGCGCGCCCTGCGTGCGGCGCGCATCATAGTGGTCGAGTATCAGCTTGTGACGCTCGCCGAGAGACTCATGCGCCAGGTGGTCGAAGATGACCGGCGCGTCCGGCAAATAGTCGAATATGGTCTGCAGCCGTTCGTAAAAGAAGGGCAGCCAGTGCTCCATGCCTGCGAAGCGGCGACCTTCGCTCACCGCGGCGTAGAGCGCGTCATCACGGGAAGGCGCTCCGAAAGCCTCTATGTAAGCCCGGCGAAAGCGGCTGATCGTGTCGGGCGTCAGCGCCACCTCGCTCATCGGCTGCAGGAGCAGTTGGCTGCGCTGGCCGATCGTGCGTTGGCTGGCGGGATCGAAGGCGCGGATCGATTCCAGCATGTCGCCGAAGAAATCCAGTCTCAGCGCTTCGTCGGCACCGGGAGCGAAGAGGTCCACTATGCCGCCGCGGACGGCGAATTCGCCGACCTCGCGCACCGTCGGCACGCGCTCGAAGCCGGAGTTCTCCAGCCGCCTTACCAGCTTTTCCATGTCCAGCTGATTGCCGGGCTTGGCGCGCAACGTTTGAGCTTCGATCAAAGCCGCGGGTGGAACCCGCTGCAACAGCGCGTTGGCGGTCGTCAGTACAATGGCGCGGTGGGGTCTGGCGGCCAGCGCCGCCATGCCGGCCAGTGCATCCAGCCTGCGCGCGGCGGCATCGGCTCCCGGCGAAACACGATCATAAGGCAGGCAGTCCCACGCCGGCAGGTCCAGAACCGGCAGATCCGGCGCAGCAAAGGCGAGCGCCTCGATGATGGGTGGCAAACGCTGCCCGTCGCGCGCGACGAAGACGACGGGACCATCCGGGGCGATCTCGCCCACTATCTGTGCGATCGCGAAAGCTTCGTAGCCGTCGGCAACGCCGTCGATCAGAAAGGAACCCGTGCCGCCCTTGGGCAGACCGATCTTTGGAATGAGACTCATCAAATTCACGTCTGGAACGGGCCGCTCAGAAGCGCATGGAACGGCCTGAGGTCAGGATTCTTTGCAGGAGAGGACAGTCCAGTTGCTTCGGCACCTGCTTCGCGCCAGTGACGAAGAGGAAGAATTCCGTATCGGGAATGTCGAGGAGCCTTTCATATTGGTCTAGCTCCTCGTCGGTCAAGCCATCGATCTCGCTGTCGGCAAAGCGGCCCAGAACAAAATCCATCTCGCGCGTGCCGCGATGCCAGGAGCGGAACCTCAGCTTCTTGCGGCGTGCTTGCTGACTTTCAATTTCCGGTTCGAAATCCGTCATGGGGGGCTCCATCAGGGAACTGCCTGTGACGCTCCCGATATTTCCGTGGGGCTCCTATCGCAAACTCCCGGGCATCTAACAAGGTTTCCGTCCGTGCGCCGAAGCCGCCTTTTTGGCCGGAACGATCTTCGCGGCATCTTTTCGGTTGCGCATATAATTGTGCCCGATAGACCTTCGTTCTATGCGCCCGTCCCTGCTCGACCCGCTATTCGCACCGATCACGACGCTCGCAGGCGTAGGCTCCAAGGTGGCCGCGCTGATCGAGCGCGTGCTGCCCCTCGATCTTGGCGGGCGGCAAGCGCGCGTGGCCGACCTGCTGTTCGTGCTGCCTCATTCGATCATAGACCGGCGCAGCCGACCGGGCATAGCCGGCGCTGCCGAAGGCCAGATAGTCACGCTCGACCTGGTGGTCGATCGCCACCAGCCGCCTCCGCGCGGCAACCGCAGGGTGCCTTACCGGATCTTCGCCCATGACGAGACAGGCGAGATCGCGCTGACCTTCTTCCATGCCCATGCTGCATGGCTGGAGAAGCAGCTTCCAGAGGGCGAGCGCGTCGTCGTTTCGGGCCGGATGGAATGGTTCAACGGCCGGGCCTCAATGGTTCATCCGGACCATATCTCGGCGGCCAGCGAAGCGGGAAACCTGCCTCTGGTCGAACCTGTCTATCCCCTGACTGCCGGCCTTTCGCCGAAGGTGCTGCGCCGCGCCATAGGCCAGGCAGTCGAGCGCATCCCCGACATGCCGGAGTGGCTCGACACTGCCTTCATGCGGAAATTCAACTTCCCGCCATTCGCGGCCGCGCTTGCCCGCATCCACAATCCGGAAAATCCGCTCGATGTCTCCCCGGAAAACCCCGCATGGCGGCGGCTCGCCTATGACGAATTCCTCGCAGGCCAGGTTGCGCTTGCCCTGGTCAGGGCAAGGGTGCGGCGCCTCTCCGGCCGGCCACTGACGGGCGATGGCGCAATCATCGAAAAATTGCGTGGGGCACTGCCCTATTCGCTTACCCGATCCCAGGAAACGGCGCTCTCGGAAATTTTTGCCGACCTGGCCCGGCCGGAGCGAATGCTGAGGCTGCTGCAGGGTGACGTCGGCTCAGGCAAGACGGTAGTGGCGCTTCTTGCCATGGCGCGGGCGGTTGAGGCCGGCGGCCAGGCCGCGCTCATGGCGCCAACCGAAATCCTTGCACGCCAGCATCTGGCAACCATCGCTCCGCTGGCGCACCGGGCAGGCTTTCGCACTGCCATCCTGACCGGCCGGGAGAAGGGGCGCGAGCGAGCCGAAACCCTGGCCGGGCTGGCGGACGGCTCGATCAACATTGTCGTCGGCACCCATGCGCTGTTCCAGGAAGCAGTGACGTTCAAAAACCTCGCCCTGGCGGTGATCGACGAGCAGCACCGGTTCGGGGTGCACCAGCGGCTGGCCATCGGCGCGAAGGGAGATGCGCCCGACATGCTGGTGATGACGGCCACGCCCATTCCCCGCACGCTGGTGCTGACCGCATTTGGAGACATGGATACATCCAGGCTCACGGAGAAGCCGGCCGGAAGACAGAAGGTGCGTACCGTGACGCTGCCCATGCAACGTCTTTCCGAACTGGTGGAGCGCATCCGCGACGCGATCGCCGAAGGTCAAAAGATCTATTGGATCTGCCCGCTGGTCGAGGAATCCGAAGAGGCGGGCCTCATGTCGGCCGAAGAACGCTATGCCGCGCTGGAGCCGGTCTTCGGCAACCGGCTGGGCCTTATTCACGGGCGCATGAAGGGCACCGAAAAGGACGCGGCCATGCGCGCCTTCAAGGACGGCGAGACAAGAGTGCTTGTCGCCACCACGGTCATCGAGGTCGGCGTCGACGTGCCCGATGCCACCATCATGGTGATCGAGCACGCGGAGCGCTTCGGGCTGGCGCAATTGCACCAACTGCGCGGACGTGTCGGGCGCGGCTCCAGGCCCAGTTCCTGCGTTCTGCTCTACAAGGAGCCGCTGAGCGAGACGGCGAAGCGCCGCCTTTCCGTCATGCGCGAAACCGAGGACGGCTTCGTCATCGCCGAGGAAGATCTGAAGCTGCGCGGCGAAGGCGAGTTGCTTGGCACTCGCCAGTCGGGGACTCCGGGCTTCCAGGTGGCGCGCATTGAACTTCACTCCGACCTGCTTGAAGCTGCCCGGGACGACGCACGTCTCGTCCTGGCGCGCGATCCCGGTCTGCAGTCGGAACGCGGCCAGGCGCTACGGTTGCTGCTTCATCTGTTCGGGCGTGACGAGGCAGTCAGATTGCTGCGCGCCGGCTGAGATGCCTTTGCAAGCTGCGGATTGGAAACGTCGACAGGCTTGCCATCGACCATCACTTTCGGCTTGACCGCCGGCGCCACAAGGCCGGCCGAAACGATCAGCTTGGCCGCATCCTCGATGCTCATATCCAGCAAGACGATCTCGGACCTTCGTACATACATCAGGAAGCCGGTGGTCGGGTTCGGCGTACAGGGCATGAACACGGCAATCAGGGGGTCGCCCGGCTTGTCGAGCTTATGGCCGATCTCCGTTTCCTTCTCCCCGGCGACGAAAACCAGGGACCAGACATCCTTGCGCGGATACTCCACCATGCCGACCTGGCGGAACATGTTGCCCTTTTCGGCGAACACGGTCTGAAAGATCTGCTTGAGCGAACCATATATGCCACGCACCAAGGGGGTTCGGCCGAGCAGCCGCTCACCAAAACCGACAATGGCGCGGCCCACGATGTTGGCCGTGAGGAAGCCGATAAGTGTTATCAGCACCAGCGCCACGATCAGCCCCAGCCCGGGCACCGGAAATGGCAAATAGCTATCGGGGCTGTAACGCGCCGGAATATAGGGCTTTACCCAGGAATCCACCCAGCCGATGAACGACCAGGCAATATACACGGTGATGGCCAACGGCGCGCAGACGATAAAGCCCGTCAGGAAGTAATTCCTGATGCGCGTCATAGCCGAAAGCTTCAGGGGATCCGACATCTTCCACCGCCATTCCTGCGCGGCAACATAGGTTAGTGGCGACGGGTTTGAAACCGGAAGTTTTCGCGGCTACTCCACCGTCACCGACTTTGCCAGATTGCGCGGCTGATCCACATCCGTGCCCATGAAGACGGCGGTGTAGTAGGCGAGCATCTGGATCGGCAGGGCGTAGACGATCGGCGCGATGATTTCCGGAATGTCGGGCAGCACGATCGTTTCCATGGTGGAAATGGTCGCATGCGCGGCCCCCTTGGCGTCCGTGACAAGGATGATCTTGCCGCCCCGGGCGGCCACTTCCTGCATGTTCGATACGGTCTTTTCAAAAATGCGATCGTGCGGCGCGATGACAATGACGGGCATGTTTTCGTCGATCAGCGCGATCGGACCGTGCTTGAGTTCGCCGGCGGCGTAACCTTCCGCATGGATATAGGAGATTTCCTTGAGCTTGAGCGCCCCTTCCAGCGCCAACGGAAAATTGGTGTCGCGCCCAAGATAGAGGACGTGCCGGTACTGCGCCAGTTCACGTGCAAGCCTTTCTATCTGACCGCCAAGCTTCTGCAGGACCTGGTTGGCATAGCGCGGCGCCTCCGAAAGACTGCGAACCAGCGCCTTTTCCTCTTCTGCCGAAATCTTCCCGCGGGCCGCCGCCGCGCGTATCGCGAGCGATGCCATGACGGACAACTGGCAGGTGAACGCCTTGGTAGAGGCAACCCCGATCTCCGGACCTGCCAGCGTGGGCAGCGTCACATCGCTCTCTCGCGCGATGGTCGACTCGCGGACATTGACGACGGCGCCAATTTTCATGCCCTGACTACGGCAATAACGCAGCGAAGCAAGCGTGTCGGCCGTCTCTCCCGACTGGGAAATGAAAAGTGCGGCATCGCTGGCCGAAAGCGGCATTTCACGGTAGCGGAATTCCGAGGCGATATCGATGTCCACCGGCAGGCGGGCATAGCGCTCGAACCAGTATTTTCCGATGAGACCGGCGAGATAGGCCGTGCCGCAAGCCGAAATCGCGAGCCGGTTAATCCGTGCGAAATCGAAAGGCAGGTCCAGCGGCTTGGTCCGTCCCCCGGCGAAGTCGACATAGTGGGCCAGGGTGTGCGAAATCACCTCCGGCTGCTCAAATATCTCCTTCTCCATGAAGTGCCGATGGTTGCCCTTGTCGACCAGATAGGCCGTGCCAAGGGACTGCTGGCGCCTGCGCTCGACCTTGTTGCCATCCATGTCGAAAATCTCGAAATCGTCGCGACGCAGGACCGCCCAATCGCCGTCCTCGAGATAGGTGATGGAATTGGTGAAAGGCGCGAGGGCTATCGCGTCGGAGCCCAGGAACATCTCGCCCTCGCCATGGCCGATCGCCAGCGGCGGACCGTTGCGCGCGCCGATGATCAGATCTTCGTCGTCCCTGAACATGATCGCGAGGGCAAAGGCGCCCTGAAGCCTCTTCAATGCCCGGTGCGCCGCCTCGACCGGCGTCGCGCCACTGTCCAGTTCGCGCGAGATGAGATGGGCGACGACCTCAGTGTCGGTCTGGGATGAAAACTCATAGCCGACGGCGAGCAATTCGTCACGCAGCTCGGCAAAATTCTCGATGATGCCGTTGTGGACGATGGCGACACCGCCGGAAAAATGCGGATGCGCATTCACCTCGTTGGGCACGCCGTGGGTGGCCCAGCGCGTATGACCTATGCCGATAGTGCCGCCCAGCGGTTCTTCCTGCAGGCGACGTTCGAGGTTGACCAGCTTGCCCTCCGCACGGCGGCGGCCAAGCTTGCCCTCCTCGATGGTTGCGACGCCGGCCGAATCGTAGCCCCGATATTCAAGTCGCTTCAGGGCGTCCACGATAAGCGGCGCCACGGTTTTGCGGCCGACGATCCCGACAATTCCGCACATTCTCCAACCCCACATCCATTCGCGCAGGCTATCTAGTCAGGGGGCCTGGCACACGAAAAGTCACATTCCATTGCGCATTATGTCAGCCGGGCTGCCCTTTTGCCCGACAATGACCGGAGCGGGTTAAGCAGTGCTTGCACCCGCTCAAGACTTGGCCGCCGAAGCGCGCCGCTCGCGAAGCTCCCTGCCCTTGCCCGGAAGGGTCTTCTGGCGGGCACGGCCGAAGGCAAGGGCATCTTCGGGCACATCCTCGGTAATGACGCTGCCGGACGCGACATAGGCGTGGTCGCCAATCGAGACCGGCGCAACCAGGGCTGAGTTCGAGCCTATGAAGGCTCCGTTCCCAATCCTGGTAACGAACTTTCGGTAGCCGTCATAATTGCAGGTTATCGTGCCCGCGCCGATATTGGCCCCGGCGCCCACATGCGCGTCGCCGATATAGGTAAGATGGTTGACCTTGGCGCCTGCCTCGACAACTGCCTGCTTGATCTCGACGAAATTGCCAGCCTTGGCCTTTTCCCGGAGGTCAGTACCAGGCCGCAAGCGGGCGAACGGGCCAATGCTGCAACCGGGAGCGATTGTTGCACCCTCTATGTGGCTGAAGGAGTGGATGGTGACGTCGGAGGCGACCCTCACGCCTGGCCCGAAGACGACGTTGGGTTCGATCACCGTGTCCGGCCCGATCTCCGTGTCATGTGAGAAAAAGACCGTTTCCGGCGCAATCAGGGTGACGCCGCCCAGCATGGCCGCCCGGCGACGCCGATCCTGCCATATGGCCTCGGCCGCAGCCAGTTCGGCGCGATTGTTGATCCCTAGCGCATTCTCGAAACTTGCTTCGGTGGCGACGACGCTCAACCCCCTTGCCCCGGCGATCTCGACAATGTCGGTAAGGTAGTATTCGCCCTTGGCATTATTGTTGCCGACGGCATCGAGCAGCGAGAGCGCATATGAGCCGGCAACAGCCATGATGCCGGAATTGCAATAGGTTATGCGCCTTTCCTCGTCGGTGCAGTCCTTTTCCTCACGGATTGCTGCAACCTTTCCACCCTTCTCGATCAACCGCCCGTAGCCCGTTGGCCGCTCCGTGCGGAAGCCGATCACGACGATGGCGGCACCTTCGGCCAGCTTTCCGCGAGCCTCGAGCAGCACTTCCGCATCGATCAGGGGGGTATCGCCGTACATCACCAGGATGTCGTCATGCCCGGCGGCGATTGCGTCGCGCGCGGCCAGGACAGCATGGGCGGTGCCAAGCCGCTTTTCCTGCACGAAGATGCTTGCCTTCGGCGCAAGTTTCGCCGCCGCCTCGCGCATGGCGTCCGCGCCATGGCCTATGACCAGCGCGATGTCCGCGGCGCCCGCTGCTTCGGCTGCCCTGACGACATGGGCGACCATCGGCAGGCCGGCAACCTTGTGCAACACTTTGGGCTTGCTGCTCTTCATGCGTGTGCCCTCGCCGGCGGCGAGGATGATGGACAGGCAGGAACGGGAAGTCATGGATGGAGCCTGTTTGACGGATTCGGATGCGACGCCTTCTACCATCGGCGCCGCGCTTCACCAATGCGGCCGTTTCGAAAAGCTATCCAAGCTGCCCCAGAAGAGGGAAATTCTCCAAGAGCCAATAGGAGACTGCCTGCACACCGCCAGTGAGGAAGAATATTCCGGCCACGACCAGCAGCGCGCCGATGGCCTTTTCGACCCGGCCGAGATGAACGCGGAATTTCTGCAGGAACCGCATGAAGCCGCCGGAGAACAGCGCGGCTATGAGAAAGGGAATGCCAAGCCCCAGCGAGTAGGCTGCCAGCAGCAGAGCGCCTTCGCCGACCGTTTCGCGCCCTCCGGCCAGCGTCAATATGGGGCCCAGCACCGGACCGATGCAGGGCGTCCAGCCAAAAGCGAAGGCGAGCCCCATTACATAGGCCGCCGCATAGCTGGCGGGTCGCCCGCGACTTTGGAAACGAGCCTCCCGCGACAGCAGGGGAATCTTCAGGATTCCGAGAAAGTTCAGCCCCATGAGAATGATTAGAATGCCCGCGACAAAGGCGAGCGGTTCCTGCCACACCCGCAGGAGGCGGCCGATCGTCGAGGCGCCGGCTCCGAGTGCAACGAAAACGGTAGAGAATCCCAGGACGAAAGCGACTGAGGCCGTCACCAACGCGCCGCGTGCACCGGCGCGCGCCGTCACTCCCTGCTCGCCGCGGAAATCGTCCATTGAAACGCCGGCCATGTAGCAGAGATAGGGTGGCACGAGCGGCAGCACGCAGGGCGAAAGAAAGGATAGGGCCCCTGCCCCCACAGCGCTGACGTAGCCGATGTCCAAAGCCATGTGTCGCTCCTGATAGCGCCCGCGATATAGTCATGAGCGGGCGGAAGCGCCAATCACCATCGCTTGGGCGCGCCGCACTGCCGCACCTCGCGGGTGATTTCACGCAACCACTGCCAGCCTGCGCTTGCGCTCATTGAGCAGCACGATCGCAAGGCCGCTCCCGACAACCAGGAGGATTCCCCCAACCGCCAGCATGTTCGGAAGCTCGCCAAACACCACCAGCCCCGAAATGACGGCCCAGACGGTGAAACAATAATAAAACGGCGCGACGACGCTGGTAGGCCCGACCCTATAGGCCATGAAGATGAAGAAGTGGCCGAAGATCAGGAAGAAGCCCGCGCCCGCCATCAGAGCGAGATGATAGGGACTCGGCGTTATCCATCGCTCCGTTGCGAGATGCGCAATACCGGCTCCGGCCAGGACCACCAGAACAGCCGAAATCGCCACGATCATGCCAGGCACGTCTGCGGCCACGCGCCGGCCAGCAAGGTCACGAGCCGCCGCCAACGCAGCATTGGCGAGGGCAAGCAGCGCGTAGATGGAAATACCCTGCATGGTTGGCTGGGCGATCATCAGCGCGCCCGCGAATCCGCAGCCAATCAGCGCCATCCGCAAGGCGCCGATACGCTCGCCGAACAGCAAGGACGCGCCAAGCAGCACCAGCAGCGGCGTGACCTGGCCCAAGGCAGTCGAATCGGCAATCGGCATGTTGGCGAGAGCCACCACATAGGCCAGGATGGCTCCCGTCTCGAACAAATTCCTCGTCAGGACTCGCCTTTCGGCCATGAGTGCGAACTGCCGCCCGTAGCCGAGCAGGAACAGGAGCGGAAGACCCCACAGGGTCGCCGCGGCACCGCGCAGGAACAGGACCTCGTAGGGCGGCAGCCCGCCGGTGGCGAGCTTCATCAACGTGTCGTTGACGATATAAGACCCGGTCGAGAGTATCATGAAGACGGGGCCGCGGAAGGATGAGGGGCTCTGCATGGGCACGAAGGAAGCAGAGCCCGATGACGGCGGCAAGAGCTGCCGCTTCTGGCCCAATGAATGTCTCGGAACGAGCCGGCTCGTTGAGGCGCCACAAGCGCCGTCAGGCCACGTCTCGCCTGCGGGCCTGCTGAATTCGCGCCGGCCGTTCGCCGCGGATGATGTCGGACGCCTCCACGTAGGCCATCTCGATAAGATAGGCGAGCATGTCGCAGCGTTCGGCCTCGGCCATTGTGCGCAACTGGCCGAGCATCGACTGCATATAGTCGAGAATTTCGGTTCGCCGCTTGATAAAGACCGGCCGCATATAGTCTCCTCCACACAATGCAGCGAAGAGCCCCTCACTCGCCCAAAGGACGAGCGCTCGCTGGAACAAGTTCGACTCATTTCCGAACGACTTTAGTTCATACATTTCAGGTTGCAATACGAAAGTTAACATCTCTTAAAAGTTGTAGGTTGCGACCTTCGGTTTTTCGCCTGCCTCTTGACCGCACCGAAAAGGCCAGCCATTTGACGGCAAGCTGACAGCATTATCAAAGGCAGTGACTCCTTGCTGCCGCTTCACAGCATGACAGGCATGGCATGGACGTCGTCGTTGTCGAGTCGCCGGCCAAGGCGAAGACAATCAACAAGTATCTGGGACGGAACTACAAGGTTCTGGCCTCCTTCGGCCATGTCCGCGATCTTCCGGCCAAGGATGGCTCGGTGCGGCCTGACGAGGATTTTACCATGTCATGGGCGGTGGACAGCGCCTCCGCCAAAAGACTGACGGACATTGCCAGGGCGGTGAAGGAGGCGGATGGGCTGATCCTGGCCACAGACCCTGACCGCGAGGGCGAGGCAATTTCGTGGCACGTGCTGGAGGTGCTGAAGCAGAAGCGGGCGCTAAAGGACAAGAAAGTCAGCCGCGTCGTCTTCAATGCCATCACCAAGAATTCCGTCCTCGAAGCGATGGCCAATCCGCGCCAGATCGATGCGCCGCTGGTGGATGCCTATCTGGCGCGCCGGGCACTGGACTATCTGGTCGGGTTCACACTCTCGCCGGTTCTGTGGCGCAAGCTGCCCGGAGCGCGCTCGGCCGGGCGCGTCCAGTCGGTGGCGCTCAGGCTGGTCTGCGAACGCGAGGCGGAGATCGAACGGTTCGTCCGCGAGGAATACTGGAATATCGCCGCCATCCTCGGCACGCCTCGAAACGAGACTTTCGAGGCCAGGCTGACGGCCTATGAAGGCAGGAAGCTTCAGAAACTCGACATCAGGAGCAAGGAGCAGGCCGACGACATCAAGGCCATGCTGGAAGGCGCAAGCTTCCGCGTGTTGTCTGTCGAGGCCAAGCCGACAAAGCGCAACCCGGCCCCGCCCTTCACCACCTCGACATTGCAGCAGGCAGCCTCTTCGCGCCTCGGCTTTTCAGCCAATCGCACGATGCAGGTGGCGCAGCGGCTTTATGAAGGGCTTGACGTAGGCGGCGAGACTGTCGGCCTCATTACCTATATGCGTACGGACGGCGTCCAGATGGCACCGGAAGCCATCTCTGCCGCGCGCGCCGCGATCAGCAAGGAGTTCGGCGACAGCTACCTGCCGGAAAAGCCACGCTTCTACTCAGCCAAGGCCAAGAATGCGCAGGAAGCGCACGAGGCCATCCGCCCAACGGATTTCTTCCGCACGCCCGCTTCAGTAAGGCAATATCTGGATGCCGACCAGGCGCGCCTTTATGAACTGATCTGGAAGCGCGCCATCGCCAGCCAGATGAACGCGGCCGAGATAGAGCGGACGACCGTCGAGATCGAAGCCGTGAACGGCCAGCGCAGCGCCAATCTGCGCGCCGTCGGTTCGGTAATCCGCTTCGACGGCTTCATCGCCGCCTATACCGACCAGAAGGAAGAGGATTCGGAGGACGAAGAAAACCGCCGCCTTCCGGAAATCGGCCAGGGCGAACAGCTTTCGCGCGAAAAAATCAATGCCACCCAGCACATGACCGAGCCCCCGCCGCGCTATTCGGAGGCGGCACTCATCAAAAAGCTGGAGGAACTGGGCATCGGCAGGCCCTCGACCTATGCAGCAACGCTGAAGACGCTTGAGGACCGCGACTATGTCGCCATCGACCGGCGCCGCCTGGTACCGCAAGCCAAGGGCAGGCTGGTGACCGCTTTCCTAGAAAGTTTCTTCGAGAAATATGTCGAGTACGATTTCACGGCTTCCCTAGAGGAAAAACTGGACGAGATCTCCGATGGGAAACTCGCCTGGAAGGACGTATTGCGCGATTTCTGGAAGGATTTTTCGGCCTCCGTGGACGAAATCAAGGAGCTGCGCGTGTCCGACGTGCTGGACGCGCTCAATGAGCAACTCGCTCCGCTCGTTTTCCCCGCCCGTGAGGACGGATCGGACCCGCGCAGCTGCCCGAAATGCGGCAATGGCCAGCTTTCGCTGAAGCTCGGCAAATATGGGGCCTTCGTCGGCTGCTCGAACTATCCCGAATGCGGCTATACTCGCCAGCTTGGCGACGCTGCAAACGGCCATGGCGAGGCCGGCGCGATCGAGGACGGGACCAAGGTACTCGGGAAGGACCCGTATACGGGCGAGGAAATCACCCTGCGCTCCGGACGTTTCGGCCCTTATGTCCAGCGTGGCGAAGGCAAGGAGGCAAAACGCTCCAGCCTGCCAAAGGGCTGGACGGCCGAGTCGATAGATCACGAGCGAGCGCTGGCCCTGCTTTCGCTCCCGCGCGATGTGGGCAAGCATCCCGAAACCGGGAAAATGATTTCCGCCGGGCTCGGCCGCTACGGGCCGTTCCTGCTGCACGACGGCACCTATGCGAATCTCGAGTCGATCGAGGATGTGTTTTCCATCGGTCTTAACCGCGCAGTCTCCGTGCTTGCCGAAAAGCAGGCGAAGGGCCGCAATGGCCGCAACGGAGGCACGCCGGCCGCGTTGAAGGAACTCGGGGACCATCCGGACGGCGGAAAAATAACTGTTCGCGACGGCCGCTACGGGCCCTATGTGAATTGGGAGAAGGTCAACGCCACGCTTCCACGTGGCAAGGATCCGCAATCGGTGACGCTGGATGAGGCACTGGCCCTGATCGCCGAAAAGCAGGCAAAGGGTGGCGGCCGCAAGCCAGCACGCAAGGCAGCGGCAAGGAAAACGACCGCGAAGAAAGGATAACGTCTTGGCGCGCAGGATCGGAAGGCACCCAGGCGATCCGCGCGCTGCCGATACCCGTCGCGGCAAGGATCAGTACCGGCCTTCGCGCGACGAGATCCTGCGCTACATTGCGGAGAACCCGGATAGATCAGGAAAGCGCGAGATCGCCAAGGCGTTCTCGCTGCGTGGCGATGACCGCATCTGGCTGAAGGACCTCCTGCGCGACCTGCAGGATGAGGGCTTGCTGGAAAAGAAGCGCAAGCGGCACATTCGTCCAGGAGCCCTGCCCCATGTGACGGTACTGGAAATATACGGTCGCGACCCGGAAGGTGGCCTGCTTGCCAGGCCGGCCGACTATGAGGGTGCGGTTCCGCCAGTCGTGGCAATCCGGCAGTCTCGCGGCAACGGTGCTGCCGCGGGCGTCGGCGACCGGGTCCTGGCGAAAACCTTTCCCACGGACGAGCCGGCTGGCCCAGCCTACACCGCGCGGGTGATAAAGATTTTCGAGAAGCGCTCGGAAGCGGTCCTCGGGGTCTTTCGGGTGCTGAAGGACGGCACCTTCCGAATCGAGCCGGTGGAGCGACGCCAGCCGGAACTGGTCGTTGACGAGGCGTTCCGGAACGGTGCCAGGAATGGCGACCTTGTCGAGGTTGAGCCAGCGCGCTCCCCGCGTTACGGCCTGCCGAGGGCCAAGGTGCTCCAGGTGCTCGGCTCGCTGACCAGCGAGAAGGCGGTCTCCATGATCGCCATCCATGCGCATGACATCCCGCACGTCTTCCCGCCCGATGTGCTGGCAGAGGCTGAGGCACTCGCGCCGGTTGCGGCCGGCAGCCGCGAGGACTGGCGCGACCTGCCGCTGGTGACCATAGACCCCGCTGATGCCAAGGACCATGACGATGCCGTCTTTGCACAACCCGACGACGACGAGAACAACCCTGGCGGCTTCATCGTCACAGTGGCCATCGCGGACGTGGCGGCCTATGTGAAACCGGGCTCGCCTTTGGACAGCGAAGCGCTGAAGCGCGGCAATTCCGTATATTTCCCCGACCGCGTCGTGCCAATGTTGCCCGAACGCATTTCAAACGACCTTTGCTCCCTGCGCGAGGGCGAGGTCCGGCCGGCGATGGCTGTGCGCATGACATTTTCTGCCGAGGGACGCAAAATCAGGCACTCCTTCCATCGCGTGATGATGAAATCGGCGGCCAGACTTGCCTATTCGCAGGCCCAGGCGGCAATTGATGGCGTTCCCGATGCCAAGACAGGGCCGCTTCTGGATACGGTTCTGAGGCCGCTTTGGGGCGCCTACGCCGTGCTGAAGCGCGGCCGCCAAGCCCGCCAGCCACTGGAACTCGACCTGCCGGAACGGAAGATACTGCTGAAGGATGACGGCACGGTAGACAGCGTGACGATCCCGGAACGGCTCGATGCCCACAAGCTCATCGAAGAGTTCATGATCCAGGCCAATGTCGCCGCAGCAGAGACGCTGGAGGCCAAAAAGCAGCCGCTCATCTACCGCATCCACGATGCGCCGTCGCTCGCCAAGCAGGAATCGCTGCGTGAGTTCCTGCACACGCTCAGCCTGTCGCTGGCGCGCGGCCCCCAGATGCGGCCATCCCAATTCAATTCCATCCTGGAAAGGGTGCATGGCACGGAGCATGAGGCTCTCGTCAACGAAGTGGTGTTGCGCTCGCAAAGCCAGGCCGAGTATTCGCCCGCCAATATCGGGCATTTCGGCCTTAACTTACGCCGCTATGCCCATTTCACCTCTCCGATCCGGCGTTATGCCGACCTTGTCGTTCATCGCGCGCTGATTGCGGCGCTTGGGCTGGGTTCGGGTGGCCTGACGCGGGAGGAGGAAGCGCGCCTGGAGGAAACGGCGGCCTTCATCTCCGCAACCGAGCGGCGCGCCATGGCCGCAGAGCGCGAGACGGTGGACAGGCTGATTGCGGCCTACCTTGCCGAGCATGTGGACGAGAGTTTCGATGCGCGCATTTCCGGCGTCACCAAGGCCGGGCTCTTTGTCACATTGCCGCAGTATGGGGCGGACGGGTTTATTCCGGTGTCATCCTTGGGTGGCGACTATTATATCTACGACGAAGCGGCGAGATCGCTTTTCGGAGAACGGAGCGGAAAAGGCTATCAACTGGCGGACAGTGTCGAGGTGCGCCTCATCGAGGTGGCGCCTATGGCTGGCGCGATGCGCTTTGAGATGGTGAGTGAACCGAAGCCGCTTCCCGGTTCGCGACGCTCGTTCCACAAGACCAAGGCCCGCACCCGGGTTTCGCAATCCCGGTCGCGAGGCAGGAGACGATGATGGTAGATCTGGCAGGCAAGGAAGCTCGGACTTTCGGCGGCGAGCATCATTCAGGGCGACCCGCCCGCCCGCTCTGGCCGGCGATAAAGCGTGGGATGCTTGGCCGCTGTCCCCATTGCGGAGAGGGCAAGCTGTTCCGGGCTTTTGTCAAGACAGTCGACAAATGCGCCGTCTGCGGCGAGGAAATTTCGCACCATCGCGCCGATGACCTGCCGGCGTATCTTGTCATCGTCATTGTGGGCCACATCGTCGTGGCGGCATTCATGGCGGTGGAGATGACGACCTACTGGCCAATGTGGCTGCATATGGTGGTATGGGCACCGCTCACCGTGGTATTGTCATTGCTGATGCTGCAGCCGGTCAAGGGAGGCGTGGTCGGGCTGCAATGGGCAACCTACATGCACGGCTTCGGGGGCGAGACCGATCAGATCGACACGCATCCCGAGATCAACGTCTGAAGTGCTGCTGGACCATCTGCCAACTCTTTCGCAGCCGAAAGCATTCCGCTAGGTCGAAGACATGCATGGGATGACCAAGGCGGAAACCGACAGAGCAGAGAACCGCAATACCGCCCGGGGCCAGGGGCCGTTACGCCCGCGGGATGCGGCAACCCTGATTCTGCTCGACCGCAGCGGCACCGATTTTCGCGTCCTGATGGGGCGGCGGCACATGCGCCACGCCTTCATGCCCGGAAAGGTGGTTTTCCCCGGCGGTCGCACCGACCCCGCCGACAGTCGCATTCCGGTCGCCTCGTCTCTGGCTCCCGAGGAAGAGAGCAGGATGAGAGCGCGTGCGGGCCGCGCCAGTTCGGCCCGGGCGCGGGCAATCGCACTTTCCGCAATACGGGAAACCTATGAGGAAGCCGGCCTGCTAATCGGCAGGCATGGTGATTTCAGGACCGGCAAGCCCGACTGGCAAGGCTTTGTCCGGCATGGCGTGCAACCTGCGCTCGGCGCTGTCCGCTTCATTGCCCGGGCCATCACCCCGCCTCGCCAGGTACGCCGTTACGACACCCGTTTTCTTGCCGTGTGGCGTGATGAGGTGGCGGTCGAACTTCCCGAAGGCGGTCCCACCAATGAACTGGAAGAACTGGTCTGGCTGCCCCTGTCGCAGGCGCGGCAGCAGGTGGATATCCCGTCCATCACGCGCACGGTTCTGGAGGAATTGGAAAGGCGCCTCTTGGACGATCCCGAATTGCACCCTGGCGGCGGCGAGGTGCCGTTCTACCGATTTTTGCACGGCCGCTTCGTGCGTGAAACACTGTAGTCGCTCCAAACACCAAGGCAGTTCATGACGGTCGAACTTCAATCGCGACAGGAGGAGTCCATTCACTGGCTGTCGCTCTTTGCGGCGATTTCCGCAATCAGCGTGGTCGGTATCGCGATCGGGCTCGGCATGCCGCTTTTGTCCGTGGTGCTGGAGACGCGCGGCCATTCGGCAACCATGATCGGACTCAACACGGCGACCGCAGGGATAGCTTCCATCGCGGCCGCGCCGCTGGCAACGCCGCTTGCCAGCCGGATGGGGGTCGCCTGGGCCATGCTGCTCATGATCGCGGCCGGCGCGCTTGCCTTTGTCGGCTTCTATTTCGCCTCGGCTTTCTGGATGTGGTTTCCGTTGCGCGTAGTGCTGCATGTGGCCCTGACCGTGCTTTTCATCCTTTCCGAGTTCTGGATCAGCGCATCCGCTCCGCCCAGGCGGCGCGGGCTCGTGCTGGGCATCTATGCCACGGTACTTTCGCTTGGCTTCGCGGCCGGGCCATGGCTGTTCTCAAGGCTGGGCAGCAGCGGTTTCCTGCCCTTCGGCGTTACGGTGGCGCTGGTTGCAATCGCCTCGGTGCCGGTACTCATGGCGCGCAGGGAAAGTCCGCCGATCCGGCCGGAAGGCGGGAAGGACGGCCATTTCCTGCGCTACATATGGCTGGTACCGACCGCGACCGCTGCCGTGCTTGTCTTCGGCGCGGTGGAAACCGGCGGCTTCGCCCTGTTTCCGGTCTACGGCAGTCGGATCGGCTACTCTGAAGCCGACGCCGCCCTGCTGCTGACCATGATCGGCCTTGGCAACGTAGCCCTCCAGATTCCGATCGGCATGATCTCCGACCGGGTCCGTGACCGCCGCTATCTGCTCTTCATCTGCGCTGCAGTCGGCCTTGCCGGCGCGGTCTTCATGCCGCATCTGGCGCAGAACTGGCATCTTATGGGCCTGCTGCTGTTCCTGTGGGGCGGAGTGGTGGCAGCCATGTACACGGTGGGGCTCGCCCATCTCGGCTCGCAGCTCTCGGGACATGAGCTCGCCTCCGCCAACGCCGCCTTCGTGCTGTGCTACGGTATCGGAATGGTGCTTGGCCCGCAGGCGATCGGCATCGGCATGGATGTGTTCGGGCCGAACGGCTTTGGCTGGTCGCTGGCCTTGTTCTTCGGCGCCTACATGGCTCTCGCGGCAGGCCGTCTGGCCCTGAGACACCGGGAGCGATGAAGCGCAGGCTTGCATTTCCCGGGACATGCTGTATACCCGCGCGCAATCTGCCGGTCCCGACCGGGGGCTGAACGGAGGGCCGAAGGCCGTTTTCCCTGAAAACCGAGCTTTCGTTGCGACGCCAAAAGGCGCCCGCCTCCCGTGTCTCCGCTCTCGACCGTCTCGTCATGCTCCTTTCTTCTCCT
>SMEK01000406.1_pt1 | contig 30961 bp, 28 predicted proteins | sample 2456371 | NCBI WGS metagenome assembly SMEK01 (sample SAMN10132590, study PRJNA489261) | soil metagenome | isolation source: day1 antibiotic-loamy sand soil ammended with composted manure from dairy... | place: USA | collected 2015-04-01
ACGCCGAGCTGCTTCATCACGGTGCGGCTGACCTCGGCGACGGTCACCTTGAGCGTGACCTGGTCATCACCAATGATCTGCAGCAGGTTGATGATGGCGCTCTTCTGGCGTTCCGAATCCGGATTGTTGATGTCGACGCCGCTCTGCGCCGAGCCGCCGGCGGCGGTCTGCGAGTATTGGCCGGTCGTCGCCTCGCCGCCGGTCACGAAGGCGTTGGCGAGATCGACCGCCCGCTTGGCATCCAGGGGCGTTTCGACGGTTCCCGTCAGCACGACGTTGTCGTTGACCAGTTCGACGCGGATATTCGAGCCTGGAATGAACCGCTTCAGGTTCTCTTCCAGGCCGGCAACGTCGCGCTCGATGTCGAGATCGAGACTGACGATCTGTTCGCCATTCGCGCCGAACACGAAGATGTTGGTCTGGCCGACCGCCTTGCCGAACAGGTAGATGCGCCGGGAGGTGCGCGTCACGGCGTCGGCGACGGCGGGGTTTGCGACCAGTATGTCGTAGGCGTCGGCTGGCAGGTCCACGACCACCGACTTGTTGAGGCCGAGCTTGATGCGCTGGCTGGCGGCAGACGTGCTTACCGCGGCCTTGCTGCCTGCATATGCAGCATCGGGGCTGGGCATGGCCGTCCCGGCGAGCAGGAAGCCCACAGCGGCCAGGGCGATCCGCATAGTTCCGTTCAAGCTCATTTTCTTGCCCCCACTTCGGAAACCTCGCCGGATTTGATGAGGCGTATCGTGCCCCTGCGACCGCTGCCTGCGACAAGGTAGTCGGCCTCGTCGGTCACTTTCTCCTGGGTGTCCTTGATCGAGCGCAGGGAGAGGGTCAGACGATCCGCCATCTGCTGCGCGACGGTGATGATCTCGGCCTGCTGCGGCGTCAGCTCCAGCGTCGCCGTCTGGCCGACCCGCGTTTTCTTGCCTTCCTCGTCTTCCTGGATCGTCTGGTCGATGGCCAGGACGCGGATATTCTTGAGGATGGTTTCGGTGATGAAGCCCGGTCCGCCGCCGGTGGCCTGGTCCGCGCGGCGCGTCATTATCACGTCGACATAATCGTTGGGCAGGATGAAGCCGCCGGCCGAAGTATCGGCTGCGATCGAGGTGGCCACGGCCCGCGCGCCGGAGGGCAGGATCGAGGACATGAAGCTCTGGCCCTCGCCAATCAGCTTGGAGCGGCGTAGCGGCTCGCCTTCATAGAGAGCGACCCTGGCAACCGATTCCCTAAGGGTTTCGATTGCGTCCGGCTGGCTGGCACGGGTGATGAAATTGGCGTTGATCCCGTCGGCCGGCCATTGCTCCCACTTTATATTGTTGCCCAGAACGGCACCCATGGGAACGTCGGCGGACAAGACCAACACGTCTTCGAGTACAATCGCAGGCGCCTGCTCGCCGGGCTCGACCGCTACGGGCGTGGGTGGAACCACCATCTTCTTCGCCACGTAGCCGGCACCGCCCGCCGCAGCGACCGCGACGGTCAGGATTATCAGTCGGGATGCTGGCATCTGTCCAAACCTCGCCCCTGGCAAACCACCTAGCCGGGGCGGACATTGCAGCGCCAATCGTCAAATTAAGGTTAATGCAATGCTTACGATCGTGATTAATGCGGATTTAACGGCGTTTCAGCGAGCAACCCACGCTAAAGGAATCCGGGGACGAAGTGGCTTGAAGGCCAGCCGGAGAGCCTGCCTCCGGGTCGACGCTCAGGCACTAAGCCTCTGCAGCGCCCACACCATCAGCGGTGAGCCCGTATAGGCGACAAGCCCGCCCAGGCCGAGCGCAATGCCGTAGGGAATACCGACTGCTTCGTTGGCGAAATTCCGCAGAACAGGATTTTGCCGGGTGACGATGGCCAGCGGCGACCGTCTGTAGACGAGTATCGCCATGGTCAGCAGACCTCCCAGAATCGAGGAGGTGACGAGATACTCCACCAGGGAGATGTTGAAGCCCATCCAGACAGATGTCGCGGCCAGCAGCTTGGCGTCCCCGCCGCCCATGCCCCCGAGGGCAAAAAGACCGAAGGTCACGACCAGGACAGCCGCGCCCGCTGCAAGATGCAGGCCGAATTCCGACAATGCCATTCCGGTAAGTGGAGCAACCACGACAAAAGTCGCGACCAGCACAAGCGAAACGCGGTTTGCGATGGTCATGGACAGCGCGTCCGAAATAGCCGCAAACAGCATGCAGAAGGGAAAGACGACGAAAATGAGCGCTTCGAGCATGGCTTCTTACCAGCGATTGCAACCGCAGCCTTACGCACATTCCGTTAAGGATCAATGAGCCCGAACCACGCATTTGCAGCGTTTGCGGCCGGGAACGGACCGCTTAACCCTTGGTTCACCAATCTCCTTCATCATCCGTTCAACAGTTTTCTCCGCGGAGTCGCATATGAGCTTCCCGAGATCGTACCTGCTTGCAGCGGCCGCACTGACAGCTCTGGCGGGCACCCCCGCATATGCCGATGTCGGCATCCAGGTGGTCATGAACCAGGCGAAGATCGTCAAGCTTGCACGGCCCGCCGACACCATCGTGGTGGGCAACCCGGCAATCGCCGACGCTGCCGTGCAGGATGCTTCCACCATCGTGCTGACGGGCAAGGGCTTCGGCGTGACCAATCTTGTCGTGCTCGACCAGGAAGGCAGCCCCATCCTCGATCAGCAGGTTACGGTCACCCGCGACTCGACCTCGACGGTGCGCATCTATCGGCGCTCGCAGGTGCAGACCATGTCCTGCGCCCCCTATTGCGAGAGCTCATACAAGAGCGATGCCGAAAAAACCTCCGACGAAGAGATGGGCGGCCAGTAGTCTTTCAGCGCGTGGCCAGCGGGTTATCGCACGCTTAACGCGAATGTCACAAATTTACCGGCCATCCAAACCTGACCTCAACGGGTTCGAGTTATGGTCCTGCTTCACACCGGATTGGGGTTCGGCAGGACGCGGCGATGGGCGAAAAGGCGGAACTTGCGAAAAAGGAACGGCGGACGGCGGCTAGACGGATGCTCGCCCTGTTCAGCCGCGATCGTAGCGGCAGCACAGCGATCGAATTCGCGGCACTGGCGATTCCCTTCGCGCTGCTGGTTTTCGCCATACTGGAAAGCTGCATTTCCTTCGCCAGCCAGGAAGTGATGGCAAACGCCGCCGACGACGTGGCGCGGAAATTGCGCACCGGACAGATCAAGGCAGCCGAAATCAACAAGGACAAGCTCCAGCAGCTGATCTGCGACCAACTCGCCATCATGGTGACGAAGAACTGCCCCGGGCTGGAGGTGGATCTGCGCAGCTATGGCACTTTCGCAGAGGCGGCGAAGGCGCGCTTCACGATTACGAATGGCGAGGTCGTCCTGACCCGGAACGGCGTGAAGGACCCGAAACAATTCGCCGTCGAGCCGGGTGGCGCCGGCTCCAAGAACATGCTGCGCGTGTTCTACAAATGGCCGGTCATGACCGATTTCATGGCCAAATCCATGGCCAACCTGAACGGTGGCGCCACGCTGCATTTTGCGTCCGTCACCTGGCAAAACGAACCGTTTGACGAATGAGGTCGGCGGAAAGGAAGAGTGTCATGGCGTTTCGCGCAGGGACACAACACAGAATCGCAAGGATACGGACCGGCATTGCCCGGTTCGGACGCGACTGTCGCGGTATTGCGGCAATCGAGTTTGCCTTCATCGCTCCGATCCTCCTGGCCATGTACTTCCTGACGATGGAGGTGTCGCAGGCGATTGAGACCAACAAGAAGCTCAACCGCGTCAGCCTGATGGTTGGCGACCTGGTCACGCAGCAGGACTCCATCACCAAGAGCGAACTGGATGCGATCATGAAGATCGCGGATTCGAGCCTGCTGCCCTATCATCGCTCGACACCCAAGATCACCGTGACGGGCATCAGCATCGGCGGTTCGCCGCTAAAGGCCACGGTGAAATGGTCTCGCAAGGTCCAGAACAATGTCTACTCGGCGGATTCTCCGCAGGGCACTACGACCACCGTTCCGGCTTCGCTGATGGTTCCAAACACGTTTCTGGTGCAGGTCAAGACCGAGCTCGCCTACAAACCGGTCATTGCCTGGGCCGCCGACAGCAAGTCGGTACTCGGGCTGGAGGCTGCATTTGACAGCATTTCGATGAGCGAGACCTTTCACCTTCGGCCACGCATGACGAACGAGATCAACTGCGCGGATTGCTACAAGTAGCGCTGCGGACATCAGGTCGATGACCTGCGGGAACGTCCTGGCCGGTCGAAAAGGATATGGATTGGAGCGCACTTTCCCCGGCTTGCCGTTTGCCAAGCGCGCCGGCGAGTTCTATGTCATGGGCCGACCAACAGACTGACCCGGATGGCCCGCGCCTTCGTCTTCGTTTTGGATTCCGTTGGGGCCGGTGGAGCCCCAGATGCCGATCGCTACGGCGATGCGGGCGCCAATACTCTGGGACATATTGCACAAGCCTGTGCAGCCGGACTGGGGGACCGTGCCGGGCTGCGCCAGGGGCCGCTTCTTCTTCCGAACATGGTTTCGCTGGGCCTTGCAGCAGCAGCACATACCGCAAGCGGCCTTTCCCCCGAGGTTCTCGCCAACGGGACCGCCAGCCGCCTCCCCTCGTCCTTCCATGGCGCGGCCCAGGAAATCTCGATCGGCAAGGACACGCCGTCCGGCCATTGGGAGATCGCCGGCCTTCCGGCATTGTTCGACTGGGGATATTTTCCGGACACTATCCCGGCCTTTCCCGCCGAACTCACCGATGCCATGATCCGCGAAGGCAATGTGCCGGGCATCCTTGGAAACTGCCACGCGCCCGGCACCACCATCATAGAGGAATTCGGCGAGGAGCATATCCGGACCGGCAAGCCTATCTGCTACACTTCCGTGGATTCGGTTCTGCAGGTCGCGGCGCACGAAGAGCATTTCGGCCTGCAGCGGCTTTATGACTTCTGCGCCGTCGTCCGGCGCCTGTGCGATCGGCTGCGCATAGGGCGCGTCATCGCCCGCCCCTTCATCGGCGAATCGCGCGAAACCTTCAAACGGACACCGAATCGAAAGGACTATGCCGTGTCGCCGCCCGAACCGACGCTGCTCGACAGGGTGATCGAGCACGGCGGACGGGTGATCGCCATCGGCAAGATCGGGGACATCTTTGCCCATCGTGCCGTTTCGGAGGTGCGCAAGGATGCAGGCAACATGGCAATGTTCGACAAGGCACTGACTGCGCTGGCCGATGCCGGGGACGGAGACTTTGTCTTCGCCAATTTCGTGGACTTCGACACCGAATTCGGCCATCGCCGCGATGTGCCGGGCTATGCCGACGCGCTGGAAGCATTCGACCGGAGACTTCCGGAGGCGCTGCGCCTGCTGCGGGCCGGCGACCTATTCATCATTACTGCGGACCATGGCAACGACCCGACATGGAAGGGTACCGACCACACGCGCGAGCGCGTTCCGATCATCGGCCTTGCCCCGGGACAGGCAGGGGGCGATGTCGGATTGCGGGCGACCTTCGCTGACATTGGCGCGACAGTGGCTGACCATTTGGGTCTCGCACCCGGCAAGCACGGAACCTCCTTTCTGTCGGCGATCCGCGGCCATGCCTGAACTGCCCGAAGTGGAGACAGTACGCCGGGGCCTGCAGCCGGTGCTGGAAGGCGCACGGATCGTGCGCGTGGAAGCTCGCCGCCCGGACCTGCGCTTCCCGCTGCCGGAAGACTTCGCAAGTCGGCTTCAGGGCAAGCGCGTGACGGCACTGGGCCGCCGCGCCAAATATCTGGTTGCGCATGTCGAATGCGGTCCGGTTCTGATCTGCCATCTCGGCATGTCGGGCTCCTTCCGCGTCGAGCGGCAGGGCGAAGGTGGAACGCAGGGCCTGTTCCATTTCGAGCGATCGAAGGATGCCGCGCACGATCATGTTCTATTTGACGTCGAACCGATGGACGGACCGCCTGCACGTATCATCTTCAACGATCCGCGCCGGTTTGGTTTCATGCTTTTTGCGGAAGGGGCGGTGGATGAGCACCCGATGCTTGCCACGCTTGGCGTCGAGCCCACGGGAAACAGGCTCGACGGCGAGCTGCTCGCCTCGCTGCTGAAGGGAAGGAAAACATCGCTGAAGGCGGCGCTGCTCGACCAGCGGCTGATTGCAGGGCTTGGCAATATCTATGCCTCGGAAGCCCTGTGGCGGGCACATCTGTCGCCCCTGCGGGAAGCCGGTACGCTCGGCAGGGCAAGCCGGAAGGCAAGGGACATGGCTAACCGCCTCGCCGAAGCGATTCGCAACGTGATAGCCGACGCCATCCTGGCAGGCGGCTCGTCGCTGCGGGACTATACCCGCGCCGACGGTTCGCTCGGCTATTTCCAGCATTCCTTCGCGGTCTACGACCGCGAGGGCGCACAATGCGCAACGCCCGGCTGCGCCGGCCAGATCCGGCGAATCGTCCAGTCCGGCCGCTCCACCTTCTATTGTCCGGTCTGCCAGAAGTAATGCAGCCGGTCGCGTATCGCCCGCGGAGGACGACATGAGCTATGAAACAATCATCACCGAAAAACGCGGCAAGGTCGGGCTCATTACGCTCAACCGGCCCAATGCCCTCAACGCCCTGAACTCCCAGGTCCTTGCCGAGTTGCTGGCCGCGACCAAGGCCTTCGATTCGGACGAATCGGTCGGCGCCATGGTCATTACCGGCTCCGAAAAAGCCTTCGCCGCCGGCGCCGACATCAAGGAAATGCAGAACAAGTCCTATGTGGACGCCTTCCTGCAGGACTTCTTCGCCGGGTGGGAGGAATTCACGCGCACGCGCAAGCCGATCATTGCGGCTGTTGCAGGATATGCGCTGGGCGGCGGCTGCGAGCTCGCAATGATGTGCGATTTCATCATCGCCGCAGACAATGCAAGGTTCGGCCAGCCCGAGATTACTCTGGGCGTCATGCCAGGGATGGGCGGATCGCAACGTTTGACTCGCTTCGTCGGCAAGTCGAAGGCGATGGACATGGTGTTGACAGGCCGCATGATGGACGCTGCAGAGGCCGAGCGCTCCGGCCTTGTGTCGCGGGTGGTGCCCGTGGAAGAACTTGTCAACGAAGCGGTGAAGGCGGCAGGCAAGATTGCCGAATTCTCGCTGCCTGCCGTCATCATGGCCAAGGAAGCGGTGAACCGCAGCTATGAGGTGACACTTGGCGAGGGGCTGCGCTTCGAGCGGCGGCTGTTTCACTCCATGTTCGCCCTGGAAGACCAGAAGGAGGGCATGGCCGCCTTTGTCGAGAAGCGGAAGGCGCAATTTCGCAACAAGTAGAAAGAGGCGGCAAAAACCCTCGCCATGACGTTGACGCCCCGCCAAAGCTGCACTATAAGCCGCACCGACTGAGGCGGCCCGATGGCTGCCCGTTTGTTTTTGCGCCTTGCGGTAGTCCGCCTTGGCTCACCACATAGATCGGAAGAGAGACATAGATGGCCAATACCTCATCGGCCCAGAAGGCAGCGCGCAAGATTGCCCGTCGTACTGCCGTCAACAAGCACCGGCGCTCGCGTGTGCGCTCCTTCGTGCGCAAGGTTGAAGAAGCGCTGGCTTCGGGCGACAAGGCTGCCGCCGAGGCCGCACTGAGGGCCGCGCAGCCGGAGTTGATGCGGGCCGCCTCCAAGGGAGTGTTGCACCGCAATACTGCGTCGCGCAAGGTTTCCCGGCTGGCCCAGCGGGTAAAAAGCCTCGGCGCCTGATTCCCGTCAGTCTCGAATTTTGCAGGAACCCGGCGCCTTGCGCCGGGTTTTCTTTTGCCGGCATATGTCGTTTTGCTCATATTCCGCACTGCAGCAAAAACCGCCGAGTGGCACAAATATCTTTTTTATTTCAGTGCGTTACAGGAGGTTATCCACAGATTGCTCACGTTCTGCCAGCGGGACGGGGGACAACTCCATGTCAAGCAAAATATTAAAAAAAATTCGCCCCGGCGGTCCCCGTCCACGCGTCATGCAAGAAGGGATTGAATCACAATGGCTTTGTTCAGCCACCCGACTTACAACCTTGGCCCTTGACCTCCGCGGTAACCAGATTCGTTAAATTTCGGTTAGATGCGACCTTGCCCTTTCCACCGGGATTTTTGTAGTGTCTCCCTATCGAAAGGGATGGGCTCAGGCCCGCGACCCAGCCTAAATCGGCAGCGTTTTGCAACGCGGAGCGATTCCGCGATGGCTGGTCTTTGCCCTTCGAGAGGGGTCTGGGAAGTGGGGGTCTAAAAGCATCGCAGTGGTAGGCAACCTGGCATTCTTTTGTCGGATGTCTCGCCGCGTCTTGAGCCAGCAAGATTCCCGTTTCTGACGAAGCGGGCGATGAAGGTTGTAGCCTTTGGCCAGCGGCGGCAACGGCTACAGCCAGCAGGTCGTCGGAACGATGGGGAGCATAAGCCCTGCATTCCGGCGGAGAGGCAATGAACGAGGAAAGCAGTATGCAAAACGCAATCGGCAGGGATATGGGCGGCAACTTCCCTTTCGCGGGGCCTTCGACCGGGGATGAAATGAGCAGCGAGGCCGACCAGCGGTTCGAACGCGTCAAGGCGCAGCTCAAGGCGCGGTTGGGAAGCGAGGTGTATTCCAGCTGGTTCGGCCGCATGAAGCTTGCCGAAGCGACCAAGGGCGTCGTGCGCATGTCGGTGCCGACTGCATTCCTGCGCTCCTGGATCACGGGTCATTACCAGGACCTGATTGCGGAACTGTGGAAGCAGGAAGATCCTGACCTGCTCCGGATCGAGATCGTTGTGCGCACTGCCACACGACAGAGCAAGTGCACCGATGGCAACCTGCCGACGGCGCGCAAGACGCCCGGCAAGACGCAGACCGCGCTCGCATCGGGCACGATCGGCGCCAAGCCGGACCGTATCGCGCCGGCACGCAGCGCGGTGGTCGAAAGCGGCGACCCTCGCCAGAGCGTGCTGGGCTCCCCGCTCGACGGGCGCTACACATTTGCCTCCTTCATAGAAGGGCCATCGAATCGCGTTGCCTTCGCGGCGGCGCGAGCGGTCGCCGAGCAGGCGTCGAGTGCGGTCCGCTTCAACCCGCTCTTCCTCCATGCGGCGGTCGGCCTGGGCAAGACGCATCTTCTGCAGGCAATCGCTGCCGAATCGCTGAAGCGCAATCCTCGGTCGCGCGTTGTCTATCTGACAGCCGAATATTTCATGTGGCGCTTTGCGACGGCCATTCGCGACAACAATGCCCTGACGCTGAAGGAGCAATTGCGGGACATCGACCTGCTCATCATCGACGACATGCAGTTCCTGCAAGGCAAGTCGATCCAGCACGAGTTCTGCCATCTCATCAACATGCTACTGGATAGCGCCAAGCAGGTGGTTGTGGCCGCCGACAGGCCGCCCTCAGAGCTCGAATCCCTGGAACCGCGCGTACGCTCGCGCCTCAATGGCGGCGTGGCGCTGGAGATGGGCGCGCCCGACTACGCGATGCGGCTCGCCATGCTGAAACTCAGGCTGGCGGCTGCGAAGCAGGACGACCCTTCTCTCGATATTTCCGAGGACATACTCGAACATGTGGCCCGCACCGTGACGGCCAGCGGGCGCGAACTGGAGGGAGCCTTCAACCAGCTTCTGTTCAGGCAGTCCTTTGAGCAGATCACCGTTGAACGCATCGACGAGATACTCGGCCACATCTACCGCAGCGGTGAGCCGAAGCGGGTGCGGATCGAGGACATCCAGCGCATCGTGGCGCGCCACTACAACGTCTCCAAGACGGAGCTCCTGTCAAACCGCCGCACGCGCACCATCGTCAAGCCCCGCCAGGTGGCTATGTATCTCTCCAAGGTGATGACGCCGCGCTCGCTGCCCGAAATCGGGCGACGCTTTGGCGGACGTGACCACACCACGGTTCTGCACGCAGTGCGGAAGATCGAGGACCTTTCGGGAGCGGACAACACGCTGGCCCAGGAACTGGAACTCCTGAGAAGGCTGATAAACGACCAGGCGTGAGGCAAGGCCGGGGATCGGCCGCCTCAATTATCCACAAGGCCCGCGATGCTGCCCCGAAGCAGCGTCGCGGGCTTGCTTTTCCGTGGGTTTTCTTGTCAGTTTGACCGGTTTCCAAACTGTTTGGGGCATGTCGCGGGTCCGTATTCCTCAGACCCGCTTTTCTAGTCGAAGCGAGCTTTTTCCTCATGCGCGTCATCCTGGAACGGTCGAACCTGCTCAAGTCGCTAAATCACGTTCACCGCGTGGTGGAACGGCGCAACACCATCCCGATCCTGTCGAACGTGCTTCTCATGGCCGATGGGGCCAGCCTGGAGATGAAGGCGACCGACCTCGACCTGGAAATGACGGAGGCCACGCCGGCGAGCGTGGAACAGGGTGGCGCAACGACCGTGCCGGCTCACCTGCTCTACGACATCATACGCAAGCTTCCCGAGGGCGCCGAGGTCATGCTCAGGACCGAAGAGGACGGCAATGCGATGACTGTGACGTCCGGGCGGTCCAGCTTCCGGCTCCAGTGCCTGCCGCAGTCGGACTTCCCCGAACTGTCCGCCGGCTCCTTCCCGCACATCTTCCGGCTTGAGTCGACGGCGCTCAAGACGCTTATCGACAAGACCCAATTCGCCATTTCGACGGAAGAGACGCGCTACTATCTCAACGGCATTTTCCTGCATGCGCTGGAATCAGGGGGCAAGCTCAAGCTGCGTTCAGTGGCTACGGACGGCCACCGCCTCGCGCGCGCGGAAATGGAGGCGCCAGCCGGTTCCGAAGGCATGCCGGGCGTCATCATTCCGCGCAAGACGGTCAGCGAATTGCAGAAACTGCTCGACGATCCGGATGTAGCGGTGACGACCGAACTGTCCGACACCAAAATCCGGTTCACCATCGGCTCGGTTGTACTTACTTCCAAGCTGATCGACGGAACTTTCCCCGACTATCAGCGCGTCATCCCGACCAGCAACGACAAGCAGCTAATCATCGACCGGCAGAGCTTCGCCGCGGCTGTCGACCGCGTTTCCACCATATCTTCCGAAAGAGGGCGTGCGGTTAAGCTGTCCATTGCCAACGGCCAGCTCACTCTTACCGTCAACAATCCCGATTCCGGCAGCGCCACCGAAGAACTCGCAGCCGACTATTCCTCCGAGCCCATCGAGATCGGCTTCAATGCGCGTTATCTGCTCGACGTTGCGGCTCAGCTTTCCGGCAGCGATGCGAAGTTCATGCTGGCAGACGCCGGCTCGCCGACACTCATCTACGACACCAGCGACGAGAATGTGCTCTACGTGCTGATGCCGATGCGGGTGTAGGATCCAGCGCCCCAGCGATGACGCCCTTCTGCATCCGGCCTGCCGGCGCTCTTTCCCTTGAGGGCAGGGCCTGCATTTTTCTGCGGCCTTCACCTGTCCGACAGCAGGTTGCAGGGGACGCGGCATCGCGGCGGTCGTCCGCTCTTGCGGGACCTGAGGGAGGTTGGCGCGAAAGCAGTGTGCCTAAGCGCCCGGGCGCGAGGAAATTTCGTTGAGCGCCGATGAGACCCACGCCCGTCGCAAGGTCCACCTTGTCCGGCTGTCGCTAACCAATTTCCGCAACTACGCGACCCTCGCGCTCGAGTTCGCGCCGGGCATGGTCGTGCTCACCGGCGACAATGGTGCAGGCAAGACAAACCTGTTGGAAGCAGTCTCGCTGCTGACGCCCGGGCGCGGGCTGCGCCGTGCTGCCTATGGCGAGATTGCGCGCGAGGGCGGCGATGGCGGCTTTGCCGTGCATGCGCGGCTGGCGGGTGGTGCCGGCGAGGTCGAGATCGGCACTGGTGTCGCCGGCGGAGATGCGAATGGCGACGGTGGACGAAAGCTGCGGATCAACGCAGCGCCGGCGCGCTCCGTCGACGAACTGCTGGACTGGCTGCGCGTTGTGTGGCTGACGCCGGCCATGGATTCCCTGTTCCGCGGCCCTGCAGGCGACCGGCGCCGCTTCCTCGACAGGCTGGTTCTGGCAATCGACCCGCGGCACGGCCAGCGCGCGCTCGACTACGAAAAGGCCATGAGAGGCCGAAACCGGCTTCTGGCCGAAGGCTCGCAGGACGGCGCCTGGTTCGACGCGATAGAGGCGCAGATGGTCGAAACCGGCGTGGCGATCGCCGCGGCAAGGGCAGAACTGGTGCGGCTGCTCGCCGCCATGATCGAGAAACTGCCCGGCGATGGTCCCTTCCCTCAGGCGGAGATTGGCATTTCCGGCGATCTGGAGGCCGATTCCGGTCGGCTACCGGCGGTCGAGATCGAGGAAAAGTTCCGCCGCGCGCTTGTTCAGGGCCGCGCACGCGACCGCGCTGCCGGCCGAACGTTGGACGGCCCTCACCGTTCGGACCTGATCGTGCGGCACCGCCCCAAGGACATGCCGGCGGAGCTTTGCTCTACCGGAGAGCAAAAGGCGCTGCTCGTGGGCATTGCCCTCTCGCACGCCCGGCTCACCGGAAACGTGGCCGGCATGGCGCCGATCCTGCTGCTCGACGAGATCGCTGCCCATCTCGACGCCGGGCGCAGGGCGGCATTGTTTTCCATCATCGAAGAGTTGGGCGGCCAGGCTTTCATGACCGGGACGGACGCCGCGCTATTTTCAAGCCTCCGGGGCCGGGCGCAGTTCCTGACGGTAGATCATGGCGCTGTCCGGCCTACAGAAGGCTATTGAATGCGGCCTCGACAGGCGCGAACGCGCGGACCGATCTGCAAAAGATGACGTAGGCTTGCCTCGCTCGAACCTGGATTTCGGGATGACGCAACGGGGAGAAACGCTTTAATCTCGACCCATGGACAGCTCCCCTCAACCGCTAACCGCCGAAGAACTGGAGCGGTACGCCCGCCATATCGTCCTGCCGGAAGTTGGCGGCGCCGGACAGCAGAAGCTCAAACGCGCGCGCGTGCTGGTGATTGGCGCCGGCGGGCTGGGCGCGCCGGCACTGCAATATCTCGCCGCCGCCGGCGTCGGCACGCTCGGCATCGTGGACGACGACAAGGTCTCGCTTTCCAACCTGCAACGGCAGGTCATCCATGACACGGACTTTATCGGGCAGCCGAAGGGGGAGAGTGCCCGCACCTCCATCCGACGCCTCAATCCGCACGTCTCGGTCGAACTGCACAATTTGCGGCTGACGGCCGAGAACGCCCCTGCCCTTGTGGCCGGCTACGATGTAGTAATCGACGGATCCGACAATTTCCAAACGCGCTTTGCCGTGGCGGATGCCTGCCTGCAGGAGAAGCGGCCTCTGGTCCATGCAGCGGTTGGCCGGTTCGATGGTTCCGTAACGGTGCTGATGCCCTTCGCCTCAGGGGAGGACGGTCAGCCCAATCCGTCCTACCGCGATCTGTTTCCGGAGCCGCCGCCACCCGGACTGGTGCCATCCTGCGCGGAGGCCGGCATATTGGGCGCCCTGCCCGGGGTCATCGGCACGCTGCAGGCGCTGGAAGCGATCAAGCTGATCCTGGGAATTGGTGAACCGCTGGTCGGTCGGCTGCTCCTCTATGACGCGCTGTCGGCCCGCTTCGAAACCATCCGCTACAAGAGGCGCTCATGAGCCTCGTGCTGACAGCCGAGGAAAGGGCAATTGCCGACGGCCGGGATGGTCAAGGTGCGGCGATGGCCATGCGGATGGTCGCCGAAAGCGCCCGACTGCTCGGCGCGCCCCGGCTGATCCCAATCGCTTCGGCGCATATAGACGGAGCGCTCTATCATGGCGATTCCGGCACGCTTTTCGCGGAAAGGCTGGTCGAGGGGAGCGCGAAGGTTTCGGTGCGCGCCACGCTCAATGTCGGGGCGCTTGACCTCACGGGCTGCGCAAAGGTGCGGCTATCGGGGCATACGCGCGCAATGGCACAGCGCATGATGCGCGCCTACCGACAACTCGGCTGTGAGCCAAGCTGGACCTGCGCACCCTACCAGGCGGGCCATCGGCCCGCATTCGGCAGCGATGTGGCCTGGGGCGAATCCAATGCCGTTGTCTTCTGTAATTCGGTACTCGGCGCGCGCACCAATCGCTATGGCGATTTTCTGGACATTGCCTGCGCCATCACCGGTCGCGCGCCCGACTATGGCCTCCACAGGCCGGAAAATCGCAGGGCCCGGCTGATGTTCGATGTTTCGGCCCTGCCGCTCGCATTTCTCCGTTCCGAAGCGGCATGGCCTGTCCTCGGCAGCCTCTATGGTCGGGAAACGGGCGACGCGATCGGCGTTGTGACAGGCGTCGACAGGCATCCTGGCGAAGACGCGCTGAAAGCTTTCGGAGCGGCGGCGGCCTCCTCCGGCGCGGTCGGTCTGTTCCACATTGCCGGGGTGACACCGGAGGCATCGACAGCCAACCTCGCGCTGGGCGGACAGGAGCCCGAACTGCTGGTGAAAGTCACCCCTGAAATGGTGGCCGCAGCGCGGCGGGCTCTTTCCACCGCGCAGGGTGCGGACAGTATCGACGCTGTTGCCATTGGAAGTCCGCATCTGTCATTGGATGAATTCGATGTCCTTGAGCGCCTGATCGCCGGCCGCAAGCTCGCTGTTCCAATTTATGCATGCACGGGCCGGCATGTGCTGGCGCTGCTGGACAGGTACGGACGGCGCAGGGCGCTCGAAGCTGCAGGCGTGCGGGTTGTTGCCGATACCTGTGTCGTGGTCACGCCGATCCTGCCGGAGCTTGATGACGGCGTGCTGATGACCAATTCTGGAAAATTCGCCCACTATGCGCCCGGAAACACGGGCTATGCGGTGCTCTACGGCTCGCTTGCGGAATGCGTGGAAAGCGCAGTAGCGGGGCGGCCGGTATTTTCCGATCTCGCCACACTTGAGCCGGTGAGTCACGCGCCTTCCAGTGCTGATGACAAGGCGCGACAAGGTCCATCCCGCGGCCTCGGCCGGTCGCCGTGGCTGAACGGCGCAACTGCTTCATCCCTGGACACGGAAGAAAAAAGCGCCCGCGCCGGTGAGACAGCCGGGCATCCCCATCCGGGCAGGAGCGGTGCGAGCCTGCAGGCGGAAATTCTGGTGTCCGGCACTTCCGGCACGGGCGAAGCACTCGTCCTGACCGCGCCGATCAGCTTCTGGGGTGGCGTCGATCCCATGACCGGGCGCATTGCGGATGTGCGCCACCCGCAGCATGGGCAATCCGTCTCCGGAAAGGTGCTTTTCCTACCCGGGACGATCGGCTCCTCCTCGGCCTCGGCAGTCCTGCTGGAACTGACGCGCAACGGGCGTGCCCCTGCCGCCCTGGTTCTCCACGAGCCGGACGCAATTCTCCTGCTGGGCCTCATCGTCGCAAGGGAAATGGGGTGGAAAACGCCTGCGGCAGTCAGGTTGGATCGTGACCGGTTCGCGCGTTTCCACGGCAGGCAAGTGAAGGTCGAAGACGGCAGGCTGGTTGCGAGTGCGTAGCCCGCTCTCCACGCCAGGCAAAACGGGCTTCGGAGCGCGCGACGCCACGCATTGTCCCTGCCGGACGAATCACGTTTTCAGTGGCAGAACCCGGTCCGGCGGACGGTGGCCGTCAAAGAAGGCGCGGATATTGATGATGACCTTTTCGCCCATGTCGATACGGCCTTCCAGCGTAGCCGACCCCATATGTGGCAGAAGCACCACCTTTCCCTTGGTGGCAAGCTGCAGCAGCCTGGTGTTGAGCGCCGGTTCGTTCTCGTAGACGTCGAGCCCGGCTCCGGCGATCCTGTCCTCCTGAAGCAGCTTGACCAGCGCTTCCTCATCGATGATGTCGCCACGCGCGGTGTTGACGATGTAGGCGGTACGCTGCAGGAGCGCCAGCCGCCTCGCCGAAAGAAGATGGAAGGTGGCCGGCGTGGAGGGGCAATTGACCGAAATAATGTCCATGCGCGCCAGCATCTGGTCGAGGCTTTCCCAGTAGGTTGCCTCCAGTTCGTCCTCAAGCGCCGGCATGACGCGATGACGGTTGTGGTAGTGGATCGACAGGCCGAATGCCTTCGCGCGACGGGCGACAGCCGTGCCGATACGGCCCATGCCGACAATGCCCAGCCTCTTGCCCCAAATGCGGCGACCGAGCATCCACGTTGGCGACCAGCCTGGCCATCCCTTGCCGCCGGGCAGCACGTTGGCGCCTTCGGCGAGCCGGCGGGGAACCGCCAGAATCAGCGCCATGGTCATGTCGGCCGTGTCTTCGGTGAGCACGTTGGGCGTGTTGGTGACGGTAATTCCCTTCTTCGCGGCCGCAGCCACGTCGATCTTGTCGACACCATTGCCGAAATTCGCGATCAGCTTGAGGTTTTCTCCGGCCTGCGCGATCAACGCCGCATCGATCGTGTCGGTAATGGTCGGCACCAACACATCGGCTTCCTTCACCGCAGCAACAAGTTCGGGCTGGGTCAGCGGCCGATCCTCGACATTCAAGCGAGCATCAAAAAGCTCCCGCATCCGCGTCTCGACCGGATCCGGTAGCTTGCGCGTGATGACGACGAGAGGTTTCTTTTTGCCGGCCATGCGCACCCTCGACAGCGGGTCTGTTGAGACCTCTTTAACCAAGAACGGCGAAACTGGAAGACGGTCGCCGCCTGCCGCCTCATGTAGCAAGCAGGGCGACGGAAGACAAAGAAAAAGGGGCGCCTGCGTCGATCTCGGGCACCGCGCCATCGCAAAGTAAGGAACGAAAGTGTTGTCCGGTTTTGCTCGCCTTCGCCTCGTCCTCGGCGCTATCGTGCTGGGCATGGTCGCGGGCGCGTCGCCGGCCCAGGCCCAGAGCGCGGCCCAAACCGTGACGCTGGGCCCCAGCGGCCTGCCGCTGCCGCGATTCGTCAGCCTGAAGTCCAGCCGCGTGAATTCCCGCATCGGGCCCGGCCTGAACTATTCAGTCGGGTGGATGTACACCAGGGCCGGCCTACCCATGGAGATCGTCCAGGAGTATGACACCTGGCGTCGTGGCGCCCTGGCAGCGCGACAAGAGCGGCACCATCAAGCTGCTCGGCAAGCCCGATAAGAGCGCAACCGTCGTCGCCCTTGTCGAGCCGGGAGTGATGGGAACCATACGGTCCTGCGATGGGACGTGGTGCCAGATGACCCTGTGTCCTGAAAGCCGGTCGGAAGCTTCAGGCCGTAGCCCAGGAGCCGGTCGATCGCGATATGAGCGGTCCAGACCAGCGCAAGCTCCATGGCAAGCGGAGATGCCGCAACAAGACCTGCAACGCCAAGCAACAGGGGCGCAATCAGATTGTGCAGCGCATTGTAGGTGACCGCGCCCAGGCGCGGTCCAGCCAGGTAGCCAAGCATTGAAAGGTCAGGCAACAGCAACAGCGCGGCGAACAGCCACCAAGACCCGCCCGCATAGCCATAAAGCAGGACAGCCGCGGCTGCCAGCGCCAGCCACTCCAGGCGGATGAGGAGGTCCGTGCCTTTCACCAAAGGCTTCAACTGGTCGTTTTCGGGCGCAGCCTGACCACGACATCCACATTGACGATCTCCATGCCTTCGGGCGGAGCCGGCAGATTGTTCACGGAGATAGGTCCGGTTTCGATGTCGAAAATGCGGTTCTCGCCTTCAATGAAGAAATGGTGATGATCGGACGTGTTGGTATCGAAATAGGTCTTTGAACCTTCCACGGACAGCACGCGCAGAAGGCCAGCCTGGGTGAACTGGTTCAGCGCATTGTAGACGGTGGCGAGCGAAACGGGCACGCCGGCGGCCAGCGCCTCTTCATGCAGGTCTTCCGCAGAAAGATGGCGGTCGCCCTTCGCAAACAGGAGTTCGGCCAGCGCAATGCGTTGGCGCGTCGGACGCAGCCCCGCGTCGCGCACTCTCTTGTCCACCGGGACGTCATCTTTCGGGCGGTTCGAATCCATCGAACTTGTTACCAGCCTGCTCAGCCGCACGCGCGCCGGATGATCCGACAGTCGCCGCCAGCCTCGTCCTGATATATTCTGTCGCCCTCATTCGATCAATAGCGCGCATTGACCCGGCAAGGCCGGCAAGCTAAGCGCAAAGTCGGTTTCCGGCCGGAAGCGGACTATGCTAGAAGGCCGAGACGCGGACAGCGCCTGTCCCAACCCACGGAAGCGAGGAATTTATGGCGGATCGGAAATCGAGCTACGGCTATGAAGAACTGCTTGCCTGCGCTCGCGGCGAGCTGTTCGGGCCGGGCAATGCGCAACTGCCCGCCCCGCCCATGCTGATGTTCGACCGCATCACGGAAATCAGCGAAACCGGCGGGGCCTTTGACAAGGGCTTCATTCGCGCCGAGTTCGACATAAAGCCGGACCTGTGGTTCTTCCCCTGCCACTTCATCGGTAATCCCATCATGCCCGGTTGCCTCGGTCTTGACGCGCTGTGGCAGATGACGGGCTTCTTCCTTGGCTGGCTCGGCGAGGAAGGGAAAGGCATGGCGCTTTCCACCGGAGAGGTGAAGTTCAAGGGCATGGTGACGCCTTCCGTGAAGAAGGTGGAATATGGCGTGGATTTCAAGCGCGTCATGCGCGGCCGGCTGGTGCTTGGCATTGCCGATGGCTGGCTCAAGGCGGACGGCGAGCAGATTTACTCGGCTACAGACCTGAAAGTCGGACTCTCGAAACAGCAGGCGGCCTGAAATCGCGGCACCGCCTTCTGGCACCCGGGCGCGAATTCCGCTACATCCACGCCACCAATCGACGAGGAGCGCAGCATGAGACGAGTCGTAGTGACGGGCCTCGGCATCGTATCGTCCATCGGAAACAATGCCGAGGAGGTGGAAGCCTCGCTGCGTGAGGCAAGGTCCGGCATCACCTTTTCGCCATCGTTCGCCGAGCACGGGTTTCGCTGCCAGGTGTGGGGCGCCCCGACGCTGGACCCTACTCCGCTGATAGACCGGCGGGCTTTGCGCTTCCTCTCGCAAGGCGCGGCGTGGAACCACGTCGCCATGGACCAGGCCATCGCCGATTCCGGGCTCGAAGAGCGTGACATTTCCAACGAGCGCACCGGAATTGTCATGGGTTCCGGCGGTCCCTCCACCCGGACAATCGTGGAAGCCGCCGAGATCACGCTGAAGAATGGCAGCCCCAAGCGCATCGGCCCCTTTGCCGTGCCGAAGGCCATGTCTTCCACGGCTTCGGCCACGCTCGCCACCTGGTTCAAGATCCATGGCGTCAACTACTCCATCTCTTCCGCCTGCTCGACCTCGGCGCACTGCATCGGCAACGCTGCCGAACTGATCCAATGGGGCAAGCAGGATGTGATGTTCGCCGGCGGACACGAGGACCTGGACTGGACCATGTCCGACCTGTTCGACGCGATGGGAGCGATGTCGTCGAAATTCAACGACCGCGCCTCGGTGGCCTCGCGCGCCTATGACGTAGACCGCGACGGTTTCGTAATCGCGGGCGGCGCGGGGGTGTTGGTGCTCGAAGAACTGGAACACGCCAAGGCACGCGGCGCGAAGATCTACGCCGAGATCGTCGGCTACGGCGCCACTTCAGATGGCTATGACATGGTGGCGCCTTCCGGGGAGGGAGCAGTACGCTGCATGCGGCAAGCCCTCTCCACGGTAAAGACGCCAGTCCATTACATCAACACGCACGGCACCTCGACGCCAATCGGCGATGCCAAGGAAATGGCTGCCATACGCGAGGTGTTCGGCGACGACATGCCCCATATAACCTCCACCAAGTCGCTGACCGGCCATTCGCTTGGGGCCGCCGGCGTCCAGGAATCAATCTATTCCATCCTGATGATGCAGGGACGCTTCATCGGTGAAAGCGCCCATATCGAGAACCTCGACCCCGAATTTGAAGACATGCCGATCGTGCGCAAGCGCATCGACAACGCCACCATAGACACAGTGCTGTCGAACTCCTTCGGCTTCGGCGGCACCAACGCCACGCTGGTCTTCCAGCGCTATTCCGCATAGGACGACCGCCATGGACGGATTGATGAAGGGAAAGCGTGGCCTCGTCATGGGCGTGGCCAACGACCACTCCATTGCATGGGGAATTGCCAGAAGGCTGCACGAACACGGCGCCGAACTGGCCTTTACCTACCAGGGCGAGGCTTTCGGGCGGCGGGTGAAGCCCCTCGCCGAACAAGTCGGCGCCGGGCTGGTCATTCCCTGTGACGTGGAGGACAGTTCCTCGATCACCTCTACCTTCGAGACCCTGAAGGAGGAATGGGGCGAACTGGACTTCCTCGTTCACGCCATTGGCTTTTCGGACAAGAACGAGCTCAAGGGCCTTTATGCCGACACCACGCGCGAGAACTTCGTGCGCACAATGGTGATCTCCTGCTATTCCTTCACGGAAGTGGCGCGGAATGCTGCGGCGCTGATGCCGAACGGCGGCGCGATGGTCACGTTGACCTACGCCGGCTCGGTGCGGGTTATGCCCAATTACAACGTCATGGGCGTGGCCAAGGCCGGGCTGGAAGCCAGCGTTCGTTATCTCGCCAATGACTACGGACCTCGCGGCATCCGCATCAACGGCATATCGGCCGGGCCGGTGCGCACGCTGGCCGGCGCCGGGATTTCCGACGCGCGCTACATGTATTCCTACCAGCAGCGAAATTCGCCGCTTCGGCGCACCGTCACCATCGACGAAGTCGGCGGGTCAGCGCTTTACCTGCTCTCGGAGCTCTCGTCAGGCGTCACCGGAGAAATTCACTACGTCGATTCCGGCTACCATATCATTTCGATGCCGACGCTTGCCGAACTCAAGCGGACGGACGAGTCGCAGGGCTGAACCTGCAGCAATCCGGATCAAAGCGCCACTTTCCGGCCGAAACCGATTTTTTAAGGATTTCAGAGGTAGAAAGTCCCCACATTGGGGACCATTCCATGTCTGCGGCCCAACATCCGAACCGCTCGCCGGCGTTCCGGTTGCTGACCATCGCCTGCTCCGGCATAGGCGGCCTGGTGCTCGGAATATGGGGACTCAGGTTCGGTTTCGGCGACGGTCTTGCCGGCATGCCAGCTTCCACGATAGGGGCGATTGTGGCCGGACTATGCGCCCTGGCGGCAGCCAGCGGCTCCATATCGTTTTTTGCCGGCGTTGACGAGTCTCTCGACTACGTCATGAGGGAAACCCATTTCGACAAGCTGACTGGCGCGCTTGCGCGATCCGCCATGGTGGGGCGGATCGCACATGAGGCGTCACGAACGATACAGACGGGAGAGCCGGTCTACCTGATCGACGTAGACATCGACCGCTTCAAGCAGATCAACGACGCCATCGGCTATACGGTGGGAGACGAACTCGTCAAACTCTTTGCCGAGCGGCTCAAAATCCTGATGCCGAAAGGGGTCACCATCGGGCGGATCGGTGCAGGCGAGTTCGCGATCCTTTGCCCGGATGAGGTTCTTGCGGGTTCGATAGACAGCCTGGTCGGCAACCTCATCGACAAGCTGATGCAGCCATACCAGCTTTCCAGCCATCTGCAGTCGGTCAGCGTTTCCGTTGGCCTCGCTGCAATGCCGAAGGATGGAACGGACCCTCTGCTTGTCATGCGCCGCTCCAACCTCGCACTCCAGCACGCCCGAGCCAGCGGTGTAGGAAACTGGGCGGTCTTTCACACCAATATGGGCAGGGTCGCCGATTTCCGGCAGTGGGTCGAGTCGGAGCTTCACGCCGCCTTTGCGCGCGGCGATTTCGACCTGCACTACCAGCCGCAGCTCGACCTGCTTTCCGGAAGGGTAGTGGGTTACGAGGCACTCATCCGGTGGCACCATCCCGAACGGGGGATGATCGCGCCGATGAAATTCATTCCCATTGCCGAGGAGACCGGCATGATCCTGCCGATCGGCGAATGGGTTTTGCGCAAGGCATGCGGCGATGCCGCCAAGCTGCCGAATGACTGTTTCGTGGCGGTCAACATCTCGCCCACGCAGTTCATGACGAAAGATTTCATCGCCCTGGTGAGGTCGATCATTGCGGACACCGGGATCGCCCCCGGGCGGCTCGAACTGGAGATAACGGAGACCGCAATAATGCAGGACCGCCACCGCGCGGTACGCATACTGCAAGAGTTGGCAGAAATGGGCATCTCCGTTGCCGTGGACGATTTCGGCACCGGCTATTCCAATCTTAGCTATCTGGTCGATTTTCCATTCAGCAAGCTGAAAATCGACAAATCCTTCATCGATCGCATCGCAACGGATGCCAGCACCGGCGCTGTGGTTTCGACCATCGTTGGCCTTTCGCGTGCGCTCGGCGTCAGCACCATTGCGGAGGGAGTCGAAACCGAGAAACAACTGACGTTGCTCAAGGCGGCAGGCTGCGAGGTGGTGCAGGGCTTCCTCTTCGGCAGGCCCTCACCCCTCATCAAGATCAACCAGGGCTGGCCGACCTCCCTGCGTGAGCTACACGGAACGCGAATCGACAGGCTGCACTGATGAAGGCCAACAGCCCGCTTCCCCCGTGCTGCTCACCTGCTCGCCGACAGAACCTTGAACGCGCCGTCCCGCGCTGTCTCCTTCCAGGCCGGGAAGACGGCTTGCAGGACGGACTCATAGGGAAGCTGCCGGTTCGCTACCATGATCAGCCGACCGCCCGGCTTCAACGCCTTCGCCGCCGAGCGGATGATGCCCGCACCGATAGAGGGGTCGGCCGCGCGCCCCCTGTGAAATGGTGGATTCATCACAATGACGTCATAACGCCGCTCGACGGGCTCGGACAGGAGGTCGTGCCAGAAGAAGCCTTTTTTTGGCACGTCGCCTCTCACGTTGGTCCGGGCCGCTTCCAAGGCCTCGAACTCGGCCTCGTACAGATCAAGCGAAGTCACATTCGAGACGGTACGGGAGATTTCGTCGGCAAGATAGCCCCAGCCGGCGCAGAAATCAGCAATGTCACCGCGAATGTTGCCGGGCAGGTTCTGCGCCAGAAGTCGTGATCCAGGGTCCACCCGGTCATGCGAAAACATGCCTGGCGCAGTGTGGAAGCGCCCTTCTACAAGCCTTGGAGGATTAGCGTCGCGCAGCGCCTGCGCCGCTTCCTTTGCTTTCGCGCGGAACCAGAACGCCAGGCCGTGATATTTGGGCAGCGCGCCTTCCAAGGCGACAAGCTTGCCCATCCTCTTGCGCAGGCTGGCCACACCATCTTCCTTCGAGCCGCCGACCACGATCAGGCCACCGGCTTCCGTTCGCTCGATGGCCTCGGCGATATCCAGTTCGTTCTGCCCCCTATGTCGGCGGGCAAGGACGAGCGCAGCGGCGTAGCCTTCTCCATCCGGCCGAGGCGTGACCGCCACGCCCATGCGGCTTAACGCGAGGAAATCCGGCCGGAAGCCCTGAACGGCATGAATCGGCGCGTTCCAGTCTTCAGGCAGGCGAAATCCCGGCTCCGCGCCGAAAAACACGAATCTCGAATCCCTGGACGGCAGACCGAGGACCCCCGTCTGGAAGAGATGGAACAGCGTCTTTGATGCCTTGGAATTCATTGAATCGGATTCTCAAGAGCAGGATTCAATAAAAAGGGCGCAGCCTTGCCGCGCCCCTTTCCGCAATGGTGGATAACGCGTCAGGGTTACGCCGCGTCTTCGGCCTCCTCGGCCTTCTTTTCCTTGACAATCTCCTTGCCCGTCGTCTGGTCCACGACCTTCATGGAGAGACGCACCTTGCCGCGCTCGTCGAAGCCCATGAGCTTGACCCAGACCTTGTCGCCTTCCTTGACGATGTCGGTCGTCTTCTGGACGCGCTGCTCGGCGAGCTGCGAAATGTGGACAAGGCCATCACGGGGGCCAAAGAAGTTGACGAAGGCGCCAAAGTCCGCGGTCTTGACCACGGTACCCTCGTAGATTTCGCCAACTTCAGGCTCTGCCACGATAGTGTGAATCCACTTCTTGGCCGCCTCGATTTCCTTGGCGGCGGAGGAAGCGATCTTGACCGTGCCGTCGTCCTCTATGTTGATCTTGGCGCCGGTCTTTTCCACGATCTCGCGGATGACCTTGCCGCCTGAGCCGATCACGTCACGGATCTTGTCGGTGGGGATGTGCATGACCTCGATGCGCGGCGCGAACTCGCCAAGCTGGCCTCGGCTTTCCGAGATGGCCTTGGCCATTTCGCCCAGAATGTGCAGCCGGCCTTCCCTGGCCTGACCGAGCGCGATCTTCATGATCTCCTCGGTGATGCCATCGATCTTGATGTCCATCTGCAGCGAGGTAATGCCGCTGCTGGTGCCGGCCACCTTGAAATCCATGTCGCCAAGATGGTCCTCGTCGCCGAGGATGTCGGACAGGACGGCGAAGCGGTCGCCTTCCTTGATCAGGCCCATGGCGATGCCCGCAACCGGCTTGGACAGCGGGACGCCCGCATCCATCAGCGCAAGCGAGGCGCCGCAGACGGTGGCCATGGAGGAGGAGCCATTGGACTCGGTGATCTCGGACACGACACGCAGCGTGTAGGGGAACTGTTCAAGGCTGGGCAGCATGGGGTGGATCGCGCGCCAGGCGAGCTTGCCATGCCCGATCTCGCGTCGGCCCGGCGAACCCATGCGGCCTGTCTCGCCCACCGAGTAGGGCGGGAAGTTGTAGTGCAGCAGGAAGGTTTCCTTGCGGGTTCCGGTGAGTTCATCGATATACTGCTCGTCCTCGCCGGTGCCGAGCGTTGCAACGACCAGGGCCTGCGTCTCGCCGCGGGTGAAGAGCGCCGAGCCGTGGGTGCGCGGCAGAACGCCGACCTCCGCCACAATCGGGCGAACCGTCTTGAGATCGCGTCCGTCGATGCGCGAGGATGTATCAAGGATGTTCCAGCGCACGATCTTGGCCTGGAGCTCCTTGAACACCGTGGCGACCTGCTCGGCCGACCATTTCGCCTCCTCGCCTTCGGGTGGCGTAAAGGCCGCTTTCACCTTGGCCTTGACCGCATCGACCGCAGCATAGCGCTGCTGCTTGTCGATAATCTTGTAGGCCTCGCGCAGATCCGCCTCGGCGATGTCCAGCATCTCCTTTTCGAGGGCGGAGAGATCCTCGATCTTGTGTTCGCGCGGCTCTTTCGCGGCAACTTCCGCAAGCTTGATGATGGCGTCTATGACCGGCTGGAAGGAGCGATGACCGAACATGACGGCGCCAAGCATCGTCTCTTCATCGAGTTCCTTGGCTTCGGACTCCACCATCAGCACGGCCTCGGAGGTGCCGGCCACCACGAGATCCAGCTTGGATTCAGGCATCTCGTCGAGAAGCGGGTTGAGCTTGTACTCGCCATCGATATAGCCGACGCGCGCACCACCGACGGGTCCCATGAACGGAACACCCGAGAGCGTCAGCGCGGCCGAAGCCGCGATCATGGAAAGGATGTCGGGATTGTTTTCGAGATCGTGCTGGACAACGGTGACGATGACCTGCGTGTCGTTCTTGTACCCCTCGGCGAAAAGGGGGCGGATCGGACGGTCGATGAGCCGGGAAACCAGGGTCTCGTTCTCGCTCGGGCGGCCTTCACGCTTGAAATAGCCGCCGGGGATCTTGCCGGCGGCAAATGTCTTTTCCTGATAATTGACGGTCAGCGGGAAGAAATCGACGCCGGGCTTGGGTTCCTTCGCCGAGACAACTGTGGCAAGAACCACCGTCTCGCCGTAGGTGGCAAGCACCGCTCCGTCAGCCTGGCGAGCGATCTTGCCTGTTTCCAGGATGAGCGGACGTCCGCCCCACTCGATTTCCACTTTGTGTTGGTTGAACATGTCCTGTCCTTCATATGCGGCCGGACCGCCGCCGGCCTTTCCGGCGCGGTCCTGAACCTTCAGGCTTCATTCGGGCAGCCACGGGCAAGACAACGGGAAGCTCACCTGAAAAAGCCTATAGCGGCGCGAGCGTCCTGCAATCCTGCCCCATGACCGTCCATGGGGAGCTCCGTGCAACCCTGCGTCACACGGGCCGGGTGCCGGGCCGACAACCATTCCGCAGCCCGGATAAGCAACCGGCGGACCCTTGGATGGCCCGCCGGTCCGATAGGTCAGCGACGCAGTTCGAGCTTTTCGATCAACGTCTGGTAGCGCGCCTCGTCCTTGCGCTTGAGGTAGTCAAGGAGGCTGCGGCGCTGGGAAACCAGGGCGAGCAGGCCACGGCGGGAATGATTATCCTTCTTGTGGCTCTTGAAGTGCTCGGTCAGGTTCTTGATACGCTCCGAAAGGATCGCGACCTGGACTTCCGGAGAACCGGTATCACCCGCGGTCGTGGCGAATTCAGCCATAAGTTCCTTCTTGCGTTCAGCGGTAATCGACATCGTGCTTTTCCTTATCGTTGGAGGAAACGGGACGCCTCGAGCCGGGATGTCGTCCAGCAAAGGCCAGTACAAAGCTTCGGCGGCGCTTCTGAGCCCGTCAAGCTGGGCGCGCATATAAGCGATTTTGATGCTTCTGGCTAGTCCTGCGTCGAGAAAGACCGTTCATATGCATTCCGAATGGCGAAATCTCCGCTGTTCACAGCCATTTCTTCCATTTGAAGAACGCATACATCCCGATCGCCAACACCAGCATGAACAGCAAAGCCGCGGGATAGCCGTAATAGGAGCGCAGTTCCGGCATGTTCCATGGCGAAGCCTCGGGATCGAAATTCATGCCCCAGACGCCGACCAGGAAGGTCAGCGGGATGAAGATCGCCGAGACGATGGTGAGCAGCGAGATCACCTCGTTGGTGCGCGCCTGCGAAAGCGAAAGATGCATCTCTACCAGGCCGGTCATGACGTCGCGTTCGGTTTCGACCATCTGGATGAGGCGGATGGCGTGATCGATCGTGTCATTCAGGAAGATCTTGGTCTCGGCTTGCAAATAGGGCGCTTCGTTGCGGATGAGCGTCGCCAGTGCATCCCGTAGCGGCCACACCATTCCCTTGAGCATGTTGAGATAGCGCCGCATCTGCTGGAGTTCGCGCATCTGCTCCTTGCGCGGCGAACGCACCATCTCGTCCTCCAACCGGTCAGTCGCATCGGCCGCCGCCTCGATGACCGGGAAGTAGCTGTCCACTATTGCATCTATGAGCGCATAGGCGAGATAATCCGCGCCACGCGCCCGCAGCCGGTTTTGTGCAGGGCTCTCGATCCGCTTGCGCACCGCATCAAACGGGTCGCCCTCTCTTTCCTGGAAAGTGAGGACGAAGTTGCTGCCGAAGAAGACGGCCATCTGCTCGCAGCGATGGATGGCGGGATCGTCAACCATGGACAGGGTCACGAAGGCGTGGTCGTCGTAGAAATCCACCTTCGGCCGTTGCCCGGTGTTTACGACGTCCTCCAGCGCCAGCGGGTGCAAGCCGAAAGTCGACCCGATCTCTTCTATCAGCCTTATGTCGGCCAGGCCGGCGCAGTCCAGCCAGATGACAGGCCAATGCCCGAGATTCCCGGCCAGATCTTCGAGGCTGGCGTCACGGATGACCCGTAATTTTTCCGGGGAGATCAATGTCAGCGTCAAACGCGTGGGCAGGGCGGCGGGGTCGGCAATGAGCGTGCCGGGCGAAGCGCCGACTGGCGGCCGGCGCCCCTTGAAGGCCCTTCGCCTCTTCTCTCCCGCCTTCACCATGACCCTTCCGCCGTCTCGACCGACCGGATTTTAGAGCAAGACCGGCCTATCCGGCAAAGACACGCCTCGGCTTGAACATTCCGTGCTCGATGGCACCAATGGCCACCAGTTTCCCCCGCGCGGTGACGCAGGCCTCCTCAGCGTCGATCGGCGCGTCCCTGCCGCGAACAATGACGGGATTGCCAAGCCTGATCTTGGTGGCCGCATCATCGCTCACCGCGACCTGGGGAAGACATTCGAGCGCGGCGACGGTGTCGATGAGAAAATCGTCCAGCGCGTCGAACGAAGCGTCCTGCCTGTCTTCGCCCGCAGTCATGGGCGAGACCGCTTCCAGGTCAGGCAGGGTTACAAAGTCATCGGCCGTGAACGGATCGACACCGGTACGGCGCAACTCGGAAATGTGGCCATAGCAACCCAGATCGCGACCCATGTCGCGGGCGAGTGAGCGCACATAAGTGCCCTTGCCGCATTCGATCTCGAACATGCTGCGTTCGCCCGAATGCTCGATGAGGTCGAGACGCCCTATCTCGACCTCCCTGGCCGGAATGTCGACCGCCTCGCCCTCCCGGGCGAGGTCATAGGCGCGCTCCCCCGCGATCTTGATCGCCGAGAACTGCGGCGGCGTCTGCATGATGACGCCGGTATATTTCGGCATGATAGCGCGAATGTCGGCTTCGGAAGGCCGTCGGTCGGAGCTTTTCGTCACCGGTCCTTCGAGGTCGTCGGTGGAGCGCTCCTCCCCCCAGGCCACGGTGAAGCGGTAGACCTTGGCGCCGTCCTGCACATAGGGCACCGTCTTGGTCGCCTCTCCCAATGCGATCGGCAACATGCCTGAAGCCAGCGGATCGAGCGTGCCGGCATGGCCGGCCTTGTCCGCCTGGAAGAGCCATTTCACCTTGGATACCGCCTCGGTCGAACCCATGCCAACCGGCTTGTCCAGGATCAGCCAGCCGGAAATCGGCCGGCCCTTCTTCTTGCCACGCCGGGCCATCTATTCCTCTTTGTCGTCTTCGTGCCGGAGATCGCGTGCCACCTCCGGCGAGTGCAGCAGCCTGTCTATCTTCTGAAAATTGTCATAGCTGGTATCGAGCCGGAAACGGAATTCAGGCATGTACTTCATCTGCCTGAGCGCGGGCGACATGCGGCCCCGTATGAAGCGGGCATGCCGGTTCAACGCATCGACCACAGCCGCACTGTCCGGGGAACCCAGGGGCGCCACAAAGGCAGTGGCGATCTTCAGGTCCGGTGACATGCGCACCTCGGACACCGAGATCACGGTATTCTCGATCAGGTCGTCGCGCACCTCATGGCGCTGAAACAGCTCAGCCAAGGCATGGCGCACCTGTTCGCCGACACGCAAAACGCGCTGGGAAGGACCCGTCGCCGGGAATCTGGCCATGAAAATTCTCTTCGTCCTACGGGTTGGAACCGTCTTGGGGCGCCCAATTAGCGTCCCGGACCGGGTTTGGCTATAGCCCGCCGCGATTTACCTTCCCACGCGCGGCTTTCATCGCCAGAAAGCATTGGCACGGAGCAAGGCATGCAACAAGCCGCTGCCCGCCGGCGCATCGGTCCGAGGGGACGGGAACGGCCAGGCCGGCGGCCGTGCGTGGCCGTCGACCCGCTCAGTTCGATTACAGGGTCCGCGTAATCATCTCCACGCGGAAGCACTCGATAATGTCGCCGACCTGGATACCCTCGTAGTTCTGGAACGCCATGCCGCATTCCTGGCCGGCAGGCACCTCGGGCACTTCGTCCTTGAAGCGCTTCAGCGTCTTCAGCGTACCTTCGTGGATGACGACATTGTCGCGGATCAGGCGCACGCCGGCTCCACGCTCCACCTTGCCTTCGGTCACGCGGCAGCCTGCCACCTTGCCGACCTTGGTGATGTTGAACACCTCCAAAATCTCCGCATTGCCGATGAAGGTTTCGCGCCGCTCCGGCGACAGCAGGCCCGACATGGCCGCCTTCACATCATCCAGGAGATTGTAGATGATGTTGTAGTAGCGGATTTCGATGCCGGCCTGCTCGGCCGCTGCGCGGGCCTGTGCATTGGCGCGGACGTTGAAGCCGATAATGGCAGCGCCCGACGTTTCGGCGAGGGTCACGTCACTCTCGGTGATGCCACCGGCGCCGGAATGCACCACGCGCACCCGCACCTCGTCAGTGCCAAGCTTTTCAAGGGCAGTTTCAATCGCCTCGACCGAGCCCTGCACGTCACCCTTGATGATGAGCGGGAACACCTTGGTGCCGCTGGACTGCAGCTGCGACATCATCTGCTCCAGCGAGCCGCGCTGGCCGGCATGCTTGGCGACTGCCTTGTCGCGTGCCAGCCTCTGGCGGTACTCCGTAATCTCGCGGGCACGGGCTTCGTTATTAACCACGGCGAAACGATCGCCGGCCATCGGCGTGCCCTGCAGGCCCAGGATTTCCACGGGCATGGACGGCGGAGCCTCCTGCACATGGTTGCCGCGATCATCGATCAGGGCTCGAACACGGCCCCATTCGTTGCCGGCCACAAGGATTTCACCCTGGAGCAGGGTGCCGGTCTGCACCAGAACGGTAGCGACCGGACCACGGCCCTTGTCCAACCGCGCCTCGATGACCACGCCTTCGGCGGTGCGATCCGGGTTGGCCTTGAGATCGAGAATCTCGGCCTGCAACAGAATCGCTTCCAGAAGCTTGTCGATGCCGGCACCGGTCTTGGCCGATACCTCGACGTCGAGGGTCTCGCCGCCCATCTCTTCCACCACGACCTCGTGCTGGAGCAATTGCGTGCGGACCTTCTGCGGGTTGGCCGTCGGCTTGTCGATCTTGTTGATGGCCACGATGATCGGCACGCCCGCCGCGCGGGCATGATTGATGGATTCCACGGTCTGCGGCATCACGCTGTCATCAGCCGCGACGACGAGCACGGCAATGTCGGTAACCTGCGCACCGCGCGCGCGCATTGCCGTGAAAGCAGCGTGGCCAGGCGTATCGATGAAGGTGATCTTCTGACCATCCTTCTCGACCTGGTAGGCGCCGATATGCTGGGTGATTCCGCCCGCCTCGCCCGACTGGACATTGGCATGGCGGATGGCGTCGAGCAGCGAGGTCTTGCCGTGGTCGACATGGCCCATGATGGTGACGACCGGCGGGCGGCCGACCAGATCCTCTTCGCGATCGGGAATGTTGAAAAGACCCTCTTCGATGTCGGCCTCGGCAACACGCTTGACGGTGTGGCCGAATTCCGTTGCGACCAGTTCGGCCGTATCGGCGTCGATGACGTCGCCGGGCTTCATCATCTGGCCCTGCTTCATGAAGAACTTGACGACATCGACCGCGCGTTCCGACATGCGCTGGGCCAGTTCCTGGATGGTGATCGTCTCCGGAATGGTGACTTCGCGCATGACCTTCTCGCGGGGCTCGCTGTGCATCGCCCGCTTGAACTTCTCCTGCCGCCGGCGCATCGAGGCGATCGAGCGCGCGCGGGCATCGCCGTCCTCGGCAGAAAGCGCGGAAGTGAGCGTCAGCTTGCCACGGCGCCGGTCCGCCTCGCCACGCGGCCGCACGGGACGGGCCAC
>SMEK01000251.1_pt1 | contig 30751 bp, 22 predicted proteins | sample 2456371 | NCBI WGS metagenome assembly SMEK01 (sample SAMN10132590, study PRJNA489261) | soil metagenome | isolation source: day1 antibiotic-loamy sand soil ammended with composted manure from dairy... | place: USA | collected 2015-04-01
GACCACCGCGCCAGCGACGACATCGCCACCGAACAGTGGATCAAGTTCAGCTTCCTCGCCGCCCTGGCCGCCGGCACCTGTCTGATGCGCGCCAGCGTCGGCGGGACTGTCCGGAGGCTGCGTTCCGGGCGGCGTGGTCAGCGCCACGACAGAGGTTCCCTCGCCAATATGGGCTTCGTCGCCGGCAGGGCCGGGATCGACTTCCTTGCCGTCCGGCAGCAGCCGTTGCGTGAACTTCTGCGTTTCGGGCTGCGCTGGCTGAGCTGGCTCCACCTGCCCCGATTCGGCCGGCTGCTCTGCTTCCGCCGGAGCCTCCGGTTCGGCTGCAGCCGTTTGCTCGGCTTGCTCCGTCTCGGCTGTCTCGGAGCCTGCCACATCGGTGAAGGCTTCCCTGTTGATCCAGATCCCATAGGCTCCAGCCGCAACGACGATGAGCGCGACAATGGCGGCAATCAGCCCGAAACGAATTGGCCGCCGTCCATTCGGGTCATCCCCGGGCAGGTGGGTAAATCCCCGGTCTTCATCGCCGGCCAGATGATCCTCGAAGGGTGGGGGCGCCTCGGGTTCCGTCCTGCCTGCCGCGGCTTCAGGCGGCGACAGCGGCTCGTCTCGCAAAGGTTCGGCCGGTGTCGCCGTACTGGATGCTACAGACGGGGCGGGCTGCACGGGCGAGGAACCATGCTGCCGCGCGTCGGGCGCCGCCTGCACCTTTGCGGGCGTGGGTTCAGCCGGGGTCGCGGGGCGCACATGCGTCTGCTGGTTCCGGTTGCGGTCTATTGAGGAAAAGATGTTCTCCAGTTCGGCAAGGGGATCGGCCTGTGCCACCGGCTTGGCGTATCCTGCCTCGACCTGCCTGATCGCGTCCTCGAGCGCCTGCTTCTGGCGCTCGGCGACGGCGGCAGGCGGCGGCGGGTCGATCGCCGCCAGCTTCTTCGCGATGGTCGAGCGCGCCTTGTCATAGACCCGTGCGCGCACTTCCGGCGTCGTCTCGCCGAGGCCGTCCAGCGTCTTCCTCAGAACCGCAACGAAATCTGCCATGCTTCAACAGTGCCTGTCTCGTTCCCGGACCCGCCATCCGGGAAAAGCCATAGTTAGTCTTGAAACGGGTCGGTCACAAGTATGGTGTCGTCCCGCTCCGGACTGGTGGAAAGCAGCGCCACCGGGGCACCGATGAGTTCCTCGATATGGCGCACATATTTGACGGCCTGAGCCGGCAGATCGTTCCAGGAGCGCGCGCCAGCCGTCGTCCCGGACCATCCTTCCAGAGTCTCGTAGACAGGTTCGACCCGGGCCTGGGCCGCCTGGCTGGCCGGCAGGTAGTCGATGATCTGGCCGTCGAGACGATATCCGGTACAGACCTTGATCTCCGGCAATCCGTCCAGGACGTCGAGCTTGGTCAGCGCGATGCCCTTAATGCCGTTGACCGCGACGGACTGGCGCACCAGCACCGCGTCGAACCATCCGCAGCGCCGCTTGCGGCCGGTCACCACGCCGAATTCATGGCCGCGCGTGCCCAGAAACTCACCGATCTCATTCTGCTGTTCGGTCGGGAACGGCCCTTCGCCCACGCGCGTCGTATATGCCTTGGTGATGCCCAGGACATAGCCAATTGCATTGGGGCCGAGTCCGGAGCCGGCGGCAGCCTGTCCGGCCACCGTGTTCGACGAGGTGACGAAGGGATAGGTGCCGTGGTCGATGTCGAGCAGCGTGCCCTGCGCGCCTTCAAACAATATGCGCTCTCCGGCGCGGCGGCTGTCGTCCAGAACCTTCCAGACCCGGTCCATATAGGGCAGCACCGCGCCCGCTACCGAAGTCAGCTCTTCCATGACCGCCTCTTGGGCGACTTCGGCCTGGCCGAGGCCCCGGCGCAGCGCGTTATGGTGCGTCAGGAGCCTGTCCACCTTGAGCGGCAGCGTTTCCAGATCCGCCAAATCCATGATCCTGATCGCGCGGCGGCCGACCTTGTCTTCATAGGCGGGGCCGATGCCGCGGCGCGTGGTTCCGATCTTCGTCCCGGAACTGGAAGCCGCGTCTTCGCGAAACCCGTCCAACTCCCGGTGCACCGACAGGATAAGCGCGGCGTTTTCGGCGATTTTCAGGCGGTCCGGCGAGACATCGACGCCCTGATCCTTGAGTTTCTGCACTTCGGCCACGAATGCGTGGGGATCAAACACCACGCCATTGCCTATGATGGACAGCTTGCCCTGCCGCACGACACCCGAGGGAAGCAGCGACAGCTTGTAGACCTTGCCGTCGACCACCAGCGTATGGCCGGCGTTGTGGCCGCCCTGGAAGCGCACAACCACATCGGCGCGCTCCGAAAGCCAGTCGACGATCTTGCCCTTGCCCTCGTCGCCCCACTGCGAGCCGACGACCACCACATTGGCCATGTTTCTTCCCTTCGAAAACTGTGACTGCCGGCGCGACGCCGGCCGGACGGCGGAATTGCACGCCTCTATACCCGCAACTCCACCGCCATGCGACCCTTCTTTGCCCCGCCGAAGCCGGTGAGGCCCAACAAAATTCGGGCACCTGTCATTTTACTTGAAGGCTCGATCGTCCTAACCCCTGACCTTCAGCGCCGCAGCGATTGGAGCCGAATGCACCGGAAAGCCTATATCTTCCTGCTGGCGACGATGCTGTTCTGGGCGGGGAATGCCATTGCCGGCAAGCTGGCGGTCGGCCACATCTCGCCCATGCTGCTGTCGGCGCTCCGCTGGGCACTGGCCATTCCCATCCTGGCCATCCTTGGCCGCCAGCACCTCGCGGCGGACTGGTCGCGGCTGAAGGATCGCGTCTGGCTGCTCATGCTCCTCGGGTTTCTTGGCTTCACCGTGTTCAGCGTGGCCATGTATGCGGCGCTGCTTTACACCACGGCGACCAATGTCAGTATCGAACAGGGCGGGATGCCGGTCTTCGTTTTCGCGGCTTCCTTCCTGCTCTACGGCACCCGCACCAGCCTGGCACAGATGGTGGGCTTCGTGCTCTCCTTTGCCGGCGTGGTGGTGACAGCCTTTCACGGCGATCTTGGCCGTGTTTCTGATCTGGACGTAAATTTCGGCGACGCGCTGATGATGATCGCCATCCTGGCCTACGGCATCTACACGGCCGCGATAAGGGAGCGGCCGCCGGTCCACTGGATGAGCCTGATGGCCGTGCTGTGTCTCGGCGCCACCCTTGGCAGCATTCCCTTCGTCCTCGCCGAGGCGGCGGCCGGCGCGACGATCCTGCCCGATGCGACGGGGCTTGCCATAATCGCCTATGTTGTCATTTTTCCGTCGCTGGCAGGCCAGGCGCTTTACATCCGCGCAGTCGAGCTGATCGGCGCCAACCGTGCGGGCCTATTCATCAACTTCCTGCCGCTGTGGGGTGCGCTCCTGGCGGTTCTCATCCTCGGAGAGTCCTTCGAACCCTACCACGCGCTGGCTCTGCTACTTGTCCTCGGCGGCGTACTGCTGGCTGAATATTCCGGCCGCAAGGCAGCAGCGCCCGTGCCCTGACAGGATACGTCAGAGAAGGCCGGCTCGCGCCAGGTCGCGCAACAGATGACTGGCGCCGTAGGACCAGGGCGGGCATTCGGTCGAAAGCCGCACCCTGTTGATGAGCCGCCCGAGCTTTTCCGAGCTGATGGTGACCATATCGCCCATATGGTGGGTGAATCCCTTGCCGGTTTCCCCGCGATCCTTCACCGGCGCGAACATCGTTCCGAGATAGAGCACCATTCCATCAGGATACTGATGGTGCGCCCCCATGGCGGCAGCGACAAGCTCCTCCGGCGAACGGCTTATCTCGGCCATGGAGCTCGATCCCTCCAGGACGAAGCCGTCTTCGCCCTCCACGCGAAGGCTGACCACCGCCTGCTTGACGTCATCCAGCGAGAACCCCGGATCGAAAAGCCGCACGAACGGGCCGAGCGCAGCGGAGGCGTTGTTGTCCTTGGCCTTGCCGAGCAGCAGGGCCGAGCGTCCCTCCACGTCGCGCAGGTTGACATCGTTGCCCAGAGTGGCACCCACGATCCGACCCGCGCTGGAGGCGATGACGGCGATCTCCGGCTCCGGATTGTTCCAGGTCGAAATCGGGTGGAGGCCGACATAGGCACCATAGCCGACCGACGCCATGGGCTGGCACTTGGTGAAGATTTCGGCATCGGGGCCGATGCCGACCTCCAGATATTGCGACCAGACCCCGCGCGCGACGAGCCTCGCCTTGACGGCGGCGGCCTCGTCCGAGCCCGGTTTCAGCTTCGAAAGATCGTGGCCGATCAGCCCGGTAATGTCGGCGCGGATCGCATCGGCACGTTCCGGCGCGCCCCGCGCCTGCTCTTCTATCACACGCTCCAGAAGCGAGACGACGAAGGTGACGCCGGAAGCTTTTACCGCTTGAAGGTCGACCGGGGAAAGCAGGCTTGGCCTGGCAGGGTCGCGACGCCCCGCCATGCTGTTTTCAAGAATGTCGGCAACAGGGCCTATCTCGCGGCCAGGCGCGGCGGCGACATAGGCGGCCGGATCGTCCTTCTCGCAGACGTCGCGACAGGTGGGCGCGGCCTTGGACGTGATGTCGAACAGGATTCCGTCGCGCACCGTCACCACCGCCGGATGCGGCCACCCTTCGGCAAATGCCCGGCCAAGCAGCGTGGCGTTCGCCGGCAAATGTCCATCCATCATTTCCCACCTCCCGATTGCCCTTTTCCCCACGTTCGTGAACGCCCGGCGCAAAAATTGCAACTCTCATTGCCACATGACGTGCCCGGGAGCGTCGAGCGTCGAGATCGGCCCGGCGATGCGCAAGGACAGTCCGGTCACGCCTCTCCGACGTCGAACTGCAGCCTTTTTGCCGAATCGATGGACTTGTGCGCGCGCAGCTTCGCCAACACATCTTCCGGGAAGGGCGCGTCGAGATAAAGCAGCGCGATCGCATCTCCGCCCGGCCGGTTGCGACCCAGGGCGAAATTGGCGATGTTCACGCCGTTCTCCCCGCAAACCGTACCGAGCAGGCCGATTATGCCGGGCATGTCGGCATTGGTGGTGTAAAGCATGTGCCGGCCGACCTCTGCGTCGAGATTGATGCCCTTGATCTGGATGAAGCGAGGCTTGCCGTCGGAGAAGCAGGTGCCGGCAATTGCGCGCGTCTTCTTCTCGGTCTTGACCGTGAGCTTGATATAGCCGTCGAACACACCCGACTTGTCGCGCTTGACCTCGGCGACGATGATGCCGCGTTCCTTCGCCATGATCGGCGCCGAAACCATGTTGACGTCGGCGACCTGCGGTCGGATCAGGCCCGCGAGCGCGGCAGAGATCAGCGCGCGCGTGTTCATAGTGGCAGTGGCGCCATCGAACAGTATCTCCACTTCCTTGATCGGATCGTCCGTGACCTGGCCGACAAAGGCGCCAAGCACCTCGGCCAGCTTGACGAAAGGCTTCAGCCTTGGCGCCTCCTCCGCCGTGATCGAGGGCATGTTTATGGCATTGGAAACGGCGCCCTTGATGAGATAGTCGGACATCTGCTCGGCGATCTGCAGCGCCACATTCTCCTGCGCCTCCTGCGTGGAAGCGCCCTCGAACACATCGACGCCCGCCCCCGCCACCTTGCCGCTCTTGAGCGCAGCCACCAGGTCTGCTTCGACAATCAACCCGCCCCGGGCGCAATTGATGATCCTGACGCCATCCTTCATCTTCGCTATGGCCTCGGCGTCGATGATGCCCCTTGTCTTGTCGGTGAGAGGCGTGTGCAGCGTGATGAAATCGGAGCGGGCGAAGAGATCGTCCAGATCGACCTTCTCGACTCCCAGTTCCTGCGCCCTGCTGTCGGAGAGGAAGGGGTCGTAGGCAAGCACATGCATCTTCAGGCCGACCGCACGCGTAGCCACGATGGAGCCGATATTGCCGCAGCCGATTATGCCGAGCGTCTTGCCGGTGATCTCGACGCCCATGAAACGATTCTTCTCCCACTTGCCCGCATGGGTGGACGCGTTGGCCTGGGGAATCTGCCGGACCAGCGAGAACAGAAGGGCGATGGCGTGCTCGGCAGTGGTAATGGAATTGCCGAAAGGCGTGTTCATGACGATGATGCCCCGCCGGGAGGCGGCGGGAATATCCACATTGTCGACGCCTATGCCGGCGCGGCCGATCACCCTCAGCTTCCTTGCCGCATTGATGAGCTTTTCGGTGACCTTGGTCGCGGAGCGGATGGCGAGGCCGTCATAATCGGCGATCCTGGCCAGCAAGGCCTCCTTGTCCTTGCCGAGATCGGGCAGATAGTCGACCTCGACGCCGCGATCCTTGAAAATCTGTACGGCGGTGGGCGAAAGCTTGTCGGAGACGAGCACGCGGGGCATGGGATAATCCTTTGTGAAGATTACCTTCCCTTGCGGAAGGCGGGTCGCACGGCGACCCTGGTCGAGTGCAATCCTGTTCAAGGGGTGGAGAGGTTCTAGGCGGCCGCCTGAAGCGCTGCCTTTTGCTGCGAAAAGGCCCAGTCGAGCCAGGGCATCAGCGCCTCGAGATCGGAAGTTTCGACCGTGGCGCCGCACCAGATGCGCAGGCCAGGGGGTGCATCGCGATAGTGACCGATATCGTAGGCCACTCCTTCCTTGTCGAGCAGGGAGACCAACCCCTTTGCGAAGGCTGCCTGACCGTCGACATCGAGCGCGGCTATGTCAGGATCGACGATGGTCAGGCACACCGAGGTATTGGAGCGCGTCGACGGGTCGACGGCGAGATAGCCGAGCCAGGAGGACCTTTCGACAAAGCGCCCTATGACGGCGGCATTGGCGTCTGCACGGGCAATGAGCGCTTCCAGCCCGCCGATCTTCTTCGCCCATTGCAGCGCATCGATATAATCCTCGACGCATAGCATGGAGGGCGTGTTGATGGTCTCGCCCCTGAAAATGCCCTCGGTCAGCTTGCCGTTCCTGGTCAGGCGAAAGATCTTCGGCAGCGGCCAGGCGGGAACGTAGCTTTCCAGGCGCTCCACGGCGCGCGGCGAAAGGATCAGCATGCCGTGGGCGGCTTCGCCCCCCAGCACCTTCTGCCAGGAGAAGGTGACCACGTCGAGCTTCTGGAAGTCGAGCCGCTGGGCAAAGGCGGCGGAGGTGGCGTCGCAGATCGTCAGCCCCGTGCGGTCGGCCGGAATGAAGTCGGCATTCGGCACGCGCACGCCCGACGTCGTGCCGTTCCAGGTGAACACCACGTCCCGGTCGAAATCGATGGTGGAGAGATCCGGCAATTCGCCGTAGCCAGCCTCGATCCGGCGCACGTCCGGAAGGCGCAGCTGCTTGACGACGTCGGTGATCCAGCCCGCGCCGAAGCTTTCCCAGGCGATCATGTCGACACCGCGCGCGCCAAGCAGCGACCAGAGCGCCATTTCGACCGCCCCGGTGTCGGAAGCGGGGACGATGCCGATGCGCCAGTCGGCTGGCACCTGCAGCACTTCGCGGGTGAGGTCGATCGCCTGCTCCAGCCTGGCCTTGCCTATTTTGGCGCGATGGGAGCGGCCCACCGCAGCGCCCTTGAGTGCCTCGACCGACCAGCCGGGACGTTTCGCACAGGGACCAGAGGAGAAGTTGGGATTGGCCGGGCGCACTGCCGGCATGGGGAGAGTCGTCATCGTGGTCTATCCTTCCAGATAGTAGCCCCTCGTTGGGGAGGGGTGGCCCACGGACGGCGATATGCCCTTGACGGAATGACGTCAAGGGCAAAGCTTTTGTCGCAAAGGGATATGCCTTGCCGGCGCGCTATTTTCGCAACAGAACGGCGGGCCGAAGCCCGCCGCCATTGCCTGAGACTTTCAGCCCGCTGCTACCAGAGATCGTAACGCAGGCCGACCTTGACTTCATGCGTGCCGAAACCCCCGTCGCGCCCCTGTATTCCCGTTGCCCCGGCCAATGCGGTGGCATTGTCCCAACCGAACATGTCCCCGCCGTCGATGTGACGATACTTGTAGCCAACGTCGAGCTTGAGGTTCGGGTTGATGTCATAGGCGACGCCTGCCATCAGCGCATAGGTGAATCGCCAGTCCTTCTGGCCGGGATGGCTGGTCGTTGCAACCGGGGCCGCCGAGGGGCAGTCGACACCGACGCAGTAGGTGGTGTTTTGCAGGTCCTTCCACCGTACCAGCGAATAACCCAGTCCGGCGCCGACATAGGGTGTGAAACCGGCATAGGTGCCGAGGTCGACATAGCCGTTGACCATGGCCCCGATAGCGGAAAAGGAGGAGCTGTCCTCAGAGCGACAGGAAGTGGTTCCTGGCAGTCCGGCGTCGCACGGGTCGGCGCTGGAAGTCGTCCCGTTGAAATCGGCGCGAAAGCCTTCCACCGTCACGTCGCTGCGCAACCAGTCATTGAAATGATAACCGAAACCGGCGCTGAAGGCCGCTTTCGTCGAGAAATCGGCGCTGTCAAAAGCGGCATCGGAGTATGAGCCCGGCGGTGTAGCATCGAAAAGCCGATACCGGACCGTCCCAGCCTTCCTTTCGAATACGTATCCGACGTCCCCTCTCAGGTACCACCCTGAGCCGACCTCAACGGGAACATATTCCGGCGCCTCTTCGACAACGACAGGCGGGTCGTAGTCGGCCGCCAGAACAGGCAGCGGAACCAGGCCTGCGGCGGCAAACCCCAGCACCATGCGCGTCACCAGTTTCATGACCAGACTCCCCAAGTCGCCGCCCAGACCGGCGTATCAGGGAACATTGTTAACCATAGTGGTTAAGTGGCGGTTAAGGCTAATGGCTGGTTAGCGAAATTGCTTGCGGCGCGCGAGGGCAGGCTCGTGGATGCTAGGAAAGGCCAGCTGATCAGCGCGGATAGCAGGCAGCAGGTATGTTCGGCCAGATGGCCTTGGCGCAACCGGCCTGTGCCTGCCGCGCCTTGAACCCTGCGCTTACCGGCCCCGTCGTCATAGGGTCGACGCCGTCGGACGCATCCGGAAACAGCTTCTCGGCCTCGCTCATGACGACCTGCTGGCGCTCATGCTGCGGGGCCGCGGAGCGTGCCCCGCCCGCTGCCAGGGCGAGCGCAACGGCGGCAAGCGCCACACCGCTTGTAATCCGGGCGCCATGCGGAAACCTTTCAGGTATGGTCCTCATCGTCGCCGAACGCCCCTCGGATCGAATCGTTCCGGATTGGTTAACGAAAGCTTCGCAGTGAGCGCTTAACAAATCGTTTTCGTTTGCCCGCCTGCACTTTCGCATTTGCGAAAAAACCTGTATGAGCCGCGCAACAAGGCTTGGCTTCGTCGCCGTATCCGGGCCGACAGCCTCCAACGCTTCCGAGTGACATTATTATGGACATCCGCAACATCGCGATCATCGCGCATGTCGACCATGGCAAGACCACGCTTGTCGACCAGCTATTGAAACAGTCCGGTTCGGTCCGCGACAACCAGCGCGTGGCAGAGCGCGTGATGGACTCCGGCGACATCGAAAAGGAGCGTGGCATCACCATTCTTGCCAAGGCCACCTCGGTGGAGTGGAAGGACACCCGCATCAACATTGTCGATACGCCTGGCCATGCCGATTTCGGCGGAGAGGTGGAGCGTATCCTCAACATGGTCGACGGCGCGATCGTCCTTGTGGACGCGGCTGAAGGCCCTATGCCCCAGACCAAATTCGTGGTCGGCAAGGCGCTGAAGGTCGGCCTCAGGCCAATCGTCGTCATCAACAAGATCGACCGGCCGGACGCCCGCCACATCGAGGTGGTCAACGAGGTCTTCGACCTCTTCGCCGCCCTTGACGCGACTGACGAGCAGCTGGACTTTCCCATCCTCTATGGTTCCGGGCGTGACGGCTGGGTTTCGGAGAACCCGGAGGGTCCGAAGGGCGAGGGGCTGGCCCCGCTGTTCGAACTGGTGCTGCGGCATGTCCCTCCGCCGGTCGTCCATCCCGGCCCTTTCCGCATGATCGGCACGATCCTGGAGGCCAACCCCTTTCTCGGCCGCATCATTACCGGGCGCATTGAGTCCGGATCGCTGAAGCCCAACCAGACAGTGAAGGTGCTTCATCACGACGGCACGCTGCTGGAGCAGGCGCGCGTCTCCAAGATACTCGCCTTCCGTGGTCTGGAGCGCCAGCCGATCGAGGAGGCCCATGCCGGTGACATCGTCGCCATCGCCGGCCCATCAAAAGGCACGGTGGCCGATACCTTCTGCGATCCTTCCATCGCCGAGCCTTTGCCTGCCCAGCCGATCGATCCTCCCACGGTGACAATGTCGTTCCTCGTCAACGACTCGCCGCTCGCCGGAACCGAGGGCGACAAGGTGACCAGCCGCGTCATTCGCGACCGGCTGTTCAGGGAAGCCGAAGGCAATGTCGCGCTCAAAATCGAGGAGTCGGCCGACAAGGATTCCTTCTATGTCTCCGGGCGCGGGGAACTGCAGCTCGCCGTGCTGATCGAAACCATGCGCCGCGAGGGCTTCGAACTTGCCGTCTCGCGGCCTCGCGTGGTGATGAAGAGAGACGAGAACGGCCAGCTTCTCGAACCGGTCGAAGAGGTGGTCATCGACGTCGACGAAGAACATGCCGGCGTCGTCGTCCAGAAGATGAGCGAGCGCAAGGCCGAGATGATCGAACTGCGCCCATCCGGCGGTGACCGCCAGCGGCTCGTCTTCCATGCGCCAACGCGCGGCCTGATCGGCTACCAGTCCGAACTGTTGACCGACACGCGCGGAACAGCGGTCATGAACCGCATCTTCCACGCCTACGAGCCCTACAAGGGCGAATTGCCCGGCCGCGTCAACGGCGTGCTGATTTCCAATGACCAGGGGGAGGCGGTCGCCTATGCCCTTTTCAATCTGGAGGATCGCGGCCCGATGATCATCGAGCCCGGCGTTAAGGTCTACCAGGGCATGATCATCGGCATTCACAGCCGCGACAACGATCTTGAGGTCAATGTGCTCAAGGGCAAGAAGCTGACCAACATCCGTGCCGCCGGCAAGGACGAGGCAGTCAAGCTCACGCCGCCGGTGCGCATGACCCTGGAGCGGGCGCTGGCCTGGATCCAGGATGACGAGCTCGTGGAGGTCACGCCGAAATCCATCCGCCTGCGCAAGCTTCATCTCGATCCGAACGAGCGCAAGCGCGCCGAGAAGCAGAAAGTGGCCGGGGCGGCCTGAACTCCGCCCGGGTCTGGCCCCCGAGATTGGCCCCACCTGCTCTCTTGGCCTGGCGCCCATTCCGGTCTAGCTGCGGGCTACCTGCAGCAGGACCTTGATCCGTGACCCATCCCAAGACCGTGACTTCGCCCCTGCTGGCCATTGCCATCTGCACGTTGGGCATCTTTCTTCTGTCTGCGATGGACGCGGCGGTGAAGGGTCTTGTCATCGTCATCGGCGCCTACAACACGCTCCTGTGGCGCTCCCTCTTCGCCACGGCCATGGCTGGGGCAGCCTGGATCTCCACCTCCCCGCCGCTACCTGGTGCCAGCGTCCTGCGCCTCCATGTCCTGCGCGGCGTGATCATCTCGCTCGCCGCCTTGACCTACTTTTTCGGCCTTGGCCGCCTGCCGCTGGCTGAAGCGATTGCGCTTTCCTTCATCGCGCCGCTCATCGCCCTCCTTCTTGCCGCCCTTCTGCTGGGCGAGCGGATCGGCCGGTCTGCCATATGGGCTTCGCTCATCGGCATGTCCGGCGTTCTCGTCATCATGCTGGGCAATTTCAGCGGAGTTGGCCATCAGCCGGGCGCCGCCCTCGGCATGGCGGCGATTATCGTATCGGCGGTCCTCTACGCATACAATCTCATCCTGGCGCGCCGGCAAGCGCTCGCGGCGCGGCCGCTCGAAATCGTCTTCTTCCAGAACCTCGTGGTCGGCCTGAGCATGGGGCTTGCCGCGCCATGGCTGGGCGTCGCACTGCCGCAAGAACTGTGGCTACCGCTGCTGGGAGTCGCGGTACTGGTGGTCTGCGGCCACATATCCATGAGTTGGGCCTATGCCCGCGCCGAGGCGCAGCACCTCATCCCGACCGAATATTCGGCCTTCGTCTGGGCTGCGCTTCTCGGCTGGGTCTTCTTCGAGGAGCCCTTGAGCTGGACCACACTGACCGGCGCGGCGTTGATCGTTGGCGGATGCATGGTGGCCTCGCGCGCGCGGCCCCGGCTGGCCAAGCGCGCAGCGTCAGCCGCCATCTGACCTGGTCGCCCTTGCATATGGCCTTGCGAAAGGACGCGGCGGGTGCATAAGCTTGCACCATGCACCTGGCTTCCCTTCTCATATTTGCCGCCGCCCTGTTCGTCGCTGCCGGCTCGCCCGGCCCGTCCATCGCGGCACTGGTCGCCCGTGTCATCGCAAAGGGCTTCCGCGACGTCCTGCCATTCCTTCTTGCCATGTGGATTGGAGAGGGCATCTGGCTGTCCTTCGCCGTGTTCGGACTGGCCGTGGTGGCGCAGACATTTCACCTCGCATTTGTCGTCGTCAAATGGATCGGCGTCGGCTATCTCGCCTATCTCGCGTGGAAAATGTGGACCGCGCCCGTCGAGCCCCGGGCAGGCGAAATTCCAAAGGAGGATTCCCCGGCCAGGCTCTTCTTCGCGGGCATGGCCGTCACACTCGGCAATCCGAAGATCATGATGTTCTACCTGGCCCTGCTGCCGACCATCATCGACCTTGCATCCGTGACCCTGCTGGGTTGGCTGGAACTGGTGGCGACCATGGCAGTGGTTCTGGTCGCCATCGACCTCATCTGGGTGCTGGCGGCAGCGCAGGCGCGGAAGCTCCTGAAAAGCCGCCGCGCCATGCAGATTGCCAACCGTGTCAGCGCCGGCACCATGGCTGCTGCTGCGGCTGCGATCGCAGCCCGCAGCTGACCGGCGGGCAGGCACTGAGGCAGCAAGGAACTACCGCGCCATGGCGTGGTATTCATCCTTCAGGCGCATATTGATTCTGCGGCCACCCCGTTGGACATCTGGAAGAAGGCGGCGGTGGCGGCTGCGGCATCCCGGATGTCGCAGCCCCTGAAGTCGGCCTCGTACGGCTATCGCGCGGATCGCTCCTTGCGATCTGCCGTCACGGCATCGACCGGGTTATTTCAGTTGTCAGCATCCGGGTTGTCGACGAGGCAACCGACGCCGTGACAACCCTGATAATTGCCATGCACGTCGAAATTGGGTTCGCCCAGGGAGTCGAACTGGGGCGTGTCGTCGATCTCGCCGGGATTGTCGACCCTGCACCCGATGCCATGACAGCCATTGTAACCACTCGAGGGCGCATAATTGCTCGTCGTATGCCTGTGATGGTGCTTGTCGTCCTTCAACATGCCGTCGATCAGCGCTTCCAGAACAACACCAGCGACGACCTTACCCACGTCGTGTCCGTGGTGGTCGTACATGCGGGCATCCTCGTCGAAGCTGTCGCCTCGGCCGTGGTGATAACCGCCGACGTCGGCGAACACGCCGGAGCAGCCCTGTGCGACCCAGATGTACTTGCTCTTGGGGTTGAAGCCCCATGTGCGATTGAGAATGCAGGGGCTGCTTGAGATCTGGTGTATGAGCTGTGGCTTCCTGAGCGGCCCGGCCCAGCATTCGTCGTACTGGTAGTGACGAGAATGGCACTCGACCGTGGATTGGGCCTCCGCAGGCGCCCAGGCAAACAGGGCCATCAGGAAGCCCGCAACAGCGAGAACAAGATTCCCTCGCATTTCCCTCTCCAGTCAATGCAATCAGTCGTTGATGGCGGTGATCTTGACGACGCCCGCGTCGCCCACGCCGGAGAACCAGATTTCCCCGTCGCCGATCATCACGCCCTGCCAGTTGGCGAACAGGGTCTCGTAGGTCTGCGCTGCCAGCGCATGCTTCACCTTGGCGGTGATGATCTGGTCGTAGTCGTCGATGAAGTGCGCGGCGTCGCGGATCTTCTTCGACTTTCCGCCGATGCGGGCCTGGAACGGATAGTCCACCATGGCGGCGACGGCCGCCTTGTCGCCGTCTGCCACCGCCTTCTTCAACGTATCGAAGAAGGCACGGTAGCGGGCGTGCTCTCCGAACAGCCCGTCAAGCGTCGTGTTCATTTCGGTAACGGGATCTGCCACGGCGGGCAGAGGGGCCGCGACGGCCACGAGCGTTGCGAGTGCAAGATGCAGATAAGACTTGCGCATGATGGCTCCCACAGTTTGTCTGTCAAAGCCTCGCCATTGCCGACATGCCGCGGCCCCAGCAAGGTTAACGGCCTTATCGATAGCCAACGACCGGGCTGATAATCAAGGTGCTGCACTTGGCACAAGAACGCTTTTGAGCGTTATATTAAAAAATTAGTTATGGGATGTAATATTGATGGAATATCCATTCCAATATGTTTCGTATATCTGAATTAGGTACTGCGTCGCACCCCGAAACACGAGATTGACGTACTCGATCCAAGCGACGCCAGCCCCATGCTCCCTCGACGTGCCGGCGCGGCACGGCGAGGGCGGCTGTCCTTCGGGTCGTGATTTCTCCTCCGGAGGCATGCGCAGCTAATCGTTTTTATTCCCGCGCCGCATCAAAGCACGGTCGCAAAATCGCGCCCATCCGGCTACCATGCTCGCAAAGCATTCTCGACGGAGGGACTTCGCGATATGGGTAGCCTGAAATCCGCAGCCGGGGCCAGAAAAACCGCTGGCCCAGAAAAAACAGCGACAAAGGCTGGCAGCGGACCGCGCGGGCTCGCGGAGCACCTTCTTGGTCTTGCGGCGGCCGAGGACGTGGCCGCCTACGACGCAGCGGCGCTCCGGCTGGCCGCCGAACTTGCCGAACGCGCCGTCGCGCGGCACAGGAAAGGCGAGAGCGTCATCGCCATTGACACCGATTCCGGCGTGTCACGGCAGGGACGGCCGCTCACCGTCATAACCGTCGTCAACGACAACATGCCGTTCCTGTTCGATTCCATTCTCGGCGAAATCACCGAGACGGCAGGAGAGCCGAGCTTCGTCACCCACCCGGTCCTGGCGGTCCAGCGCAACAAGGCAGGGGTGGCCGAAATCCTCGACGACGGCATGGTGAAGGGTGACGGCACGCAGGGCCGGCTCAGCGTGGTCCATGTCCACATACCGCGGCTGACGGATGAACAGGCCGCCGACCTGCAGGCGCGCCTGGAAAGAACGCTCGCCCAGGTCCGCGCCGCCACGTCTGACTGGAAACCGATGCTCGCGCGCCTCGACCGGGCGATCTCGGAGTTTCGCTACCAGCCGGTGCCGCTGAACAGGAAGAGCGTGGAAGAAGCCATTGCCTTCCTCGAATGGCTGCGCGACGACAACTTCACCTTTCTCGGCATGCGCGAATTCACCTATGTCGGTTCTGCAAAGAGCGGCGAGTTGGAGCGCGACAACAGGCCGGGTCTCGGCATACTCACCGACCCGGACGTCCTGGTCCTTAGGCGCGGCACCGAATCCGTGACGACCACACCGGAAATTCGCGCCTTCCTGCACGGACCGGAACCGCTCATCGTCACCAAGGCCAATGCCAAGTCCGTCGTCCACCGGCGTATCTATCTCGACTACATAGGGGTCAAGACCTACACATCCGAAGGCGCGCTTTCTGGCGAGTTGCGCATCGTCGGCCTGTTCACCTCTACCGCATACACGCGCTCGGTAATGACGATCCCCTACCTGCGCATGAAGGCGGAGACAGTTATCGCCAAGTCCGGCTTCAACCCGGATGATCATTCCGGCAAGGCGCTCATCAACGTGCTGGAAAGCTTTCCGCGCGACGAGCTGTTCCAGATTCCGGTGCCGTTGCTGCGCAAGCATGCAGCGGCGATCCTGGCGCTGGCGGATCGGCCGCGCGTACGCGCCCTGGTGCGGGTGGACCAGTTCGACCGTTTCGTTTCGGTCCTCGTTTTCGTGCCGCGCGACCGCTACGATTCCAACGTGCGCGAAAAGATCGGCACCTATCTTAAGACCGTGTTCGAAGGGAGGCTTTCCGCCTATTATCCGGCGTTTCCGGAAGGAAACCTTGCGCGCATTCACTTCATCATCGGCCGCTCGGGCGGAAAGACGCCGAACGTCGATCAGGAGGCGATCGAGGCCGCTATCCGCGACATGGTGCGTACCTGGGACGACGCCCTGGCCGAGGCGGCCGAAAGCTCCGGCGCCGATTCCAGCCTGCGCGCCATCGCGGCACGGTTTCCCGAAGCCTATCGGGAGGCCTTCACCGCCGCCCGGGCTCTCATTGATGCCGGCCATATCGCAAAGATCGGCCCCGACAATCCCATCGTGATCGACTACTACCGCGACACCGGCCAGACTGGCGAACAGGCATCGCTAAAGATCTTCCACCACGGCAGTCCGGTGGCATTGTCCCGGCGCGTCCCGATGCTGGAGAATATGGGCTTCCGCGTGATTTCGGAGCGTACCTTCGAGATCGGAGACGTCGCATCCGACAAGGTCTTCATCCACGACATGGAACTGGAGAACGCCTACGGAAAGCCGATCGACCTTTCAGATGGCGGCGCCCGGTTCGATGACGCTTTCCTCGCTGTGTGGCGGGGCGATGTGGACAATGACCGCTACAACAGCCTGACGCAGACCGCCGGGCTGTGGGCAAGCGAGATCATGGTACTTCGGCTCTATGGCCGCTACCTGCAGCAGGCGGGCATCCCGCAAAGCCAGGAAGCCATCGCCGCCGCGCTCAACCGATATCCCGACATTGCGCGCGGCTTGCACGATCTCTTCGTCGCCCGACTCGGCCCTGAAGCAGAAGGCGAGGGTGCCGTCGCGGCAAAGCATCTGAAGGCCAAGATCCTGGACGCCCTGCAGGAGGTGCCGTCGATCGACGACGACACCATCATCCGCCGCTATCTCAATCTCATCGAGGCTACCCTTCGGACGAACCATTTCGTCGAGGACAAGAAGGAGAAGGGGCAGTCGCTCGCGATCAAGCTCGACTCGCGAGCGATCGACGGCCTGCCCGAGCCGCGCCCCTGGCGCGAGATTTTCGTTTACGGTTCGGAGGTGGAAGGTGTCCATCTGCGCTTTGGCCCGGTCGCGCGCGGCGGCCTTCGCTGGTCGGACCGCGCAGCGGACTACCGCACCGAGGTCCTTGGCCTGGTCAAGGCACAACAGGTCAAGAACGCGGTGATCGTGCCCGTAGGCGCCAAGGGAGGCTTCTATCCCAAGCGCCTGCCGGCGGGCGGCACCCGCGAGGCGATCTTCGAAGCCGGGCGAGCCGCCTATATCAACTACATATCGAGCCTGCTTTCGATAACCGACAACATAGAGGTCGACCACGTCGTGCCGCCGAAAGGCGTCGTGCGGCTCGACGGCGACGATCCCTATTTCGTTGTCGCTGCCGACAAGGGCACGGCTACCTTCTCCGATACGGCCAACGCCATATCGCAGAAACACGGCTTCTGGTTGGACGACGCCTTCGCCTCGGGCGGTTCGGCCGGATACGATCACAAGAAAATGGGCATCACCGCCAGAGGTGCCTGGGAAGCGGTCAAGCGGCATTTCCGCGAGATGAACCGCGACATCCAGTCTTCGCCCTTCACCTGCGTCGGCGTCGGCGACATGTCCGGTGACGTGTTCGGCAACGGCATGATGCTTTCGGAACAGGCGAAGCTCGTAGCCGCATTCGACCATCGCGACATCTTCATCGACCCCGATCCGGACCCCGCGGCCGCCCTGGCCGAACGCAAGCGGCTCTTTGTGCTGCCGCGCTCGTCCTGGCAGGACTATGACAGATCCAAACTTTCCGAAGGCGGCATGATCGTCTCACGCGCGCAGAAGGCCGTGACACTGACACCTCAGGCCGCCGCGGCCATCGGCATGGAGAAAACCTCTGCCACGCCAACCGAGGTCATGAATGCGATCCTCAAGGCGCCGGTGGACCTGCTGTGGTTCGGCGGCATCGGCACCTATGTGAAGGGCTCGAACGAGAGCAATCAGGACGTCGGCGACCGTGCCAACGATGCCATTCGCGTCAACGGATCCGAGGTGCGCGCCAAGGTGATCGGCGAGGGCGCGAATCTCGGCGTCACGCAGCGCGGGCGGATCGAGTTCAGCCTGGCGGGCGGCCGCTGCAATTCGGACGCCATCGACAATTCGGGCGGCGTGAACTGCTCCGACGTCGAGGTCAACATCAAGATCGCCCTGGCGGCGGCGATGCGAAAGGGCACGCTGACACGGCCCGCGCGCAACAAGCTGCTGGCCGAAATGACCGGGGAGGTCAGCCGGCTTGTGCTTGCCAACAACTACCAGCAGACGCTGGCACTCTCGCTGGCCCGCAAGCGCGGACTGGCCGATATCGCCCATCAGGGGCGCTTCATGGCCGCACTCGAGGCTCGGGGGCTGCTCGACCGGGCGGTGGAGAACCTTCCCTCGCCGGCTGCGCTGGCAGAGCGCGAGGCGCGCGGCGAGCCGTTGACGAGGCCCGAACTCGGCGTATTGCTCGCCTATGCGAAGATCGCGCTGTTCTCGGACATCGTGGCCTCGGACGTGCCGGACGAGCCGCATTTCGAACGCGACCTGCTGGAATACTTCCCCGAGCGCATGGCGAAGAAATTCAGCGCGGAGATCGGCAGCCACAGGCTACGGCGCGAGATCATCGCCCGCGTCATCGCCAACGATCTCGTCAATCGTGGCGGTCCGTCCTTCGTGAACAGGCTGATGGAATCGACCGGTCGCAGCGCCGCCGACGTCGTGCGCACATTTGCGCTCATCCGCGACGGCTTCGCCCTGCGGGAGCTCTATCGGGAAATCGACATGCTCGACAACCGCATAGACGGCCAGTTCCAGCTTGACCTCTACCAGATGGTAAGCCGGCTTATCTTTGTCGTCTCCAACTGGTATTTGAAGAATGACACCGACACCGCGCCCCTGGCCGAGCGCATCGCAGCGCTCCGGGATGCCCGCAGGGCGCTCGAACCTCAACTCGCTGCTATGCTGCCCGCCTATTCGCGCCAGCGTATCGATGAGCGCCGGCAGGCGCTTGTACGGGCCGGCACGCCGGAGAGCCTGGCCGAGCGCCTTGCGTTGACGGAAGTGGCTGGACTGGTGCCCGACATAGCGCTCGCCGCGCGCCAGTCTGGCGCCAAAATCGTGGAGGCGGCCAAAGCCTGCTTTGCGGTGGGCGATGCATTCCGCATTCCCCGCATCGAGGATGCTGCTGCCTCGCTTTCACCATCCGACTATTACGACCAGCTGGCCTTGTCGCGGGCCACGGACACCATCGCCTCTGCGCAACGTCGGATTGCCGTGGCGGCGCTTACGGCACATGGCGGTCAGGCCAATCCCGTGGCAGCATGGCTGGAGGCTGGCGGCGAGAGAGTCGCGCGCATTCGCGAGCGGCTGCAGGCGCTGACCGAAGGCGGGGATCTCACAGTGTCGCGGCTTTCGGTGGCGGCCGGGCTGATGTCGGACCTGACCGGCGCCTGACCCTGCATCCAGCCTGGCTGGCGGCCCGGCGTTTCGGCCGGGCCGGAACTTTACCGCAGCTTTACCTGGCGCCTGTAGCTTTGGCCGCTGGTTTCCGTGGAGCGGCAAAACATGCAGGCGGAGCTTTATTTGCGTGTCGGGCTCCCGGTGGCCCTCGCCATCATCATGCTGGGTCTCGGCCTGTCACTGAGGCTGGCCGACTTTTCGAACATTGCCGCAAGGCCTAAACCGGCCGTGATCGGTCTTGTCTGCCATTGCCTGATCCTGCCCATCCTATGCCTGGGGCTGGTGATCCTCTTCGGCCTGTCACCTGCATTCGCCGTGGGGATGATGCTCCTGTCGGTCAGTCCGGCTGGAACCACGGGCGCATTGCTCACCCACCTCCTCCGGGGTGACGTTGCGCTCAGCCTCACCATAGCGGGACTGACATCGATCATTTCGGTGGTCACGCTTCCGCTGGTCGCCAATGCATCCATGGCATTCTTTTACGGAGAAGGAGGCGCTGTTGCGCTTGATCTGACCCAGATCGTCCAGTTCTTTGCGATCGCCATATTGCCTGCTGCTGCAGGCATGGCGATCAGGGCACGCTACGCTTCGCTGGCTGCGGCCCTGGAACGGCCGGTAAAGCTGCTCGCCACATTGTTCCTGGCCGCCATCGTTGGCGTCGCCCTGGCATCCAACTGGAACCTGGTCGAATTGTGGGGACCCAGCGTCGGATCCATAGCGCTCATCTTCGCGATCGTGACGCTCGCGGTTTCCTATGGAATTCCGCTCCTGCTGGGAGTTCGCCATGAACAGGCCATCGCCCTTGCCATGACGATCTGCGTCCACAATGCAGCGATGGTCATAACCATGGCACTGAGCGAATTTATGCTCGACAATGAGGAGGTGGCTATCCCGCCGGCCATGTATGGCTTGGTTGCGTACATATTGGCGGGCATTGTCGTCCTGGCGCTCAGTTCAAGGCGCCGCGTGGCTACGCAGGACTGAAGCCTCGAGGCCTCGCAAGATTCGCGACTCTTCCATGGCCCATCAAAACATGCAGTCATGGCGCGCCAGCATGCAGAGGTCGCCGGAGAAATCATGACCGATATCGCCGTTCAGCGCGCCAGCAGGCGCGGTATCTGGGGCTGGATGTTCTTTGACTGGGCAGCGCAGCCATTCTTCACCGTCGTCACCACCTTCATCTTCGGCCCCTATTTCGTATCGCGCCTGAGCAGCGACCCTGCCACGGGCCAGGCCGTGTGGGGCTACGGGCTCGCCGCAGCCGGCTTCGTCATCGCCATTCTTTCGCCGGTGCTGGGGTCGATTGCCGACCAGACCGGCCCGCGCAAGCCCTGGATCGCCTTCTTCGCCGCCATCAAGATCGCCTGCCTGTGCCTGCTGTGGCTTGCGGCGCCCGGTTCGAACCTGTGGCTGGTCGTGCTCGCCTTCTCTCTGGCCTCGGTGGCGGCGGAATTCTCCACCGTCTTCAACGATTCCATGATGCCTCGCCTGGTGCCGAACGAAGCTATAGGCCGTGTCTCCAACATTGCCTGGGGCCTCGGCTATCTCGGTGGCATGATTGCGCTGATCTTCGTGGTCGCCCTGCTTGCCGGCGCGCCGGATACGGGCAAGACCGTCCTCGGCATCGCGCCACTGTTCGGGCTGGATTCGGCACAGGGCGAAGATGCGCGGGCCACGGGCCCGCTTGCGGCGCTGTGGTATCTCGTTTTCATCCTGCCGATGTTCCTTTGGACACCGGACGCGGCAAAAGGCATGGCCGCAGCGCCGGCAGTCCGCGAGGGACTGGCAGAACTGAGGGCCACCTTGTCGGAAGTCCGTCGGCGCGCCGGCATATTCCGCTTCCTGGTCGCGCGCATGGTCTATCAGGACGGCGTCAATGCGCTTCTTGCCCTGGGCGGCGCTTTCGCGGCCGCGATGTTCGGGTGGTCAATAACGGAGATCGGCATATTCGGCATAATCCTGAACGTCGTGGCCATCTTCGGCTGCTGGGCCGCGGCACGGCTGGACAGTGCCTTTGGATCCAAGACCGTGGTCGTCACGGCGCTGGTGATGTTGTCGGCAGCCACGCTCGGCATCATCTCCACCGGGCCGGGCTTCACCCTTTTTGCGCTGCCTCTCTCGAGCGCGGATTCGGGTACGCTGTTTGGAACGGCCGCCGAAAAGGCCTACATCGTCTACGGCCTGCTGATCGGCCTCGCTTTCGGCCCGGTGCAGGCTTCCTCGCGCTCCTACATGGCCCGCTCCGTCACGGCGGACGAAGCTGGCCGCTATTTCGGCATCTATGCGCTGGCAGGCCGCGCCACCAGCTTCGCCGCACCCTTCCTCGTAGCGACGGTAACAGCATTGTCGGGCTCGCCAAGGCTTGGCATGGCGACGATCATCCTGTTTCTCGGCGCCGGCCTCTGGATCCTGGCCGGGACGCCCTATCCGGCCGACCGGAAAGGGCGGGCAGCACCCTCATTCCGCTGACGGCGGGTTGCCTGTATCTGCCGGCGCCTCGGACGCCCTTGCCGGCAGCGGCGGCATCAGGCGCTTCCGGCGGCATGAAACCCGGCGGCCGCCGATTCTTCCTCGAAGGCATCCATCCAGGCAAGCACCTCTGCCGGGCTTTCGGAGGCGCGGATACGCTCGCGCAACTCCGGGTGGCGCAACAACCGGCAGAACTGGGACAACGCCGGCAGGAAGCGCTGTCTGTCTGATCGGGGCCACAGCACCGCCAGCAACAGATCGACGGGCTCGCCGTCAGGCGCATCGAACGCTACGGGATGCTGCAGGGTCACGAGCATCGCCACGGGGCCGGATATTTCATCCAGCCGCGCGTGGGGGAGTGCCACGCCGTTGCCGATAGCGGTGGAACCTAGATGCTCTCGGCGAAGCAGCGCAGCAAGTACGGGACCATGGTCCAGCCCGGCCCTGTGCGCCAGCCGTGCTGCCACCCTGGCCAGTGCCGACTGTTTCCCCCTGGCGGGAAGGGAAAGCGCGACATCCTTTTCGCCAAGTAGTCCGGCTACCTTGGTCCGCAGGCCCTCAGGCCTGTCCGCTACAAGGGGAAGAAAGCCGGCCTGGGTGACAGGGCCGCGCATACCCCGCGGGTCGAGCCGCTTCGATGTGGGCAGCATGTCGGCCCAGCGTCCGCGCCTGCCATCCCGGCTCGGGGCCGCGTTCAAAGCGGTATTCGCCGGCCTCCAGACCGGCCCTCCGGCTGGTTTTTCGAGTTCGGATTGTCAAATGATCCCGCTGGAACCACGATTGATGCAATGCACCACGGGCACCGCGCCGCCGCCCTCGGCAAAATCCGACTGCAGGATAGGCAGATGCGTCTTGAACGGGAGTTTCTCATATCACGCTCCATCAATGCGGGCGCTGACACGCACCGCAGGAATGAACCGCAGATTCTTATGAAATATCCCGGAACAGGATTACGTGCGGCATCGAAGGTTGGAGTACCCGTTCCGGGAAGAAACACGCCCTTCGCCGGCCAGCCTCGAAACCCTGATGAAAGTCTCCATGCACATGGTTTGGATGTAGTCAGTCGCCCCATCTTTTCAAGGGCGGGCCGGCCTGCGCGCGGAGCCGACGGGCGCCCCTTCACATGCTGGCAAATGCAAACAGCATGAGCCCCAGGACTCCCACGGCTATGATCGTTTTCGTTGCCCTGTCCAATCAAGCCTCCGTCGAAACAACTGGCCCTTATGTAAGGTATCCCGGCTCTCAACTTCAAAGGTCGCCGGGCTGCCGGACGGAGCGCTCCTGTTTACAAATGCTGCCGGCCAAATAGCCGATCGGCAACTCTCGCTTGCTGACATCGGCATGCCGATAGGCAACAATCCGCTCGCCAGGTTGACCCGCCTGATTCGCGAAGATTCCGTTCCACAGGACGTGCCTTATGCCAGCCCGCAAAGTCATCATCACCTGCGCCGTGACCGGCTCGATCCACACGCCGTCCATGTCGCCGCATCTTCCCATAACCGCCGCGCAGATCGCGGAGGCGGCGATAGGAGCGGCCGAGGCCGGCGCTGCGATCGTGCATCTGCACGCACGGAACCCGGAGGACGGGCGGCCCGACCAGAGCCTGGAAGCTTTCGCGCCCATCCTGCGTGTCATCAAGCAACGGTCCAGTTGCGTCATCAACATCACGACAGGCGGCGCCGCGACCATGACGGTTGAGGAGCGGCTGAAACCGGTCGCCACTTTCAAGCCGGAAGTCGCGTCTCTCAATATGGGAACGATGAATTTCGGCCTGTTCCCGATGCTGCAGCGCTTCAGGGAATTCAGGCATGACTGGGAAAGGCCGTATCTCGAAGGTTCGAGGGACAGGATTTTCAAGAACACGTTCTCGGACATCGAGACCATCCTGACCACCTGCGCGGAAAACGGCACCCGTTTCGAGATCGAGTGCTATGACATCGGCCATCTTTACACGCTGGCCCATTTCGTGGACCGCGGTCTGGTGAAACCTCCGCTCTTCATCCAGAGCGTGTTCGGCATATTGGGTGGCATTGGCGCCCATGCTGAGGACGTGATGATGATGAAGCGCACGGCCGACCGCCTTTTCGGCGACAGCTACGCATGGTCCGTGCTGGGCGCCGGGCGCAACCAGATGGCTATCGCAGCCATGTCCGCGGCAATGGGCGGCAATGTGCGGGTGGGACTGGAGGATTCGCTGTGGATCGGCCCCGGCAAGCTTGCGGAAAGCAATGCGCAGCAGGTGGCGAAGGTGCGCACCCTGATCGAGGGGCTGGGCCTTGAAGTCGCCACGCCGGACGAGGCGCGCTCCATGTTGCAGCTCAAGGGCGGCGACAGGGTCGCATTCTAGAGCCTGGGCGGCGAAGGTCGAAAGAAGCACGCCCAGTGAACCGGCCCGTCGGTCTGAGCGGCGTTGAGGCCGGGCCTCGCGCCTAGCCGGCCTGGAAGACGGCAGCGAAGCGTTCGCGCAATATGTTCTTCTGAACCTTGCCCATGGCGTTGCGCGGCAGTTCGTCGATGACGAAGATGCGCTTCGGCTGCTTGAAACGGGCGATCCGTCCCTGGATGGCAGCGAGCAGGCCCGCCTCGTCAAGCGTGCTGCCATTTTTGGGCACGACGATGCCCACGACGCCCTCGCCGAAATCGGGATGCGGCACCCCGATCACCGCCGATTCAAGGACGCCCTCCTGCTCGTCGAGCAGCAGCTCGACCTCCTTCGGATAGATGTTGAAGCCGCCGGAAATGATCAGGTCCTTGGCACGGCCGACGATGTGCACATAACCGTCCGGGTCGATCGTCACCACGTCACCGGTAATGAAGAAGCCATCCTCGCGGAATTCCTCCCTGGTCTTTTCCGGCATGCGCCAATAGCCCTTGAAGACATTCGGCCCGCGCACCTCCAGCACGCCGACTTCGCCTTCAGGCACCAACTTTCCCGTCTCCGGCTCTACCACCCGGATCTCGACATCCGGCAGCGGAAAGCCCACCGTTCCTGCCCGTCGCTCCCCGTCATAAGGGTTCGACGTCGTCATGTTCGTCTCGGTCATGCCATAGCGCTCGAGAATGCGATGGCCGGTGCGCGCCTCAAAGGCGATGTGGGTTTCGGCAAGCAGCGGCGCGCTGCCCGAAGTAAACAGGCGCATGTGCGAGACAAGTTCGCGGGTGAAGCGCGGGTCATCGAGCAGGCGCGTGTAGAAGGTCGGCACGCCCATCATCGAGGTCGCCTTCGGCAGCCAGCCGATCACCTCGTCGGTCCTGAAGGAAGGCAGAAAGATCATCGATCCTCCGGCGAGCAGCATGACATTCCCCGCCACGAACAGGCCGTGCGTGTGGAAGATGGGCAGTGCATGCAGAAGCACGTCGTCCGCCGTGAACCGCCAGGCTTCGGTCAAAGCCCTTGCATTGGAGAGCAGATTGTCATGGGTGAGCATGGCGCCCTTGGAGCGTCCCGTGGTTCCCGATGTATAGAGCAGCGCGGCAAGGTCCTCGCCAGAACGGGAAACAGTATCGAATTGCTCGGCCCTGCCTTCTGCCTCAGTGGCGAGCGTGCCGCTTCCGTCGCCGTTCAGTGTGAGCAGGCCTGCGCCGATCCCGTCCGCGAAAGGCGCCAGGGCCGCGCGCGCAGCATCGTCGCAGACCACAAGCCGCGGCTCGGCATTGCCGATGAAATATTCGACCTCGTTCGGCGTATAGGCGGTGTTGAGCGGCACGAAGATCACGCCGGCCTGGATGCAGGCCGCATAGAGCGCGAGCGCCTCCGCGCTCTTCTGCACCTGGGCCACGACACGCTCGCCAGGCAATGCCCCATGGTCCCGGATGACATGTGCGATGCGGGCAGAGAGCCTGACAAACCTGTCGTAGGTGAGGATCCGGCCGCCCGGCAGATAAAGGAATGGGCGGGAACTCCCCTGGTGGGACGCAAAAAGCGCATCGTAAAGCACATTGGACATGATATTTCTCTTGGCGTGGCCCGCGCACGGGACCCGAACTGCCGCAGCGCGCGCATGTAACACTATACCCATCTGAGCTACCCGAAGCCGCCCGCCGCCCGCAACACCAAACGGACAGATGGTGAAGGGCGGATGCTGTTACGCAGCTGACAAAACCTCGCCGCGACGAAACCTGCGTCACAAGGCGCGGCCCCCGTCATATGCCTGAAGGAACCCGGGTCACGGCACAGTGTCTGATCCGCTTGAACAATCTCTTGACTCACCCGGACCTGCGGCTAGTGTGAGGGAAATATCGGCTTTGGTCGCCGAATGGCAAAAATGCCTCGCACGCCTCGCCTGCATGGGTGAAGGCTGCGGGGCATCGTTCTTTTTGGGGTTGAGTTGAAGCGTCCGATCAAAATCGGCATTCTCTACTCGCGTTCGGGCACGTACAGCCTGATCTCGCAAGCCTGTCGGCGGGGAGTGGAAAGGGCCGTGGCCGACCTGAACGCCGATGCCGCCGCCACAATCGAGCTGGTGCCTGTCGAGGAAGATCCCTGCGGCAATATCGACCGTTACGCGCCGCTCTGCGAAGACATGATCCGCGAACATGGCGTCCGGCACATCATCGGCTGTGTGACCTCCTGGAGCCGCAAGGAAGTCATCCCGGTGCTCGAAAGATCCGGCGCCACGCTCTGGTATGCGTGCCCCTATGAGGGCTTCGAGGCGAACGAGCATGTAGTCTACATGCACGCCTGTCCCAACCAGCACCTGGTTCCGCTGCTTGGCTATGTCATGCGGCGCCATGGCCGCGACGGTTTCCTGCTGGGCTCCAACTACATATGGGGGTGGGAAACCAACAGGGTCGCCCGCGACATGATCACGGATGCAGGCGGCAGGGTGCTGGGCGAACGCTACCTGCCGATCGGCGAAACCGATGTGGGCAGGCTCATCGACGAGATTCGCGCCACACGACCGGACTTCGTCCTGAACAACCTGATCGGAACCTCCTCCTACGCGTTTTTCGCGGAGTTCGAGAAACTTGGCCGCGAAGACGGGCACTTTACGCCGGAACACTGCCCGATCCTGTCCTGCAATCTCACCGAATGCGAGTTGCCCGCGATCGGCGCGGCCGGCAATGGCCATCTGTCGGTCGGGCCTTATTTCAAGCGAGCGGATGCTTCGGCTTCCCAGCCGAGCTCTTCCTTTGAAGCCGCCGCCTATGCTGCGGTGCGCGTCCTTGCGCAGGTCCTCGAAACAAAGACTGATGCCACGTTTGCGGACCTGCCGACGATCTTCCGGGATCGCTCGTTCGACACGCCTTTCGGCGGGACGACGCTGGACGTGCGCACCCAGCACGCCACGCTGCCGGTGGAAATCGGCCGCATCGCCGAAGGCAGCTTCGAACTGGTGAGCCGCAGCGAAGCGGTGGCGCCGGACCCCTACCTTTCGCGCTATGACCGGGGTGAGATCTTCGGTCCGCCGCGTCTCAGGGTGGTGTCATGAGTCGTGCGCCGCGCATTCCCAATCTGGGCGGAGCGAAGGCCTTTGTCCTGCATCGGCCGCATGCCACCGTGGCGGCCATCACGCGGCAGTTGACCGCTATCGGCCTCCAGGCAAGGGAATGCTGGCCGGAATTGCCGGCGGAAGCACTGGCTGCGGACTTTGTTTTCTTTGACGCCGATCTCGGTTTCGACCAGCAATTTCCCTGGCGCCCCGGCGAGGCGCCGATGCCGTTGATCGCACTGATCGGTTCGGAGGCACCCGGCCGTATCGAGTGGGCGCTCTCGCACAAGGCCGATGCCCAACTGTTGAAGCCGGTCGGCAATGCCGGCGTCTACAGCGCCCTGCTCATAGCAAGGCAGGCATTCGAAGCAAGACGCCGACTTGCCGACGAAATTGCCGCCTTGCAGGCGCGCGTCGCTGAACGGGAGACGATCGTGCGCGCTGTCGCGGCTCTTTCGTCAAAGGGCGCGGATGACACCCGCGCCTATGCACAGCTCAGGTCACTCGCAATGGGATGGCAGATCAGCATCGAGGAGGCGGCACGCCGCGTGGTGGCGATGGCGAAGGAAAGGGATTCGGATGAGCATTCCCGCCGCGCCTGAGGTTCACGGCAGCCCCCTGCCCAAACAGCGCCGCGGAGTGCTGCGCAAGCTGGCGCAGCGGGAGAACCGCTGCCGCCCAATGCTACCTTTTGGCTGGGCACCGACCTGCTCGGACGCGATCTGTTCACGCGCATCCTCTATGGCGCGCGCACCTCGCTCATCATAGGCATCGTTGCCAATGGCATCGCGTTGCTAATCGGCACGCTGGTGGGCGTCGTCGCCGGCTACTTCCGCGGATGGATCGGCAGCGTGCTGATGCGCTTCACTGACCTGATGATGGCTTTTCCCGCGCTTCTCCTGGCCATTTGCCTAGCGGCGGTGTTTCAGCCCAGCCTCTGGATCGTGGCGCTGGTCATTGCGCTGGTGAACTGGGTGCAGACGGCGCGGGTCATCTTCACGCAAACCAGTTCGCTGGCCGAGCGCGAATTCATCGATGCAGAACGGACCATCGGCGCCAGCAGCGCACGCATCCTGTTCATGCATATCCTCCCGCATCTGGTCCCCACGATCATCGTCTGGGGCACGCTTGGCATTTCCACAACTGTCCTGCTTGAGGCGACTCTGTCTTATCTGGGCATCGGCGTGCAGCCGCCAACGCCTTCGTGGGGCAACATCATCTTCGAGAACCAGACCTATTTCCAGGCCGCGCCCTGGCTGGTTTTCTTCCCCGGCATCGCCATCCTTGCGCTCGCCCTCGCGTTCAACCTGATCGGCGATGCCTTGCGCGACATACTCGACCCGACGCAGCGGGGGCGCTCATGATCGCCTATCTCGGCCGCAGACTCATCCAGTCCGTGCTGATCCTGCTGGGCATTTCGCTCATCACTTTCGCGCTGCTCTATCTGCTTCCTGCCGATCCGGTACGCCAGATTGCGGGTCTCAGCGCCACGCCCGCGACCGTTGAGAGCATCCGTCGCCAGCTTGGCCTCGACCAGCCTTTCCTGGTCCAGTACGGGCGTTACCTCTGGAGCCTGCTGCAGGGCGATCTCGGCCGTTCCTACATCCAGCGCTCGGAGGTGACGCAACTCATCCTTGCCCGCCTGCCGGCGACGCTGCTGCTGATGGTGGGCGCCATAGTGTGCGAACTACTGATCGGGCTTACGATGGGCGTGATCGCCGCCGTGCGGCGCGGCACGACTACCGACCAGACGCTGATGCTCGCCTCCTTTGTCGGCGTGTCCGCCCCGCAATTCGTCGTAGGTCTGCTGCTGCTTTATGTCTTCGCGGTCAAACTCGGCTGGTTCCCCATTGGCGGATACGGGACCTTCTGGCACCTGGTGCTGCCCTCGCTCACCGTCGCGGTGATGAGCTCGGGCTGGTACGCGCGGATGATGCGCTCGTCGATGATCGACGTGCTGCGGCAGGACTATATCCGCACCGCACGCGCCAAGGGGCTTGCACGAATGACGGTTCTCATCCGCCACGCCCTGCCGAACGCCATCCTGCCCATCATCGCCATGATTGGCATCGACATCGGCATACTCATGGGCGGCATCGTCGTGGTTGAAAGCGTGTTCGGCTGGCCCGGGATCGGCCAGCTTGTCTGGCAGGCCATCCAGCGCGTGGACATCCCGATCATCATGGGCGTCACGCTCGTGTCCGCATTCGCAATCGTGCTGGGCAATTTCCTGGCCGACATCATCGCCCCCTTCATCGATCCACGCATCAAACTCAGATAACCAGAGGGAAAGGAACCAACATGTTGAAACGTTTTCTGACAGCTACGACGGCGGCCTCGGCGCTTGCGCTGATGCTTGCCATCTCGTCCGGCCCCGGCATGGCCGAGGAACGCGACCCCAACGCCAAGCCAGGTGGCGAAATCATCATCACCTACAAGGACGATGTCGCCACGCTTGACCCGGCCATCGGCTACGACTGGCAGAACTGGTCGATGATCAAGAGCCTGTTCGACGGGCTCATGGATTATGAGGCCGGAACGACCACGCTGCGTCCCGATCTCGCGGAGAGCTACGAAATCTCGGAAGACGGGACGACCTTCACCTTCAAGCTGCGCCAGGGCGTGAAGTTCCACAACGGTCGCGAGATGACGGCCGAGGACGTGAAATACTCGATCGAACGTGTGGTCAATCCCAAGACCCAGAGCCCCGGCCAGGGCTTCTTCGCCACGATCAAGGGTTACGACGAGGCAGCAGAGGGCAAGGCCGATGGCTTGTCCGGCATCACCGTCGTGGACCCATATACCATCAAATTTGAACTGAGCCGTCCCGACGCCACCTTCCTGCATGTGATGGCAATCAACTTCAGCCATGTCGTGCCGAAGGAGGAAGTCGAGAAGTACGGCGCGGATTTTGGCAAGAACCCGGTCGGCACCGGCGCTTTCAAGCTCGGCGAATGGACGATCGGCCAGCGCGTCGTGTTCGTGAAGAACGAGGACTACTGGAACAAGGGCCTTCCTTATCTCGACAAGATCACCTTCGAGATCGGGCAGGAGCCGATCGTCGCGCTGCTGCGCCTGCAGAACGGCGAGATCGACGTGCCCGGCGACGGCATCCCGCCCGCCAAGTTCCAGGAGGTGATGAACGATCCGGAACAGAAGGCGCGTGTGATCGAGGGCGGCCAGCTTCACACCGGCTATGTCACCATGAACGTCAACATCCCGCCTTTCGACAATGTGAAGGTGCGCCAGGCGGTCAACATGGCCATCAACAAGGACCGCATCGTCCAGCTCATCAACAACCGCGCGGTACCGGCCAACCAGCCGCTGCCACCATCCATGCCGGGCTACGCCAAGGACTATCAGGGCTACCCCTATGATCCGGCCAAGGCGAAGGAACTGCTTGCCGAGGCTGGTCATCCCGACGGGTTTGAGACCGAGCTCTATGTCATGAACACCGATCCCAACCCGCGCATCGCTCAGGGAATCCAGCAGGATCTGGCCGCCATC
>SMEK01000201.1_pt1 | contig 30237 bp, 27 predicted proteins | sample 2456371 | NCBI WGS metagenome assembly SMEK01 (sample SAMN10132590, study PRJNA489261) | soil metagenome | isolation source: day1 antibiotic-loamy sand soil ammended with composted manure from dairy... | place: USA | collected 2015-04-01
TTACAGTCGTAGAATCAACAGGCCCAACTATGAAAGCCTCAACCCATTTATATACTATCTCGACCCTTATACATGGGCTCAAGGAAATCCACTATTGAAGCCTCAATACACCAATTCCTTTGAGATAAGACAAACCTGGAAAAACAGCTATAACTTGATCTTGGATTATGCCATTTCGAAAGACTACATGGCAGAAGTACCCGAGCAAAATAACGAAGACAAAACAACCGTTTTTTCTCAGCGAAATGTCGATGATTTTAAAAATATCGGAGCAACGCTTGTAGCCCCTATACAAATCACAAAATCTTGGGCGACGAGCAACACATTAATTGTGGCCTACCAACAATTCAGTACAATATTGAATGAATTGGACCTTCAAAACGATCAAGTATTTTTTATGGCTCAAACAACCCATAATTTCGTACTACCTCAAAATATTAAGATGGAACTTAATGCGGGCTATCAGGGTCCACTTGCACATGGGCTATATAGAATTGAGTCACAATGGTGGGTAGACTTGGGGGTTAAGCGATCCTTTTTGAACGAAAAGCTTGATCTAAGCCTTAACATAACTGATATCTTCCGTACTCGCCAAGTTATAGGAAGCGCCAATATAGACGGAAATATCAATTCATTTGACCAATACTTTAGTGCTCAAAGTTTCAGGGTCAACCTCCGATATATGTTCAATAAAGGAGAAAAGTTTGAGATTAAAAACAAAGGTTCAAACTTGGAAGAATTGAACAGAGCTGGTGGTTAAAAAGTCGCGATTTACAAAGATACGAGCAGTAGGTTGGCCCTGGTGCTCGTTTTATTTTGAAGTTAAGGCTAACCATCATAAAACAGCAATAGAATAGAGAAAGGGTGCAATAATTAGCTTTTGCTGAAAAAGTACAACAGTGAAATAGGCAAACCAAGGCAATTTAAAGTCAACAAGCCTTTTTTATGCGTTTTTCAGTAGGCTATTTAACTTTCTTTTATCTTTACCACATGAATAGTGATCATCTTTATACAATAATTGTGGCTGGTGGGAGCGGTACCAGGATGAATGCCAAAGTGCCTAAGCAGTTTCTAACGCTTAACGGTTTGCCTATACTTATGCATACTATTAAGGCATTTCACACTTACGAGAATGGAATGAAAATCATCTTGGCACTTCCAGAGCAAGATATATCTTATTGGGAACAACTTTGCCTTCAACATGATTTTACCATTCCTGTCACAATAGTGAAGGGTGGGGCTACACGTTTCGAATCTGTCAGAAATGGTCTCAACCACATCGAAGAGCGCTATGGTATAGTAGCCGTACATGACGGTGTTAGACCATTGGTATCCCAGGAACTCATTCATGCGTCTTTTTCGACAGCTATCCAGAAAGGCAATGCCGTAGCTGCCATAGCACTTAAAGATTCGGTCCGCAAGGTTACAGCAGAAGGCAATGAAGCCGTTGATAGGGCTGCTTATAGACTAGTACAAACACCTCAAGTCTTTTCACTTCCACTTATAAAAAACGCCTATAAAATGGCGAAACATGCAAATTATACCGATGATGCTACTGTCGTGGAAGCTAGCGGTCATCCTATCCAACTCATAGAAGGTGAAGGAAGCAATATCAAAATCACAACTCCAGAAGATTTGCTGGTGGCAGAATACCTGCTCAAATCAGGGGTGATAGGTTAGGCTAAAAAGAAGTTTTGCCGAATAGCGTATATCCGGCAAAACAATGCTTTTTTAGACGATGCATCAGACAATAAATCTCCGCTAGTCTGGCTTTAAGAATACTGATTGCTAGTATTCATCCTCATTAAAGAAGAAGTCTTCTTTTGTTGGATAATCAGGCCAAATTTCTTCTATATTTTCATATGGTTGGCCATCGTCTTCAAGTTCTTGCAAATTCTCCACCACTTCCAATGGGGCACCAGAGCGAATAGAGAAATCAATCAATTCATCCTTAGTGGCTGGCCAAGGCGCATCTTCAAGGTATGAAGCCAATTCTAATGTCCAATACATAAGATATCCCTCCTTTTAAACTTTTTTAATAATTCGTGCAAAAATAAAATTAATTTTGATATATCAAACAAATATCACATTGTTCACAATAAATGCTCTCCTTAATCTCGCTATTAATCAAAAACAGCCTTTTCAATTATAGAGAGCCTGTATTGCTGCCAATACGCTGAATGGACTCAAAAAGTTCAGATTACCTTAATATAATGATTTATTTTTCCTCAATTCCCCTTGCAAGTCATTTAAAAGGCGTTTTTTTGCAAAAACTTTCCTAGACTGCTTACTAATTTTGGGGTCTGATAGCCTCGACTTATCCATTCCTTTACTACGCTGGAGACTTTCCAACTCATTTTCATCCTGCACAAGCAGTTCTTTCAAGAGATCGATTTTTACTCTTAACCGCTCCTCCCAATCCATGTCCTCGAAAAAGGGAAACTTTTCTTTAGCCATGCCAATTAAGGCATACCTTTCCATAATTAAGTTGCCGGCGTTGTAAAAGGACCTCGTCAACTCTTTGTTCTTTTCATCTGTTATAAAAGGTAGCTGCTTCCACTTCCTCTGCAACGTAGCAACCCTGCTTATATTCAACTCCGTAGGTGTATGAAGGCGTGCAAGCGCTTCCATCTCTTCCACCATCTGTCCTCTTTCCTTCAGGACCAATGAGACATCTACCTCTTTTCGATCCCTTTGTCTAAAAGCTCGGTTGCATATGCGTTGAAACTCTTTGTACAATGCCTGTGCTGGTTGTCCTGGCACCTTTCCTACCTTTTTCCACTCATCTTGAAGCGATTTCAGCACTCTCCGTGCTTCATCAGGCGGCAAACTTACCGTTTTCTTTGCTTTATAAATGATTTGCCTCAATTGAGGCAGCTTGCTTTGGGCCTGCTGGAACTTCAACCTGTAGTGAGCTTGTTTCTGAGCAAAGAAGACATCCACTACAGCAGAAAAGCGACGATTGAGATCTTCTTCATAAGCCGGATCCACATTCCCTGTTTTGATCCACCGGCTTTTGAGCTCCTTCATCTTTTCCGTGTCCTCTTTCCAGTTAGTGCTTCCCGCATACGCTTCAGCCTCCTCAACTATTGCCCGCTTTATCTTGAGGTTATTGATCCTATTGGCTGCTATCAGCGCCCGGAGCTCTTTTTCCAACTGCTCCAACCGAACATATAAGGCCTCAAAGTCACCTATACCGTCGAACGTGGACAGGCTCTCCTTCAGGTGCACTAGCCTCATTAAGTAAGAACCTTTGTTCTCAGCCTGCTCCACTTCCCTTTCGAGCGTTTCCACTTTTCTTTCAATCAGTTGGAACCTGCTCTCAAAATAGGCAAAGGCAGCAGGGGCATCAGTCCTCACCTCTCCTACCTGCTTATCTGGGAAGCCTCGAAAACCTATGCGGAAAACTTTGCCCTCCTTTATGTAGGCTTGGTCTCTTTCCATCGTGTGGTGGGATACTTTAACACTTAAACATTTTTACAATAACAATATTAATTAATAAACCCTTATTAAATAATTTGAAAAGGGATTTTTTGCCATATTTGTAATAAATTATTATTTCTAAAAGCTTTTGTTTCACATTATTAAAGGAAAGGTGCTTGTGTATGAGCAATGAGAAGATTATTTTTTCGATGGCAGGGTTAAATAAAATTTACCCTCCAAAGAAACAGGTTCTGAAAAACATATATCTTTCATTTTTTTATGGTGCCAAAATTGGTGTGCTAGGTTTGAACGGTTCAGGGAAGTCCTCGCTACTGCGCATTATTGCAGGCAAGGATAAGGACTACCAAGGGGAAGTAGTGTTTTCGCCTGGTTATACTGTAGGGATGCTTGAACAAGAGCCAGAGCTTGACCCTCAAAAAACAGTAAGAGAAGTCGTAGAAGAAGGTGTTCAAGAAATAGTAGACCTTTTGAAAGAATTTGACGAGGTCAACCTGAAATTTTCTGACCCTGATATATTGGATAATCCTGATGCTATGGATAAGCTGATAGCAAGACAAGGAGAAATCCAGGAAAAGCTTGATCATCACAATGCTTGGGAATTAGATAGCCGTCTAGAAAAAGCCATGGACGCATTGCGCACTCCCCCTAGCGAGGCCATCATCGGCAATCTATCGGGAGGGGAAAAGAGGCGAGTGGCGCTATGTCGTCTTTTGTTACAAGAACCAGATGTCCTACTCCTAGACGAACCCACAAACCACTTAGATGCTGAATCCGTACAATGGTTGGAGCAACACTTGCAACGCTACAAAGGCACTGTAATTGCCGTAACGCACGACCGATATTTCCTAGACAATGTGGCGGGCTGGATATTGGAGCTCGACAGAGGTGAGGGGATTCCATGGAAAGGCAATTACTCTTCTTGGCTTGAGCAAAAACAAAAAAGATTGGCCCAAGAGGAAAAGACAGAATCCAAAAGACAAAAAACACTTCAGCGAGAGTTGGAATGGATAAGGATGAGCCCTAAAGGCCGACATGCCAAAGGTAAAGCAAGGCTTTCTGCATACGACAAGCTAGTAGGTGAAGAAGCTAAGCAAAAAGAAGAAAAGCTGGAGCTGTTCATCCCACCAGGGCCGCGTTTAGGCACCAAGGTAATTGAAGCCAAAAATGTATCTAAGGCCTATGGCGACAAACTATTGTTTGAAAACCTCAATTTTGCTCTTCCACAAGGAGGAATTGTAGGTGTGATAGGCCCTAATGGTGCTGGAAAAACAACCCTCTTCAACCTTATTACACAACAAGAAAAGCCCGATAACGGCACTTTTGAAGTAGGGGAAACAGTAAAAATTGCCTACGTGGATCAAGAGCATGATCAGCTTGATCCTGAAAAGTCTGTATGGGAAAATATTTCTGGCGGAAATGAATTGATCGACCTGGGTGGAAAACAGGTAAATTCCCGAGCATATGTGAGCAAGTTTAACTTTGCGGGAGCCGACCAAGAAAAAAAGGTGAGTAAGCTTTCTGGAGGAGAAAGGAACAGGGTTCACTTGGCAATGACGCTCAAGCAAGGGGCCAACCTCATCCTGCTGGATGAACCTACCAACGATCTCGATGTAAACACCTTACGGGCACTAGAGGAGGGTCTTGAAAACTTTGGTGGATGCGCGGTTGTAATTTCTCACGATCGATGGTTCTTAGATAGGATTGCCACGCACATTTTGGCTTTTGAAGGCGATTCACAAGTATATTTCTTTGAAGGGAACTATTCTGAATACGAGGAAAATAGAAGAAAGCGCTTGGGGAGTGATGCCACTCCAAAGCGGATCAAATACAAAAAACTTGCATAAATGAGACTATGGGCAGGCTCCGTAACTCTTGTAGGGCCTGCCCAAACTCATAATCATTATTTATTGAGTGGATTTTAATCCCCTATATATTTCCTCTTCAGAATGTTCCATTTCGTCAGTTATTTGAAACTCGGCCATTTCCCGAGGCAACTTCATTAAGTTTGGCTGACCGGCATTTACCCAACATGTAAACCACACGTCTCCTATCATTTTTATAGCCTTCTGCATTTGGCGCTCCACTTGACCGGCTAATAAGGTATGATAGCGAGAAGAAAAAGGTTTTGAATATACTTTCACCGTACTATTTCCCCGTTCTTCATAGCCATACTTCTTTCCAGAGGGGAATTGAGCAGTCAATTCACGTTCAAAAACAAGTACTGAATCAACCGCTTCGTGAGCAGATATAACTGCATTCCAAGCACTCACCTGTATATTGGGGAGATACGAAGCACTCCCAACGAAGAAATCGTACTCCTCTGCAAACAACTCTGGCAGGCGCGATTCCCACAGTCCATGTATGCCATGCTGCCCAGTAAGTTGTCCATTATAGTTTTCTGTTGTATGCAAAGGCACGTGAGCATCTGCTATATAATGACCAATATCTGCCGAAAGCCTTAGGATAGCCCGTACATCCCCTACTTCAAAAGCATTCGTAAGATTATTCGCTACTTTTTGTATGTGCCAAGGCACAGTGCCATAAGCCAGCAAGGAATCTTCTGTATAGGCATCTACAGCCTCTTGCCAATATCTAGGCAATTTATATACAGCACTATCACCATATACGTCAATATCGATATAATGCCTAGGGGCCTCCCCTTCTACGGCATAGCGTCTCCTGTCTGGCGCCACTGCCTCTTCCACAATATAGTTCAAGTGAAACTTATAGAAGCCGATCATTTCAGGAGGCAAAATAAAGACAGCCATTCTATTGATTTTCTTATGGGCATAAAAGCCCCAACTGCCTGCAGAATGGCTAACAATGAGAATTATGAGGAATGGCAGAAAAAAACTTCGTCTGCAAAGATCCATAGCGCAATAAGGTTGAAATCAAAATATAATCAAATTATAAAAGCAACTCCATTTACGCCAACTATTTTTTTATAATTGAAGACAAGCATTTTGTAGATTCAAATAATACACTTAGATTTGCAGTCTTATTTTAAGCATTACGTACAGCACGTTGAGCTTGTACATCATAAGAGAAACATTATACAGTAAGGAAATATAAATACGAAATGGCTAATCACAAATCTGCACTAAAGAGAATCAGGTCAAATGAAGCAAAAAGGTTGAGAAATCGCTACCAAGCCAAAACAACAAGAACCTTCATAAAGAGGCTGAGAAACACTACTGACAAAGAAGAAGCTGCTTCATTGTTAAAGCAGGTTTCAGGTATGTTGGATAAATTAGCGAAAAAGAACGTGATCCATAAGAACAAAGCTTCTAACAACAAATCCAAGCTAACAAAATACGTAAACAGCTTGTCGTAAGCTGTTTAAGATAACTTAAAAGCCCTGAGATTGGTATCTCAGGGCTTTTTTTATTTGACCATATTGCTTATTTTGGCCTAACAACCAGAATTTAAATATGGAAACTTTTAAGCCATACTCCGGCCTCAATATACTGAGCTGGGCCGAGGAAGACCGCCCAAGGGAAAAACTGCTACTCAAAGGAAAGGCTGCATTGTCTGATGCAGAACTCATTGGCATCTTGATAGGATCAGGCACAAGATCGATGAGCGCTGTAGACCTTTCAAAACTCATATTGAAAGAGGTTGGGAACAACCTAAACGAGTTGGCCAAATGTTCCGTTAGCGATTTGCAAAAGTTCAAGGGAATAGGGGAAGCCAAAGCCATTACGATCGTGAGTGCATTAGAGCTAGGCAGGCGGCGCAGAGAAAGCCAATACATAGAAAAACCCAAGATCACCTGCTCCAAAGATGCTTATGAAGTCATCCGACCAGAGCTCCAAGATCTTGCATATGAAGTGTTCTGGATATTGCTATTGAACCGCGCCAATCAGGTGATCAGGAAGTGCCAAATAAGCTCAGGAGGCATATCAGGAACAGTAGCCGATCCAAAAATCATTTTCAAAACTGCCCTAGAAAGCATGTGCAGCGGCATCATTTTGGTGCATAATCACCCTTCAGGAAACCTCAAGCCCAGCAGTGCCGATATTAATCTCACCAAAAAAGTGAAAGAGGCGGGCAACCTCCTTGAAATCCCCGTATTGGATCATATCATTTTTACCGACAAAGGCTACCTGAGTTTTGCTGACGAAGGAATGATGTGAGCTTGTCCCTGCCTCTCTACTGACTATATTTGTATCTTTATTGAAAACTGACATAGACAATGAAGAGAAAAAATATCGTATATACGCTCGTGGCTATTGTAGCCCTTATTATCATAAGCTATTCAATGGGCATATGGGATACGGGCAATTATGAGCAACAGATTCTGAAGGCACGTGCAGAAACAGACCAGTTCATGCGAAGAAGCAGCGAATCTCCCCTTACAGACCCACAAAAAAGGACTTTTAGGGGGCTTGAATACTTCCCTCCTAATCAGGATTACATCGTAAACGCCAAACTGGTTCCTTTCCAAAGAAAAACAACGATGACAATCCCAACTTCGGATAATAAAGAAGTAACCTACATAAAATACGCCATGGCCGAATTTACAATCGATGGCACCCCCCAAAGCTTGCTATTACTGCAATCCGAAGAAGAAAATGATCCCAAGGCATTGTTTCTGGCATTTACTGACCAAACTAGCGGCAATGAGACCTACGGCGGAGGCCGGTACATAGACCTGAGGCTAAATAATGACAGAAGAGTGATCATCGATTTCAACAAAGCTTACAGCCCCTTTTGCATGTTCAATGAAAACTACAGTTGCCCTTTCCCGCCTCAGGAAAATCATTTAGACGTAGCAATTCTTGCAGGCGAAAAGGTTTATAAAGAATAACAGCAATAAAAAAGGTGTGGGATATAATCTCACACCTTTTTTAATTTTAAACTTCAACTATGACTTCTTAATCTATCTTTAGCTCAACCGACGATTAAAGTTGGATCTGCTTAAAGTTTGAGAAGCTTCCACTAGTTACAGTCATGTTGTACAAACCACTGTGCAACTGTGAAAGGTTAAACAATGCAGCATAGCTTACATCTTTGATATCAGCTATTTCATGCAATACTTTTCCATTTCTGTCTGTTAATCTCAAGGTTACTGGTTCCTTCAACTGGTTATTGAACTTAACAAAAAGTTTTTTGTCTTCATCTTCAAATTTCACAAGATTGTGGAAAACATAAGCTTCTTCTTCAAAAGACAATCCATTATTATCCTTAATGATATGCTTCCTTATCATTCCTTTATCTTTGGTAATGTCAAGAAAATAAACGCCATTTTTTACATTTGCGAAGTCCAGCATCTTCACATAACGGTCGCCGTTTGATTTGTCAGAGAACAAAACAGTGCCGTACTCATTCGTTAAAGTTACTTTGGTTTCAGTGTCCTTTTCAAGGCCTTCTACTTTTACCTCAGCAATCTTGGCATTAGGCTTATAAAGCGACAACTGAATGTTGGACTGAGCCATACCTGCTGTGCTTTGCAGTAACAATACAACAATTACTAATCCTAATAATTTTGCTCTAATTGACTTTGTTTTCATCTTTAAAATAATTTTTGAGTGCTATTTGTTTAACGTAAATGACTACCTATTAGTTATTAAATTTATAAAAAAGTAACCATGTTATTAAATTGATGATAATTTTAAGGTTGTTAAAATATTAATTTGTTAATAATTTGATTATCGCAACGGTTTGAGATTTATCAAATTGTTAATAGGGATCGTTTGCGGATAATCAAAAGATGAACATTTTCATCATTATTTAATTTCGCATTTTTTATTACACAAAACTTACACCTCATGAATTATCTGACTTATGGGATGCTATTGGGTATCATATGCTTTCCTTCCAGTTTCATAATTCTCCATACATCCGAGTTTATTCCTCTTCCAAGCCAATAATCTTGTAACAAAAGTGGAGAATTGTGTAAATCCTCTTTAAAATAATTCTGTAGCTTTGTAAACATGAAAAAGCTCATGGCCATATCGTTAGCATTAGTATTGCTCACAAGCAATATTGGGCTTGCTATGGTCACACATTATTGTGGCGGCCAAGCGGTAAAAAGCCAACTAACGATTGGACATGGAAACTTGGGCTGTGGTATGGATATGAGGACCTCCTCTGAACAGTCCAAGTCGGTGGATAACGAGTCCTCGGGGTGCTGTGAAAATCAATATCAGTCTTTTGAGATTGAAGATGATTATAGTCTTCTCCAACTATCGCTCAACTTAGACTTTATAGCAGCCTTTGTACATTCATTTTTGGAAATTGTCTTAGTACCTGGACAACAACATCCCCAATACGCCCATTATTCCCCTCCCCTCCTTCTTAGGGACATTCACATCTTGAACCAAGTTTTCATTATATAGTATTGCATAATATGAATTTGCAGCTGTGCTACATTATAGCATAGCTATAGGGCTATCGTAGCCCTTGAACTGTCCTATTAGTTCATCACAATCTTCATATTATGCTTAATACGACCATTAAATATTTCCTTGAGAATAAGCTTGTTACTATTCTCATTCTTACAGGCTTTGTTGTCTGGGGCTTAATTACCGCTCCATTCGGCTGGCAAATAGGGTCGTTGCCATCCGATCCTGTGCCCGTAGATGCCATTCCTGATATTGGCGAAAATCAACAAATTGTTTTTACCGAATGGCCTGGTCGCTCCCCACAAGATATTGAAGACCAGGTCACATATCCACTTACCACTTCCCTTTTGGGGGTTCCCGGTGTAAAATCTATCCGAAGTTCCTCTATGTTCGGGTTTTCTAGTATACATATCATATTTGAGGAAGACATCGAGTTCTACTGGTCTCGCTCGCGCATCCTCGAAAAACTCAGCTCATTACCTTCAGGACTATTGCCCGCTGACGCCCAACCGACATTAGGTCCCGATGCCACTGCTTTAGGCCAGGTGTTCTGGTATACTTTAGAAGGAAGAGATAAAGACGGCAACCCTACTGGCGGTTGGGACCTGCATGAGGTTCGAAGCGTACAGGATTTCTATGTAAAATATGGCCTCAATGCCACGGAAGGGGTATCAGAAGTAGCCTCGATAGGTGGTTTTGTGCAGGAATATCAAATCGACGTTAACCCTGATGCACTCAAAGCTTACAATGTGCCGCTGCATCAAGTTATGCAAGCCGTGCAGCAGTCTAATCAAGATGTCGGTGCAAAAACCATTGAGATTAACCAAGCAGAATACTTAGTACGAGGACTGGGATATATCAAAACAATAGCGGATATCGAAGAAGCTGTAGTAGCAGTAAAAGACAACACCCCGATCCGTATTAGAGACATAGCTGAGGTAACCTTGGGGCCAGCAGCCAGGCAAGGGCTCCTAGACAAAGATGGTGCTGAGACAGTCGGAGGTGTAGTGGTGGCCAGATACGGAGCCAACCCCCTTCAAGTCATCAATAATGTGAAGGAGAAGGTGAAAGAAATTAGTCCCGGGCTTCCTAAAAAAACTTTGGCAAATGGTGTGGAAAGCCAACTTACCATAGTGCCTTTTTACGATCGATCGGGACTAATCTATGAAACGCTTGGTACACTCGAAGAAGCCATTTCACTGCAAATTCTTATCACTTTCCTTGTAGTGATTGTGATGGTCCTGAATCTTAGGGCTTCTTTGCTCATTTCAAGTTTACTGCCCATTGCCGTGCTCATGGTTTTCATAGCCATGCGATATTTTCATGTCGATGCCAACATAGTGGCACTCTCGGGCATTGCTATTGCAATTGGCACCATGGTGGATCTCAGCATTATTCTATCGGAAAACATCATCAAACATATCAATGAGGCCCCTCCTGGCCAAAAGCTCATCGATACTATTTATAACGGTGCGTCAGAAGTAAGCTCTGCCATTCTTACTGCGGTTGCTACTACTATCGTGAGCTTCGTTCCGGTGTTTACCATGGAAGCAGCGGAAGGAAAACTATTTGGCCCATTGGCATTCACAAAAACTTTCGCACTCGTCGCTGCACTCATCATCACAATTGTGATCCTACCTACCTTGGCTCATTGGTTTTTTGGCATTAGGATTAAAAACATCCAGATAACTAAAGGCTTAAACATTGCATTGATTGTATTGGGCGCTTTTATTGCCATTTTCCATAGCTTTTTTGCCGGGCTTATCCTTACCGCATTTGGAATTGCGTGGTTGGTGCGAAAGTACAGCCCGAAACAAAACTGGTTAGTAACTAACCTCTCCTTGATCATTGCAGTGATCGCCGTGTCCTGGCTTTTGGCCGAATACTGGCTTCCTTTAGGTCCCGCAAAAAGCTTGCTGCTCAATTTCATTTTTGTAGTACTAGCAGTGGGAGCGGTTCTAGGGTTCTTTAGCTTATTAGAGTATTTCTATAAACCGATCCTGAGATGGTGTCTGGAAAACAAAGCCGCATTCTTACTGATCCCTACAACTCTCATTCTTATGGGAGCGACCGTTTGGATTGGATTTAATGGCATCTTTGGCTTTATAGCCAAAGGTTTTGATACAACAGGATGGAACATTAGAACCACTGCGCTGTGGTCAAACCTTTCCCACACCTTTCCAGGCGTAGGAGAAGAGTTTATGCCTTCTCTCAATGAAGGGAGTTTTCTTTTGATGCCTACTTCCATGCCCCATTCAGGCATAGAGTACAACCGCAAGGTTCTAGGTCAATTGGACATGTTAGTGGCCAATATTCCAGAAGTGGAATCATCGGTAGGAAAGCTAGGTCGTGCAGAGTCTGCCTTAGATCCTGCTCCTATTTCAATGTTCGAAAATGTCATCAATTACAAACCTGAGTACATGGTGGATGAGAAAGGACAGCGACAACGGTTTAAAGTTGACGATGAAGGACGATTCCTCCTTACTTCAGGCGAAAAGCTGAGCAATCAAGATGCGCTTACCACAGGAGTGACCGCTAATGTATTGATCCCTGATGAAGAAGGACAATATTTTCGAAACTGGAGGGAGCACATTCAGTCTCCAAACGACATATGGGATGAGATTGTTAAAGTCACCAAAATGCCAGGCATTACTTCAGCACCTAAACTGCAGCCTATAGAAACTCGGCTAGTAATGCTCCAAACTGGCATGCGTGCTCCCATGGGGATAAAAGTATATGGCCCAGATTTGCAAACTATAGAAGCGTTTGGAATAGCATTAGAAGCCATTCTAAAAGAAGTGCCTTCGGTTAAATCCGAAGCTGTATTTGCAGACAGAATAGTGGGCAAACCTTACCTTCATCTGGATATTAACCGGAGTGCAATAGCCAGATACGGCCTGACAGTTGAAAATGTACAGGAGACTATAGAGACGGCCATTGGGGGCATGCAAATCACCACTACGGTTGAAGGAAGAGAACGCTATCCGGTAAGGGTGCGGTATCCACGAGAGCTTAGACAAGATCCGGAATCCCTGAAGAAAATTCTCATTGCTACCCCAGATGGCACTCAGATTCCCCTTGGCCAAGTAGTGGACTTTGAATATGTAAAAGGACCACAGGCTATCATGAGCGAAGAAACCTTTCTTGTAGGCTATGTGCTCTTCGACAAGCAAGATGGTCGTGCCGAAGTAGAGGTCGTAAACAATGCTCAACGGGCAATCCAAGATAAAATCGATGAGGGAAGCCTCCAAGTGCCGACTGGTGTCAGCTACAAATTCTCAGGCAATTACGAGAACCAAGTCCGTGCAGAAAAAAGGTTATCTATCATCGTACCGGTTGTTTTGGCTATCATATTCTTGATCCTTTATTTTCAATTCAGGTCTGTAAGCACATCTTTTATGATATTTATCGGCATCGCAATGGCCTTTAGTGGTGGATTTATATTGCTTTGGCTTTATGCGCAGTCTTGGTTTGCTGATTTTTCCATTTTGGGCATCAACATGCGAGATCTTTTCCAAATCCACCCCATTAATTTGAGTGTGGCTGTATGGGTAGGTTTTATCGCACTGTTTGGCATAGCAACAGATGATGGTGTTTTAATTAGCGCTTATCTTGACCAGAGCTTTGAACACAACAGACCTACTACGGTAAAGGATGTGAGAAATGCCGTGACTAAGGCGGGTCAAAGACGCATAAAACCAGCCATCATGACCTCCGCTACTACTATTATTGCCCTACTTCCCGTACTCACTTCAACAGGGAGAGGTTCAGACATCATGATCCCGATGGCAATCCCTACAGTAGGTGGAATTTTGGTCTCCACCATCACTATATTCATTGTTCCCGTGCTGTATAGCCTAAGGGAGGAGCGTAAACTTAAAAAGCTACAGTCATGAAAAAATACTTGATATTTATACTTTGCTTGACCCTATGCAGCTTCCTGAAATTAAAAGCCCAATCATTAGAAGACTATTTCAAAATTGCTGCAGAGCATAACCCCGGGCTTCAAGCACAATACAAAATATTTGAATCTGCACTTGAACGTATTCCTCAGGCCAGGGCATTGGAAGATCCAGCCTTGTCTGTAGGGTTTTATGTGCCAAGTATGGAAACCCTAATGGGGAATCAAGTAGCAGACATCTCTTTGTCTCAGATGTTTCCTTGGTTTGGTACTTTAAAAGCCAGAGGTGATCAAGCAACGCTCTTGGCTGAGGCACAGTATCAGGCCTTTTTAGATTCTAAAAACAAGCTGTATTTAGAAATTGCTCAGATATATTATCCGCTTTATGAACTACATCGATTAAGAGAAATAGAAAAGACAAACATTCAGATTCTTGAATCCTTTAAGGCTTTGTCCACGAATCAGTTCTCTAATGGGAAAGGATCTATGGCCGATGTGCTCAGAGCAAGTGTACAGTTGAAAAGCGCTGAAACAAATCTGGAAATATTAAATAAAAAAGAAGCGGCTTTAACCGGCCAATTCAACAGCCTGCTCAATAGAGATTATCATGCACCAGTAGTGCTTCCCGATTCCATAAACCTAAACACACTCCCTATTGCTTATCGAATAGATTCGCTTTCTCTTAATCCAAAGCTAGTAGAGATAGTGCTTCAAGAGCAAGCCAGTGAGGCAGCTAAAAGGGTAGCCATTAAAGATGGTTTTCCCAAGCTAGGAGTAGGGCTGGATTACATGCTGGTAAGAGAATCGGATAACCCTATGATGGAGCATAATGGGAAAAACATGCTGATGCCTATGGTATCGGTGAGCTTGCCGATATTTAGAAAAAAATATCAGGCTGCCCGGAAAGAGACCGAGCTAATGAAAGAAGCCTATGCATTTCAAAAAAAGGAAATCGTCAACCAACTACATGGAAGCTATCAAAATATAAGCTTCCAAATAAGGCAACAAGCGGACCTTATTGCACTGTACGATGTACAGATTGAGGAGACACACCAGATACTGGACTTATTGTATTCAGCTTATAGTAACTCAGGACAGGATTTTGACGAGCTACTCAAAATTCAACAGCAATTATTGGAGTATCAAAAAATGAAAACTTCCGCAGAAAGTGAGTATTTAATTGCCATAGCGGAATTGCATTACATCACAGCAAAACAATATTAGCATGAAAGCAAATTTCAAATCAATCATAATAGCCATCATTATATTGGTGATAGGCATATTCCTAGGCTGGGTATTCTTTGGCAACTCCCAAACCCAACCAATTGTCGAGCACGAACATGTAGCAGGAGATACAAAGATAATTTGGACCTGTTCTATGCATCCCCAAATCAGGCAACACGATCCAGGCGATTGTCCCATATGCGGAATGGATCTGGTCCCACTAGAGGCAGAAGAAGGAGAGATAGACCCAGAGTCGATCAGCATGTCTCCTACAGCCATGCAATTGGCCAATGTTTCCACGGCCATCGTAGGAAAGATGCGCCCCACAAAAACTATATCTTTAAATGGCAAAGTTCATGAAGATGAGCGATTGGTTTCATCCCAGTCATCTCATATTGAAGGCAGGATAGAAAGCCTTAGTGTTAATTTTACAGGAGAATACGTAACTGCAGGACAGCCTATCGCATACATCTACTCTCCAGAATTGACAACTACACAGAGGGAATTGTTGCAAGCCTATAACATCAGAGAAAAGCAGCCTCTATTGTACAGTGCGGCACGGGAAAAGCTTAAGAACTGGAAATTGACAGATAAGCAAATTGACCAAATAATAGCCTCGGGTGATGTGAAAGGAGCATTTCCGATAACAGCCGATATTTCAGGTTATGTGATCCAAAAAATGGTAAGCCCTGGCGACTATGTTCAAAAAGGTCAACCCATTTTTAAAATTGCCAACCTTTCTCAAGTGTGGGTGCTATTTGACGTCTATGAAACTGATATGCCATGGATAAATAAAGGGGACGAAGTATCTTTTACTGTCGCATCACAACCAGGATCAACATTTAAAGGTAAAGTTTCATTCATAGATCCTGTCATCAATCCACAAACAAGGGTTGCCAAGGCCCGGGTGGAAGTCAACAATAAGGAGTTAAACTTAAAGCCTGAGATGTTTGTATCTGGAACGCTAGCAGCACAACTACCTTTGACAACAGAAGCTGTAGTAGTACCCAAAAGTGCAGTTATGTGGACGGGAAAACGGTCAGTGGTATACATCAAATCTCAAACCGAAAGGGGAGTGAGCTTTGCCATGCGTGAAGTAAACTTGGGTCCTTCCCTTGGAGATGGTTATATCATTGAAGACGGCCTCCATGAGGGGGAAGAAATTGCTGTTCATGGAACTTTTAGCATTGATGCAGCAGCCCAATTGGCAGGCAAGCCCAGCATGATGAATCCAGAAGGAAACCTCCCAAAAAGTGAACAAAATGGATTGGTTTTAGAACCAATAAAAACTATCCATTTAAGCCACGAGGCCAAGGCAGCTTTAAAATCCTTATTAGATGACTACCTAACGTTAAAAAATGCCTTGGCATATGATGATTTTGGAGGGGCAAAAAAGGCTAATCAAATGTTGGGAGAGGGTTTATCAAAGATTGATGAATCACTTTTTAAAGGAGAATCTCATCATGTCTGGATGCAATACAACAAACAGATTGAGCAGATCATAAAAATAGCATCACACGCTGAAGATATTGCTGGCATTAGAGAGAGCTTCTTACCATTGTCCAATGCCATGATTGTATTGGTGGAAACTTTCCATCCAAACGAGGAAACAATCTACATCCAACATTGTCCTATGGCTAATAGCGACAAGGGAGCCCACTGGCTGAGCCAATCACCAGAGGTCCTAAATCCTTATTATGGTGCTGCCATGCTCACCTGTGGAGCAGTAACCAAAGAAATCAAATAGCTTTGGCTTTATTGTTATTGGGATTGACGATGGAAGAATAGGGCACTAACTGCCAACAATTTATATGAAAGGAGAGCCGTTTTGCGTTAGCTCTCCTTTCATTTTAACCAGCTCGGAAACGATTCCTTCGTTCCAAATCCTGCGAAACAAATATCAATTCCTTATATTTGTGCCATAAAACAGTTTAAAAAGCATTCGCTTTTGCCCCTTTTGGCCTTTTATTAATTCAGGGCCTTCATCAATCTTCAACTTTATTGATTTTTTGGGGTTGAACAGAATTGGCATAACTACAATTGCTAATTCATAAAAAAACAAAGAACCATGCACCTAAAGCAGGTTTCTCATCTTTCCGACAGTAATCTCCGTCATTTTAGGGTTGCTCTCAATAAAGGTATGCCCAACATTGAAACAACTTATTCAAAATAAATCACAACATGTCTAGTCCAACCAACGAAGTTCTTTACGAAATTGACAAAAAAAACTACCTCCCCACCTTCAATCGTTTTCCTATCGCTTTTGAAAAAGGCCAAGGCAGCCGTATCTGGGACATAGAAGGCAAGGAGTACATTGATATGCTTGCCGGCATTGCGGTTAACAGCGTAGGACATTGCCACCCCAAAGTGGTGGCGGCCATACAAAAGCAAGCTGCTGAGCTCATACATATTTCTAATTTTTTCGTGAGTCCAACCCAAGTGGCATTATCACAAAAACTCACTTCACTGAGCGGCCTAGAACATGTTTTCCTAAGCAACAGTGGAGCGGAATCGACGGAAGGAACCATAAAGATCGCACGAAAATATGCCAGCAAACATGGTAGAGGCGGTACTGTTATTTCCATGGGCAATGCATTTCATGGCAGAACCCTTGCCACAATCGCTACAGGTCAGAAAAAATACCAGAAGGGATTTGGCCCGATGCCAGCAGGTTTCGATTCGGCTCCTTTTAATGATTTTGAAGCCATCAGGGAAAAAGTAATCCACAACAATGAAGTGGCAGCTATAATCGTGGAACCAGTGCAAGGAGAAGGAGGAATTAATTTAGCCCATCAGGATTATTTGATCGCTCTGCGCCATTTATGCGACGAACAAAATATTGTGCTCATTTTTGATGAAATACAATGCGGCGTAGGCAGAACGGGAAAATGGTTTGCCAAGGATCATTATGGTGTACAACCCGATATGATGGCCTTGGCAAAAGGCTTGGGCGGGGGGGTGCCTATCGGTGCTTTTTTGTGTTCAAGCAAGATCGCGGGAGCGGTTGATTATGGCGACCATGGTACCACCTTTGGCGGTAACCCATTGGCCTCAGCAGCCAGTCTGGCAACCTTAGATACTATAGCAACAGAAAATTTATGTACTGCTGCCCTTGAGAATGGGCAGTGGTTTATGGATCAATTAGCGTCGCTCCAAAAGGAATTTCCCGTCATAAGAGAAGTAAGAGGCTTGGGGTTGATGATTGGTGTGGAAATGGGCAAACCAGCGGCACCACTAGTAAAATCATTGCTCAATAATGGTGTTGTGGCTAATGCTACAGCAGGAAATGTACTGCGATTTGTGCCTGCGCTGAACATCAAGCGAAAAGAGCTTGAAGAGGTGTTGAATAGATTGACAACTTGTTTACATGAATTTTAAATATAAAATGACTAATAGAAAAATAAGAGTAGGCATAGTGGGGGCGTCCGGATATACTGGGTCGGAACTGGCCCGCTTTTTAATTCACCATCCCGAAGTTGAAATCGCTGTGATCACGTCCGAAAGCCATACAGGAAAACCCTTCTCAGTATTGCATCCACAGTTTATCGGGCAACTGGACCTTACCTTAGTTTCGGCCAAAGAGATAGCCTCTTCATCATTAGATGTAGTATTTTTGGCCTTGCCACACGGTGTTTCCATGAAGTACGTAGCTTCATGGAAAGATCAGGACTTCAAAATTATTGATCTATCTGGCGACTTTCGTCTAAACAATCCAGAGGTTTACGCCAGTTGGTACAACAAAGAGCACACTTTCCCGGCTGGATTTGAAGGAGCAGTATATGGCCTTCCTGAAATACATGAGACTGACATAAAGAAGGCAAAGCTGATTGCTAATCCAGGATGTTATCCTACTGCCGCCATTTTGGCCTTAGCACCCCTTTATGCTGGCGACCAAATTGTTCCAGAATCCGTAGTCATAGATGCAAAATCAGGCATAACTGGAGCAGGCATAAAAGCTTCTGCTACGAACCATTTCTCCAATGTCAATGAAAACTTCAAAGCGTACGGGCTGACCAACCATCGTCATACCATAGAAATTGAAGAGCAATTAGGCCATTTAAAACAAAAAGAGATCAAAGTCCAGTTTACCCCACATTTGCTCCCTTTGGATCGAGGGATTCTGGTTACGGCCTATGCAACTCCTAGAGGAGAAATCACTCAAGAGCAATTGCAAAGTATCTATAAGAACTTTTATAACGGACGGCCTTTTGTCCGTTTGAGAGAAGATTTGCCAACGCTTAAGGATGTTCGAGGCAGCAATTACTGCGACATCCATGTGACCTATGATAATCGTACCGATCGAATTATCGCAATTGCTACGATTGACAATCTGGCCAAAGGAGCCGCAAGTCAAGCTATCCAAAATATGAATCTTATGTTAGGCCTACCTGAAACATTGGGCCTAATGTTCAACCCTCTCAAACCATAAATAAATCATGATTAATAACATTACAAGCGTCAGAGGATTCAAATGCTGGGGCTCACACTCAGGTGTAAAATCCATGAGAAGAGACTTGGCCATTATCCATTCTGAAGTACCCTGTGCGGCTGCGGCCTGCTTTACACAGAACAAAGTACAAGCCGCCCCGGTAAAGCTTAGTCAAAAACACTTGGAGAACAATCGTGCTCAGGTAATCGTATGCAATGCAGGCAATGCAAATGCCTGTACGGGCAAACAGGGTGAAATAGGCGCACAAGCCATGGCCACTACTACGGCCTCGCTTCTGAACATTTCTCCTGAAGACGTCGTTGTTGCATCAACAGGCCTAATCGGAGAACCTTTCCCCACCGACGATATTGTCGAGGGAATAAAAGAAAGTGTTCCTAAACTGTCTGACACTTCTAAAGCGGGCTCATTTGCCGCTAATGCCATCCTCACTACCGATACTTTTGCCAAGGAAGGGTTTATCGATTTCGAGTATGACGACATCACAATAAATCTTGCAGGTATGGCAAAAGGCTCAGGCATGATCCACCCCAATATGGCCACAATGTTAGCCTTTATATGCACAGATTTTAACATTGACAAGGGACTGCTCGATAGCACCGTAAAGGCTTGCGTGGAGGATTCTTTTAATATGATCACGGTAGATGGAGACACTTCTACGAATGACATGGTTGTGGTGATGGCAAATGGCATGGCCGGCAACAAAAAACTAACCTCGGAAGATGAACCTGGTTATGCCATTTTCAAAGAAAAACTTCTGGAGATCATGACTCATCTGGCCAAGCTCATCGTGTCTGATGGCGAAGGCGCTTCCAAGTTTATTGAATACAGGGTGACCAAAGCCAAAAGTAAAACGGTGGCAAAAAAACTGATAAAAGCCATTTCGGACTCTACATTAGTAAAAACTGCCATGTTCGGAAGAGATCCTAACTGGGGACGTATCATATGCGCTTCTGGGAATGCAGGTGTTTCCTTCAACTATAAAAAAGCCAATCTTTGGCTAGGTGACAAAGACCACATGGTGTTGGTGCTCCAAAAAGGAAAGCCTGCTGATTTTGACAAAAGCTATGTAAAAAAACTTCTGCGTGAGTCTAATATCCGGATTCATCTCGAACTTAATACGGGAGAAGAAGAAAGCACAGGATGGGGCAGCGATCTTACCACAGATTATATACTGTTCAATTCGGTATATACTACATAGCAACGGAGCTTTAATACTGCTGGTTTAAATATCTTTTAGTGATAAGTACCTCAGTTATATCGCTAAGTGAAGATGTATATAGATCGTGCATTAAAAGAATCCATTTTAATTTGCTTTTGGCTATCTTGCAGGAGAAGAAAATTAAACAAAAACTGAAATCGAATAAAAGATGGCACAAGGGTTACTAATTGACATGGATGGCGTTATTTATGGGGGTGATGTGATGATTCCTGGAGCAGATACGTTCATCAAAAAACTGATCCAAAAAGACATCCCATTCAACTTCATGACCAATAATAGTCAAAGAACGCCCCTAGAAGTAGTAAGGAAACTAAAAAAAATGGGGATCGATGTTACCCCTGACCATGTTTATACGAGTGCTATGGCAACTGGCAAATTTTTGGCCAGCCAAAAACCTAATGGAACTGCCTATGTGCTGGGAGAAGGCGGTCTCTTAACCAGCCTATATGACAATGGACTGACCATGGTCGAAACAGATCCTGATTTCGTTGTGCTTGGCGAGGGCAGGAATTTCACCCTTGAAATGGTTCAGCGCGCTGTTGACATGATTTTGGAAGGAGCGAAATTTATCACCACCAACCGTGACCCTTCTCCAAAGAAAAAGGGCTGGGCAAACTTAGGGATTGCCGCCACTACAGCTATGATTGAGGAGGCTACAGGTATCAAAGCATTTGTTGTTGGAAAGCCTGGCCCCGTGATGATGCGCTCTGCAAGAAAAGCATTGGGCTTGGAAACAGCCGAAACCACCGTAATCGGCGATACCATGTCAACAGACATTCAAGGTGGAGTTCAAATGGGGTATAAAACCATTTTGGTGCTAAGTGGCGTTTCGAAGAAGGAAGACCTCATTAAGTATGCTTTCAAACCTGACTTAGTGGTGAACTCAGTGAATGATATTACTTTCCCATTGCCTTGGTGGGAGATTGCAGAAAAGCAGAAAGATGAGAAGGCTATCTTGAACAAGTAATGGATGCGTATACTATCTTTTGGAGAAGTCCTTTTTGATATAATTGAAGGGGAGCATTATCTCGGTGGTGCTCCTTTAAATTTTGCTGCACATTTAGCCCAAATGGGTGAAGCTTCTTATATTTTCTCTAAAGTAGGGAGAGATGCACTAGGCAGAGAGGCCTTAAACAAGATCCAGGCAATAGGTGTAAAGAGTGATTTAATCCAGCAGGACAATCAATATCCAACGGGTACGGTTCCTGTAAAAATCAAAAAAGGGCAACCTGATTATACGATTCTAACAGATGTAGCCTACGACTTTATTGACTTCTCAGAAAGTAAAGTGTTCCTAAATTTATTGGATTTCGATGTGCTCTATTATGGCACATTGGCTCAGCGTCACCTCGTTTCCCAACGAGCCCTTCAGGAGCTTATCAAAAGCAAAACGTTCCGGCATGTATTTTACGATATCAATCTGAGAAAAGATTGTTACACCACTTCTATTATCCAGCAATCGTTACAGCACTGCACCATTTTCAAGCTCAATGACGAAGAAGTAACCACGGTAAGTCATCTATTGTACTTTAAGGGGTTCACGATTGAAGAGTTCGCAAAGCTTATATCAAAAGACTTTCGCATTGATGTTATCGTCATTACCGCTGGGGCTACAGGATGCTATGTGTATGCACAGGGAGAATTGCATTTCATCAAAAGCTACCCTACTCAAGTTGTGGACACAGTTGGTGCTGGCGACGCTTTTAGTGCGGCATTTGTTAGCGCATACGTAAGGCATCATGATCCCCTCAGGGCAGCGGACATAGCCAATAAACTGGGTGCCTTTGTAGCGGGTTCCCGTGGGCCTATCCCTGATTATTCACCAGAGATCAAAAAAGCGCTGGGAATAAACACATAGCCTTGTTTTTCTTAGCGTGAAACCAAGAGTACATGCGAGGCATAGTAGCGATGACATCCCTTTTGAGAGAGATGTCATCGCTAAGCTTCAGTTCCTATCTCCTTTCGTCTTTTCAGACAAAACTATAACCCCATAAAGGTGTTTCTATTGAGGGCAACGTCTTTTTATGGGAAAAGAAAAATCAATAAGAGCATCTTGGCAAGAGTATGCACGTGGCCTAGCCGGTGGGCTTCTTTTTAGCTTTCCTGTTTTGCTTACTATGGAAGTTTGGCAAGCAGGTTATAGATCCCAACCTTATCAGTTAATTATCGGAATAGTGGTTACGTTTTTTTTATTGATGGCTTATAACCGTTACGCTGGCATGCACCCTGAAGTCAATTGGAAAAGTGTAGCCATAGAATCCATAGAAGAATTGGGCATTGGCTTGTTGGTTTCATTGGCTGCTTTACTTCTTACAAGCCAGATCAAATTGGGTATGTCTGCCGAAGAAATATTAGGAAAAACAATTATGTTTCTATTGGCGTATCGATCGGTACAGCTCAGCTAGGAGATGAAACCAAAGACGAGACGGAAGAAGAAACACAAGAAGAGGAGCTTGAAAAACAGGAAACTCCCAGGTCGGGCAAGCTTTCCATGGCGGCACTAGCTCTATGTGGCAGTATAGTGATTGCAGGGAATGTCGCCCCCACCGATGAAGTAGAAGTGATCGCACTTGCAGCTAAACCTTATCAGCTATTGATCATGGTCATCATATCTTTGCTCTTTAGCGTTCTAGTGACTTATTTCTCAGAATTTAAAGGAGATGGAGCAAGAGAAAGACAGGATTGGGTCTATCATATGATATACGACACCTGCCTGTGTTATTTGGTCGGATTGGCAGCTTCCGCTTTCATGCTTTGGTTCTTTGGTCGGTTTGACAATATAACCTTCCTCAATATTGTAGCAGAATGCATTGTCTTAGGGATTGTTGCTTCATTAGGCGCTTCGGCAGGACGGTTGTTAATAAAGTAATACAAAAAGAGTATATGGAAAAGAAGAATGCTTTAGAATGGTCGGTGTTTTATATCGGCCTCGTCGTTGTCTTAGGGCTTTTAGGCTATCTCACTTATCAGTCGCTTGCCTTCGAAGCTTCTCCGCCTGACATTGATGTTGCTTACCGCCACGAACCATCCACTAATGCTCCTTACCGTTTTCATATCTTGATGAAAAACGTAGGAAACGAAACTGCGGAGGAAGTCCAGGTAGAACTGGTGGCTATGAAAAACAATGTAGTGGTAGAAAATGCTATCCTTGATGTTCCGTTTTTACCTCGGCAATCATCGCGAGAGGGCTGGGTCATTATGACCCAGGATCCTGCTCTGGCAGACAGTGTTTATGTTCGTGTAATTAGCTATAAGAAGCCTTGATAGCATACGATTCTAAACCAATGCCTCATACAGAATCTCAGCAGGGTGCAATGACGTCCTGCCCGTTCCATCTTTGATCTGATGCCTGCAACTTGTGCCTGGAGCTGCTATGATCACTTCCTCTGGCTGTTTCCTTACCGTTGGGAATAGCACCAACTCCCCTATCTTCATAGATACATCGTAATGTTCTTTTTCATACCCAAACGAACCAGCCATACCACAACACCCAGAAGGAATAAGATGCACCTCATAGTTTTCAGGAAGGGACAATAGCTTCTTGGTATATACCAATGAAGATAGTGACTTCTGGTGGCAATGTCCATGCAACTTTATCAGCCGCTTTTCTGTCGTAAAGTGTGCTTTGGTCAGGCGGCCCTTATCTATTTCACTTGCCAAAAACTCATCGATCAAGAATGTGCTCTGTGCTATCTTTTGAGCGTCCAAAAGCTGATCTTCATTGGCCAAATCCAGATACTCGTCTCTCAAAGTAAGGATAGCAGAAGGCTCCAACCCTATGATCGGTGCACCTTCGTGCCCAATAAATTTCAACAGTTCAATATTCTTCACTGCGATCTTTTTGGCTGCTCTTACAAGCCCTTTGGAGAGGTAAGTTCTGGCACTTTCAAGGTGTTTCGGAATGATCACGTCGTAGCCCAACTTGGTCAACAGTTTCAAGGTTTTGATGCCTATCTCAGTATCGTTGTAGTCGGTGAATTCGTCACAGAACAGATAAACCTTGCCTAATTGTCCTGTAAAATCCTTTATTCCGAAATTTTCCTTTTTATGCTTATCATAGTATTTTCTCAGCGTTGTCTTGTAGAGCAACGGCATAGATCTTTTTGGTGCAAAACCTACAGTCGTATTGGCTATCTTGGTAAGGCCTTTATTTTTGAATATGAAATTGTATGCCCACGGCACCATAGAAGCCAATTGATTCATTTTGGTAAAGTTGGCGATCAATCTGGTTCTCAAAGGTGTACCATTGGCATCGTGATAGTGTTGCAGAAACTCTGCTTTCAATTTTGCGATATCTACGTTTGATGGACACTCCGCTTTACATCCTTTACAAGATAAGCACAAGTCCATAGCATCATAGATTTCTTGATGGTCAAATGGATTGTCTTTTTTTGATGTCGTTAGCATTTCTCGCAGCACATTGGCCCTGCCACGTGTAGTATCTTTCTCGTCACGGGCAGCCATGTAGCTGGGGCACATGGTGCCGGCGAAGCTGTTCGGCGTGAAGGTCACCCAGTTCTTCGAACCTCAGGCTGGTATTCATAGAAGGTGTATCGACAATTTTTCCAGGGTTAAAAATATTATTAGGGTCCCATGTTCGCTTTATTTCTTTTAGGAGCGCATAGTTTTTGGCCCCGATCATGTACCTAATGAATTCTCCCCTCAGTCTGCCATCCCCGTGCTCACCGCTCAGCGACCCTCTATATTTCTTCACCAAAGCAGCAATTTCTTCAGCAATTGTGCGAAATAACCTATTCCCCTCTACTGTTTTGAGGTTGATTATAGGCCTAAGATGCAATTCCCCAGAACCCGCATGTGCATAATGCACTGAATACAGGTCGTATTTTTTAAGGATCTCGTTAAATTCCCTTATATACTCTGGAAGGTCCTCTACATCTACGGCGGTATCCTCTATCACAGGCACAGCTTTGGGATCACCTGGCATATTGGAAAGCAGCCCTAGACCGGCTTTGCGTAGGTGCCAGATCTTAGCAGTATCTTCCCCATAGATTACAGGATAATGATATCCCAGCCCTGCCTCCTTCAACTCAGCTATCATGTTGGCACATATCTGCTCTATCTCTTCGCGTGTTTCCCGGGCAAACTCCACCACTAAAATGGCTCCAGGATCTCCTTTTACGAAAAAGCGATGCTGTCGATATTCAATATTGTTTTTTGTACACTCCAAAATATAATGATCCATCAGCTCGCAAGCACTGGGTTTATATTTGAGCGCAATGAGGTTAGCCCTCAAAGATTCGTCAACATTATCGAAATGCAAACAAGCCAATCCTATTTCGGGAGGCAATACAGGATCCAGGTGAAGCTTGATTTCTGTAATGAAAGCCAGTGTCCCCTCAGAGCCTGCAATGAGCTTACAAAAGTTAAAAGGCGCTTTGCCTGGAGTAAAAGGCGAAGTGTTCAGCAAAAGGTCGATCGCATACCCTGTATTTCTTCTTATGATGCTGTCCTTTGGAAACTTTCTTCTTATTCTTTCTTGATTCTCCTTATCAGATAATATTCTTTTTATGTTTTGATATATGGCTACTTCTAGCGGGCTACTCACGTTCTCCCCATTGCATTTGGCTTCAAACTCCTCATCAGTGAGCTCCTTAAACTCCACTTCAGTCCCATCGCTCAAAATAGCCTTCACAGCAATGAGGTGGTCGCGTGTACTACCATAGATTACAGAACGGTTGCCACAAGAGTTGTTCCCAACCATGCCCCCTATCATACAACGGTTGGATGTAGAAGTCTCTGGGCTGAAAAATAACCCGTACTTCTTCAGTTCCATATTGAGCTCATCTCTCACTACACCTGGCTGCACGACCACCCAGCGCTCCTCTGGATTTATTTCCAAAATTTTCCTGAAATTTTTGGAAAGGTCCACCACAATACCTTTTCCTACTACCTGTCCTGCCAACGATGTCCCTGCTGTGCGCGGTATGACCGGCAAGCGCTCTTTGGAAGCAAAGGTGATAACTTTGCGTACATCATCCCATGACTTGGGCACACAAACTGCGGTTGGGATTTCCCTGTAAGCAGAAGCATCTGTGGCGTACAAAATCAGATGAGTACTGTCCGTGTATAATTCGCCATCAATGCTTTCAGCTAGTTTTGTTAACTTTTGTTGCATCTTTTTATAAGGTTATAATGCCCTGCAAATATAGAAAGAATGCGGCAGGAAGTAGCTAATGTACCAATTGTTTGATGTGTCGATAAATGATTGCAATAAAATTTTAAGCCCTGAGGAGAAAGTGATTAACGCCCCTATGAATTAATGGGCCAATGGGAGATACTGAAACCATGAACTGTGGACTTGAATTGAGTTACTAGACAGTAGCAAGCAACCTACTTCATCATTCTATCATTCATTCTATAATGGCCAATAATTTCTCTGTGGTAATCGGCTTGTCAATAAAATGCTTGATGTGGAACGGCTCAAGTTTATTCTTGTCTCTTTGATTATCAGAGCTCGTCAATATCACCATTTGAAAGTCATAAGAAGGAGAAAGTCGATAAAACCGCTTTAAGAATGAAAACCCATCCATGACCGGCATATTCAAATCCAACAATATCAACAGCTTCTCATCGGAAGAAGGCTCAAAAGTTTGGAAATAATGCATTGCCTCCTGCCCATTTGTCAATTCTATTATTTCTGAGGCAATATTTTCTGACTCAATAATTTCCTTTGACAAAAAGTTATTGATAGAATCATCATCGATCAGAAATGCTTTGGTGAATAGAACAGCCATGAGGCTAATGTAATAAAAATAACATTAATAAAAATTGCATTCAGCACATGTTATTAAAAATAGCTGAATATGAAGGACTTCAACCAAGGAGGATCACAAGCCAGGCCCAGCATCGATATGAATTTAGTGTTATTTCTTATTTAAATTCGTTCTAAATAATTTTGTTATGCTTTGGATGAAGTGTAATTTTGGTGCACCTTAGAAAGCGTTTACATCATGACAGCAGATAAAATTGCACGAGGAAGTTTTGCACAAGTTGAAGAAGTGTCAGAAGCAGAACTTCGTCTGTATTGCCAAGATCTCGGCCTATTTTCGGGTAAGGTATTGCAGCTTTTACATAAAGCACCTTTTGGTGGGCCTATGGCTTTCCAATTAGGTGAGACAGTCATCTCTCTTCGGAAAGACGAAGCTAAACTCATAAAGGTGCGTCAGGTACCAGACAGTAAAATATAGACGACCATTTGTTTTGAAAATAGCATTCATAGGAAATCCTAATGTAGGGAAATCTACACTTTTTAATCACATTACGGGGTTAAAACAAAAAGTCGGCAACTACCCAGGTGTTACAGTCGACAAAAAAATTGGCTTATACAAGGGGGAAGGAATGACCTCTCCCATCACGATAATAGACCTTCCAGGAACTTATAGCCTATATCCTCGCTCAGAAGATGAGCTCATAGTACATAGGGTACTGAACGGCTTGAGCAAAGAGGGCAAAATAGACGCCGTATTGGCTATCGCCGATATGACCAATCTAGGCCGCAGCTTGTTCTTAGCTACACAAGTGATGGATTTGGGGCTGCCCGTCGCACTTGTGCTCAACATGAAAGATCTAGCAGCCACCAAAGGCATATCAGTCAATACATTTAAACTGTACAAATCCTTAGGGATACCGATCATCCAAACCAATGCTCGAGGCAATGATGGTCTGCAAGCAGTATTGCAAATCTTGAACGAAAACTCTTTTGAAAAATCCACTTTCCTTAGCAGAGAAGTTTCACTCATCCCTGAATCGTTAGCGGTTTCTTTGCGTGAAAGGTTCAGTCTAACCAACGATTACCAAGCTTATCAGATTGCACGGTTTGCCCTCCACGATAGGGTACTTAGCAAGGAGGACAAAGCCTTTGTAGAACAAGCAATAGCTACGGCAAAATATGACACCTTAGAGGCACAACAAAAGGAATATGCCATTCGCCACAAGCAAATTGAGGAAATTCTATCTACCTGCCTCGAAAGAAAGGATGTTACCACTAAGAATCTCACGGAAAAGATAGACAAAGTGATGCTGCACCCTTTTTGGGGGTACGTCATATTCTTGGGAGTGCTCATGCTGATATTCCAAGCGATCTTTGCATGGGCAGAATGGCCCATGGATTTAATTGATGGACTCTTTGCCACACTTTCTGATGGCACAAAAGCAATATTGCCTCCAGGTGCCCTCACCGACCTGTTAGCAGATGGACTTATAGCAGGGATTGGCGGAGTAGTGATATTTATTCCTCAGATTGCCCTTCTATTCGGCTTTTTGGCTATTTTAGAAGATAGTGGCTATATGGCTCGTGTGGTTTTCCTGACGGACAAACTCATGCGGCCGCTTGGGCTTAACGGGAAAAGTGTGGTGCCCTTGATTTCTGGTATTGCCTGTGCTATTCCTGCTGTGATGGCAGCTAGAAACATTGGCAATTATAAAGATAGACTCATTACGATATTGGTAACGCCACTGATGAGCTGTTCTGCAAGACTACCAGTATATGTGATCCTTATAGGGCTTGTGGTTCCGGAAGGCTCATTTGGCCCGTTCAATTATCAAGGACTAGCTCTTATGGGCATGTACTTATTGGGTACTGCAGCAGCGCTGATCAGTGCCTATATCATGAAGATTATTATCAAGGCCCAGAATAAAGGATTCTTTGTAATAGAGCTTCCCGTTTATCGTTTTCCAGGCGTGACCGACATATTGATGACTATGTATATGAAAGCACGAACTTTTGTTCTGGAGACTGCCAAAATCATCGTGAGCATATCCATAGTATTATGGGTGCTAGCATCTTATGGACCAGGAGATAAAATGGAGGAAGCAAGAAATGCCATACCGCTACCTCACGAACAAACAGATGAAGCTATTGCTGAATATGAGGTTCAGGTAGCTTCCGCTGAACTACAAGCATCTTTTGCTGGACAAATAGGACACTTTATTGAGCCTGTGATTGCTCCACTGGGCTACGACTGGAAAATCGGCATTGCGCTGATTACCTCTTTCGCCGCCAGGGAAGTATTTGTATCCACTATTTCTACCTTGTACAGCATAGGAGGTGACCCTGACGACACGCTTACGATCAAAGAAAAACTAGATCAGCAAAAACACGCCAAGACGGGAGAGAAGACGTTCCGACCTGCTGTTGGGTTGTCGTTACTGCTGTTTTATGCCTTTGCCATGCAGTGCATGAGCACAATGGCCATCGTAAAAAGAGAGACCAATGGCTGGAAGTGGCCAATGGTTCAGTTTGCGTACATGACCGGATTGGCATACATTGCCGCCTATATCGCTTTTCAAGTTTTATCTTAGGAACAATGGTACAGCATATTATCGTTATAGCACTTTTCTTTACTGTAATTGCCTATCATGGTTATAAATTCTTCAAAAGGAAGAAAGAAGGGAATCCTACGGGAAAATGTGCTAAATGTCCTTCTGCAGGTAAAATTCCCTTGAGGAATGAATAAGGTATAATTTGAAATAAAGAAATGTGTATATATAAGTATATAAGGAAGCAGCGAAGATCAACTTCGCTGCTCTTTTATTTATAGGAAAAACGCTAATCCTAAGAGGATCACGAAAACAACAATGATTGGAATTAATACTGGCCAATTAGGCTGTCCACTACTTATCAATTCCTCTT
>SMEK01000317.1_pt1 | contig 29742 bp, 24 predicted proteins | sample 2456371 | NCBI WGS metagenome assembly SMEK01 (sample SAMN10132590, study PRJNA489261) | soil metagenome | isolation source: day1 antibiotic-loamy sand soil ammended with composted manure from dairy... | place: USA | collected 2015-04-01
GGCCCTTCCGGGCCAGCCGGGCAGTTCGCCCTTCGGCACGGCCATTGCGCCGGCCGCTGGTGTCACCGCCGTGGCAGCGAACGGGCCGCACTTGCCCGATCTCGGCCCGATCGTTCCGCAGCGGCCTGGCAACGAGTTGCTGATACCGACGGAGATACCATTCGAGATCGCCTCGCTCTCCTATGCGGAAGAGCGGATGGCCGGGGCGAACGAAGCCTTTGCCGCATTGGAGCGGCGACTGTCGGCAACCGACATTGTGCGCTCCTGGAAGCAGAGCAACCCGGAAGCCAATCCCGCCGCTCGATATGTCGCGGCCGGGACCTTCGAGGATGCAGCGGAAGCCCGGCGAATCGCTGCAAGCCTGGCCGAAGTCGGCAAGGTCGAGATCGAGCGCTCCGTGCTTGACGGCCGGTACTGGTACACCGTCAACCTCTATCCGCGCGGCGGCGACAGTCTCGATGCGCTCCTGCAGGCTGCATGGTCTCATGGCGCACCCGACGCACTGGCGGTTCGCGACTGACCGGCATCTCGCGAAAGCAGAACGGCGGCTGCGACTTGCAGTCGACTCGGCACTTGAAGATTGATACGCGAACAGGAAGATTGACGGGCACCAGCTCACTCACTTTCAATCGGGTTTGCGATTTGCCTTCCTGCCGCCAAATGATCTCGCGCGCTGTTTTGCTTCTGGCCCTGGTGTTTTCCTTCGCCCTGATCGGCGTCGAGGCCCGTGCGCAGCTCTTCGAAACGAAGGCCGCGCAGGCCTTTATGATCGACGCGGAGACGGGCAGCGTTCTGTTCTCCCTCAATCCAGACGCACTGATCCAGCCGGCCTCGCTGGCCAAGCTGATGACAATGGAAATGGCGTTCAACGCCATCAAGTCCGGCCGACTGTCGCTGGACGATACGTTCGTGGTCAGCGAGCATGCGTGGAGGACCGGAGGCGCGCCCTCGCGCACGTCGACCATGTTCGCTGCCCTGAAATCGGAGATACGCCTGGAAGACCTTATCAGGGGCGTCACTATTCAGGCGGCGAATGACGGCTGCATCGTCATTGCCGAGGGCATGGCGGGATCGGAAGAGAATTTCGCACGCCAGATGACGGAAAGGGCCCGGCAGATCGGCCTGGAGAAATCGACCTTTGTGAATTCGACGGGCCTGCCTGCACCCGGCCAGCAGACGACCGTGCGCGAACTGGTGATGCTTGCCCGCCACATCTGGCGCAACTATCCCAGCCTTTACCGCTACTACGGTGAGCAGGAATTCACCTGGAACAAGATCCGGCAGTTGAACCGCAACCCGCTTCTGGCCATGGGGGGTGACGGGCTGGTGCTGGGCGCCAGCGAGCAGGACGGATTCGGTATCGTAGGCTCGGCAGAGCAGGGGGGGCGCAGGGTAATCGCCGCCCTTAGCGGCCTGAAAGACGACAAGGAACGCGCCGAGGAAGCGCGCAAGCTGTTGGAATGGGGGTTGCGCTCCTTCGAAAGGACAACAATCTTCGCTGATGGTGAGATTGTCGGCCAGGCGCAGGTTTTCGCCGGCACGAAGTCCACCGTCCCCCTGAAGGCCGAAGGACCGGTCGAGCTTCTCCTGCCTATCGCAAGCCGAGACAAGATCACGGCCCGCATCGTCTACACGGGCCCATTGCCCGCACCGGTCGAGGAAGGGCAGAGGGTAGGGCGGTTGAAGGTCTGGATCGGCGATACGCTGAGCCAGGAAATGCCGCTGTATGCGGCCGAGTCCGTTCCCATTGGCACGCTGCCGCATCGCGCCCTTGACGCCCTCAAGGAATTGGCCGTCGGTTGGCTACGGTAGAAATGTCCTCTCAGTGGCGGGAGCGGATAACGCGGGAACCCGAACCCCATCGCATGGACCTTTTTGCCAGCCCCGCGTAAGACCATATCCCGAAACAAGGGTGGCTCGCAGGCACGTGGAACGCGGATTCTTCATAACATTTGAGGGCGGAGAGGGCGCCGGCAAATCCACCCAGATCGACCGGCTGGCAAGGAAGCTGCGCGCCAAGAAATATGATGTTGTCGTGACGCGCGAGCCGGGCGGTTCGCCTGGCGCGGAGGCTGTGCGCCACGTTCTTCTTTCCGGCGCCGCCGAGCCTTTCGGCCCCAAGATGGAGGCACTGCTGTTTGCTGCGGCGCGCTCCGATCACGTGGAGCAGGTGATCCGGCCGGCGGTCGAACGCGGCGCCATTGTCCTTTGCGACCGGTTCATAGATTCCTCGCGGGTCTATCAGGGGATTACGGGGGGGCTTGATCCTGCGGTGATGAAGAGCATCGAGCGCGTTGCCGTGAACGGCATGATGCCGGATTTGACGCTCATCTTCGATATCGATCCGCAGGAGGGTCTGAGGCGAGCCGCCGCTCGCAGGCGCGCCGGCGATGTGCCGGATCGTTTCGAGAAGGAAACGCTCGCCATTCACCTGAGGCGGCGGGACGCTTTCCTGGCCATCGCCGCGGCCGAACCAAAACGTTGTTGCGTCATAGACGCCTCGCGCGAACCCGACGAGGTGGAAAACACCGTGACGGCGGTCGTTTTCGAGCGACTGGCAGCTCAGACGTCCGGACAGGGGGCTGCGCCTTAATGAGTTTTGAACGTATCGCTCCCGAACAGCATGATACGCTGGAGGGCGTGCCTGAGCCCGCCGAAAACCCGGTACTGGTCGGCCATGCCCAGGCAGCCCGCATGCTCGCGGGAGCCTATAGATCCGGCAAATTGCCGCATGCCCTGATTTTTGCCGGACCGGTGGGCATTGGCAAGGCGACGCTGGCCTTCCATCTTGCGCATCACTTGCTGAAATATCCCGATCCGTCCACCGCGCCTGAAAGCCTGGCCGCGCCAGACCCGGCATCCTCCCTCTTTCGCCAGATCGCTTCCGGCGCACATCCTTCCGTGCTGCATCTCACACGGCCTTATGACGACCGCGCCAAGCGCTTCAAGACAGTGCTGGCCGTGGATGAGATCCGAAAGGTAGGTCAGTTCCTGTCCCTGACCTCGGCAGATGGCGGCTACCGGGTGATTATCGTCGATGCTGCAGATGACATGAATGCGAATGCAGCCAATGCCTTATTGAAGAATCTTGAAGAACCGCCAAAACGCACCTTGTTCATACTTGTCGTGCACGCGCCGGGCAGGTTGCTGCCGACCATCCGTTCGCGCTGCCAGACAATGCGACTCTCGCCATTGGAGCCCAGTGAATTGTTTCAGGTGCTCGATCGGGGCGATCCTCCGCCGCCTGACGATCCGTCCGCGCGGGCGGTCCTGGCGCAAAGGGCAGGGGGCAGTGCGAGGACAGCCATTCTGCTTACGCAGTATGGCGGGCTTGAAATCACCGAGGCGCTCGACCGCCTCGTCACGGCGAGCAACCGAAACATTGCTGAGTGTCACCGTCTTGCAGAAGCCGTGGCCGGCCGGGACCGGGCAATCCCATTTGAGATCTTCAACCAAAGGGCGCTCGATCTTCTGGCCGATGCGGCTGCCGAGGCCGCGCGCTCCGGCAATCTCGCCCGGGCAAAAAAACTGTCGGACGCTTGGCAGGAGGCATTGGAGGCTATATCTCTGACCGAAATCTACAATCTCGACAAGAAACAGCACGCCTTGACCATGATCGAACGGTTGAACTCTGCATTGCGAATGTGATGTTTCGACACGGCGCCGGGATGGCAATGCCCGACCGGATGCGATAATCCACCGCCACATTTGCTTCAGAGCGACGAGACCGTTTCATGCCAGGCGAAAAATTCTACATCACCACCGCCATTTCCTATCCGAACGGCAGTCCTCATATCGGTCATGCATATGAGCTGATCGCAACGGACGCGCTGGCCCGGTTTCAGCGCCTCGATGGCAAGGAAGTGATGTTCCTCACCGGGACGGACGAGCACGGCATCAAGATGCTGCAGACGGCCCGCAGGGAAGGCCTTTCGCCGCGCGAGCTCGCCGACCGCAACACGGCCGAGTTCAAGCGTATGGCCGAGGTGCTCAATGCTTCGCACGATGACTTCATCCGCACCACGGAGAAGCGTCATTATGAGGCCTCACAGGCAATCTGGAAGGCCATGGCCGCTCGTGGCGACATCTACAAGGGCGGCTATGCCGGCTGGTACTCGGTGCGCGACGAGGCCTACTACGGCGAGGAAGAAACGGAAGTTCGCGACGATAATGTGCGCTACGGCCCGCAGGGCACGCCTGTGGAATGGGTGGAGGAGGAAAGCTACTTCTTCCGGCTTTCCGCCTATCAGGAGAAGCTTCTCGCCCTCTATGAGAGCCAGCCGGATTTCATCGGTCCCGCCGAGCGCCGCAATGAAGTGGTCAGCTTCGTAAAGTCCGGCTTGAAGGACCTATCCATCTCCCGCACCACCTTCGACTGGGGCGTTCCGGTTCCGGGCGATGAAAGGCATGTCATGTATGTGTGGGTTGACGCGCTTACAAATTACCTTACTGCACTCGGCTATCCTGATGAAAAGTCAGAGAAATGGCGGTTCTGGCCGGCCAACGTCCACGTCATCGGAAAGGATATTGTCCGCTTTCACGCGATCTACTGGCCGGCCTTCCTGATGTCGGCGGGACTGGCTTTGCCCAAGCGTGTATTCGGCCACGGGTTCCTCTTCAACCGCGGCGAGAAGATGTCGAAGTCGGTTGGCAATGTCATCGACCCCTTTGCCATGGTCGGGCATTACGGGCTCGATGCCGTGCGCTATTTCTTCCTGCGCGAAGTGCCTTTCGGCCAGGACGGCAGCTATAGCCATGAGGCGATCGTCAACCGCACCAATGCCGATCTGGCCAACGATCTCGGCAATCTGGCCCAGCGCTCATTGTCGATGATTGCAAAGAACTGCGACGGCACAGTGCCGAAGCGTGGAACATTGCAGGAGGCAGACCGGGCCATCCTCGACCTGGCGACGGAGGCGCTGGAAACGTCGCGGCGAGCCATGGCCGAGCAGGCGATACACCAGGCGCTGGCCGCGATTTTCGGCGTGGTTGCTGAAGCCAATCGCTACTTTGCAGGCGAGGCGCCCTGGGCACTGAAGAAAACGGACCCGGAGCGCATGGAAACAGTTCTCTGGACGACGGCCGAAACGCTTCGGCGCGTGGCGATACTTTGCCAGCCATTCATGCCCGGTTCGGCTGAAAGGCTGCTCGACCTGCTGGCCGTGCCGGCGGACCGGAGGGCCTTCGAACATCTGACGGCCAGCCACGCGCTGGAAGCGGGAACTCCGCTGCCCGCACCGCAGCCGGTATTTCCCCGCTATGTCGAAAAGGCGGAAGCGGAAGCCTGATGCTTGTCGACAGCCATTGCCATCTCGACTTTCCGGACTTCGCCGAAGAGCGGGCGGAGATAGTCGCCCGCGCCCGGGAAGCCGGCGTAGGAGCCATGGTGACGATCTCGACCCGGGTTCGGCAATTCCAGAGAATTCTGGAAATCGCGGAAGGCTTTCCGGAAGTCTATTGCTCCGTCGGGACCCATCCCCACAATGCCGCAGAGGAGTTGGACGTCACCGCAGCCGAGCTTGTGCGCCTTTCCGAACACCCCAAGGTGGTGGCGATTGGGGAGGCCGGGCTAGACTATCATTACGATCACGCGCCGCGGGAAGCGCAGGCAGCAGGTTTTCGCACCCATATAGAAGCGGCGCGCGAAACGGGCCTGCCCTTGGTGATCCATGCGCGCAGCGCCGATGAGGACGTCGCAGCGATCCTGGAAGAAGAAACAGGGAAGGGGGCTTTCCCCTTCGTGCTGCATTGTTTTTCTTCTGGCCGCCGCCTCGCCGAAGTGGGGGTGGCCCTGGGCGGATACATCTCTTTTTCGGGCATATTGACGTTCAGGAACTCGGCAGAGCTACGCGCCATCGCCGCCGACATTCCACGAGAGCGACTCCTGGTGGAGACGGACGCCCCCTATCTCGCGCCGGTCCCGCACCGCGGGCAGCGCAACGAACCTGCCCTGGTTGTGCATACGGCAAGCGTCCTTGCCGAAACCCTCGGCGTTTCTCCTGAGGAAATCGCCGCCATCACGACTGATAATTTCTACCGTCTTTTCCGAAAGATGCCACGGCTGGCCGGGCAGGGCGCCTGAGAATGCAGGACCGTCTGCGCCTGACGATCCTTGGCTGCGGCTCTTCGCCCGGCGTGCCGCGGATTACCGGCGATTGGGGAAATTGCGATCCGTCCAACCCGAAAAATCGCCGTATGCGCTGCGCAGCGATGGCTGAACGCATATCCGCCAATGGAGGCGTCACACGTGTCGTCATAGACACCGGCCCCGATTTCCGGGACCAGATGCTGATGGCCGATGTGAAGTCCATCGATGGGGTGATCTATACCCACCCGCATGCCGACCACATTCACGGCATCGACGACCTGCGCTCCTTCGTTCTCGCACAACGGCGCCTCATCGACATCCATGCCGACCGGCCTACACTCGCCCGCCTGCGGGAGGGCTTCGGCTACTGTTTCGAAACGCCGCCGGGCAGTTCTTACCCGCCGATTTTGAAGGCGCATATGATCCGGCATGACCTCCCGGTGATAATCGAAGGAGAGGGGGGTCCCCTCACCTTTGAGCCGCTGCCCCAGATCCACGGCGATATAATCTCGCTGGGCTTCCGTATTGGCGCCCTTGCATACTGCCCGGATGTCAGCGCCTTCCCGGAGGAAACGGCTGCCCGCCTTCGGGGCTTGTCCGTTCTGGTCATAGATGCGCTGCAATACAACACGCATCCCAGCCATTTTTCGCTGGGCGAAGCACTTGACTGGATCAAAAAGCTGGCACCGGAACGAGCCGTGCTGACGCATATGCACGTGCCACTCGATTACGCCACCGTGCTCGCCGAAACCCCTGAGAATGTGGAGCCGGCCTTCGACGGAATGACAATAGAAATTCCATATATTTCAGGACGATAAACGGGTATTTTCATGTCTGGTAGCATTGAACGCGTCGTCAGTGCCGCTGCGGAGACAGGGCTGTCGATCGAGGTGAAGCGCATGGGTGCCTCAACGCGAACCGCCGAAGAAGCCGCTGCCCAGTGCGGCTGCGATGTTGCCCAGATAGTCAAGTCGCTGGTCTTCCAGGGCGAGACGAGCGGCCGGCTATATCTGTTCATGGTATCGGGCGCGAACCAACTCGATCTTGCCAAGGCGTCGGCGCTGGCCGGCGAACCGCTGAAGCGCGCCGACCCGCGCCATGTGCGCGATGAGACGGGCTTCGCCATTGGTGGTGTTTCGCCAATTGGCCACAGGATCGCGCTTCCTGCGTTTGCCGACGTAAAGCTGCTGTCTCATGAGATCGTCTGGGCAGCGGCTGGCGCGCATGATGCCGTCTTTGCTGCCGACCCGAATGCGCTGATCAGCGCGGCCAGGGCGCGCGTGGCTGACCTGGCAGTGTAAGATGCTTTGGCCGACCGCTTCGGCCCGGCCGGCTCCGGATATGGAAGAGGCCTGTGGTTTGAACGCGGCTTCATTCGCGCGACACGGAATGAAGCCACAATCGCGTACGGTCCCCTGACAATCTAGTTCCATAATCTATCTTATGCGACTTTCGTTGGCGCGGAGCCTGCCGCGGGCTACAGCCTGATTCACGACGACGTGGCCCTGTTTCAGCTACTCTTCCGTGCGCCCGGATGAGTTTGGGCGATTGCGCTCATACCGCTTCATCTGAGGAAATGGCGGCAGCCAGGACTCGCGGCGAATGGTCCAGAGCTCATAGGTGGGCTTCAGCTGGTCGGCAGCGTCCAGCGATCCGAGGTTGATTTCAATCTCATCATCCGAGCGGCTGTAAACGGACGAGCCGCAGCGCGGACAGAAAAAACGGCCTTCATAGCTGCGAGGCTCGCCATGAATCGTCACTGCATTCTCGGGAAATATCGCCGAAGCATGGAACAGTGCTCCGTGATGTTTCCGGCAATCCATGCAGTGGCAAATACCGACCCGATATGGCTGCCCTGCCGCCACGATTCGGATGTTGCCGCACAGGCAACCGGCCGTGAAACGGTCCATGACTGCAATCCTCCAGGAAAAGCTGCTCCATCCGAAGCCGGATGCGCCTCCCTTGCATCATTGTGAGGTCTGACGCCAGCGTTCCCTTGGCAAAACCACTGGCGATAGCGCCGCCTTTTTCGTATCACGGCACACGCCGCCACAGGAAATCCGATCCATGTTCGAGACCCTGCAACCAGCTCCGCCGGACAAGATACTGGCGCTTATCGGTCTATACCGCGCCGATCCTCGCCCGAACAAGGTTGACCTTGGTGTCGGCGTTTACCGGGACGGTGCGGGGAGGACGCCTGTCCTGCGGGCGGTGCGTGAAGCGGAGAAGCGCCTCTGGCAGAGCCAGGATACGAAGACCTATCTGGGTCTTTCTGGCGACATCGCCTTCAATGCGGCCATGATCGATCTTGTTTTCGGCAAGGACGCGGACACCAGCCGAATACGCGCCGCACAAGCACCTGGCGGCTCCGGCGCGCTACGGCTCGTTGCCGAATTACTTCAGCGTTCGCGCCCGGGCGTCACTGTCTGGACATCGGATCCGACCTGGCCGAACCATCTGCCCATTGTGCGCGGTGCCGGCCTCGCGACGCGCGATTACCCTTATTTCGATGAAGCGACCGGGAAGGTGCGCTTCGATGCAATGGTGGAAACACTCAAGGGGGCCGCCGCTGGCGACGTGGTGCTGCTGCATGGCTGTTGCCACAATCCGACGGGCGCCAACCTTGACGCCGCGCAGTGGCAGATGCTGGCCGATCTCCTGGCCGAGCGGAAGTTGCTGCCCTTCGTCGATCTCGCCTATCAGGGTTTCGGCGACGGGCTCGAGGCAGATGCGCAGGGCCTTCGCATCCTTGCAGCGAACGTACCCGAAATGGTCGTGGCCGCGAGTTGTTCAAAGAATTTCGCCGTCTACCGCGACCGGGTCGGCGCAGCCATGCTGATGGCTCGCGACAGCGCGCAGGCAGACATAGCAGCGAGCAACATGCTTGCGGCGGCACGTGCGCTCTATTCCATGCCACCGGACCATGGCGCTGCCGCGGTGCGCATCGTGCTGGAGGACCCTGCCCTGCGCGCAGACTGGGAAGCCGAGCTCGATGAGATGCGCTTGCGGATGCTGCGGCTGCGTCGTGAATTTGCCGATGCCTTGCGCCGCATTTCCAACTCCGATCGTTTCGATTTCATCGCCGAGCATCGAGGCATGTTTTCGCGCCTCGGGCTGACGGGATCACAGGTCGAGCGCCTGCGCGACGAGCATGCTGTCTATATGGTCGGCGACAGCCGCATAAATGTGGCCGGCCTCCCGGAAAACGGTCTCGAAGAACTGGCCAGAACAATCGTCTCGGTGCTGGACTGATGCAACCATCCCGGGACATTGCTCGGCTGATCGAGATCATGGCAGCACTGCGCACGCCGAAAACAGGCTGCCCGTGGGATATTGAGCAGAACTTCTCCACCATCGCTCCCTACACGATCGAGGAGGCCTACGAGGTTGCGGACGCGATCCAGCGCGGCGACCTTGATGATCTGCGCGAGGAATTGGGGGATCTCCTCCTGCAAGTTGTCTACCACGCGCGTATGGCGGAAGAGATCGGCGCCTTCACCTTTGCGGATGTTGTGGAGGCCATCACCAGGAAGATGATACGCCGCCACCCGCATGTGTTCGGCGATGAACAGGCGCGTAGCGCCGGCATGGCCAAGGGCATGTGGGAGAAGATCAAGGCAGAGGAACGGGCCGAAAGGCAGGCCGCCCGCCATGCCCGCGGAGCCGAGCCCGAAGAGCAGGACAAGGGCTATCTCGACTCGGTACCGGTCGCCCTACCCGCTCTGACCAGAGCTCTCAAATTGCAGGAAAAGGCAGCTCGCGTCGGCTTCGACTGGACAGAGGCCGAACCCATACTCGACAAGATCGAGGAGGAGATAGGCGAGTTGCGTGGCGCGCTTGCCGGCGGCGATGTCGCGTCGATCAGGGATGAGTTCGGTGACATGCTGTTTGCGCTCGTCAACCTTGGTCGCCACCTCAGGCTGGATCCCGAGTCTGCGCTGGCCGGAACCAACCAGAAGTTCCGCAGCCGTTTCCATCATGTGCAAAGAGCACTGGAGAAGTCCGGCCGCACTCTGGAGGATGCATCCCTTCAGGAGATGGAAGCCCTCTGGCAGGAGGCGAAAGGGAAGACATAGCCGGCTGCTCGAATGCGGTCGCTCGCACCAAGACCGCTGTCCCGGAAACTCTTTGAAGGATCTGCGCGTGGCCTGTCACTTGGCGAGGAAGTCGGACGATGCTTAATTTTCCTGCAGCCTGCTTTCGATCTCCGCGCGGGCCCGTTGTGTCGTCCTGAGCGTCAGCACGATCGAGCCGTCCTCCGCATCCTTGCGCGCAACCACCTCGCTGTTGCGGTAGAGCCAGTCGGTCAGACCGAGTTGCGAAGGTGAAAGCCTGACGGAGAAGGAGGTCAATTCGCCGGCGACATGCCTCTCTATAGTCGCCAGAAGGGTGTCGATCCCCTCGCCCGTGATTGCTGAAATCGCTACGGGTTTCCGCTTCGACGCAGCTGACCCGATTTTCGTCGCGCGCATCCACCCCGAGATCCGCCAGCACGCGCTCGACGTCGTCCGCCTGAGCGGCCGTGTCCGGGTCGGAAATATCGCGCAGATGCAGCACGAGATCGGCTTCCACCACCTCTTCCAGCGTAGCGCGGAAGGCCGCGACCAGATGGGTAGGCAAATCGGATATGAACCCCACCGTATCGGACAGGATGACCGACGTTCCGTGCGGCAAACGCAGACGCCTCAGCGTCGGATCTAGCGTCGCAAACAGCATGTCCTCGGCCAGGACCCCTGCCCCGGTCAGCCGGTTGAACAGGGTGGATTTGCCCGCATTGGTATAGCCAACGATTGCCACGACGGGGAAAGGCACCTTCTTGCGCTTGGCTCGGTGCAGGTCGCGCGTGCGCCGCACGGCCTCCAACTCCCGCTTGAGCTTGACGATCTTGTCCTGCAGCACCCGGCGGTCAGCTTCGATCTGGGTTTCGCCCGGACCGCCCAGGAAGCCAGCACCGCCGCGCTGGCGTTCCAGATGGGTCCAGGAGCGCACCAGCCTGCCCTTCTGATAATTGAGATGGGCAAGCTCCACCTGTAGCGCGCCTTCCCTGGTGCGGGCACGCTCGCCGAATATCTCAAGGATGAGACCGGTGCGGTCGAGCACCTTGACGTCGAGTTCCTTTTCGAGATTGCGCTGCTGGACCGGCGTCAGCGGGTGATCGACGATCACCAATTCCACTTCGGCGTCTCTGATGGCGTCGGACAGATCGGCCACCTTGCCGCTGCCCAGCAGCGTCGCCGGGCGCGGTTCATTGATCGGTACAATCGCAACATGGACGGGATCGAGGTCGATTGCCCGCGCAAGCCCTACGGCCTCATCGCGCCGCGCTTCTGCGGAACGCACCGCGCGGGGCCGCCTGCCTTCGTCATCGACCAGGAACTGCCGATTGATGACGGGAACGATAACTGCTGCTCGGGTCAGCGCGTTGCCACCCTGGCCCGCGCCAGTAGTCGAATCTCCGGGGGCGTTCCGGTTCGCGCTGTCTCGTGCCAACTAGCCCTGGCTTTCCTCGCCGTCGAACATCTGGACAGGCTGGCTCGGCATGATGGTCGATATCGCGTGCTTGTATACCAGCTGCGAATGACCATCGCGCCGCAGCAAGACGCAAAAATTGTCAAAAGAGGTGACCACCCCGGTCAGCTTCACGCCGTTGATAAGAAAAATAGTCAGTGGATTCTTGCTCTTGCGAACCGAATTCAGGAACAGATCCTGAAGGTTTTGTGAACGCTCCGCCATTGTTTTAATCTTCCGCCACTCCCATCCCTTTGCACGCAGTGCGCCAAAATAGCCGGCGCATGTCAAGCGCACAAATATCCCACCACCAATAGTAGCAGGGGGACGAGGTTTTATTGATGCTCATTTTCACCGTGCCGTTATCAGGCACGGCTTTTTTCCGCAACGTCAAAAAAGGCCTCTCTCAAAGAAAGCGCAACGGAACCCGGCTCTCCGTTGGCAATGGGCCTGCCGTCAATTTCCACCACAGGCAGGACAATTGTTGTCGCGGAAGATATGAACGCCTCCCGCGCCCGCATCGCTTCCTCTACGGCGAACGGTCGTTCCTCGATTTTCAGCCCCAGCCTGCTTGCCACCTTGAACAGTGTGGTACGGGTAATTCCGCGCAGAATGCCGTGATCAGCCGGTCTCGTGACCAGAACGCCGTCGCGCGTGACGATCCAGGCATTCGAAGAGCCGCCTTCCTTGACCATGCCGTCGGTGTCGACGAACCATGCTTCCTGGCAACCTGCCTCCTTGGCCTTTTGCTTGGCGAGCACATTGGGCAGAAGGCCAACCGACTTGATATCGACCCGTTCCCAGCGATTTTCCGGCACGGTGATCACCTTGATGCCGGTCGTCGCGCGCCTTGCCTGGAAGCCGGGATCGGCCTTTCTCGCCAACACCACCAGCGAAGGTTTGGCGTTGGCGGGAAAAACGAAGTCGCGGCTTGCAACCCCTCGTGTCACCTGCAGATAGACAAGGCCGTCAATTACGCGGTTGTGACGCACCACCTCGCGCATGATGATGGTCAACGCCTTGCGAGACACGGGCCAGGCGATTGACAGCTCTTTCAGGGAGCGGTCGAGTCGATCCAGATGAGGTCCCATGTCCACGATATAGCCGCGCGCGACCTCGCAAACCTCGTAGACGCCATCGGCAAACTGGTAGCCGCGGTCTTCCACATGCACGAAAGCATCGCGATGGGAAAGGTAGCGCCCGTTGACATAAGCAATGCGCGGCATGGACTCACCTGCAGCTGGCTGGCTGACAGGGCGTAACCAATAGCGGGCTGCGGAACAAGCCGAAAGACGCCGAGGCGGCCTGTCAGGGGCCGCCCGTTTTGCGGGCATGATAAAATCACACGCCCAGCGACTTCAGCTTTCGGTGAAGAGCCGACCGTTCCATGCCGATGAACTCGGCAGTCTTGGAAATGTTGCCGCCGAACCGGTTGATCTGCGCCACGAGATATTCCTTCTCGAACTGCTCGCGCGCCTCACGCAAAGGCAACGCCATGATGTGCTGATCAGCCTGGGTAGGTGTCCGCGGCATCACATCTCCGATCTCCGCCGGCAGGAGATCTGCGGTAATGGGCGTGCTGACGTCGTCGCCGCGGGCCAGGATCATCAGGCGCTCCACATTGTTCCGAAGCTGGCGCACATTGCCCGGCCAGTTATGCGCCTGCAGGACCGCCATGGCGTCGTCGGCGATGCGACGCGGCTTGATGCCCGCCTGCCGCGCCATCTGCTTCATGAAACTGTCAACCAGATACGGGATATCCTCTCGCCGTTCGGCCAGGCTGGGCACGCGAACCGGAACGACGGCGAGGCGGTGGTAAAGATCCTCCCGGAACCTTCCCTCTGCGATCATGGCTTCGAGATTCTGCGAGGTCGAGGATATGATCCGGACATCCACCTTGACGCGCTTGGTCCCCCCTACCCGCTCGAACTGCTGCTCCACAAGCACGCGCAATATCTTGTTCTGCGTCTCGCGCGGCATGTCCGCAACCTCGTCGATATAGAGGATGCCGCGATGTGCCTCTTCCAGCGCGCCGACCTTCCGCTCGGTTCCGTTCGACTCGGTGCCGAAAAGCTCGATTTCCATGCGCTCCGGCGTAATGGTCGCCGCCGACAGCGTCACGAACGGACCGTTCTTGCGGGTGGAAAGCGAGTGGATGGCCCGCGCCACCAGTTCCTTGCCCGAACCTGAAGGCCCGAAGATCATCACGCGGCTGTTGGTCGGTGCCACGCGCTCGATTGTCTGGCGCAACTGGCTCATGGCCGAGGACATGCCGATCAGTTCGAATGTCTCGCCGCTACGCTGCCTGAGGTCGGACACTTCCCGCCTGAGTTTCGACGTTTCCAGAGCCCTCTCGGCCACCAGGATCAGCCTGTCCGCCTTGAAGGGCTTTTCGATAAAGTCGTAGGCGCCACGGCGGATGGCGGACACGGCGGTTTCGATATTGCCGTGACCGGAGATCATCACCACCGGCAGGTTGGGGTGCAGGGTCTTGATCTCGTCCAGCAGTGCCAGGCCGTCAAGGCGGGAGCCCTGCAGCCATATGTCGAGAAAGACCAGCCGCGGGACACGGTCGGCGATCGACGCAAGCGCGCTGTCGGCGTCATGCGCGGTGCGCGTCTCGTGCCCCTCGTCGCTCAGAATACCGGCGACCAGTTCACGGATGTCTTCTTCGTCGTCAACGATAAGGATATCAGACGCCATTTCCGACCTTCTCAACTCTTCCTTCGTGAGCCTCGTTCCCGCCCGCAGCGGCATCCGGTGCCGTGGCAGGCAGGATCAGGCTGACCATAGCCCCTTGCCCGTCATGAAAATCTGCCGGCGCGTCGTGCAGTTCGAGCCGACCGCCATGGTCCTCGACAATCTTCTTGACGATGGCGAGGCCAAGTCCCGTGCCCTTGTCGCGGGTCGTCATATAGGGCTCCAGCAGCCGCTGCCGGTTTTCACGCGGGAGGCCCTTTCCGTTGTCGATGACGTCTATCCGATATGTTCCGTCGAGGCGGCGGGCGCGAATGTGAATGACGCCGCGAACGCCATTCTTACGCTCCAGGCCTTCCATCGCCTCGGCCGCGTTCTTCACCACATTGCCAAAAGCCTGCGCCATCAGCCGGCTGTCGAAAGTGCCGTTGAGGGGCTCGCTGCCGAAGTCGCGCTCGAAGGATATGTCGGGCCGGCTGACCTCCACGAGGAAGGAAGCTTCGCGCAGCGGTTCGCGCAGGTCGATCGCCTTCATCTCGGGTTTGGGCATTCGCGCGAAGGACGAGAATTCATCGACCATCCGGCCGATATCCTCTACCTGGCGGATGATCGTATCGGTGCACTGGTCGAAAACCTCGCGGTCCTCCGTGATGACCTTTCCGTAGCGGCGACGGATGCGCTCGGCAGAAAGCTGGATTGGAGTGAGGGGGTTCTTGATCTCGTGCGCAATACGCCGCGCAACATCAGCCCATGCCGAAGAGCGCTGGGCCTGGACCAGATCGGTAATGTCGTCCACGGTCACGACATAGGCTTTCCCGCCTGGGTCGCCCTCGTCCTGCTCGACTGTTACCTGTACGTTGAATGTGCGCTCGGCGCCCGCGCGATAAAAGGTCACCTGCTCGCGATAGACAGGCTTTGCGGAATTGCGGCCCACCTCGAAGATGCGCCCCACATGCGGCAGCAGGGTGGACAGGTTCTGACCCACGGCCGTCCTGGCGGATAGGGTCAGCATGGTTTCGGCCGACCGGTTGACGATGGTTATGATGCCATCCGCGTCGACCCCGATCACCCCGGCGGTCACGCCCTCCAGCACAGCCTCCGAGAACCTGCGCCGCTCATCGATCATATCCTTGGCCGAGAGCAACTCGTTTCGCTGCGTCTTGAGTTCCAGGATCATCTTGTTGAACGTATCGCCAAGATTCGCGACGTCGCCGTCGGATGCCCGGACCGGAACTGAAACGTCCAGATTGCCTGTCGCGACCTCGTCAGCGGCGCCGATCAATTGCCGGATCGGCCGCACCAGACGGTCAGCCACGGCTATGCCCGTCCAGACTGCTGAAAGGATGATTATCAGGGTCAACGACAGATATGGCAGGGCAAAGGCCAGTTGGGTTGGCCTTCGATTGCTTTCCAGCCCTCGATATTCATCCACATTTGCGCGTACGATCTCGCGCGCCTTGATGACCTCGGGATCAACGACGCGGATCGTGTAAAGGTAGGCCCCCTCGATTTCCCTGAGCTTGATGATCGCGCCCATGATGTTGCGTGTCCTGGGCTCGATGAGGAGCGGCCTTCCGTCCGCCGCCTGCTCGACGGCCCCCTCCGGCGGTTCGGGCATTGCGAAATCCGCTTCGGTGCGCGCACTCATCAGGAAGGAGCCATCCTCACGTACCAGGGCCGCATGCGCCAAGCCCCTGCCCACTGCCTCCTTGGTCAAAAGATCCAGGAAGCCGGTCCGATCCAGGCCATAGAGCTGGCGGGCATTGTCGAGGTCGTAGGCCATGGAAAGGGTGGTGCCCTGCAGGTTGCGGGCATTTTCCTGGACATAGGCATCAGCAATGGACAGCGACGAACTGACGATCGTCTTGGTGCGAATCTCGAACCAGCGGTCAAGGCCGATATTGAGCGTGATGGCGGCGACGATGGCCACCATGATGGCCGGAATGGCCGCTACCAGCGCGAACATGGCTACAATGCGCACATGCAGGCGCGACGCTGCCTTGCCAACGCGCCGGGCCGCTATGATGCGGTGCACCTCGCGGCCGATCAGGGCCGAAAGGGCAAGGATGAAGGCCGCATTGATTGCAATGAGGGTCCAGGTCGTGACGGCATCCGGCGTAAGCGGCGTCACGCCTACGAGGATCGCGAACGAAACCGCGGCCGTGAGCAACGCACCGAGAATCGCCAGCACCCCCGGGAGCGCCAGCAGCCGCCTTGTGTCGCGGACCGTGGCATTCCTGGAGAAAACGCTGTTCAGCGCAGGAAAATTCAAAGCCATGATGCGGTCTAAAGCCATGATTGCGTCACTTTAGTGCAACGCAATGTGGCAATATTGCAACAAAATGTGGATAACCAATAAACTTTGTTCCACACCCGGGCGGACGACCGCCCGGGGCAGAATAATCGGTGCAACAATCGCTTGTGGTTAAGCCGTGGCCAGCAGGCTTGCGTTGCCGCCCGCGGCGGTGGTGTCCACGCACACCGCCCTTTCGTGCACATAGGCGGCCGGATAGATCACCTCGCTGATGAGCGGAACAATCGGCCCTTCCCGCTCCGCGAGGGCTTGCCGCAGCGCCCTCATCGTTTCCGTCGGGCCTGAACAGGCAACCGCATCCACTTTCAAGGTCCGGACCTCGGCAGGATCGAGCCGGCCGTCGAGAACCGAGAGGGGCAAGCCCTTTCCTGTCAGCGTGGACAATGCAGCAGGCGCGCCTGGAGCCACGGCCATGACGGCATTTCCGGCGGCCAGCGCCTGGACCGTCTGCGCAAGCAGAGTTTCGGCATCCGGGCCGAGCGCCAACACCCTGCCACGTGGCGCAAGCGATAGCGTATTGGCTTCCCCTGTCGGGCCGGGCAGGTCCACCTGCCCGTATTCAAGGCCGGCAGCGGCGGCAATTGCCGCAGCACCCTTGCCGCGCAAATGTTTCCTGAGGACGAACACGCGATCCGGACGCGAGGACCAACCGCCGAGCGCCGGGTCGGGCATATTGTCCGCCAGTTCCCTGGCCGTCACGTCGCGTCCGTCGGGCGCCGGCGTTCTGGCCTGTGCCCCCTTGCGGAAGCGGCGCAGATAGTGCGGACCGCCGGCTTTCGGCCCCGTGCCTGAGAGGCCTTCGCCTCCGAAGGGCTGCGAGCCGACGACCGCTCCGATCTGGTTGCGGTTGACGTAAATGTTGCCGGCGTGAATCCTGTCCACGAAATGCTGCACGCGCCCCTCTATCCGCGTGTGCAGACCGAAGGTCAGGCCGTAGCCCTTGCGGTTGATCGCGGCGATGACTTGATCGATCTGGTCTGCATCGAAGGTGGCCACATGCAGGACGGGACCGAATATCTCCCGATCCATCTCCTCGATGCCCTTGACCTGCAACACACATGGCGCGACGAAGCGCCCCTCCTCGGGAGCCTCCAGCGCCGCAACGGTGCGGCCCTGCTTGCCCATCATCCACACATAATCGTTGATCGCTTCGCGAGCTTCCTCGTCGATCACCGGACCCACATCGGTCGACGGATTCCACGGATCGCCGACCTTCAATGCTTCCATTGCCCCCTTGAGCATTTCCAGGACCTTCTCCTCCACATCCTTCTGGATATAGAGGATGCGCAGGGCCGAGCAGCGCTGGCCAGCGCTCTGGAATGCCGAAGCCAAAACGTCTCGAACGGCCTGTTCAGGCAACGCTGTGGAGTCCACGATCATCGCGTTGAGCCCGCCGGTTTCAGCGATCAGCATGGCGTCGGGGGCAGCCTTCCCGGCGAGTTGTTTCTCGATCAGCTTGGCCACTTCCGTTGAACCGGTGAAGCAGACACCCGCAATTCGCGGATCACCGGTCAATGGCGCGCCGACCGAAGGACCGTCGCCAGGCAAAAGCTGAAGGACATCTGCCGGAACTCCGGCCTCGTGCAGCATCTGGACTGCCCGGAAGGCGATCAGCGGCGTCTGTTCGGCCGGCTTGGCTATCACCGTATTGCCCGTCGCCAGGGCCGCGGCGATCTGGCCGGTGAAGATGGCCAGCGGAAAATTCCACGGGGAGATGCAGACGATCGCGCCGCGCGCTTCAGTGCCGCTCTCGGCTTCCGCTGCCTGCTGGGCATAGTAACGCAGGAAATCGACCGCCTCCCGCACTTCCGCAACTCCGTCTGCCAGCGTCTTGCCGGCTTCACGAGTGCAAAGCGCGAAGAACTCGACCGCATTTTGCTCGTAGAGATCGGCCGCGCGGCGCAGGATTTCAGCACGCTCCGCGACTGGCCGCGCTGCCCAGTCGGGATGCGCCGCGACTGCAATTTCCACCGCCTTTTCCACCTGCTGTGCAGTGGCTTCAGCGACGGTACCCACCCGTTCCGAAGGCCGCGCCGGATTGAAGATCGCGCGTTCGGTGCCGCCGCCCGTGGCGCGCGTGAGCGGTCCGGCATGCCAAAAATCCGAGCCGGCAAACCTCTCCCGTTCCCGCTCGATGTGAGCCAGGGTCACCGGGTCCGTGATGTCGAAACCTCGGGAATTGCTGCGGCTGGTGCCGAAGATGGCAGAGGGTGCGGGTATTTTCGGGTTTGCGGCCGGCCCCTGCGTTTCGACCACCGACAAGGGGTCGCGGGCGATTTCCTCCGGCGGAACATTGTCATCCGTAAGCTGGTGGACAAAGGACGAATTGGCGCCGTTTTCCAGAAGCCGGCGCACCAGATAGGCCAGAAGGTCAGAATGGGCCCCGACCGGCGCATAAATGCGGCAGCGCGTCCCCTCCGCCTTGCGTACCGTCTCGTGCAAGGCTTCCCCCATACCGTGCAGGCGCTGGAATTCGAAGCAGTCGCGATCCTTCGCCATCGAAAGGATGGCGGCGACCGTATGGGCATTGTGGGTGGCGAACTGCGGATAGATGCGGTCCGTCAGGGACAGCAGCTTCCTTGCGCACGCAAGATAGGAAACATCTGTATTGGCCTTGCGCGTAAATACAGGATAGCCGGACAGCCCGAGCACCTGCGCGCGCTTGATCTCGGTGTCCCAGTAAGCACCCTTGACGAGCCGGACCATGATCTTGCGATCCAGCTTCTTTGCCAGCGCGTAGAGCCAGTCAATGACATGGAAGGCACGCGGGCCATAGGCTTGCACGACCACGCCGAAGCCTTCCCACTCGGCGAGACGAGGGTCAGCCAGGACCTGCTCGACAACGTCCAGCGAAATATCGAGCCTGTCCGCCTCTTCCGCATCGACATTGAGCCCCATGCGGGCATGCGCCGCCTGAAGGGCCAGCGACAACAGGCGCTCGCTCATAACAGGCAGCATGGTTTCCTTCTGGAGGATTTCATAGCGCGGATGAAGGGCCGACAGCTTCACCGAAATGCCGTGATTGAGCCGGATGTCCGGGCCGTTGCTACCCGAGTCCAAGGAGGAAATGGCGTCTGAATAGGCCTTCAGGTAACGCAGGGCATCCTTCTCGGTGCGGGCCGCCTCGCCCAGCATGTCGAAGGAATAGAGATAGCCCTTGCGGGTCATCGCCGCTCCGCGGCGCACGGCCTCCTCGATAGTGCGGCCAAGCACGAACTGTTCGCCCATTTCCCGCATCGCCGCCGAGACAGCCTTGCGAATGACGGGCTCGCCGAGGCGACGCACCATGGAACGAAGCGTGCGCTCTATCGAGCCCTCGCCCTCCTCCAGCACGCGACCCGTCAACATCAGCGCCCAAGTGGAGGCATTGACGAAGATCGAGCTGGATTCTCCCGAATGCGCGGACCAGTCATGGGGCGCGATCTTGTCGGCGATCAGATCGTCCATCGTCTCGGCGTCCGGCACACGCAGCAGAGCTTCGGCCAGGCACATCAATGCCACGCCTTCCCGGGTGGAGAGGCCATAGGCCGACAGGAAAACTTCCATGAGGCGCGGGTCGGACGAACCACGCACCGCGCGCACCAGTTCGGTTGCGCGCCCGGATATCGCCCGGCGGTCGGCTTCGCTGAGGCCGGTGGCGGCGACGCGCTCCCTTACTACTGTTTCTTCATCCGGAAGATAGTTGGCGCGTATGGTCTGTCGGATCGTATCGAGTGCGGGCATCACGCTACCCTTGATAAGCATGCAGTCGGTTGACGGGACAGGATTCATCCGCAAGGCTAACATAGGGCCGATTACAGTTCGGTCCAAAGAGCTGGACAGGACGGACCGATCGACCTACAAGACAGTGCCGCTTTAGATCGGATTTGTGGCATCTAACATGTCAGAAGTTCAATTGGACCGAATTGATCGTGCAATCCTTCTTTCCTTGGCGAAGGATGGCCGGCTTTCGATGTCCGAACTTGCGGAAAAGGTCGGCCTTTCCAAGACGCCGGTCCAGGCACGACTCAAGCGGCTGGAGCGGGACGGTTTCATTCGCGGCTATGCAGCCATAATCGACCGCGAGAAGATGGGCGAAGGCCATGTCGCCTTTGTGCAGGTGAAGCTTTCAGATACGCGTTCGGCAGCGCTCGATGCATTCAACCGCGCTGTCATAGGGGTGCCTGAGGTTGAGCAATGCCACATGATGGCAGCAAGTTTCGACTACCTGTTGAAGGTTCGCACCCGAGACATCGCCGCTTATCGCCGCGTGCTAGGGGAGCGTATTTCCGCCCTGCCGCATGTCGCGCAGACTTCCACCTTCGTGGCGATGGAGACCGTGAAGGACCGGTCCTGACGACGTCCCTTGTGCGAAACGCACGGGATAGGGAAGAACTGTTTGCTGCAGCTACCGGCCCGTGGGCATATGGCCCCTGCGGCCAAACGGAGAGGAGCAGTCATGTCTGTCCCGCCGGTGCAAAAGGGCGTTGCCGCGATTGGCGAATGCATGATCGAACTGTCCGGGCATGCGGATGGTTACTGGCGATTGGGCTTTGCCGGAGATACGTTCAACACGCTCTGGGCGCTGCGCGCGCTCTCCATCGATCGCCCGGCGACCTATGTTTCGGCTTTTGGCGACGATCCATTCTCGCGCGACCAGATTGCCTTCTTTTCCGCACACGGGATCGGCATCGGGGCAAGTCCAAGGATTGCCGGATCGCGGCCGGGCATCTACGCGATAACCTTGAGCGGGGCGGAACGCTTCTTTACCTACTGGCGCAACGATTCCGCCGCCCGGCAGCTGGCTTCCGATCCTGCAGCTCTTTCAAGAAGCCTTCAAAATCAGTCGCTTGTGTATTTTTCCGGAATCACTTTGGCAATTCTGGATGAAGAGTCGCGCACGACCCTCCTCGACGCCATCGCCAAGGCACGCGCACATGGGAGCGTCGTCGCTTTCGACCCCAACTACCGGCCCCTGCTGTGGAATGACCGCGCCGAGGCCAGGGCCTGCGTCACCAGGGCCCTCGCTCTCTGCGATATTGCCTTGCCGACCTTTCCCGATGAACAGGCGCTGTTCGGAGATGCCTCTCCCGAAGAGACGGCTGCAAGGTCAGGGGTCCATGTCGGGGAGGTCGTCGTCAAGAACGGGGAACTGCCGGCGCTTGTCTCGGTTGATGGAAACAGCCAGTTCGTCGAGGCCGTCCATGTGCCCTCGCCTGTCGATACGACGGGCGCCGGCGATTCCTTCAACGGAGCCTATCTGGCGGCGCGGTTGGCTGGTATCGCCCCCGCGCAAGCAGCTGCGTGCGCGCACGGCGTCGCAGCCGCCGTGGTGCAGATGCGCGGCGCGCTCGCGCCATTCGAAGTGCTGCAGACGGCATTCGAACAACAGGCAGCCGCCCTGCAGCCGTGAGGAACACCCCTCCGCCTAGGGAAGCCTGAACCGGTATTCAGTGATATGATGATATACCTCGCCCGGCAGAAGCGTTGCCTGCGGGAAGTATGGGCGGTTCGGGGCGTCGGGCCAGACCTGCGGCTCGAGGCAGAAACCGGAAAATGCCCTGTATGCAACGCCATGCAGCCCCGGAGCCACAGGCGCTATATGCTGCCCGACATATAGCTGCAGGCCCGGCTCGGTGGTCCACACCTCCATTTCAACGCCCGACGAGGCGCCCTGTACCCATGTCGCCTGGCGAAGCGGGCCGCGTGAAGCGGAAAGGCAGAAATTGACGTCGTAGGAAGTCGCTGCCTGATCGCCGGCCACGCCCACGGAGCGCACCTGCCTGAAGTCGAAAACCGTATCATCAACGGGCTCGACCGCACCGGTCGGAATCAGTTCCCGGTCGACCGGCAGGTAGCCTCCCGCATGGATCATCATACGGTGGCCAAGGATGTCGCCGGCGCCGCCGTCGTCGAGATTGAAATAGGAATGCTGCGTCAGGTTACAGACGGTCGGCTCATCCGCAGTCGCCGTCAGTTCGACCGACAGCGTGCCCGGAATCTTGAGCCTGTAGGTACAGGTCACATCAAGGGCGCCCGGAAACCCCATGGCTCCGGCAGGGTCGTGAAGAGTCAAGGTGACGAAATCGCGCCCATGAAGGGCCACCGTCCAGGGGCGCCGGGAAAAACCATCGACGCCGCCATGGAGCATGTGCTTGCCCAGGAAATTGCGATCAAGCGAATGCCGGGTCCCGTCAAGGACAAATCGGCCGTCACGAATCCTGTTGGCGTAACGACCTACAACGGCGCCGAAATAATGCGTGTCCGTTTCGTAAGCTTCGAGGCTGTCATAGCCCAGGACCAGCGGGGCGTCATGGCCGGCCAGGCGCAAGTCCTGAATGATCGCGCCTAAACCGATGATGTTGGCCGTAAGACCGCCTCCGCGGATCGTGAACCGGCGAACGTCCTCACCCGCTTGCGTCGTGCCGAAGACTTCGCCGTCTTTCATGTCCGTTTGGTCGCAGCAATCCTCTTTCGGGGATCGCACGGCGACCGGTCAGAGACCAAGGCCGCCGATGCAGACATATTTGGTATCAAGGTAATCATCGATGCCCTGGTGACCGCCTTCGCGGCCAAGGCCGGATTCCTTCACGCCGCCAAATGGTGCTTCGGGTGTGGTGATGAGGCCTTCATTGACGCCGACCATGCCGTATTTCAGCCCTTCCATGACACGGAAGGCCCGGCCAAGGTCTCCAGTGTAGAAATAGGCTGCCAGGCCGAATTCCGTATCGTTGGCCAGCTTGATCGCCTCTTCTTCGGTTTCGAACTTGAAGACCGGGGCCACGGGGCCGAAAATCTCTTCCTTCATGAACTTCATGCCGGTGGTGGCGTCGGCGATAACGGTCGGCTGGAAGAACGAACCGCCGAGTTCATGCCGCTTTCCGCCTGCAACGACACGGCCGCCATTGGAGATGGCATCGGCGATGAACTCCTCGACCTTTTCCACCGCCTTCTCGTCGATCAGCGGCCCCTGCTGAACGCCGTCTTCAAGGCCGGAGCCCACCTTGAGCTGCTTCGACGCTTCGGCAAGCTTCTGCACGAATTCTTCATAGATGCCTGCCTGCACGAAGAAGCGGTTTGTGCAAACGCAGGTCTGGCCGGAATTGCGATACTTTGCGGTGATGGCGCCCTGTACTGCACGGTCCAGATCCGCGTCGTCGAAAACCAGGAACGGAGCGTTGCCTCCAAGTTCCATGGAGACCTTCTTCACGGTCGAAGCCGACTTCTCGATGAGGATCTTGCCCACCTCGGTGGAGCCGGTGAAGGTGATCTTCTTGACCAGCGGGTTGGTGCACAGCTCGTCGCCGATCTCGCCGGCCGAGCCGGTCACGATATTGACGACGCCTTTCGGAATGCCGACTTCTTCACACAGCGCACCCCAGGCCAGCCCGGAATAGGGTGTCTGCGATGCGGGCTTGACCACGGCCGTGCAGCCCGCAGCGAGGGCCGGACCGATCTTTCGCGAAAGCATCGAGGAGGGAAAGTTCCAGGGCGTGATTGCGGCGATGACGCCCACCGGTTCGCGATTGACGATGATCCGACGGTCAGCCCATGGCGAGGGCACGACGTCGCCGTAGGTGCGGCGCGCTTCCTCGGCAAACCACAGCACATAGGCAGCGGACGACGCAATCTCGCCACGCGATTCGGTAAGTGACTTGCCCTGCTCGATGGTGAGCAGTTCAGCCAGCGCGTCCTGGTTGTCCAGGATCGCGTCGTGCAGCTTGCGCAACAGTTTCGAACGTTCGAGCGCCGAAGTTTTCTTCCAGCTTTTGAAGGCCTCTTCGGCAGCTTCGATCGCCCGCCGAGTCTCGTTCCTGCCGGCCTTCGGCACGGTGCCAATCTTGAGTCCGGTTGCGGGATTTATGACGTCTATCGTCTGCCCGGAATCGGCCTGAACCCATTCTCCGTTGATCAGATTGGCCTGTTTCATGAAATGGCTGGTCTTCTGGAGCATGGTCTCGCCTCCGGTCGCTGCGCCTCGAACGCGCAGTTCATGTGAATTCGATTGGATACGCTCCCGCTTCAATGCGGTGCGCCGACGCGCCGCTCTTACTCCAGGGCGCACCTGGCAATCAATCCATATAGGACAAACTAAGCGCTGGACCAGCGGGAAGCAATGCGCTTGCCAATATTGTCGGACAATAAACGGGAACCGGACGAACACCCGCTGCGCCGGTCCCTCGCGACCTTCGGCCGACGAGCGCTTATTGAGGGCAGCAGACAATATTCGGCCTTTTCCTGCCCCAAAAAACCGACTAGACAGCCCGAACACCTATCGACGCTTCTGCTCGCAATCGAAGGAACAGAATTTGGCTACCACATTTGAAAAAGTCGCCAAGATCATTGCCGACACCAGCGAGATCGATATCGACACCATCACGCCGGAGAGCCACACGATCGACGATCTCGGCATCGACAGCCTCGATTTCCTCGACATCGTCTTTGCCATCGACAAGGAATTCGGCATCAAGGTGCCTCTCGAGACGTGGACGCAGGAAGTCAATGACGGCAAGGTCTCCACGGACGAGTATTTCGTCATGAAGAACCTCTGCGCAAAGATTGACGGCCTGGTTGCGGCCAAGAACGCCGGTTCCTCGGCCTGAAGGGTCTGGAGCCGGTCGCTTGACCGGGCCGCCCGCTCGCCTGATAACTGCCGCCCATGAGTCTCCATGACGTCCTGATCACCGGTATCGGCCTGGTTTCCTCGCTGGGCGAAGGCACGGATGCGCATTGGCGCAAGCTGACGACGCCGGGCTTGAGTCCTATTTTCGACGCGGAACGATTTGCGCCCTACACGGTCCATCCGCTGCCCGAGATCGATTGGAATTTGCAGATTGCCAAGCGGGGCGACCAGCGCCAGATGGAAACCTGGCAACGGCTTGGCACCTACGTTGCCGGCCTTGCGCTGGATGACGCGGGAATCAAGGGGGACGACGCGCTCTGCGCCAGCATGGACATGGTAGTGGCGGCTGGAGGCGGGGAACGTGATGTCACGGTCGACAACGCCATTCTGGCCGCTTCGGAGACGCGCACGGACTTCGACGTACTGCTGAACGAGAAGCTCACCACCGAGCTGCGCCCCACATTGTTCCTGGCCCAGCTTTCGAACCTGCTCGCCGGCAATATCTCCATCGTCCACAAGGTTACCGGCTCCTCGCGTACCTTCATGGGTGAGGAAGGAGCAGGCGTGGCTGCGCTCGAAACAGCGGCGGCGCGCATTCGTTCCGGCCAGTCTACGCACATGCTCGTCGGCGGCGCCTTCCAGACGGAGCATCCTGACATGCTGCTGGGTTACGAGTTGGGAGGATATCTCCATCGTGCGCCCTGGAAGCCGGTCTGGCAACGCAAGGGAAGCGAAGGTGGTGGGGTTGTCACAGGCTCGGGCGGAGCGTTTCTCGTCCTGGAAAGCCGTGAGCACGCCGAGAAGCGCGGCCGAAAGGCCTATGCCACGCTTGGGCAGGTGTTTTCAGGACGCGCTCGCCGCTCTCAGGGGGAATTGGACTCGGGGATAAATTCGCTTCTCGACGCCGCTGGCCTGCCCCAGAACGATCTGCTTGCGGTCTCCGGTGCATCCGGCGCACACGCCGCCACTGCAGCCGAGCGGGCCGCACTTGATGCACGTTCGAATATTGCGCCGCGGGCCTTTGCGACCCTGACCGGGCATCTGAAGGAGGCGCAGTTCCCGTTCACTGTGGCATTGGCCGCGTTGGCAGTGGCCAACAAGGCCCCCTACCCGGCTTTCGACGCCGGGAACGAAAAACCGTTCGAAGAAATTCCCGACCAGGTTCTCGCCACCACGGTCGGCTATCACCGATTCGAAGGCGTGGCGCTCGTCCGCGCCGCCTGACGAGGAACGAGGCTCTGCGCATGGCCAGGTTTGAGGACCATTTGGGACGGCCGGTGGTGGCGGTGACGGGCATCGGTGTCGTCACTTCGCTTGGCAAAGGCAAGGCCGAGAATTGGGCCGCGCTGACTGCCGGCAAATCCGGCATACATCCGATCACGCGCTTTCCGGTCGACCATCTGAGCACTCGCATTGCCGGAATGGTTGATTTCCTGCCCTCCAGTTCCAAGGGCGCCAGCGCGCTGACCTATGAGCTTGCTGAAACGGCCGCCATCGAGGCGATCGAGGAATCCGGCCTGTCGAGAGACGATTTCGGAGGCCCTCTCTTCCTCGCCTCGCCGCCCGTGGAATTGGACTGGCACGACAGGCTGGCGCTCTACAAGGGCGGCGCGAACCCGGACACCTCGCAGCGGCTGCTGGAGGTTGCCCGTGCGCAGAATTCGCTCGAAATGTTCGATACGTCGCAATTTGGCTTCATTGCCGACCGTTTGGCCGACCGTTTCGGCACTACCGGCTTGCCGATCACGCTCTCGACTGCCTGCGCTTCCGGCGCCACGGCCATTCAGCTTGGCGTCGAGGCTATCCGACGCGGGGAGTGCGACCGCGCATTGGCGATCGGCGCTGACGGATCGGCTACCGCCGAAGCGCTGATCCGATTCAACCTTCTATCGGCTCTTTCCACCAGTAACGAGGTCCCTGAAAAGGCATCCAAGCCGTTCTCCAAGGACCGGGACGGATTCGTGCTGGCAGAAGGTTCGGCCGCTCTGGTGCTGGAGCCGCTCGAGACCGCTCTCGCCCGCGGCGCCACCATACTCGGCATATTGAGGGGGTGCGGCGAGAAGGCCGACGACTTTCATCGCACCCGTTCCAAGCCGGACGGCTCGCCCGCTATCGCTGCCGTCAAGGCCGCGCTTGCGGATGCCGGTCTTTCGGAAGATGAAATCGACTACATCAATGCGCACGGCACCTCCACGCCGGAGAATGACAAGATGGAGCACCTTTCGCTGTCCACGGTGTTCGGCGAGCGAATTGCAAGGATTCCGATCTCTTCCAATAAGTCCATGATCGGTCACACGCTTTCCGCAGCCGGCGCGATCGAGGCCGCATTCTCGCTGATGACGATGCGCGAGGGAGTGATCCCGCCCACCATCAATTACGACAACCCCGACCCGGCCATCCCGCTTGACGTGGTGCCGAACGTGAAGCGCGAGGCCAACCTCCGGACGGTACTGTCCAATTCCTTCGGCTTCGGCGGGCAGAACACCTGCCTTGTCATGGCAAGGGAACCCGTCTAAGCGACCGTTCAGCGTTCAACCGGACCATCGCACGTCATGCGCGCATTGCAACTCATCGAGGATCGACGGCTTGAAGCCGTCGATCTGCCACCGCCGCCCTCACCTTCGCTCGGCGAGGTGACGCTCCGCATAAGGGCGGTGGCGCTGAACCACATCGATGTGTGGGGCTGGCGGGGCATGGCCTTCGCCAAGCGCAAGCTTCCGCTGGTCATCGGTGCCGAGGCTTCCGGTGAAGTGGAGGCCGTTGGCCCAGGCGTTTCCGGCCTCGCTCCGGGGCAGATCGTTTCCATATATGGGGCGCGCACCTGTGGGCTTTGCCGGCCCTGCCGTGAGGGTCGGGACAATCTGTGCGAACATGTGTCCGGAGTTCACGGCTTCCATCTCGATGGCTTCGCCCAGGAAAAGATAAATGTTCCGGCGCGACTGCTGGTGCCTGCGCCTCCCGGCGTTGACCCCGTGGGAGCGGCCGTCGCACCGGTAACCTTCGGCACCGTCGAGCACATGTTGTTCGACAACGCAAAGCTCGAACCCGGAGAAACCATCCTCGTTCATGCCGGCGGCTCGGGCATCGGGTCGGCGGCGATCCAGCTTGCAAAGCGCATGGGTTGCACGGTCATCACGACAGTGGGCTCGAACGACAAGATAGATAAGGCCAAGGCGCTTGGCGCGGACCATGTCATCAACTATCGCGAGGACAGGTTCGAGGGCGTCGTGCGCAAGCTGACGAGAAAGAAGGGCGTGGACGTGGTGTTCGAGCATGTCGGCGCCGACACCTTTGCCGGCTCGATGCTCTCATTGCGGCGCGGCGGACGGCTGGTCACCTGCGGTTCCACTTCCGGAGTGTCTACGCAGGTCAACCTGATGCAGCTCTTCCAACAGCAGTTGAAGCTCCTCGGCTCTTTCGGCTGCCGCATGGAGAACATGGCCAACGCCATGTTGAAGATGGCGGCCGGGCTGGTTAAGCCCGTCATCGACACTGAAGTGGATTTCGACGACATCGGCGAGGCGCTCAAGCGCATGGAGAGCCGTGACGTGTTCGGCAAGATCATCTTGCGGATGGACTGAGGCGCCTCTTGGCAGGACGAAAGAGCAGAGGCCTGCGCTTTACCCTTGCGATGAGGCTGCGCAGGATCAAACATTGGTTGATCGCCAGGCTGGCCATGGCCATCATGGGCATGCTGCGCCTGCTGCCGATGGACAGGGCACTTGATTTTGTCGATGCCGCCGCGCGCCGCATCGGGCCGTTGGTCGGGCGTCACCGTGTGGCCCTGGACAATCTGCGCCAAGCCTACCCTGAAAAGAGCGAGGACGAGATTCGGGCCATCGCCCTGGACATGTGGGGCAACATGGCCCGTCTTGCCGCAGAGTATGTCTTCCTCGATCGCCTTTTCGACTTCGATCCCAAGGCATCGAAACCGGGCCGGATCGAGGTGCCCGCAGAAAGCATCGCGCTTTTCGAGCGCATCGCCTCGGAGAAGCGTCCGCACATCCTGTTTACGGGGCACCTCGGCAATTTCGAGCTCCTGCCGGTTGCGGCGGCGGCGTTCGGCATGGAAATCACCGCATTGTTCCGGCCGCCGGAAAACCCGTACCTCGCGGATTATGTGCTTTCGACGCGACGCTCGGCCATGGGTGGCTTGCTGCCGTCGGCGGGCGGTGCATCCTTCGCGCTGGCGGGAATCCTGGAAAGGGGCGGGAACATCGGCGTCCTCGTGGACCAGAAATTCTCGCGCGGGGTCGAGACGATGTTTTTCGGAAGGCTCTGCCAGAGCAATCCCATGCTGGCCATGCTCGCCCGCCACTATCGTTGCGACGTATATCCAACGCGATGCATTCGGCTTCCGGGCAACCGGTTTCGACTGGAGATCGAGGAAAGGCTGGCGCTTCCACTGGATGCCAGGGGCAATGTTGACGTGGCCGCAACAACGCAGCTTCTGGCCGACACGGTTGAACGCTGGGTGCGGGAGAACCCCGGCCAATGGATGTGGTTTCACAAGCGCTGGCAGATAAGGGGCCG